>ERZ780168.12-NODE-12-length-167692-cov-5.413274_pt1 | contig 167692 bp, 123 predicted proteins | sample MGYA00510981_ERZ780168 | MGnify/ENA primary metagenome ERZ780168 (study PRJEB29588, sample SAMEA2158769) | human gut metagenome | biome: human gut; feature: human-associated habitat; material: faeces | place: Denmark | collected 2008/2010 ...
AAAGGCACCCCTTGCACATTAAAGAGCATAAACAATACGCTGGCCAAACGTATCAAGATAAACAAGCCTACATTTATATATATCAGTTTCGACAGGATATTACCCGACTGAAACGTACGCTTCAAATTAGTAAAAATACCGTCCATTGTCTGCATCTTTCTTTTTCCAATAACGAATTAGGAAATAACCGAATAACATACCCCCCAAATGAGCGAAATGCGCTACCGTATCGCCACCAAAACTAGCCACACCCATAAATAGTTCGGCAAGACCATAAAATATTACGAAATATTTGGCTTTAATCGGAATCGGTATGAACATCAAGTATAAAGGAACATTCGGGAAGATCATGGCGAATGCCAACAAGATTCCGAATACGGCACCCGAAGCGCCAATAGTCACGAAATAATTCAAGAACTCGCTTTTGCTGATAATCTGGGCTCCATTCAAGTTTATCATGTCTTGGCTAGCGAAGATCACATCCCGCAAATTAAAGAACCATACCACCTCTTGTACCAAACCGGCGCCTATACCCGTCACGAAGTAAAAAATCAAGAAACGTTTGGGGCCCCATACGTTCTCCAATACCCGGCCGAACATATAAACGGCGAACATATTAAAAAACACATGCGCAAATGAATGGGTATCGTGCATGAACATATAAGAAACGATCTGATAAGCCTTGAAGTCGGTAGCACCCGGGACGTGAAGCCCTAATAAATCCACTAAATCGATGCCGACTTTCGGCAGTGCAAGGCTGGCTACCCAAAATAGCAAGTTTATAATGATAAGATTTTTCGTTACCGGCGGGATACTATTCAAGAACCCCGAATTTGTCTGATTCATCATATACTACGTTAATTTAGCGGCAAAGGTAAATATATTTTAGCCGTTTTTGCCCATAATAATACTAAAACATATGTATATCGGTAAAAAAGTAGGTTTTTCTTTTGTGATATTTCAAAATAAAACTACATTTGGAGCCGTCTATCGGTTATCATAGTTTTGTTTAATATATTAACAGTCAAACCATCATGAACAAATCAGAATTTATTAGTGCAGTCGCTGAAAAATCAGGTCTCAGCAAAGTGGACGCTAAAAAGGCAGTAGAAGCTTTTGTTGACACAGTTTCTAACGAATTAAAAGAAGGCGGTAAAGTCGCTCTACTTGGTTTCGGTTCATTCTCCGTATCAGAGAAGGCCGCTCGTAAAGGTGTTAACCCGAAAACTAAAGAAACCATTGAAATCGCAGCTCGCAAGGCCGTGAAGTTCAAGGCTGGTGCTGAATTGAACGAGCTAATCAAATAAGAAACACCATTATTCTCTATAGAAGAAGGATACGATGCAAATTGTATCCTTTTTTTGTGTACCTTTGCGTACAAATAAAATCCGAATTATAGTTAGACGAATATGGTTATCGAACAACAGATTACCGGGGCTATCATAGCCGGCATCAAAGAACTGTACGGAGCGGATGTCACCGCTAGCCAAGTGCAGTTACAAAAAACGAAAAAAGAATTCAAGGGGCACTTGACCCTAGTCGTATTCCCATTCCTTCGCATGTCGAAGAAATCTCCGGAGCAGACCGCTCAGGAAATCGGTGAGTACTTGTTGAGAAACGAGCCAGCGGTAGCTGAATTTAATGTAATCAAAGGATTCCTTAACCTGACGGTCGCTTGCTCTTGCTGGATCGATTTACTGAACTCGATCAATGAGCAGCCCGCTTACGGTATCATTCCGGTTACCGAGCAGTCGCCTTTGGTTATGATCGAATATTCCTCTCCCAATACAAATAAACCGCTTCACTTGGGCCATGTCCGCAATAACTTATTAGGATACAGCTTATCGAAGATCATGAAAGCGAACGGTAACCAGATCGTAAAGACGAATATCGTAAACGATCGTGGTATCCATATCTGTAAATCCATGTTGGCTTGGCAGAAATGGGGAAATGGAGCTACCCCAGAGTCTACCGGAAAGAAGGGCGACCATCTGATCGGTGACTTTTACGTATTATTCAGCAACAAATTAAAAGAGGAGACCCATGCGTTAGAAGCGAAAGGCCTTACCAAGGAAGAAGCCGAGGCTCAATCCACCTTGATGGCGGAAGCCCGTGAGATGCTTCGTAAATGGGAAGCCGGAGACCAAGAGGTGCGTGCGCTTTGGGAAATGATGAATAATTGGGTATACGCCGGGTTCAACGAGACCTATAAGATGATGGGCGTAGATTTCGATAAGATTTATTACGAGTCTCAAACGTATCTGGAAGGAAAAGGCAAGGTGATGGAAGGCCTAGAGAAAGGGATTTTCTATCGCCGTGAAGACGGCTCCGTATGGGCTGATTTGACGAAAGACGGGCTGGATGAGAAATTATTGCTTCGTGCGGATGGAACTTCCGTCTATATGACGCAGGATATCGGTACCGCCAAGCTGCGCTTCGATGATTACCCGATCAATAAGATGATCTATGTGGTAGGGAACGAGCAGAATTATCACTTCCAAGTATTATCGATCTTATTGGATAAGTTAGGCTTCGAGTTCGGCAAGGGATTGGTCCACTTCTCCTACGGAATGGTAGAGCTACCGGAAGGTAAGATGAAGAGCCGTGAGGGAACGGTCGTAGACGCCGATGATTTGATGGCCGAGATGATCAGTACCGCACGTGAGATTTCCCAAGAATTAGGAAAATTGGACGAGATGACTCCGGAAGAGGCTGAGAATATCGCCCGTATCGTAGGTCTTGGCTCCTTGAAATATTTCATATTAAAGGTAGACCCTCGCAAGAATATGACGTTCAACCCGAAAGAGTCTATCGACTTCAATGGGAATACGGGACCATTCATCCAATATACCTACGCCCGTATCCGTTCCGTATTGCGCAAAGCGGCGGAACAGGGCATCGTATTACCGGAGCAGTTACCGCTTACTTTCGCCATTTCCGAGAAAGAAGAGAACCTGATCCAAATGATCGCCGATTATGCGGAGATCGTGAAAGAGGCAGGTAAGCTATACAGCCCGGCCTGTGTCGCCAACTATATTTATGATCTGGTAAAGGAATACAATCAATTCTATCACGATTTCTCCATCCTTCGCGAAGAGAATCCGGAATTGAAGAACTTCCGTTTAGTCTTATCCGCCAATGTAGCTAAGATCGTGAAATCCGGTATGGATTTACTGGGCATCGAGGTTCCGGAAAGGATGTAAGATATTTTTTTCCAACTTGAAAATGGGGAGACGACATACTCCCCTATTTAGTGAATTGAAAAGAGCCACTCGTGATGAGCGGCTCTTTTTGCTTTTTATACCTTCATTTAACCTCTTAAGCCTTTTTCCGGGTCGTACGTTTCTTCGTCGCAGCAGGTTTTTCTCCCGCCTCGGCGATTATCTTCTGGCATTCCTCCAAGGTCAAGTTCTCCGGTTTCTCTATCGTCTTAGGGATTCTGTAATTCTTTTTCTTATAAGAGATATAAGGGCCGAAGCGACCATTCAAGATCTCCATTTCCGGGTCCTCATCGAACTTCTTGATAAATCGTTGCTCATCCTTTTGTTTTTTTGCCTCGATCAACTCGATAGCTTCCTCGGCTGTTATCGACAAAGGATTCAAGCCCTTCGGTATGGATACGAACTTTCCGTCATGACGGATAAACGGGCCAAAACGTCCGACAGCGGCAACCATCACCTTACCTTCATATTCACCGATCGTACGGGGTAGATCAAACAATTTCAAGGCTTCTTCCAAAGTAATCGTCTCGATAGATTGCCCCTTCATCAAGGTAGCGAACTGAGGTTTAGGAGCCTCTTTATCCTCCGGATGCGCCTGCCCGATCTGTACGACTGGGCCATAACGACCGATCTTCACGAAAACAGGTTTGCCGCTCTTCGGATCGATACCCAATTCACGCTCACCCACTTTATGCTCCGTACGGACAGAGGCTGCCTCTTCCACGATCGGATGGAATAGTTTATAGAATTTATCGATCGCGTCCGTCCATACCATCTCGCCTTCCGCTACGGCATCGAATTCCTTCTCCACGCTCGCCGTGAAGTTATAATCCATAACGCCCGGGAAATACTCCATCAAGAAATCATTCACGACCGTACCGATATCGGTTGGCATCAACTTATTCCGGTCCGCTCCTACGATCTCCGTCTTTTGGACTTCCTTGATCGTATGCTGAGCCAAGGTTATGATATTATAAGTACGCTCCGTTCCTTCCTTATCTCCTTTCACGACATACTCTCGATTTTGAATCGTCTGGATCGTAGGAGCATAGGTAGAAGGACGACCGATTCCCAATTCCTCCAAACGGCGAACCAAACTTGCTTCCGTATAGCGGGGAGGACGTTGCGTGAAACGTTCGGTAGCGACGATATCCTTCATACTCAATACCTCGTTCAAGGTAACCGGAGGAAGAAGGCCGTTTTCCTGTTCCTTCTCATTCTCGTCATCAAAACTCTCGCGGTACACCTGAAGGAAACCGTCGAAAGTAATGACCTCACCGGTAGCCACGAACTTCTCTTTCTTGCCGCCGATGCCTACGGAGATCGTCGTACGCTCCAACTCGGCGTCCGCCATCTGGCAAGCGATCGTACGTTTGCGGATCAATTCGTATAATCTCTTTTCCTGAGCGGTCCCGCTTATCTCATCATTGCTGATATAGGTCGGACGAATCGCCTCGTGCGCTTCTTGCGCTCCCTTGCTCTTGGTATGATATTGACGGAATTTATAATATTTCTCACCGTAGGTATCCAAGATAGCTTCTTTTGCCGTCCCCAAAGCCAAATCACTTAAGTTCACGGAGTCAGTACGCATATACGTGATCAATCCGGACTCATACAGGCGTTGGGCGATCATCATGGTCTGCGAGACCGAATAACCCAACTTACGGGCGGCCTCCTGCTGCAAGGTAGATGTCGTAAAAGGAGGGGCTGGTGTTTTACGCACCGGCTTTTTCGAGATATCATCGATCGTGAAAGAAGCGTCCTTGCAAGATTCAAGGAATGCCTCCACCTCTTCCTTATCTTTCAAACGACGGTTCAGCTCCGCCTTGAGGATTGTCGTACCATCCGGCAAGATAAAGCTAGCAATCACACGGTAGGCGGCCTCCGAGACAAACTCGTTGATCTCTCGCTCCCGCTCTACGATCAGACGTACGGCAACCGATTGCACGCGCCCCGCCGATAAAGCAGGTTTCACCTTACGCCAAAGAATGGGGGATAGCTCGAAACCCACGATACGGTCTAAGACACGACGGGCTTGCTGCGCGTTCACCAAATCGATATTGATATCTCTCGGCGTCTCGATCGCATGTAATATAGCGTTCTTGGTAATCTCATGGAAAACGATACGTTTCGTATTCTCAGGTTTCAATCCTAATACCTCATATAAATGCCAAGAGATGGCCTCTCCCTCCCGGTCCTCATCGGAAGCCAACCAAACCTGCTCGGCTTTCTTCGCTTCGTTCTTCAATTCGGTCACGAGTTTCTTCTTATCAGAGGGAATCACGTACTGGGGGGCATAATTGTGTTCGAGGTCTATACTGAAATCTTTCGTTTTCAAGTCGCGGATATGACCATAGCTAGACATAACCTTATAGTCCTTTCCGAGGAACTTCTCGATGGTTTTTGCCTTGGCGGGTGACTCCACTATTACCAAATTCTTTTGCATATCTATTTTTTGCTGGTTAGAAATCGGGTGCAAACTTACACAAATAATTAACGTACGCGGTATATCGGTCACTAAAAAAGCGTTTTTTCCTATACATTATATATATAGTCACTCGTTTCTATTTACCTTCGCGAGACAAAATCAAAAGGTTATTCAAAAATATGGAAGAGATAAAGCGACTTATTTCAGAGAATAAACCAGAGGAAGCGATCCGGCTCTTGGACGCTTACCTCACGGAGCAACCGAGATCCGACGAGGCTTGGTTTCTCCTCGGAAAAGCTCATTATAAACTAGGCAACGTACGCCTAGCCCTCAACAGCTACCTGCAAGCGATAGAGATTAATCCGGAAAGCCCGGCACAAGCGGCCTACGATATGGCGATCAAGGTGCTGGATTTTTATAATAAGGATATGTATAATCAGTGATATAAACATTCGCAGAAAAATGCTAATAAAAATCAAGTCCCTGTTTTTGTATAGTTTTTTAAATTTTATTCTCTATATTTGAAAACATTATTAAACTTTTAAACTATTCTATTATGAATAAACGTATTTTATGGTGTTTCCTATTCCTCGCATTTATATCTATTGACATAAGTGCACAAAACAAGCAAACATGGGATTATCCTGTCAAGCCGGGAAGTAAACAATGGAATGCTTACACGAGCTACCAAGAAAGGCTAGAAGTCTGCCAAATTCCGCAAGAAATTTTGAAGGATATACCTACAGAAGAATTAGTGGCTATTTGTAAAAACTATCCGTTTAGCCGAAATATCTTTGCCTATTCCTCTGTACAAAAAGGATTCGAAAAAGTTTGCGAAGAATTCAATGGATATCGAGAACTTTTACAAAGGGAGAATAACGTCAAATGGTTGACAGAAACTCTCAAATCCGATATAAAAAAAGCTGATGTTTTTTTATTATCCACAAATTTACAAGAGATAGGACGTTGCTGCATAGATATGAGTATAACAGAGATATTTTTGTCTTCGGAGAGTATTTGCAAAAACGCTGATCTAAACCAACTAAAGGTGTTAGCTATTCTGTCCTATGACATGATACAAAAAAAAGAGAGAAATACTAGGTTGTATGGATTAATGTCCATATCGACTATCACAAATCTATTTGCGAAGACTATTAGCAAACTGTCCCCTAAAAAAGCACAATCTATCCAGCTTACGCCCTCTGTAAACGGTAATGGATTATACACAAGAGACGAGGTCAAGGCCCTAAGCGATTTTTTCAAGGAAGATATAGAATCCTTACGCTTATGAAAACGTTCCATATTTTACTAGTAGCCCTCATTTGTGGCATGGCATACGGCTGCGATAGTGAAATAGAAGGAGAACAAAACGGGTTGGCTTCCTTCAAAAATCCATTGGACACACTTGCCAGAGACACCCTATATTGGTTTCCTGATGAGCATTTCCCGCAAAATATAGACTCATTGGTAAGGCATACAGACCGGCCGGAGTTTTATGGTATGATTCCCTATAAAGGAAAGAACTTTCATGCCTTGCATTTCTACGAGGCATATGCGGCATCCTTCGGAACCCCTGAGAAGTCCCTGCCGACCCAAATCCGAGAGCAGGTTCTTATTGGAGGCGTAACAGTATCTATCGTTGCGTTCGAAGGCAACGAGTATCTATTCATCCGGAAAAGCGATCTTTATCCGGATTTGATCCTTTGGAGACGAGCCGAGAATTTCTTCCCGATCTATGAAAATCCCGAGTACCCGGATTGCTGGGATGTAGGCGAGAGCGTCGACAACGACTCTGATTTATACAAACAATTGTTAAAACAAAAAACTTCATTATTATGGTCTCTTTATTAAAACAAATCATAGGAGGAGCATATTAGAGACTTATCCTGGAACCGAGATTCTTGACGAGTCAACATGGGCATACAACTGTCATGCCTACGCATGGCATATGGTCGAAGGAGGAAGTGCTATCTGGATGTATGATCCGGATTATTATACAATGGATGGTAGTTATATAAATACAACAAAAAGTGAGGCTAAAAAAGTAAGATATATAGATGGAGATCATTCCGCCATCACAACAAATCAAACAGATATCCTAATCTCCAAATGGGGAGCCTTACCTTTGGTTAAACATCATCGTACGAATTGTATGTATTACTCCAATGAATCTGATATAAAATACTATAAACGCCGTCCTCTCTATTTAGATGTATGGAACAACACCACTGGAATCAAACTGGGTAATACGCTCGAAAACAGCATCAGTCTTTGTCCAAACACGAAATATCATTTCAAACTAAATTCTGATGCCGCTACTTACCTGACAGATTTTAACTGGACGTTACCTACAGGTTGGACTGTATATTATACCGAACCAAATGGTTTCATATCCATCAACACTAATTCCAATGCCGCTGGCGGTAGGGTTATTCTTTCAGCAAAAAGTATGCGCTCCGGATCTATCTCACGCGAGATTTTGACTGTTTATTTCAGTGGATCTTCAAATTGCCCAAGTTCATTCAGTATTTACCCGAATCCGGCAGACAGCCAAGTAACTGTAGAACTGAAATTGTCGGAGAATGAGAAAGGAATCCAAACATTATCGGTCAACCAACCAATCGCTGAATACGAAATACAAATATGGAGCCAATCCGCATTGCTTAAATCATTAAAGACCATGGAGCATCGGGTAAGTATTCCTATAGCAGACCTTCCTAAAGGCTACTATTTTGTACGTCTCATCCGAGGTGACTATGTAGAAACTGAGACATTGATAAAAAATAATCAGTGAGCGGAGACATCCCGCAGGGGGGAGGAATCTCAAATGAAAAGCCCCCCAAAAACAGTTCCACGACTTGATCTACCGGATAAATTGCTTACCTTGCCATCCGCGAGAAGTAATCTCAATTATTTATTCACAAAAAATCAACTTAAATGGCTAATCTGAGAAAATTCACGGGAAGTGCGCTGACAAACGGGGCGCACGCCGCCTATCATGCCGAGCTTTGCCACCTCATCGAGGAGGCAGGAGCGGAAAAGTTGCACGTAGAGTCTCTTCACCCCCTTTACAAAGAGGCGGTCGGGACAGAACAAGCGTTGATCAAGAAAATCACCACCTCGGCCTACTCCACCGACGTGCAGGCCCAGAACGACCGTTGCGACCGCTGGATCCGCTCGATCCAGAACGTGATCAAGGCTTGCCTGCAAGCCCCGACGGACAGCGAGATGTACACAAGCGCCATCTCCCTCAAGGGAATCCTAAGCACGTACAAAGAGATCTTCGCACATGAGCAATCGGCACAGATCTCCGAGACGAAAGGCATGGTGACCGCACTGCAAGCCGAAAATCACGCTGACGCGCTGGAAACGCTCGGGCTGACCAAGGCCGTGGCGAGCCTAGCCGCCGATAACCTGCGCTTCGAGGAGCTGATCCGCCTGCGCAACCGCGAGGACGCCTCGCAATTGAAGGAGTTTGGCGGGATGACCGCCACGAAGCAACGCGTCGTGGATAAGCTCTACGAGCAGATCGTCGCGATCGTGAACGCCTTCAACGTGGTGACACCCGACGCGAAAATAGACGAGTTCATCATCGAGGCCACCGCCACGGCCAACTACTACGCCAACGTGGCGGCGCAGGGCGGCACGAAGAAGCCCGACCTCGACCCCGACCCGACGCCCGATCCGGATCCGGATGAGCAGGGCGGCGACAGCGAGTCGCCGGACGAGATCTAGCGAAACGAAAACGGGGCCTGTCCCTTATACGTCAGCGCCAACATCGTAATATCATCGCTCTGCGTAGCGCCGTTCACGAATGATTGGACGGATTCGGATATACCTTCGATCATAGATTTGGGGGATTGGTTCTTTACGGAGCTACAAGCCTCTACCAAACGGATATCTCCATATTGCTCATTCCTCAGGTTCATCGCCTCACTGATTCCATCCGTATAGAGGAACAAGCTGTCTCCCGCCTCCAGTTTCAAGGATTGTTCTTTATAAGCTAATCCCGGCACGACTCCCAAGGCCATCCCACCAGTCATCGGCAAAAGAGATACCTTATCGTTCTTACGAATCCAAACCGGACGGTTATGCCCCCCATTGCAATAAACCACGTCGCCCGTATGGATATTCAAGATCGCGTAAAAAGTAGTGACAAACATCCCATTGACACTCTCACGGCACAATAGATCATTCGATTCCTTCATACAGACCGCCGGGGAAAGCTGCCTAAGCGCCGTAGCACGGATCACCGTACGGCTGATCGCCATAAAAATAGCGGCCGGAATCCCTTTATCCGACACATCAGCGATCGTAAAACCCAGATGATTATCGTCCACCAAGAAGAAATCATAGAAATCACCCCCCACGGCCTTCGCCGCACTCATGGTCGCATAAAGATCGAATTGCTTATATTGCGGGAACGGAGGGAACTGCTTCGGCAAGATCGATTGCTGTATCTCACGTGCCACGTTCAAGTCGTATTGTATCTCCTCTAGCTGATGATGTTCCTTTTGGGCCTCCTTGATAAAAGAAATCTGCTCGACCGCCTTCTCGATCGTACGTTCCAGATCCTCCATATCGATCGGCTTGGTAGCGAAGTCGAAAGCGCCATGGTTCATGGCGGTACGAATATTCTCCATATCCCCGTAAGCCGATACGATGATACATTTCAAGGCCGGGTTACGCATCTCGTTAATCTTCGTCAGCAATGTCAAGCCATCCATCTCCGGCATATTGATATCGCTCAATATGATATCAAAGTCCGGATGGTCCAACATCATCCTCAACGCCTCCAAGCCATTATGGGCAAAGGAGAACTCATACTCTCCCTTACGGATCTTCCGACGGAAATATTGGGTTAGCAACGCTTCCAGATCCTGTTCGTCGTCTACGCTTAATATCTTGATCGCCATAATTCTTCTGTTTATTTCGTTAATGGAATAAGAAATATGAAACGGGTAAACTCGCCTTCTTTCGATTCCACCTCTATCTTCCCGTCATGCTTCTCCTCTATAATGGATCGAGTGATAGATAGCCCCAAGCCAGTTCCCTCTCCCACCGGTTTCGTGGTGAAAAACGCGGAGAATATCTGCTCCCGGATATTCTCCGGCATACCGATACCATTATCCTCGATACTTAATCTTAAAGAATCTCCCTCCTTCCGTAGATCCACGGATATAACCGGCTCATACCCGATCGGCGAGAGCTTGGATTTACTATAGACCGCGTAGCAAGCGTTATTCATGACATTCAATACCGCACGGCTCAAATCCTGCGGGATCACTTTCAGCATCGGAAGCCCCTCCTCGTAATGCTCCCGGATCGCGATATTGAAACCTTTATAATTCGCTCGCATCGAATGATAAGCCAACCAAACATATTCCTTCACCAGATTCTTGATATCCGTAGGGATGTACTCGTCATCCTTCCCTCTGGAATAAAGCAAGATACCCCGGATGATACTTGTCGCCCGGTTTCCATGTTCCTCGATCTTCTTCAAGTTACCATGCAAATCGTTAACGATCTCGCTAAACTCCTCATGCAAGGCGGTCAGCTTCTCCCAAGATTCCGGAGGCAAGACATCTTTCTCTTCTTCTAATATATCTTCCAAGTCATCCACTAACTTAGAGGACAGCTTACTGAAATTGATGACAAAGTTGAGCGGATTCTGGATCTCATGCGCGATCCCGGCACTCAACATACCTAAAGAAGATAATTTCTCTAAGTTCTTCACTTGCAAACGTAGCCGTTCTATTTCCTTACTCTGGTCTTCCATATCTATTCCTCCTCTTTAGGCGGTGTAATTGTTTTCGGTTGATATACAGGGATCGTAATTAGAAACTGGGTATATTCTCCTTTCTTACTCTCCACCTCGATGGTTCCCCGATGGTTTTGCACGATCTCACGGCATAGGTAAAGCCCTACGCCGGCCGCTTCCCCCGTTGTCTTTGTCGTGAAGAAAGGAGCGAATATCTTATCTTTTATATTCTCGTCGATACCGGACCCGTTATCCCGGATCGTTATTTCCAGCATATCCTTATTGACTTTCAATCCAAGGAATATCTCCGGACTAAAAGTCACGGTCTCCGATTTCTTCAATAGGGCATACATGGAATTTTTCAATATCCCGGCCAGAACCTTACTGAACTGCTCCACGTTTACCTCCATCATCAAAGACAGCGTCAAATTATCGAAAACAATTCGGATATTCTTCTCTTGAATATCCTGCTCATACGTTTTCTTCAATTTATCCAAGGCGATCCGGCATAATCCGTTTATGTTGGTAAGCGTAAGATTACCTCTTCGGTCTTTCAGCAATTCCTCCATCGCCTTAACGATACGGACCGTATTGAAACCATGCTCGGAGATCTTCTCCAAATTACTGGTCATCATATTCAGCAAATCTACCGAGTCGTCATACACATCCGGTTTCAGATGCTCTTTCTGACTATCCAGATTTTCCCGGAGATCCTTGGCCAGCCCCGATGTCAGATTCGCGAAGTTATTGATATAATTCAGTGGGTTCAAGATACGATCCACCAAACCTTGAGTCAATTGCCCCACGGTAGCCATCCGTTCCTTACGGACCAGCTCGTCCTGCGCCTCACCCAAGGCTTTCAAAGCCGCCGCCAATTTCTCGGATTCCTCTTGGATCGCGTCTTTCTCCGAACGGATCTCCTGCGTACGCTCCTCTACCTCTTTTACCAAATACTCTTTTTGTTTGAGTTTCCGCTTGAAAACCAACTTAGAGATCTGGCAAAACAGAATCAAGAAAAGCAATCCGATCCATTCTTGATGACCGAACTTCACAGATACACAAATACCGACCAAGCTACCCAGCGTAACCCGCTCGCAAAGTTTAATCCGCCTTTTTAACCGATCGATCTCGGTATGTAAATCCTGTATCATGATGAACCTCCTTTCCTAACTATAAATAGGCAACGTAATCGTAACTTCCGTATATTTATCTTTCTCCGACTCGATAGCGATCGTACCCTTATGGTTCAACACAACCTCCCGACTCAAGTAAAGACCTGTTCCTGCCGCTTCCGCGGTCGGTTTGGTGGTAAAGAACGGAGAAAAGACTTTCGTCTTTATCGTTTCTTCTATACCGACGCCATTATCACGGATAACCACTTGCAACTTATCCGCTTGAATACGCAATACCAACGAGACAGAAGGTTGATATCCCGGCTCTCCGGCCTTTTTCAAGACCGCATATATACTATTATCCAATATCTGCAACAAGGCTTTTCCCATCTGATCGATATTCACCTCGATTGTCAACGGTACGGAAAGCCCGGAGAATGATAGATCTACTTGATTCTTCTCGATCTCCTTCGCATAATTCTTTCGCAAGATATCCAGATTGACCTTACATAAATCATTAATATCCACGCAAGTTCGATTCGCCGAATGATCTTTCAGCAATTCTTCCATCGCTTTTACGATCCGCACCGTGTTATCACCATGCTTGGCGATCTTATCCAGATTGCCGGTCAAAAGAACCAGCAGTTCTTGCGTATCATTATAATTATCGTGTTTACCGGTCTCTTCGTCCTCATCGATATTCTGCTTGATATCTTTCGCTAATGCAGCAGACAAATGAGCGAAGTTATTGATATAATTCAAGGGATTCAAGATACGATCCACCAGACCTTTCGTTAATTGGCCGATCGATGCCAGACGTTCCTTACGAACCAACTCGTCCTGGGCATCCGCCAAGGCAGAAAGGGCCCGGGATAGTTTCTCCGACTCCGCTTGCATCGCATCCCGCTGGAAACGCAATTCCATCGTCCGCTGCTCCACGAGATTAGAGACGAACTGTCTTTTTCGCAGACGGAATTGCGTATAATACTTTAACAAGAATAGAAGGACTACGGCTCCCACCAAATAATAAACCAGTTCTTCCTTCTTCTGGTAAACCGCCAAGGCGATCCACGCCGTCCCGATCACGGTCAGCGTCTCGATCACCCGCATCCTCCAGCGAAGGCTTTCCAGTTGTTTGATATTTATGTCACCCATCCTTCCTATTTCAAGTGTTAGAAATTGATATTAACGCCAATCATCGCACTAAAGCTTTGCAAAGGATATCCGTAATATACCTCATACTTCTGGCAAAGGATATTATTCAATTTTGCGTAAACACCAAAGGTATCGTTGAAGGTATAGGTACCTGTTAGGTTTAGCTCGTTGATGTTGTTCATCTTATACTCGCCCGCTCCACCTAATTGGGTATAACGTCCTGTAGCCAAATAATAGTCCAGCAATACGGAGACATTCTTTACCGGACGAACCGTCAAGCCTGCCGTCACTTCCATCTCAGGTTTGCCCCAAGCATGGGCTAGTTCCCCGTTAGCTTCCCCACCAATCCATGTATCACCAAAATTCGCTTTCCAATTATTATATACTCCCTTTAAAGACACATCGAACAATTGTTGATAACTATACTTCAAGTTAGCGCCAATAAAAAGCTGTTTCGTATCGATATCAGACATAGCCTCGCTGAAATTCCCGAAGTGATCTCTATCATAAATTCTCGACGGCAAGAAAAGCACATCGCTGCTCGTTATCTTATAACCGGCGAATACATCGAACCAAAATCCCGGAGCCACGCCACTCTTTATACCTAAAGTAGCATCCAACCAATTACGGGAGGGGGCGATCTCTTTTGTAGGATTTACATAACGATTCACCAAAGAGATCTCATACATACTATTGGAATATAACTTACCACCAGCGTTTAAGTAAAGCAAGGTCTTATCTGCCACCTCTATGTCTGCCGCAATATTGGGTGAAGCCATGAACTTACTATTATCACCGGTCACCAACATCACATTAGCACCCAATTTCAAGTTCCAGCTATCCCCCTCTACCTTATAATATGGGGAAAGGATTACTTCCGCATGATTCTCGAACTCATAAGTATAATAGGTACCTGATGTAGTTTCTTTTTTTCCGGGTAAACTATAGTTGAAATACTCTACCTGTCCACCCAAGCCAATCCGCATATTCCCGTTAAAACCGGCATTCAAATCGAATTTAGCGTCAAAAGTATGTTCTGTAGGACCATCCGCTGGTTTGCCCAGCCCGTATTTATGGGAGAAATTTATATAGCCCAAATCCAGTAAGTACCCGAACGGCGCGTCTTCCTTCGACTCAAATCCGATATTGGCAGCTATCGTCTGATTCACTTGGTTTGTTTCCCGATCCGCTCTATCCAAACTACCCTCTGCCATCATAGACCAAGCATCCGCAATAGGCAGTCCATAATAATTAAACGCCGAATATCCGTACTTCGCACCAATACTAAATATCGTCTTATCAAAAACATGCTTGAAATTGATGCCTCCCAGATTATCATTGATCTTCGCCTTCACCTTCTCATCGTCCATCTGAATATATTTCACCTTTCCATTCGTAGAACGATGTGAATACCAAATATTCAACTTATCCTTCTCGGTACTCAAGATATGATATCCCAAATCACCGTTTATATTCAGATATGTGCCTACACCGAAGTTAAAATATCCCCGGCGCTTGTTGTAATCCATCTGCGTCATGATATTTCCGGAAGGCAACAAACTAATCTCTTTCTGCGGATCGGCGGCGATCGTATAATTCGAGTAATCGATCGGGATCTTACGAACCTCCGGCTCTTTCACCACGGGAAGCGTATTTACCTTGCTAGCGTCCTGCACGGAAGGATCATACTCCCGTTCAAGCGTCATCTCTCGGTTCAGGTTCTTTTCTTTCGTAACATCCTCTTGCGCACTCGCAGCAGCAGCCGAACCCAGCAAAGCTACCACACACAACGCCTTTACATTATATATAGTCTTCATCGCTTTCTTTTATTTCTTTAGTTTACCCAATCTGTCTTCGATCATCTCGGCGATCTCATCATCGCCCTTGTAGTTGTTTTGCAAACTGGTCAGATATTGACGAGCTTGGAAATCATCACCTTGGCGGATATAAATATCAGCCAACAAGATAAAGCCCCGTGCCAACCAATATTGGTGAGGCGTACCGTTCTCGATGAAGTTCATCAAGACAGTCTCGGCATTCTTATCATCCTTATTATCATAATACAATTGAGCCAATAGATATTTAGCCTCCGCCCCGTGTACCGTACGGGTATCCTTGCTGATCTCCTTCAAGTCGGCCAACGCCTTGTTCTCCTGCTTCAAACTGATATAAGCCTTCGCACGGACATAACGGGCCTCGGAGATAATCTCGGGAGATAGCTTCAGTTCCTTCAGCAAATCGTTGGCGGCCAGCAAAGCCTCTTGCGGCTGACCAGTCAACTCGGCGCAACGCATCAAGCCCAATTTAGCGGCCTCCTTATTCTCCGGATTCTCCGCTACCACCTGTAGATGTTTGAAACTTTCCATAGCGGCGGCGTAATCCTTATCCAGATACTCGATCTCAGCTTTACGAGCCCAAGACTCTTCCCTGAATTTCGTATCACCGCTCTCCAATACTAACGAGAACAAACGTTTCGCCTCCTCCTGTTCTTTCTTGGCAAAAGCGATACTTGCCAAATAGAAATTAGCGTTCGAGCTAAACGCTCCCTGCGGGAAGGTTTGCAAATAATTCGTCAAGCTACGACGAGCGCCCTCATTATCGCCTCGCATAAATAACTTCTCGGCTGCCAAATAGGTCAAGGAGTCTTGCTCACTCACCTCGAAACGAACATTTCCACCTAATGAATTCGCATAGGCGGCAAACGAATTGATATCGTTCAACTCGATATATACGGACTTCAAGTCTTGCAAGGCCACTTTCGCCTCCTCGCTACCCGGATAATTGCTAATCACGCTCTTATAAGCCTCGGCCGCTTTCTCCGGCTGATTGTCGTTGAAGTAAATCAAACCAAGCTGTACGCCGGCCTTACGAGCCAGACTGCTTTGCGGGAAATCACGCATCAATTGCTCAAAGCTTGCCGCAGCCGCTTGATTATTATCCAATAACACGTAAGAACGTCCTTTCTCGAACAAGGCATCATCCACATATTGTGATTCCGGGAAATCACGGATCAAACGATCCATTACGCTGATCTTTCCCTTATAATCTTTCTGTAACCCAAGCAAGAAACCCTTCTGATACACCGAATAATCTCCGGCGGACGGTTGCAATTGCGCCGCACGGGTATAATTCTCTTCCGCCATAGCGAACTGACGGTTGTGGAATAAACAATCGCCGATACGATTATAAGCGTCCGCATAAGCCGGAGTCTGCTGATTGCTTTCCAGATTCACGTATTGACGGAAGCGGTTCAACGCCTCTCCATACTCTTTCAATTTGAAGTAGCTGTAACCTAAGTTATAATGTGCCAAGGCATACATATCCGTATTACGTTGGCGGGTATTATTCAAATAGGTACGATAATCGGAAATCGCCTTATTATACTCACCTTGACGATAATAAGATTCCCCACGCCAGAAATAAGCGTCGTTACGAGATTCCAGATTATAAGCGCCCAGTGAGATCGCACGGCTGAAAAGATCGACCGCCTTATCCAATTCCATATTCGTGAACGCCTGCGTTCCCAACTGGAATAAGATATCTTGTTTCGCCTCCAAGATCTTCGTACTCGGATGCTTGATCTTATCGATAGAGTTCAGAGCCGCTTGATAGTTCTTGGTAGTCAAATAAACCTCCACCAGATAATCGTTTACCTTATCGGCATATTTGGAATTCGGGAAATCATTCAAGAAATCCTCGAAGATTGTCACCGACTCGCCAAAGCCCGTGAAAGCGGTCTCGTGTATCAATAAAGCGTAATTATACATAGCCGCCTCTTTCACTTGCTTATCGAAAAAAGAAGTCGCGGCAGCCTCGAAGGCCATACGGGCGTTATTCTTATCTTTTAATTTCAGATAACTTTGCCCCAGATACAGATAAGCGTTCTGCGAAAGGGCGTCGTTCTCACGAACGGTCCGTCCCAAAGCGTTCACGGCGCTACTGTAATTACCCTTATTGTAATAACATACGCCCAAGATATATAAATCGCCCCTCAACGGGCTATCCGTCGAGGATATATATTTACTCAGCATATTAATCGCTTGATCCTCATTTCCCAGATGATAGTAGGCGTTACCCATGATACGGTAAACCTCGCTATTGTTCTCGCTATCCGGATAAGAGGCTAACAATTCCTTGCCTTCGCTAATCACTTTCTCGTATTTATTCTGGATAAAATAAATTTGCGTGATATAGTACAAAGATCGCTCCTTATAATCAGGCAAGTCCTTCAAGCGGGTAAATTCCACCAAGGCATTGTTGTATTTACCGGCCGCGTAATCGATATAAGCGACATAATAGGTAGATGCTTCCCGGTACTTCGTTCCGATCTGCTCGATCCGTGCGAAATAACCACGGGCCTTCTCCATATCCCCGGTTTGCAACAAAGAATAAGCCAAACGGAAACAATAAGCCTCCTGTTGTTCCGGACTTAGCATATCAATGTTCGATTCGTTAAACCAAAAGATAGCTTTCTGATACTCTCCCTGTCCAAAATGGGCGGAACCGATCAAGAAGTTCACCTCGTCCGCATGACGGGAAGCCGGATACACATCCAGATAATCTTTCAATAACTCGACGGCATTGGGACGACCTTGCTCATAAGCGGAATAAACCAACATATAATCGGCCTCTTGAATCAAGTCGACATCTGTGGAATGCTGTTTATACGCCTCCAGCTTATCGATACAACCTGAATAATTCTTCAAACTAAACAACTCCTTGCCTTCGACAAACAAACGGTTCGGCGCATCAAATTGATACGATCTCTGCCCGCTTGCCATGTGGCTGCCTACTACCAGACACAGCGGAATAAGTATTCTTTTCATCACTCATTTGCTTTTTAATACAAGCACTTACTTCAGTGCCTATTCGTTCTAATTCGCAAATATAAGTAATATGCGCCAAACAGAAGGCAAGTTCTATCAATATTTACCAAGATAGATCGGTACCGCCTTTCGGATAGAGTCTAAACCGAAGTCTTCCGGATTCACATCCTCCGGGCGAAGGATCACGATCTCGGCGGCATCATCTTCCGCATGCACGTTATTGAAATCATCTACCAAGCATTCATAAAACATATCTAGCGTATGCACCTCAAAGCCGGAATACATATATAAATTAGGCAAGGAAAACAAATAACGGCAATTCTGGATATGCAACCCCGTCTCCTCCCTTACTTCCCGGCGAGCGGCCTCCTCCCCCGACTCAAACATATCGACGAAGCCACCGGGCAAATCTAATGTACCTTTAGCCGGCTCTTTTCCTCGGCGAACCAGCAATAACTCCCCCTTAGCGTTCTTTATGAAACAAGCGACAGCCGACGACGGGTTGAAATAATAAACAAAACCGCACGCCATACATTTTTTCGCTTTCTCGTTATGTTCCACGAAAGCTTTTGCCCCGCAAACCGGGCAAAACTGAAATTGATACAACGGATGTCTCATACTTTATGATTTATAATTCAATTAAAAACAACAAGCCGCACCTAAATATAGATGCGGCTTGCCTTATTTCGCAAATCTCTTTTCGTTATATGCAAAACCGGATTTAGACTTCCAAACCAGCGCTTTGGTCTCTTACTTCCCAACCCAAAGCACTTGCTCCCAATACAGCAGCGTCGCTCTCTTTCAATTGAGAGAATAATAATTTAGTCTTACCAGCGAATACTTTTAACATATTCTTCTCCATTGCACGCTTGATCGGGTTCATAATCAAATCGCCCGCTTTCGTAAGGCCACCGAACAAGATGATAGCTTCCGGGCTAGAAAACGCCACGAAATCAGCAAAAGCCTCACCTAACATCGTACCTGTAGCCTCGAAGATCTCAAGAGCGATCTTATCATTCTTCATAGCTGCGTCGTATACGTCTTTTGAAGTGATTTCATCCGGATCCAAGTCGCGAAGAACACTCTCATCCTTACGTATCTCCAGATATTCACGAGCTGTACGAGCCACACCGGTAGCTGAAGCATAAGCCTCCAGACATCCTTGGCGACCGCAACCGCACTGGCGACCATTGTTACGACGCATGATAACGTGACCCAACTCACCGGCAAAACCGTCATGTCCGTATACCAAGTTACCACCGATTACGATACCGCTACCCACGCCAGTACCCAAAGTGATCACGATAAAATCTTTCATACCGCGAGCGGCTCCATAAGTCATCTCACCGATAGCGGCAGCGTTGGCGTCGTTTGTTAAAGCAACAGGAATACCATCGATCTGTTCGCTGATCAATTGAGCCAAAGGAATCTTACCTTTCCAAGGCAAGTTCGGGGCGAATTCGATACATCCGTTGAAAAAGTTTCCGTTCGGAGCACCTACACCCACACCTTTAATCTTATCCGAACCACCAGCCTGATCAATAACAGATTTCAGACCTTTAGCAAGTTCCGCTACATAGTCATTAACGTCTGCATATTTACCAGTCTTAATTGATCCACTATACAAGATTGTTCCTCTTGCGTCAACTACACCAAAAACAGTATTGGTACCACCTATATCGATACCTACTACATAAGGCTTCTCCATGATTTTATATTTAGGATTAATAATGATTTTCCTCTTTCTGGGTAGCAAATATAAGAGGTTTAACACAAGTTGCAATACGATTTGAAGAAAATTTTACAGATTCCTATCATTTTATCTTCTTTTTTCAAAAACTTATGTTAAGCAACATTGTTATATAATAATGGAGAATTATCACAACGGTAATATCTCGATCCAATAGTCATCCGGATCATTAATAAAATACAATCCCATCTTGGTATTCTCGAAGCAAACCGCTCCCATTTCCTTGTGGTATTTACGTACCTCATCATAATCACCGGCTACCCGGAAACAAAGATGGCTCTCATTGTCGCCTAGCTCATAAGGTTCTTTCCGGTCACGCAGCCAAGTCAGCTCCATCAAAAAACCGGTTTGCTCATCCGTTAAATAAACCAATATAAAAGAACCGTCTTCCGCGACCTTTCGATGATGCTCTTTCAACCCCAACGCTTTGTTATAAAAAGCGATACTTTTCTCCAAATCCAATACGTTAATATTGAAATGGTCAAATCTGCCTTTAACTTCCATACCTAAATAAATTTATATGTTTTCTAAAACCTATACATTAATAATATATTATATATCGGTACCCTCACCCGGTACAGAAAGGACAACATACCGGCAACCTTTCGATTCGGCATATGGGGCAAAAGCCATGACCTCCGCCGGACGTTCCCAGAAATGCATCGGCACAAAGACACCGGTCTTTATCCGGTCGATGAATTGTTGAGCACCTCGCATAAAATCGGTTCCTAAACGGGGATCTACCGGAAACATGACAACATCCATCGCCTGCGTATATTTCGCTATTATATCCAGTTCTTTCAGGTAATTCCCTTCCGCCTCCGCAACTTCCTGTGGAGTAGACTCATCTTTCCAATGCCAATTATTCAAGTCTCCGGCATGAAAGATCTGTTTACCTTGCGTCTCGATCAAAAAAGAGATACCGACATCGGTCGATCCGAACGCCCTAATCGTTAAATGCTCATCTTGGTACACATCTCCCTTCTTCATATAAAAAGCGTCCTCGACTTTTGCCCGGCGGCGTTTCAGGATATCCTTGGAGAAAATATATTTGATATCGTCTTTCTCCTCTTTCCATTTCAACACGTCCGGATTAAAATGATCCGGATGGAAATGTGATGCCAATACGTACAACGTCCCCGGACGTTTTAATAGCTCCCCACGCACAAACCCCTTCGCCGGGTCCGGATTCGTATCTTTGAAATAATCGATCAAGATGGAGAAGCCTTCCGCCTCTACAACAAACCCGCTATGATAAATATACACCAGTCTCATCCTATTCTCTTTATTTGTTTATTAAAAAACACCGAAACCCTCCGGGTTGTTGACTTCATGCCGCAAATATACAAAACGGTCAGACATATCACATGCCTGACCGATACAGATTATTAACCTACGATTTATTTCCAATTCTCATTCTGGACTAAAACACCTTCCATGGTCACGATTTGATCATTCGGGATCGGAAGAGTTACCCATTTAGCGTTATAAACGCAGTTGGCAAACTTTCCGAGATGCTTCTTCTCGTAAGTGATATAATTACTTATCTCATCGTACGCTATTCCCCAACGAGCTAAGTCGTACCAGCGATGACCTTCCATCGCCAACTCTAATTTACGCTCGAAACGTAAAGCGGCTAAAGCACCATCCTTGCTGTTGAATTGCGAATCCGGATACAAACCTACACGATAATTAGCCGCAGCGTTCGAATCCAACTTCCCATTCACTTTATCATCCAAGACATAAGATGTAGAAGTGGGCAACATCGTGGCAGCATCAACGCCCTTCACATACGAGTTTGCCGCACGGGCACGTACCTCATTTATATACTTCCCGGCCTCCTTATAATTTCCGTCGTGAATCAAGACTTCGGCATACCAAAGTACAACATCCGCATAACGGATCAAATGGTAATTCTTGGCTGTAGAACTCGTCTCCGTAGATACGCTCGTACCGCCTTTATCCGCTTTTTTCGGTTGCCGCTTCTTATTCATATAAGGACCACCATTCGCGATATCACGTACCCAACCATCCAAGATAGAAGGAACCGTCCAGTCCCAATAAGGGACATCAAAACGACCGGTACTGATATCCAGACGAGGATCGGTAAAAACCTCTAAATCCGTATGTGGAATATTATCTGTCAAGGTAGTCAACGCCGGTTTATCTTGATATGATTTATCCAGATACGGCAAACCATTCTCGTCTACGATATGTGAGTTTACCAACTCATAGGAAGGTTGATAGAAACCCCATCCGGATGTGCCCATACCTCCCGGAGGAGCCGTATGCCATGAACCTTCGATAGAGTTCGTGATTACCTGAGAACCAGAGATAGTCCGCTGTATATCGAACACGGACTCACCGCTCCAATCGGCACTACCTGCCGTAAACAAATCCTCATAAGTATCCGCTAGTTTGAATTTTGTGCCATTATTATCCTGCCCATTCGCGATAATAGCCTCCAATAAAGCCTTGGCATCCGCCCAATGATCGGAAGTACCATTCGTACCGTTATAGGGTGAAGACTGATACAGCCTCAATTTTGCCAAGAAAGCGGCGGCGGCCCATTTATTGACACGTCCTTTATCGCTCGCCCAAATATCCGGCAGGTTATCATAAGCGAACTGTAAATCCTCGGCCACCTTATCCCATATGTAAATATAATTGCCAGACTCATCCACATTGGAAACTTTTGGGTTTACATCGCTAGCGAACTCCTCGCTTCCCACGTAAGGAATAGCGGCACCAAATAGTTTCATTCCCTCAAAATGCCAGAATCCGCGGAAGAATCGGGCTTGGGCGATCGCTTCGGTATAAAAATCCTTTGATACGCCTTTTACGGAAGAAAGCTCGTCCTTGATCTTATCGATCATATTAATCACGTTGTTCGCACGATAGACACCTTCATAAACCACTTTCCATTTGGTATTCAAATATCCGTTGTCCGTAGTGATCGCATACGTTTCCAAGTTCGTAAAGTCAGACTGGTCCGTAAACGTAGACCCTTTATTCGCACTTCCACCCAGTACATCGCCATAGGCATAATTTGTCAAAGGAGCCGCAAAATACTCCTGTGTATGCATTGACGAATACATTCCTGTAATCGCATAATTTACGCCTTCCTGATTCAACAACTCATCTTCACTGACCGCACCCACGGGCTTTACATCCAAGAAGTCTGAGCAAGAGGTCATCGCTCCTAATGAAGACGCCACTAACATTGAATATATAAATAGTCTTTTCATACTGTTTTTTTTAATCGTTATCAATATCCTTATCGAAATTCCTTTTAGAAAGAAATATTCACGCCTAAAATGAACTGGCGTGGCATACCATAAGAACCGTAGTCGATACCTTTCATCATATCGTTACTGCTATCTTCATTATTGCTACGAACCTCCGGATCCAAACCTGAATAGCCTGTTAATGTAAACACATTGGAAACCTGACCGTAAACACGAATCTTCTCAAATTTGATCTTATTCAAGATACTCTTTGGCAACGTATAACCGAGCGTCAATGTCTGCATACGCAAGTATGAACCGTCTTCTATATAAGTAGAATTGGATTCATTAGCCGCCTCCGTACCTTCATTAGATGTACCAGCCCATAATGGATAGATACCATCCGGGTTTGTAACGGGATCCCAAGAGTTTTCCAAGCGATCTTTAGAGAAGTTACTTTGTAATGCCCCGAAATGCGTATAATACTGATAATGTTTATACAAGTCGTTACCTACAGAGAAATAAAGAAACGTACTCAAATCAAAACCTTTCCAACCGACACTAAGGTTCACACCTCCCGTGAAGTCCGGATGCGGATTACCGATAATCGTACGGTCTTCCGCCCCAATCTTTCCATCTCCGTTCACGTCACGAATCTTATAACGACCTACCCATGATTGAGGATTCAGGCTGGCCTCGTCCGCCACGGCATACGGTAAAATCGTTTTTCCATCCGCAGTCTTATAGTTCAGCACATCTTGTTCACTCGCATAGATTCCGTCCACTTGATAACCGTAGAACATCGCTACCGGTTGACCAACCGTGGTGATGTTTACCTTACTCAAACGCGTATTCGTAAATAGATCCGAGGAACCTAATTGAGTAACCTTATTCTTATAGGTTGAGATATTGGCGTTTACCGAGTAACTAAAATCACCGACTTTATCTCTCCAGCCCACACTAAAATCAAGACCTTTATTCTGCATATCGCCAATATTGATCTTTGGCTTAGTAGCGTTACCGGCCAAAGCGGACCAGTTAGCGTTCACCAACAAATCTGAAGTCTTCTTAATATAATAATCGATACTTCCGGTCAAACGATTATTCAACGCCGTTACGTCTAAACCGACGTTAAACATCTTGGTTGTTTCCCACTTAGCATTCACATCACCCAGATTTGAGATCGCATAGCCCGGAGACGCCCCTGAATCCGCACCTGTGAGTCCATATAAATAATCATTTCCGGTCGCATATTGAAACGCATAATTATAGGCTCCGATATTAGAGTTACCGGTCGTTCCATAACCCGCACGCACCTTTAAATCATCCAACCACGTACGTGTCTTTTCCATAAAGACCTCATCCGACATACGCCAGCCTAAAGAAAGAGAAGGGAATGTACCCCAGCGGTTATCCTCACCAAACCGGGAAGAAGCATCCCGGCGAACCGTTACAGTTGCCAAGTATTTACCTTTATAGGAATAATCGCCACGGAAAAACAAGCCGAACATCGTACTTTTATCAAACATTTTTCCTTCATTCTTCATATTGTCGGAAGAACCATTGTTTAATATCCATGTATTGGGATTATTCTCGAAGATATAATCATAGCGAATGGCTTTCATGCTTCGTCCCACACCAAATTTCATAGCTTCCGTACCGATCATAAATGTCACGTCATGATCTTCATTGAACTTCGTCTTATAAGTCGCCGTATTGGTCCACTGATAATCCAACCTCCAATTCGCGTTTTCCTCCAGATAATTTTGAGATTGCCCCTCTTTATTGGTAGCGATCGTCTTCTCACTCAACGCTTGGCTCCACATACCCATCAAACGAACACTGAACTGCGTACGAAGACTCAGGCCTTTGATCGGTTTCAACTCGGCGAAAGCCGCACTTTGCAATCGCATGAAACGAGTCCAATCATCCTGTTGATTCATGGCTGTCTGATAAGCCGTATTCGCACGTCCACCTTCCGAGGCCTGTGATCCCGCATAATCGCCACCTACATTATAAACAGGTACCCATGGCTGGATCGTATATGTTTGGGCGAATACACTCGCATCGCCTTGACGACCCCGCTCACCGCCCATCTCCATTACGGCGATATTGGAATTCTGGCCTATCGTGAAATATTTATTCGCGTTATAAGTAGAGTTGGCACGCAGTGAATAACGTTTAAAGAAAGAAGAGATAATCGTTCCTTCCCGATTAGTATAGCCTAAAGAAGCCGAGTAAGTTCCTTTTTCTCCACCTCCTAATAAAGAGATCTGATGATCCTGTACTTTACCCGTACGAGTCACCATATCATACCAATTCGTTCCTTTCTGGGCCTCCGCTTCCGAATATCCATCTTCCAACATCTGATAATAAGCGGAACGTGACCACGAATTACTACCATCCGGTTTATAGGAAGCCACCCACGCATCGATACTACCAAACTGCGAGATTACTTGATCTTTTGATAAACCGGCCGGTTTAATCGCATAAGGCATCGTCAATTCATCTTTATCGTTCAACGAGCCGAATTGAGGATGAGCGGTGGGTGTTTGTCCACGATAATCCCGCACGTTTCTCATACCTTGTGCTTGCCATTCCATCGCCTCCCATCCATTCAACAAATCATAACCACTATTCGCCATCTTCGCCACGCCAAAGTAACCATCATAAGATACTCGTACCCGGCCGCTTTTAGTTCCTTGCTTTGTCGTGATAATGATTACACCATTCGCTCCTTGCGCACCGTAAATCGCAGTAGCGGAAGCATCTTTCAAGACTTGCAAAGACTCGATATCATTCGGATTGACCGCATCGATATCCACATTCGAGACACCGTCCACAACAATCAATGGGTCTGAACCATTCAACGAGCCGACACCACGGATACGGATAGTCGTCTCACCACTAGGTCCACCCGAGTTCGAGATATACACACCGGAAGCCTTTCCTTGCAAGGCTTCTGAGAATGTCGCTACCGTAGTCTCCTTCAACTCTTCCGTAGATACGACAGCGACAGACCCCGTAATATCTTTCTTCGCTTGGGTACCATAACCGACAACAACGACCTCATCCAAGGCTTGTGTGTCCTCCGCTAATTTAACTTTGATATTGTTCTGGCTATTCTTCAGAGAGATCTCTTGAGTTACATAGCCAATGTAAGATACCACCAATATGGTATTATCCGGCACACCATCAAGTATGACCCGTCCGTCCATATCGGAAATATTTCCGATAGTTGTCCCTTTAATAAGGACATTCGCTCCAACAATAGGTCCAGCTTTGTCTGAAATAGTGCAAGTGACTCTACGTCCATCTTGTTGCAGGGCATTGCCCCTTACGTCTGGTACTAAATCGCCTACTTCTGTGGCCATAACTGGACTTGTGCCACATAGAAACAAAGAGGCTCCTAGAAACACCTGTTTCCATAATACTACATTTCTCATACAACATTAGATTTTAAGGTATAAATCAATAAAAAACACAATCTAACAGCAAAATGATCTTTCTATATACAATAACATTCTAGATTTCAGCAAATTCTTGAATACTTATGGTCTAAATGTTTTTTCATAAAACGACTAATCGAAACGATCGTTTAAATCTTGCGTTTCTGAAAAGAGAAAAAGATGCTTTGAAAAATAAGAGTTTTTTTAGATAGGTAAAGAGCTATCTTTCCCATTAGCAGTAAGATGAAACAAAAAAAAATCAACGAAAAGTTGCACATCTCAAAAAAAAAACAGACCTTTACAAACGACTAATAGAAACGATCGTTTTAACTAGTCGCTTTTTAACTATTAAAAAGAAAATAACAGGTGTTTTTTTGCAATTAAAGTTGTGATAATGAAGAAGCTACATTAAAAGAGAGAAAATGATGTTTACCTATTTTGAAATGTAAGCAGATAGAACATGTCCTAGAGGCATGCCAGAGTAGTGAATTCATTTTGTAACTGGTTTGTGTTTTTTATTTTATATACCTTAAATTCTAATTTTGTATGAGAAATGTTGTATCATGGAAGCCATTAGTCTTAGGAGCTTCTTTTCTTCTGTACGGAGCCGGAACAGCTTTTGCTACAGAAACAGATTATTTGTATCCAACATCCAGTACAGGACTTATGAGCGTACAGCAAGATGGACGACAAGTTAACTGTACCATCGTAGACAAATCTGGCCCTATCCTCGGAGCTAATGTAGTCGTAAAAGGGACTACTATCGGAAACATCTCGGACATGGACGGTCGTGCTATAATCGACAATGTGCCCGCAAACGCAGTCTTAGTAGTATCTTATATTGGATACGTAACTCAAGAAGTGCATCTTAAAGGAAACCAAACCTCTATCAAAATTACGTTAGTGGAAGATTCCCAAGCCTTGGACGAGGTAGTCGTAACGGGTTATAGTACCCAAGCAAAGAAAGACATCACCGGATCTGTGGCCGTAGTCGCTACGGACGACTTGAAAGAGACGCCGGTATCCAACTTCGCCGAGGCCTTGCAAGGCAAGGCAGCCGGTGTATTCGTACAGGCTGGTGGCGGTCCGTTGGGTGAGACTACGATCCGTATCCGTGGTGTAGGATCCGTGAATGGTTCCGACCCATTAGTGATCGTGGACGGTGTATCTGGCGTAGATATCGATGCCGTAAACCCGAACGATATCGAATCCATGCAGATCTTGAAGGATGCTGCCGCCGCCGCTATCTATGGAGCGAAAGGGGCGAATGGCGTTATCATCATCACCACCAAACAAGGAAAGAAAGATGACCGTGTAAAGGTTTCTTACAACGGTTATTTCGGTTTGGCCAAGATGGCTAATAACGGTTATGATCTATTGGACGCATGGGAAGCGATGGAATTCCAAGAAGAAGGTCAACGTAACTTATTGAAATATCGCGGTTTGACCACGACTCACGCACAGTTCGGCTCTATCGGAGCAGATGGTTCGGGCCATTTAACAATGCCTTACGCACTGAAACCTGCTGGTTATAGTAAGGATCAAGTCATTCAAGAGTTTGGTTCAATCGACGCATGGATAAAATCCTATAAGGATGACGGAACAAACACATGGTCTCGTTCCGCTTACTACCAAATGCTGGAGGATGGTTATTCAGAAGAAGAAGCTCGTAAAGGTACAAACTGGTACGACGAGGTAGTACAGACCGGTAAGGTGCAGAACCACGAGATCTCAGTAACAGGTGGTGGCGAGAAGGCTACCTACTCGGTAGGTTTAGGCTACATGAACCGTGAGGGTACGATCAAGGAGTCTTGGTTCCGCCGTTATTCTTTGCGTGCAAATACCAACTTCTTCGTAAACAAGTGGTTCAACATCGGACAAAATACGAATCTCGCCGTAATAGAGAACTCCGGTGAGCGGGGGCGCCAAGGTGACGACAACACATTCGGTAAGACTTTCTCCATCCAGCCGTGGGTACCTATTTATACGGTAGGTGGAGACTATGCGGGATCCGTGAACAATGAGGGTGGACGTGCGGAAAGTGCCGTGATGTCTGTTAACCACGGTAAGGATAACCGCCGTCGTTTCTTGCGTGCGCAATCCGCTATCTATGCGGAGATCAAACCATTGGAAAGTATTGGTGAGGACTTGACAATCCGTACGCAGTTCAGTGCCCGCTTAAGTGGCGCTTGGGACTTTTGGATGAACAAGCGTACTATCATGACCAACAAGGAGGGACGTAACAACAACGAGTTCTACGAGAACGCCAGTTATTGGTTAGGCTACCAATGGACGAATACGGCCACTTATAAAAAGACAATCAACGAAGACCACTCAATCGGCGTAGTATTAGGAACAGAAGCTATCCGCGAGGGTTTAGGCCGCGTGATACAGGCCGGCCGTATTGATTACCAGTTCGAGGATGACCCGAACACATGGAAAATCGACAACGGTTCTGCCGCCAACTTACGTAACAGTGGTTACATGCACTCACCCAGCACCATGTTTGGTATCTTCGGACGTGCTGATTACGCTTACCAAGGCAAATACTTGGCTACCGTGACCGTTCGTCGAGACGCATCCTCTCGATTCTCCGAGAAAAACCGTTGGGGTACATTCCCTTCCGTATCTTTGGGATGGCGTATGTCAGACGAGAATTTCATGGAAAAGACTCGTACATGGTTAGACGACTTCAAGTTGCGCGCCGGTTACGGTACGACGGGTAACTCTAATATCGGAGCATACAACTGGGCATTCCGCTACGGTACAGGTAACACGTGGCTCTATAGCATCACCGGTAGTGATACGGACGTAATGACAGGATACGGTGTTACGGCCTTAGGTGATATCGATGCGAAGTGGGAAACCTCTAAGATGTTGAACGTAGGTTTCGATGCGACAGTCTTCGACCAACGCTTAGGCATCAACTTCGACTGGTACCTGAAGAAGACCTCCGATATGTTGATCGATGCGAACTGGTCTGCTTTGGCTGGTAACGCAGACAAGCCTAAAGTAAATATCGGCGACATGGAAAATAAGGGTGTTGACTTGAATTTGACATGGCGCGACAAGGTTGGCGAGGTAGATTACTCGATTGGCGTGAACCTTTCTCACTATAAGAACAAATTGACAGAGATCGGTACGGAAGCCGGTATCTTCGAAGGTACTCGTATCTCCAACATGAATGTCATGATGAAGGGGTATGCGGTTGGTATGTTCCACGGTTATCAGGTGGATGGTATCTACAAGAGCGAGGATGAGGTTCGCAACTATAAGAATGATGCTGGAGGCGCTGTATTACCATACGGTACGGCAGACGCCGCTTCGTTAAATCCGTCTCAATACGTAGGTCAATTCAAGGTGAAAGATGTGAACAACGATGGTAAGATCGACGCAAGTGACCGTACATTCATCGGTAACCCGCATCCGGACTTGACTGGTGGTGTTAACTTAAGCGTAGGCTGGAAAGGTTTCGACTTGAGCACTTACTTGTACTTCTCCGTAGGTAATGACATCTTTGCCATGTATAAATACTATACACACTACGGTTCTTTGCAATCTGCTTATTCAAAAGATCGTCGCGACAACTCTTGGAGCCCGGAGAATCCAAACGGGATCTACCCGATGTGGGCAACCGCTACAGGAGAAAGTACGATTGCGGCCAACGAATCTAATTCCAGCTACATAGAGGATGGTTCCTTCTTGCGTATGCAAACATTAACGTTGGGTTATACCTTGCCGAAAGCATGGATGAACAAGATCAAATTCGACAAGATCCGTATCTATGGTCAGATCTCTAACGTATTCACATTGACCGGTTATTCCGGATTGGATCCTCAGGTTCGTACGGATGATGGTTCCGGTAATTCTAAAGACCGTAACATGGGTACAGACTATGGTTCATACGGTATGCCACGTCAATTTATCCTTGGAGTTAATGTTACGTTCTAAAACTAGGAATGAAAATCTGATTATATTAACAATTAAGTAGAACAATAATGAAAAAAATATTTATATATTCCGCAATGGCGGCAGTTCTAGCCTTAGGAAATACGTCTTGTTCGGATTTTCTAGAGGTCAAACCCGCTGGTTCAGTAAGTGAGCAAGATTTCGTGTCAGCGAAAGGGGTAGAGCAATTGGTGACAGGTATGTATGCAAAAATGCACGACAACTCCTATTTCGAGGCAACATTGAGTAACTATGTATATGGCGACGTGATGGGCGGTAGTGCCAATAAGGGCTCCACGTATCAAGACCAACCGGACTTCACAAGTTTGGAGACCTATACGTTTACCACAGACAACGGTTACCTAAACGTGAAATGGAAAAAATGCTATAACGGTGTTTTCGTGGCAAACAACGTGATCAAGTTGGCAGACATGGCCAAAGAAGAAATGTCAACGGTCAATGGAGAGGCGAAAGACAACTATACGGAAACGATCGCACAGGCACGCTTCTTCCGTGCTTTCTGGCATTTCGAGGTTGTAAAATTATTTGGAGCCGCTGTTCCTTACGTGGACGATCTGGCTATGCAAGAGAACGTAAACCCGCAGGTTTCTAATGTAGACGAGAGTGGTAACTACATTTATATTTGGGATAAGATCATTGATGACTTACAATTTGCGTACGACAATCTTCCAGATCGCTGGACTACCGACAAGGGGCGTATAAACAAATGGGCCGCAGGTGCCTTATTGGCAAAAGTAAAAATGTATCAATCTTCTCCATACGATGGAAAGAATGGCTCACAAAACCGTTGGACTGAGGTCAAGAGCCTTTTGGAGGAAGTCATGGCGAACGGTAAAGACAATAACGGCACAAAATACAAATTGGCTGACACATATGAGGAGCTTCACATCGCAGGTGAAGCCGATTGGACTGGCGAGTCTGTATTTGATATCCAAATGGCAATCACTGGTACTGTGGAAGAAACTTCCAGCATCAACGGACCATGGCACATCGGTTTTAACGGTGCGTTAGGTACAGGAGGTTGGGGATTCTATCAGCCCTCCAACGATTTGGTAAACTCACATATCGTTGACGCAAACGGTCTGCCGATGATGGATGGTCAGTATAAAAACAGCCCTGCGCTTACGACACTAGACGCAAACAACATTCCTCATACGGATCTAACGGTTTACACCGACCCGCGTCTGGATGTTTCAACCGGACGTTTCAATACTCCATTCTGGGATTGGACAGTTCCTTCATCTTTGGATGGCTGGGTACGTGATTATAGTAATGGTGGCTTGTACCTGAACAAGAAGAATATCCCGCGTAAGGCAGACAAGGGTAGCTTGTCTATCGTAACAGTAACGAACTCTTCAGCGAAGAACTTCCACCTGATCCGTTATGCAGACGTATTACTATGGTACGCCGAGGCATTGATTGAAACAGGCAACCATAAGGAGGCCGGTAAATATATCAATCAAGTCCGTGCCCGTGCCGCCAACGGATATGTAAAGGCTGCCGATCCGAATAATGGTATGGCAGAGACTACATCCTCATACGTATTAGAGGACAAGGTAAACGGAAAGACTCAATCGAATGCCGCGGCTAACTACCGTATCGGCTTATATCCCGATTCTCAATTCGCTTCCAAAGCATCTGCGACGCAAGCGTTACGTTGGGAACGTAAGATTGAGATGGCTCTTGAAGGTCACCGCTGGTATGATTTGGCTCGCTGGGGTATCATCGCCGATGAGTTGAACAGCTACGCTTCTTATGAAAAGAAATTCTTACTGAAATATGCGAATAGCGTTTACAACGCAAAATGGTGCGTATTGCCTATTCCATTGAATGAGATTCAAAAGATGGACGGTCTCTTGGTTCAAAATGAAAATTGGAAATAAACAAGTGGGTTAACATTAATATCGGGTAACCAGGCATGTGATATGTGTGGTTACCCCCTCACAAAAGTGAAAAGCGAATGCTTATTCGCTTTTTTCATTTTAAATATATATCTTTGTTTGACTTTAAATCATAATGAAACGTATACTCTAGCCATGAGATATAAACAAATACTCTTCGGTTTGATACTGTTTGCCATATTAGGGGTTTTCTTGCAAATAACCAGCAAGTTTCATTTCTTTTATATCGAGCAGCTTCAACTATTCCAATTTTCCGGAGACTATCTTGCGGATAAAATCAGTTATCCGGGAGGTTTATCTTCGGTCATCGGGGAATTTTTGACACAATTTTTTATCACCCCTTATCTCGGTCCCTTTATCTTTGCCGCATTGCTCACTGGCATAGGGCTTACCATGAGGGCTGTCGTAAGACAAATCACCCCGGAAAAAGAGTTGTATCTGATTTACTTACTCCCCGTCTTATCCTTATTATTGGCTCAATACGATTTCAATTACTTACTACAAGGAACAGTGGCCTTTTTAATTTGCCTACTTTGTTTGAATGGGTGGATACGGATCAATAACTTTCGATTCCGATTATTTACGGCCCTACTTATCACACCTCTACTTTTCTGGATAGGAGGGCCTATAGCCGGATTATTCACGGTCTGCGCATTCATCAAGGAATTATTCGGCCAATTCAAACAAGGAGTTGTCTTCTTGGTGATCCCCATCGAGTTTACACTCATAGCGACCAGTTGCGTATGGGCGACAGTCATCACCGATTATCATTTAGCGTTCCTACCGGATGCCTATTATCATCCTATCTTACAAGCTCCGAATGTCATATATTTTTCCTGGGTCAGTTTGCCGCTTTCGCTGATCTTCGCATTTACATGGCCTAAAGGCACTTCGAAAAAGAGAGATTGGATAGAGATCTCCGTACAACTTATCATAATTCTCGCACTTTGCAGGTTCGGGATACCAAGATATAATGATCAAAAATCTTATCAACTAAAGGAACTAGATTATTATGCCCGAAACGGACAATGGGATCAAATCATCCGGAACTGCCAAGGTCCGATCAAGAATTACTTATACTTGACTTACCTAAACAACGCCCTTGCTGAGAAAGGCGAGTTAGGAAACCGGATGTTCGCGTTCGATCAACACGGGCCTCAAGGATTATTAGCCTCTTGGAATAAGACATCTTCCGTATCTACCTTACTTAGCGACGCCTATTTTACGCTTGGAGAAATCGCCTTATCGCAAGAGATGGCATTTGAAGGATATGTCACCGTGATTGGGGCCGGTAATCCCCGGAACCTACAACGTCTAGTCCAAACCAACTTGATTTACGGTACATATCCAATCGCAGAGAAGTACATCGATATATTAGAGAAGACTTACGCTTATCACGACTGGGCAAAACGACATAGGGAATTTCTATATAATGATAAAGCCATAGAAGAAGATCCGGTACTGGGGATTAAACGAAAAGGACTTCCCCTTCGTAACAACCTTTCCGGTGTAAACGGGTTAGAACATGATTTATTGATCCGTGCAGAACAAAACCCGGAGAATCAGATTCCCATCCAATTTGTCGGAGCCATCTATCTTTTATCCAAGGATATGAAATCTTTCCAGACATTCATTGAGAAATATTACGGTACATCTACACTTCCTTCCCTTCCGACGAGTTTCCAGGAAGCGGTTATTTTACTAGCCGAGAAAGACTCGGATTATTGGAGACGGTTCAACGTGTCCGAAAATGTCATCCGGAAATTCACAGGTTACAGGAATCTTGTATTGCAGAACCGGAATAACCCACAGCTACCCCAATTGATAAAAAACTCTTTTGGAGACACCTATTGGTCTTATTACCTTCTTAAATGATTCATTGCCATGAAAAAGCACTATCTATATATTATATGTGTATGTTTTATCGTACTGGGGATATTTTCATGTTCAGACACGGTTCCGGTAAGCAAGGAAACCTCTGAGAAACCGATATTATACCCAGATTACGCAGATGTAACGATACCGAATAATATCGCTCCCCTGAATTTTAAAATACAGAATGCACATACGGAAGCGTTCGCTATTTTCTGTTTTGAGGAAGTGAAGTTGCAGGTGAAAGAAAAAAAGGGGCAATTCCATATTCCTGCCGCCAACTGGAAAAAGCTACTTAAGAAAGCGACAGGCAAAACGATACAAGTAAAACTTTATGCTAAGGATAAGGAATGGCTGAGCTATCCGGAATTCTCGTTGTTTATCGCACAGGAACCTATGGATTCCTATCTAGCCTACCGTCTGATAGAGCCCGGATATGAACTTTGGAACCAGATGGGTATTTACCAACGGAGCCTAGAAACCTACGAACAAAGCCCCATTATGGAAAATAAACACAGTGGACAAAATTGCATGAATTGCCATTCATTTTGTATGCAAAACCCCAACAAGATGTTATTCCACATGAGAGATAAATACGCCGGGACTTATTTGATAGACGGAGATAAAATAGAAAAATTAAATACGAAAACGGAGCAAACAATTTCCCCCTTGGTTTATCCCTCTTGGCATCCCTCCGGGAAATACGTGGCATTCTCGGTAAACCAAACGAGCCAGAGCTTTCATTCCAATGACAAAAACAGGGTCGAGGTTTTCGATAGCCAATCGGATGTAGTGGTGTACGATACCGAGAAACATGAGATCATCAGTACTCCCGCTATTCGTACGAAAGAGGCTTTTGAGACATTCCCTACCTTTTCCCCCGACGGAAGAACGCTTTATTTCTGTACCGCCGAGGCACGTTCGATGCCCCACGAGTATTCGGAGGTAAAGTATAATCTTTGTTCCATAGCGTTTGATCCGGTAACAAGGAGTTTCGCATCAAAGATAGACACATTATATAATGTACGAGAGAATGGGAAAAGTGTCTCTTTTCCCCGTGTCTCTCCCGACGGGAAATTCTTGTTATTCACCTTATCGGGCTACGGGAACTTCTCTATCTGGCATAAAGACGCTGATTTATATCTTCTGGATATCGAGAGTGGGGGTTTCCATCCCTTACGAAACGCGAACAGCACAGACACGGAGAGTTATCATTCATGGAGTAGCAACAGCCGGTGGATCGTTTTCAGCAGCCGAAGAATCGACGGATTATATACCCGACCTTATTTCGCCTATATCGACGAGAGCGGAAATGCCTCCAAACCGTTCCTATTACCACAGGAAGATACGGATTTCTATTATCGGTTCATGAAATCATATAACATACCCGAGTTTATCACAGGAAAAGTATCATCTAATATACGGAAAATCAGTAAACTTGCCAAAGAAAGTAAGGGGGTTGACGTTACTTATCATAAATAAATCGAATCTGGGAAACATACATAAAGTAAAAAGAACATGAATAACTTAAGCAAAAAGATCATACCTATTCTTCTGCTCTTATTATGCACCAGCCTTCTAGGGTTACATTTACAAACCACTCAAGAAGCAACCTTCTTTTACCGGGAACAACAGCAGATCTTCCTGTTCGATACCGAATATGTATTGAATATACTTAAGACAATTGGAGGATTGGCTACGATTTGCTCCCAATTTATTATACAGTTTTTCAAGGTGCCGCTGATCGGATCGCTGGTGACCACATTGATCGGTGGAATCTCTGGTTGGTTATTCTGGCTGACCTTACGAAAAATACATCCGGCATTGTATCTTCTGCCCTTGGCCTTTCTCCCCATCTTATTCCAATATCTTTACCTAATGAAAGATAGCTATCATTATGAAGGGCTGATAGCCATGTTATTTTGGTCATTGGCTCTCAGCCTGTACAGTTACGGGGCACGAAAATTCAATTGGACATACCGTACCTTAATCGGTTGCTTGCTGGCGATCGGATTGTTTTACACGATGGGATCTGTAGCTATATTATTCGCCCTTAGCATCTTACTATTTGATGTATTACAAAAAAGCGAACGCTGGTACGCAAGCTTCATCCCGTTGATCCTGCTGCTTATCGTAGGTTCTCTATGCGTTCTAGGGGGCAGTAAACCCGATTATGACTATGTATTTTGGATGAAAGATTACGTAGAGTATTTCATTGAGCTGGAACCATTCTACGGCTTCTCTTGGCAAGTAGCGCTACTCGTTATGCTTCTATTCTTTCTATCACGTTATTTTGATCACATAAAAACCTATTTAAAAGCTTTAGTAGCCGTAGCATTACTTGCCTTATCCGGTATGTATTATACGCAAACGGCTCTTCAACAGAGGAATAAAGATTTCTATACGTTGATGCAAATGTTTCATTACATAGATACCGAGCAATGGGACGCCATAATCTCGTCCACCGATCTGAACTATAATAACTACTTACACCTAAATTGCTTAAACCTTGCTTTATCGCATAAGGGGGTCATGCTGACTGATTTATTCAAATACCCGCAAAGCGGAATACAATCTTTGGTCTCAAAGTATCAAGCGCATATAGAGGAAAGTTTCCTATTCAGCCAGATATACTACCATGTAGGAATCACGTCCTTGGCATACAATTTCGCTTTTGGTACCTCGGTAGGAATTACATACGGCAGTCCCGTCATGACTAAATTATTAATAAAATCCCATTTGATATACGGACAGTATCCCGCGGCCGAGAAGTTTATATCCTTATTGGAAAAGACATGGGCCTATCACGGATGGGCCTCCTCGCAACGAAAGTTCTTATATAATGACCAAGCGGTGGAGAGCGACCCGGAATTAGGCACAAAAAGAAAAAGCCTATCCAGCGACAAAGACCTTTTCGCCAATATAATCGGATTGTTTGATAACCTGATGATTATATTGGAAGAGAATCCCCAGAATAAAGCCGCATTGGATTATACGATCGGTACGTTATTATTATCGAAAGACCTGCCCGCTATAAAAACGTTTGTTGAAAGATTCAGTGGGACGGAAGTACTCCCCGCATTACCCGAACCCTTGCAACAAGCCGTGATCTCTTATGCGGAGCATGATCCGGAATATTGCCGCAAGTATGGGGTAACCGATAAAGTCCTGTCCGAGTTCTCGATATTCAAGCAACGTGTATTGGGACTAAGGCATGCCCGACAAAATGTAGCGACTGGAATAGCCGACTATCAACCTACTTTCTGGTACTATTTGATACTCTCTAAATAAAACACATATGGAAAGACAGACTTACACAAATACAAACCGATATCTTTTCCTTTTTCTCATCGCCTTGATGGTTTCATGCTCCAAAAGCGACATACAGATCGCCAAGAGCTTAAACAAGGAAATAACCATTTATCCGGATTACAAGGATGTGACCATCCCTGTGAACATCGCCCCGCTCAATTTCTCTATCGCCGATAGTAGTGAGCACTGCCTTATCATTAAAGGGGAAAAGACTCAACTCCAAGTCTATAGCGATGAGGGGCTCTTTGAGATCCCACAAAAGAGATGGAAAGCCTTATTGAAAGAGAATGCCGGAAACCAAATAGAATTGACCATCGCTAAACGCATACAGGGCGAATGGAACGCCTATACGCCTTTTCATATGGACATCGTAAATGATTCCATTGATAAATATATAGCCTATCGGTTATTAGCCTTGAGCAATGATATGTGGAACAGGATGGGTATCTATCAACGAAACTTGGAGAATTATGACCAAAGCGTGATTTATGAGAATAGCCTAACCGACTATAACTGCGTAAACTGCCACACGTTTTCCTCCGGGAACCCGGATAAAATGATTTTCCATATGCGAGGCAAACACGCCGGTTCCGTACTGATTGATGGAAAGAAAATCACCAAGCTAAATACCAAGACTCCCGAGACCGTCTCAAACTTTGTCTACATGTATTGGCATCCGAATGGTAACTATCTGGCGGCCACCGTATGCGATACCTACCAAAACTTCTTCATCAATAATCCCAATACGCTGGAAGTATTGGATCATAACTCCGATATCGTGATCTACGACGTGAAGAAGAACGAGGTATTCTCTTGCGAAGCGTTAAATTCCAAAGACGCATGGCAAATATTCCCAGCGTTCTCTCCCGACGGGAAGAGCCTCTATTTCAGTTCGACCGCCGCCGTAGATTCTATTTCTAAGAATTTCAGACAAATGACCTACAGCCTATGCCGTGTCGACTTTGACCCGGAAACCCGCACCCTAGGCCAGCAAGTAGATACTTTATACAATGGCCGGGCCAACCACAAAAGCGTATCCTTCCCTAGAATCTCACCGGATGGTAAATATCTGGCTTTTACCCTACAGGAATATGGCGGTTTCGGGGTTTGGCATAAAGACGCCGAATTATATATGATCCGCCTATCCGACGGAAAGACGTACCCACTGAGCGAGGCGAACAGCGCCGAAGGAGAAAGCTACCATTCATGGAGCCGCAACAATCGTTGGCTGGTATTTAGCAGTCGCAGGTTGGATGGATTATACACACGCCCGTTCTTTACCTATATCGATGATAAAGGCACGGCCCATAAACCATTCCTCCTGCCACAAAGAAATCCCGTAAAATATTATAAAGACTTGTTGTGGACTTACAACCTCCCGGAGTTTATACAAGAAAAGGTCCAAGTAGACACTCATGCCGTGATGGAAACAATGAGAAATACAAAAGGAATCCATGTAAAATAAGAACAATAGCTAGGGTGGGTGAAAGGAGATAAGGATGTCTGTTTGGTTAAATCTGCCCACCCTTAGCTATTGATCTGTTTGCTCACTCTTTTATCTTCACCGAGAATAGAAATAGAGCGTTTCAAATCAACGCCCATATTTCCATTTGTTGTATTCATAAAATAAGTACAAACTTTCGGCAATCAGATTTCACTCTTTAGTGAAACAAACATATGTAATCTGCGTTTATAGATTATCAAATGTCTCTTTAAAAACTTGAGACAAAAATAAACTATTTTGATAGAAAAATAGGTCTGTAAATATTCACATTTTATTCACAACACACACCAAAACGTTCATTTATCCTAGGAAGCATCACAATTTAACATTTAACCGCTCCATCATCACTCCGGTCTTCTCCCTTGCCTCCGTCACATCCAAACCACGAGCCAGCAAGACGGCCATACGGCGATGTCCATGAACTTCCGGTTTTCCAAAGAAACGCATCTGCGTATCGGGTTGTTCCAAGACCTTATCCAGATTCCCCAAAGACAACCGGTCACTATCCCCTTCCACTACGACGGCACGGGAAGCTCCCGCTCCATGAAACGCGATATTAGGGATCGGCAAGCCAAGCACCGCACGGGCGTGCAAAGCGAATTGAGACAAATCTTGCGTAATCATCGTCACCATTCCGGTATCGTGCGGACGGGGGGAAACCTCGCTGAATATGACATCGTCTCCTTTAATGAATAATTCCACGCCGAAAATACCACGTCCGCCTAAAGCCTCGGTGATCTTACCGGCGATCTCACGGGCTTTCGCTTTAGCGGCAAGGCTCATGGCTTGCGGTTGCCAAGACTCCCGGTAATCACCATCCACCTGAACATGTCCCACGGGTTCCAAGAAAGACGTTCCTCCGATATGCCGAACCGTCAGCTGGGTAATCTCATAGTCGAAATCCACGAAACCTTCCACGATCACCTTACCCGCTCCAGCACGTCCGCCTTCTTGGGCGTACTGCCAAGCACGATCGATATCCTTTTCCTCACGAACCACGCTCTGTCCGTGTCCGCTCGAGCTCATGATCGGCTTCACCACGCAAGGCATACCGATTACCTTCACCGCTTCTTTGAATTCCTCCTCGGTCTCGGCGAAACGATACGGCGAGGTAGGCAAGCCCAGTTCCTCGGCCGCCAAGCGACGGATTCCCTCACGGTTCATCGTCAGCCAAGTGGCACGGGCGGTAGGAATCACATGGTATCCCTCTTCCTCCAGTTCCATCAAGGTACGGGTAGCGATCGCCTCCACCTCCGGCACGATATAATCCGGTTTCTCTTTCTCGATGATCTCCCGCAAGGCATCGCCATCCAGCATGGAAACCACATAGGAACGATGCGCCACTTGCATGGCCGGAGCGTCCGGATACTTATCCAAGGCGATTACCTCCACGCCATAACGCTGCAACTCTATTACAAACTCTTTCCCCAATTCGCCCGAGCCACAGAGCACTACTTTAGTTGCCGTAGCCGATTTGGGCGTACCAATTGTTACCATAAATCTTTCTGCTATTTGAATTTCTCCGCAAAGGTAAGGGTTTAGATAAAGATAGCCTAGGGCTTTTTTCTTTATCTATTAAGTGAAAGAAGCAGAGAGATTCATTATCTATCAGTTGTTGGACGATCATGCACCAACTGTTGGATGATCGTCTACCAATTGGTGCATGATCGTCCAACAGATGGTAGAAGATGTATACATATAGTACCGGCACGTAAAGTTACCGCACGTACAAGTTAATAGATATAGATGGTAGAGCTAAACCTTTTCGATCAAAACCTTTTGTTAATATTACATAATTATAAGTACCTTGCGATACAAGGTATCTTAGTAAAGCATATATTTGTGACCAAATGATAAAAGTGTTCAACAACAGTGTAACTTATTTAGCAAACTGTACGTCTAATATATAAAGTAACTACATAATATGATGATTCAACTGAGAGGAATAAACAAAACGTACTTCAACGGAGCCCCATTGCACGTTTTGAAAGGTATCGACCTAGATATAGAGAAGGGAGAGATGGTATCCATCATGGGAGCCTCCGGTTCCGGTAAGTCAACCTTATTAAATATCTTAGGGATATTAGATACGTACGACACGGGCACCTATCAATTAAACGGGCAGTTGATTCAGAATCTCAGCGAAAGTCGTGCCGCCGAGCTCCGGAACCGGATGATCGGCTTCATTTTTCAATCTTTTAACTTAATCTCATTCAAGAACGCCATGGAGAACGTCGCCCTCCCACTCTATTATCAAGGGGTCAGCCGGAAAAAGAGGAATGCCATGGCACTGGAATACTTGGACATGGTGGGATTGAAAGATTGGGCGGAGCATATGCCGAATGAGATGTCCGGTGGACAGAAGCAACGGGTAGCGATCGCCCGGGCCTTGATCGCGAAACCCCAAGTCATATTGGCCGACGAGCCGACCGGAGCGTTGGATAGCAAGACGACCGTGGAGGTAATGGAACTACTACGCAAGGTAAACCTAGAAGGGATGACCATGGTGATCGTTACCCACGAACCCTCCGTAGCGGAGGCTACAGACCGGATTATCCGGGTAAAGGACGGGTTGATTGAACGTATCGAAAAAGAAGAGAATCATGTTTGACTTTGATAATTTCAGGGAAATATGGAGCACCATCAAAAAGAATAAGCTCCGTACCTTCTTGACCGGCTTCTCGGTCTCATGGGGTATTTTCATGTTGATCGTGTTACTGGGGGCGGGAAACGGGTTGCGCAATGGCATCATGTACAACTTCAGGAATATGTCTACCAACCGGGTCGAGGTATGGACACGCTATACCACCAAGCCTTGGAAAGGTATGCAATCCAACCGCAGCATCAGTTTCAAGGAAGAGGACCTAGGCGCCTTGAAGAGAGACTTCAAGGAGGTGGATCTTTGCTCGGCTACTATCTCCCACAATGACACGATCACTTACAACGAGGAATATGTGACGGGACAAACCAATGGCGTATATCCGGATCATGCCCCGATCAATTACGTGAATGTAGAGACGCATAACGGTCGCTTCATCAATGAGCAGGACATGAGGGACCGAAGAAAGGTGATCGTGATCAGTCCCCGTATGGCGGAGGTCTTGTTTCGTGACGAGAAGCCGCTGGGTAAATACGTGAAATGCGGGAATATGATGTATCAAGTAGTCGGCGTGTACAACGATGATGACAAAAGTAATAACGCTCCCGCTTACATCCCATTCTCCGTAGCCCAATTGCTATATAATAAAGGATACGGCTTCGGATCGCTAACGTTTACCTTGAAAGGGGTGACTACCGAAGAGGAGAATGAGGCTTTCGAGGAAAGTTTCCGGGAATGGATGGCACGCCGCCACCAATTCGACCCGACAGACAAGAACGCTATCGGTATGTGGAACATGGCGAATGAGTTCTTGATGTGGAATAATATAATGAACGGGATTACCTTGTTTATCTGGATTATCGGTATCGGAACGTTGATGGCGGGAATCGTGGGAGTTAGCAACATCATGCTGATCACCGTACGGGAACGGACCCGGGAGTTCGGCATACGCAAGGCATTGGGAGCTAAACCCGGCTCGATCTTGGCATTAGTAATCGCCGAGTCCATCCTCGTAACAGCCGTTTTCGGCTATGTCGGGATGATCATGGGGATCGGGCTTACGGAGCTAATCAATCACGCGATGGAAATGGCCCAAGCCGGAGCCCAGTCCGGTGGGAATATCGGAGAAGACACGACGGTCTTCCGTAACCCGACCGTCAATCTGGCGATAGCTAGCTCCGCCACGGTCTTGATCATCGCGGCCGGTGTATTGGCGGGTTATTTCCCGGCACGCAAGGCGGTAAAAGTCACGGCTATCGAAGCCATGAGAACGGAATAATCATAAAAAAGAAAAGAACCATGTTTGACATAGACAGATGGGTAGAGATATGGGTGACGATCACCCGAAACAAGACACGCAGCTTGTTGACCTGCTTCGGCGTATTCTGGGGAATCTTGATGTTGGTGATTCTATTGGGAGCCGGAAACGGGATGAAGAACGCCATGTTCTCGAATATCAACGGATTCGCCACGAACTCCGCCTTCTTTTTCTCCGACCGGACCAGCGAGTCGTACAAAGGCTTTAACAAGGGGCGTCAATGGGACATGCGAAACCGGGACGTGGAGAGCATCCGGAAACAGGTGAAGGACATCGAGGCCGTCTCCCCCATCATCTGGGGAAATCGCTCGGACAAGAATATCGTTTTCGGCCAATTAAGCGGTACTTATAACGTAAAAGGCGTGCAGCCCGATTATTTCAAGATCGAGACCCAGCAGCTTTATTACGGACGGTTACTAAACGAGATCGATGAGATCGAGAAACGTAAGGTTTGCTTGATCGGCGCCAAGGTGAACGAGGTATTGTTCAAGGGAAGTGATCCCTGCGGGAAATATATCCGGGTAAATGGGATTTACTACCAAGTGGTAGGCGTCACGAAGCAACGAGCTTCTAGCGTCAATATCGGCGGACGGGCCGAGGAAAGCGTATTCCTCCCTTTCAGCACCATGCAACAGACGCTGAACCAAGGGGATATCATTCACTTCTTGTGCGTGAGCGCCAAACCCGGCTATAAGATCGATCCGGTGATCACACAGATCAAGGATATCGTAAAGAGCCAGAACCAGATCTCTCCTACCGACCCGCAGGCCGTGACGGTGATCAACTTGGCGGCTCAGTTCGAGACCTTCAATATGCTATTTATCGGTATCGACATCTTGATCTGGCTCGTGGGTATGGGTACGTTATTGGCGGGTATCATCGGTGTAAGTAATATCATGATGGTAACGGTCAAGGAGCGTACCCGGGAAATCGGCGTACGCAGGGCTATCGGAGCGAAACCTTGGAACATCATCTCGCAGATCATGAGCGAGAGTCTGCTACTTACGGCCTTAGCGGGTTTGTTGGGGTTAAGCGCCGGGGTATTCCTGCTCGATCTGGTAGATAAGATCATGAGTGCCCAGCCGGCTTCCAACGGAACCATGATGGAGCATCCGGAGGTAAGCATCCAGATCGCGGTAGCGGCCACGGTGATCTTATTATTCAGCGGTCTGCTGGCCGGGCTGATCCCCGCATGGCGAGCTATGCAGATCAAGGCGATAGATGCCATACGAGAAGAATAAACAACAATTGTCAATTAATAAAACTATATAATCATGAAGAATCGCATTGTAAAAAAGATCCTGCGTATCATCTTATTAGTACTTGTGGGAGCAGCGGTAATCGGTACATTCTATTTCTTATGGAAGAAAGCGCAACCGGTCATCACCGTTTATGAGATCGTAACCCCAGAAAAAGGGGATGTGGAAACCAAGACGGTCGCTACCGGAAACGTAGAGCCTCGTTTCGAGGTGGAGATCAAGCCGCAGATTTCCGGTATCATCTCCGAGCTGAAGAAAGAAGCGGGGCAGATGGTCCAAGCGGGAGAGATTATCGCCATTATCAAGGTAATCCCCGAGATGGTACAGCTCAACAGCGCCGAATCGCGCGTGAACCTTGCCAATATCTCTTTAAAGCAAGTGGAAGAGACTTATAAGCGGGATACGCAATTATTTAAGCAAGGTGTTATCGCCCAAGAAGATTTCGACCTTTCCAAAGCGAACTACCTGAAAGCCGTGGAGGAAAAGGATAACGCGCAAAGTGCCTTGGAGATCATCCGCGACGGTATAGCCAAGAACTCCAGCGTAGCCAGTACGACCCAAATCCGTAGTACCATTACCGGTATGATCTTGGACATCCCCGTTAAAGTAGGTAACTCGGTTATTCAAGCGAATAATTTCAATGATGGCACGACGATCGCCACCGTAGCCAATATGAACGACATGATCTTCAAAGGAAACGTAGACGAGACCGAGATCGGACGCATCCACGAGGGAATGCCGATCAAATTGACCGTCGGCGCCATGGAAAGCCGTTCATTCGACGCTTTGCTGGAATATGTATCGCCCAAGGGAGTAGACAAGAATGGAGCTATTCAATTTGAGATCAAGGCGGCCGTAACGATCCCCGAAGATGCTTTCATCCGTGCGGGATATAGCGCCAACGCCGAGATCGTGCTAAAACGTGCGGAAGACGTGCTTACGATCCCGGAAAGCACGGTCGAGTTCCAAGGGGATTCCGCATTCGTTCAGTTAGTTAAACAAGAGCAACCGGAGCAAGTCTTCGAGAAGCATCCTGTAAAGGTAGGTCTGTCCGACGGTATCAAGATCGAGATTCAAGAAGGACTGGCCGCGACCGATAAAGTCCGGGGCGCAGCTATTGACCCGAATAAGAAATAAAAGAAAGATTGTATGATGAGAAGAAACTTATATATACTGGCAATCGCTTCCCTCCTGTCCGGAAACAATGTTTTCGCTCAGGATGCGGTGAAGCAATGGAGTCTGGAGGAGTGCATCCAATATGCCATCGAGCATAATATCGACTTAAAGCAAAAGGAGCAGGAACAGGAAAGCCGAAAGGTAGACTTACATACCAGCAAATACAGTTGGCTCCCGGCCCTAAACGGCAGTCTTGGACAGAGCTTCCAGTTCGGACGCTCCACGTCTAAATCCGGGGTGATCGTGGACCAGAACGCCGCCAATTCCACATTGGGGATCAATCTGGACATGCCTTTATTTGACGGGTTAAAAATACCGAACGATATCGCCGCCCGCAAACTTGATCTAAAAGCGTCTATCGAGAACTTGAATAAGGCCAGAGAAGACCTCTCCATCAATATAGCTTCCTACTACCTGCAAGTACTTTATAATAAAGAGCTGCTGAAAATAGCTCAACTACAAGTGGAACTAGACAAGGAGCAGGTGAATAAAACGGAGGCCATGGTGAACGCCGGAAAGGTACCTCTTTCCCAACTGTATGATATCAAGGCCCAATTAGCGAAAGATGAGGTCACGCTTACCGAGTCGCAAAACAATGTGAACCTCGCTTTATTGGATCTTGCGCAAAGTCTGGAACTAGAGCGAAGCGACCGGAGTTTCGATATACAGACTCCTGTAATTGAGGATGCGGTGGCTGACAATATGAGCAGTATCCTACCTCCGGAAAACATTTACGATCATGCGGTTACGTTCAAGCCTCAGATCAAGGAACAACAGTATTTGCTAGAGAGCCAAAAGAAAATGTTGCGTGTCGCGCAAGCGGGCTATTACCCCAAGTTAAATTTCGGGGCTAGTTACAGCAATGGATATTATCATTCTACTTCCGGAGGTGAATTTGCCGATACTCGTTCCTTTAGCGAGCAGTTTAAGCAGAATGGGCAAAAGATCGTCGGATTCTCATTGAGCATTCCACTTTTCAACCGCTTCCAAGTACGCAATAGCGTTCGTACCGCAAGGATTAACATTATCAACCGGGAATTGCTGATGGAAAATACAAAGAAAACGTTATACAAGGAAATCCAGCAAGCGTACTACAACGCAACGGCTTCCCAAGAGAAATATACGGCTTCCGACAAATCCGTCACGGCGAGCAAGGAAGCGTTCAATTATGCCCAAGAGCGTTACAACGCAGGTAAAAGCACTGTCTTTGAATTTAATGAGGCTAAAACAAAATACGCGCAAAGTCTAGCGGAACAGGCACAGGCCAAATATGATTTTATCTTCCGTACGAAGATTCTAGATTTCTATAATGGCAATCCGATCCGCTTATAAAAGCGAATAGGCAAGGTAAAAAAATCCTCGAAATAACCATCACTGGTTATTATCGAGGATCTATTGCTTAATTAATTATTATGTATAAAAGAGTGTATTTAATAGTTTTTCTCGATTAGAGGATTGAAATCTGTTTCCTTTTTAGGAATCTCGAAAATCCACCCATCTGCATCTGTGTCTTTATGCAAAAATCCACAGAACGACTCATCGAAATTAGAACCCTTTCTATCCAAAGGTAACCCCAAACGTTTCAAATCGAACCAACGGAAGCCTTCACCCCACAATTCAATACGGCGATGTGTCATGATCTCATCAGCCAACTTAGCTCCGGTATTACCAAGATCCTTATATTCCGGATCACGCTCAGCAAGTAACGCTTGCAAATATTGTTTCGCTTTTGCGTCTTGATTAGAACGGGCGAATGCCTCCGCCGCAATCAAATACATCTCACTGATACGCATGAAAGCGAAATCACCTACCGCGTCAGCGGTAGAACGAGCCGTAAACTTACGATTCTGGTAAGGACGTTGGTTGTACGAAGATGCCGGTACAGCCGCTTCTCCCGTCGGGTCCCACCATTGACGACGAAGATCGGTTGGTGACATTAAATCATAGGTACTTTGGCTGATACATTTAATACCTGTACGTATAGAACTCGAATTAAAATTCCATGACATATATGCATAGAAAGAGTAGAAGTAAACCGTCTGGTCATTCTGCGTCATCGCCGCATACATTGTTTCTTTCGTCGCGGAAGAAATATTGGTGAAACCATTCATCAACTCTGACTGAGACATAATCTTGCATCCATCAGCCTCAGCCTCTGTAATAGCGTTCACCGCAGCAGTCGCAGCATCCGCATATTTTTGTTGAGTCAAAAGAACACGAGCTTTTAGTCCATATACAGAAGCCTTACTATAGTGATTCCGATCATTTGGCTCATAATCGGCCAACAATGCTAAAGCCTCGTCTAAATCCGCATTAATCTTCGCATACACTTCTTCTACGGTTCCTCGTGCCATCGGCTCTATAACAGGAGATGTACGATAAGGGACACCAAGCTGAGAGTTTTCTTGCCCATTACGATAAGGTTTCGCATAATATTGTACCAAATTAAAATGGCTCCATGCACGAATCGCCAAACATTCCCCTTTGATATGAGCGGCTAATGGATCGTCAGAACCTGCGAAATTAGTCTCTAGCATATCTAGGATATTATTAGCGTTCAAAATAAACTTATAGTAAGTCTCCCACTCTCCAGACACATAAGAACTCGTCGGATTAGTAGGGTAACTCCAGTTCAAGAAACCTTGATGCCAAGTCTGGGTATCCCAAGTTAAATCATCCGCTAAAGCCTCGCGACCGATAATGAAACCAGGTTCCCCTCCCAAGCCCTGGTTGCTTAGGTCTTGAGACACCATTTTACGATGAATACCGTTTAAGGCTAAGTATAAGTTATCCAAAGAAGATGATACGGTGATTAATGATACATTCTCTGTTGGAATTGTATCCATGTAGTCACTGGAACAACCTGTACCGATTAATGACCCGGTCAAAAGAAGTCCCATGGCGATGTGTTTGAATGATTTTATATTTCTCATATCTTTTTTCCTCGTTTAATTATTTTGAAATTAGAATGATATATTTAAACCGATCGTATAGTTTCTAGCAGGCATATACTCATTGTAGCTGATACCGCTGTAGTTCGCCTGCGGGTTCAAACCTTGACGAGCTTTCAACATAAACAAGTTCTCCGCACTCAAGTTGACACGAGCACTTTTGATATTAATGACATTCAAGATCGATTTCGGCAAATTATACGCTAACGTAACGGTACGCAAGTTTAAGTAATTAGCCTTCGTCAACCAACGTGTGGAATAAGTCTGTCCGATGTTTGTCGCATGCTTGGAATTATTATCCATACGAGGCACATCCGTAACTTGTCCCGGAGTAGTCCAAGCTCTTGTTACATCCGGAGACATTGAGTAACCGAATTCCGACATGCTCATTAAACCTGCGTAACTGGAATCCAACACTTTTCCTCCTAATGAGTAAGAGAACACCGTTGACAGATCGAATGCCTTATAACTCAAATTGATATTAAAACCTCCATATACTTTAGGCACGGCAGAGCCGCTGAAGTCATACTTTGCATAAGTATAGGAATTTGTCAGCACTTGTCCGTCTTTCTCTACGAGAGTAGCCGCAGCAGATTTGGAGACATTACCATTGGCGTCCGTATTGTTTTCTGCGTCAAATATATACAAACCATCACCATTATCAGGATTTACACCCCACCACTGACGTAGCCAGAACTCATAGATAGAGTGGCCTTCCATTAACTTCTTAGAACCATCGATAATACCGTCCTTACGATTACTTTCCGGTAAACGGGTAAGTTTATTGTTGAGGAATGTCGCATTGGCTCCAACAGACAATTTCCAATCTTTATGCTTTAATACTTGATAGTTCAAGTCGATCTCCACACCTTGGTTACGCACCTTACCGATATTTTGCACGATAGACTCCACACCACCAGATAACGGCTGGCTTACGTCAAATAACAAATCTCTGGACGCTTTGCGGAAATACTCTACCGTACCGGTTAATTTCCCAAATAACCCAAATTCAAGAGCGACATCTGAAGACACTTGCGTTTCCCATTTCAAATCAGCGTTCGCCATAACCGGGAAATAGATACCTGCCTCCAAACCATTGTTGATACCCAACTCATACAAGGTCTGATAAGGATAATAATCTTGCGAACCATCTCTCAAAATCGCATCATTACCCGTTTCACCATACGAGCCTCTTAATTTTAAATTATCGATCCAAGTCAAGTTCTCCATGAAATCCTCTTCGCTGATACGCCAAGAAGCTCCGAATGACCAAAAGTTACCCCATCGGTTATCTCTACTGAAACGGGAGGAGCCGTCACGACGGAAAGAAGCGGTCACATAATACCTATTGTCATAATCATAGTTCAAACGAGCAAAATATCCTTCTTTCTTATAATCACGCGTGAATGACTCCATAGAACTGATGTTCACAAAATTGCCAAACTCATAGGTTCCGGATATGATCTCGTTTGTCTTCATACCATAATTATATTGGTAGCGATAACTGTAATTCTCATGGCCTAACAACACATCTATAGTATGATTCCCGAAAGACTTATTATAATTAATCAACTGGTTGAACGTTTGTGTCAAGAAATTCCTGTTACGAATATTCAAACGTCCCGGTCCTGCCGTACCATCACCCACATACGGATTCTCATATACTCTCCGGCGTTCGTCTTTATTATCGAATGCGTAGTTTACCGTTAAGTTCAACCCCTCTACAGGAATGATCGTCATGTATGTACGGGCACTAGAGTTCGTCGCAGATAATAAACGGTCATTCCACAAAGCCTCAGCGATAGCATCGCGACCATTGCTGGAAATACGGGCACCTTCATAGTCATAAGTATATAAGCTAGGATCTGTTACAACGTTACCATCTCTATCTAAGTAAGCACCTGTTTCGATATCGTGTTTATGTACGGGATAAATCGGTGCCATAGAACGAATGAAACGAGATAAGTTTCCATAACCCGCAGAGTTGTCGGACGTAGAAGTAGAGTAGTTCGAATTCGTACGGCTTAAACCAAGATTCAAGCCCGTCTTGAACCATTTTACAGGATAGATATTATAATTTAAACGTGCATTGTAACGCTCGAAATCCGTTTTAATCATATAACCCTTATCATTCAAATAACCAATGGAAGCATACGTATCGCTTTTGTCCGTTTTCGTATTGTAGCTGACATTGTATTCTTGGCGGTGACCTGTACGATATGCTGCATCCTCCCAATCTAGGTCTTCGCCCCACTTCAACGCAGATGCAGCTGGATTCAACAAGCCGTTCGTACCCACGATCGCATCATCAGCGATCCCGACGAATGGATTGTATTTTAATTTGCCAATAATATTTTTAGACGCTTTCACGGCAGCCTCGTTAATATCATCTCCAAGCGTGATATAAGAGTTTTTCAGCATTTGCCATTGTAAAGGATAATAGTCATATGCGTTTACTTTAGCGTAATCATTATAGGCACGGTTAGACCAACCCTGTGAGATATTTAATGTTACACCGGCACCACTATTGGAAGAACCTTTTTTTGTCGTAATCAAAACAACGCCATTACCTGCGCTAGATCCATACAATGAAGTAGAAGCAGCATCTTTCAAAATAGTCATAGACTCTATGTCTGATGGACTGATAGAAGAAATATCGCCTGTAAATATAGCTCCATCTACTACATATAAAGGAGCGCTATCCGCATTTACCGAACCGAAACCACGAATCGTGATCTTCGCAGCTTCTCCCGGTTGACCAATAGAAGAAGTCATCTGCACACCAGAGGTATTACCTTCCAACGCAGACAAAGCGTTACTTAATGGCCGTTTATCCATTAAAGCCGCACCTACCGTAGACGCGGAACCAGTGAAAGAACTCTTTTTAGCAGTGCCATAAGCTACGACTACGACCTCATCGATCGCTTGAGAATCTGAAGATAATACGACTCTCATATTGGGTTGAGCCATCGTTTCCTGAGTCCTTAATCCTACGTAAGAAATAATTAAACGTGCGGTCTTTTCTGTTTCCAACTCGAATTTACCATCTAGATCCGTGATGGTACCAATAGTGGTTCCTTTTACTACGACGGATGCGCCGATAACAGGCTCTCCGTCATCTTCATTAATCACTACACCAGTCACCTTCATTTGCTGAGCGACCATACACTGTATTCCCAGAAAGACTGAGAGTAGTACAAGCGTTAATTTGTGCTTCATAGAACGAATTTGTTTGATAATTAAACACACTTTGTTTTTTCATGAAAGCCATAGTTTTTGCAGAACTATAGTTAAATAGTCTATTATGCAAAAATGTACATACCATAGCTTTTCATTTCCCGGTGGCAAATATACTAATTTTTATTATAAAAATCGAACTATCATAAAACATTCTAAATAAAATACAAGAACTTTTTTAATATACTCATTTCAGTCTTTTGAATTAGAATTGTATAATCGGATGTAAATCAAAGCTTACATTGAATTGAGCTCTAGTAAGCGACAAAACCTATTTCCCCTATCTTTAGATATTATACAATTTACATATTATACTGTTAATCAAATAATTAAATACAATACATAGTTCTGCAAAGACTATGGTATTTTGAGAAATAATGTGTGTCAAATTAACAAACAATTTTATTTTATGAAGCACAAATTAACAGTTACACTGCTCTCAATCTTTCTGGGAATACAGTGTATGGTCGCCCAGCAAATGAAGGTAACCGGTGTTGTGATCAATGAAGATGACGGAGAACCTGTTATCGGCGCATCTGTCGTAGTAAAAGGAAGTACTATTGGTACCATCACAAACTTGGACGGCAAATTCGAGTTAGAAACTCAGAAGAATGCACGATTGATCATTTCTTATGTTGGTTTAAAAACACAAGAAACTACAGCACAACCTAACATGACAATCACATTATCATCAGATGCTCAAGAGCTAGATGATGTGATAGTTGTCGCTTACGGTACAGCGAAGAAGTCCTCCTTCACAGGTTCCGCTTCTTCGGTAGGAGCTAAAGATCTAGACATCCGCCCTGTAAATAACGCTATACAAGCGTTGGAAGGAGCAGCACCAGGTCTTCAAGTGACATCATCCAATGGGCAACCAGGAGAATCTCCAAAGATCAGTATCCGCGGTTTCGGTACTGTAAATGCCTCTTCTGATCCACTTTATGTGGTAGATGGTAGTATCTATAACGGATCGATCGCAGACATCAACCCTGCCGATATTGAAAATATGACAATCTTAAAGGATGCAGCCTCTACCTCTTTGTATGGTTCAAGTGCCGGTAATGGTGTTATCTTAATCACTACCAAGCAAGGAAAAACAGGCAAACCAACAATCTCCTTGAATATCAGCCAAGGTTTCAGCGGACGTTCAATCAAAGAATATGACCGGGTAGACGTATGGGATTATTATCCTTTGATGTGGGAACAAAAATATAACCAATATTTAACAGCAGGTAAAACAGCGGATTACGCCGGGCCAAAGGCTGCGAAAGACGCTTACAGCTTGGTTAAATATAATCCGTTCAAGGGCGTGAACGGTAATGAGATCGTTGGCGCGGATGGTAAATTAAACCCTGCGGCTACCGAGTTATTATGGGGAGATGATATGGACTGGGAGGATGCCATGACTCGTACTGGTTACCGAGGAGAATATAACCTATCCTATAGCACAAGCACTGAGAAAAGTGATAGCTATGTATCCTTAGGTTACCTAAAAGATAACGGCTACATCATTAAGTCTGACTTCGAACGTTTCTCCGGACGTGCCAATGTAAATATGAAGCCTACAAAATGGTTAAAGACAGGGTTCAACCTAGCAGCGACTCGTTCTACATCTTCCACAGCGAACACGGTAGATAACTCCAGCGGATATGTAAATCCATTCTACTTCACACGTAATATCGGTCCGGTTTATCCAATTCATGAGCATAATATGGAAACAGGTGCTTATATTTTAGATTCTCAAGGAAATAAAGTATATGATTATATGGGTACTCGCGGCTCTGGTGCTTCCTCTGGTCGACATATCGTTGCCGAGACTGAATTCAATGATAGAAAATTAACTCGTGACGCAATAAACGGTCGTACTTATGCGGAATTCTATTTGTTCGATGGTTTCAAGGCTACGATTAATGCCTCTTTGGAAAACATGAATGAGAAATTCACGAGATATGACAATCAGTTGGTAGGCGACGGACAAGGTTCCGGACGTCTTAGCAAACGTGATATAAGAAAATCAACTGTTACATTCAATCAATTGTTATCTTACGTGAAATCTTTTGGTGAACATAATATTGATGTCTTATTGGGACATGAGAATTATTCTTATCAATATGAATATAGCTATGGCATGCGTCAAGGACAAGCGATTGAGGGCTTACTTGAATATGACAACTTTAAAACCGTAAACGACCTAAGTTCTTATACAGACAAATATCGCAAAGAAGGTTATTTCGTTCGTGCGAATTATAACTACGCAGACAAATATTATGCTTCGGTCTCCTATCGTAGAGACGGTTCCTCTCGCTTTGCAGAAGAAAACCGTTGGGGTAATTTTTGGTCAGCTGGTTTATCTTGGAGAATCGATCAAGAAGACTTTATGAAAGATTTTACATGGATCAATAGCTTAAAACTTCGCGGCTCTTTTGGACAAACTGGTAACGACGCTATTTTGGATGAAGATAAAAACCCAGACTTCTATCCATATTATACATTATATAAATTGGGATATGCCAATGGTAATGAATCGGGGGTATTATTCTACAAATTTGGTAACCCAGACTTGACATGGGAAACTCAGGTTAGCTCGGATGTTGCTATTGAGTTTGGCCTATTCGATAGATTGACAGGTAGTGTTGAGTATTTCAACAAACAATCCGATAAGTTGTTATTCGAAGTTCCAGCCCCTCTTACATCTGGAGTGGAGAACATCTGGAAAAATATTGGCAAGGTCGCAAACTCGGGTGTTGAAATTGATTTAAATGTCGTAGCGTTCAAGAACCAAGACTGGACTTGGAATATCGGGGCAAATGCTACATTTGTGAAAAATAAAATCAAGAGTTTACCTAGCGGGGAGATTATAGATGGCACAAAAAAGTTATCTGTAGGACACTCGATCTATGAGTTCTGGTTAAAAGAGTATAGAGGAGTAGATCCTCAAACGGGTTCCGCTTTATATACTTTCAACGATGCTGATAAAAGTATTAAGTGGAATGACAAGACTTGCTTCGAAAGAGATGGTGAAAGATTTACAACAGATCAGGCGTTAGCACAATATCACTACGCAGGAAGTGCTATTCCTAAAGTATATGGTGGTATCAATACGAACCTTCGATTCAAGGATTTTGAGTTTGGAGCAGTATTTACCTACCAACTAGGTGGAAAGACTTATAACTCTAGTTATTTGAACTTAATGAGTGTCAACAGTTTTGGTCAAGCATTACATACAGACATCTTGAATCGCTGGCAAAAACCAGGTGACATTACCGATGTCCCTCGTTTAGACGCTGGTCAATCAACAAACTTCAACGCACAATCTGACCGTTGGTTATTCAGCTCTAATTGCTTCAATATAAAATCATTAAGCTTGGGCTATAACCTTCCGAAGTCTTTTGTAAGTAAGTTTACACTCCAAAATGCACGCTTATCATTTAGTGGTGAGAACATTTATTCCTTTACAGCATTAAAAGGAATGAACCCTCAACAGCAATTTAATGGTTTAAGCAATAATGCTTATTTACCATCTAGGACATTTACGTTCTCTTTAAATGTTACATTGTAATAATAATTTTAAGTATTCAGAATATATGAAACAATTTAAATATACAGCTATAGCAGCACTTATCGCAATGGCATCTTTGACTTCTTGCGGTAGTGACTATATGGATACAGCACCCACCAATAAAACTCCTCAAGATGAGGTATTAGCAACAATAGATAATCTATACTCCGCATTGAATGGAACGCATCGTGCCATGTATATCCAATATGGCCGCCAAAGCCAAGGTGGTGAGGCTTCCATGAACATCGAAAGAGATATGCTTGGAGAGGATTTGATAAACCCATCTACAGGAAATGGATGGTTTGTAGGGGAATCTCGCTGGATTGATCACCGGAATACGAAATCTTATTTCAGTAAATACCCTTTTACGTTCTATTATAAGTTGATATCCAATGCAAACCTAATCCTTGAATCCATCGATAATGCAACAGGAGAAGACGAGGTTTTGCGGGCAGGTATCAAAGGACAAGCATTATGCTACCGGGCATGGGCACATTTCCAACTTGTCCAATTATATGGAAAACGTTACGATGGAAATAAAACGAATAATCAATTAGGTGTTCCCTATAACGAAACATCCGGCATCAAGGATATTGCCCGGAATACGGTAGAGGAAGTATACGAGAAAGCAAACGCAGATATAGATCAAGCGATTGAATTACTAAAAGAGTATAAAGCAGAGAACGTAAATCATTTCTCTTTAGAGGTTGCCTATGGAGTCAAGGCCAGAATAGCATTGGTTCAACAGAATTGGAAAGTTGCCACGGAATATGCCACCCTTGCTATTCAGGCAGCACAAGCAAATGGACGCAAGCTGCAGTCGGGAGAAGAATTATTGAAAGGTTTCGTAGATCATAAGGAAAATAGTGAGTGGATGTGGGCCTCTATCATGTATGATGACCAAACAATCTATTTTTATTCATTCTTTGCGTTTATGTCATGGAATTTTAATTCGTCTCACATCCGTCAAAGTCCTAAATGTATTTTAGATCGTCTATACGCTAAAATATCACCAACAGATATTCGTAGAAAATGGTGGGATCCGACAGGTGAAGAGTCTGGTCCGAATGATAGTTTCGCAACCTATAAGTATCAAAACAGAAAATTCACTGCAAAGTCATCCGATACCCCTGTTGGAGATGTAGTGTATATGCGACTTGCTGAGATGTATTTGATCAAAGCGGAAGCTGAGGCACGCTCAAAGAAGGAAGCTGAGGCTAAGCAAACTTTATTTGAATTTGCGACAACACGTGATCCAGAGTACAAGATTTCTACTAATACTGGCGATGCACTAGTGGAAGAAATCCTTACACAACGCCGTATAGAGTTATGGGGCGAAGGTTTCCGCTTTACAGATTTAAAACGTTTGAATATGGACTTAGATCGTAGAGATTCTAACCATGACGAGGCTGTTAGTCAAACTATGTATGTTCCTGCCGGCGATAAAAAGTGGGAGATAGTCATTTCTCAAACAGAAATGGATGCAAACCCATTAATGGAACAGAATGAATTATAACACGGTGTTCAAACGGGAAGAAAAAACAATTTTTCCCGCAGATTACATTTAATCTATACAAAGGGCTAAGTTCTGACTCCTATGAACTTAGCCTTTTTGATTTAAAATAGTTCTACATTAACCCGTTGGCGGAATTAAATTAGTGCATATTTAACTCTGCCAATTGGTTTTCCGTTTAAGTAGTTAATATATTGCAGGATTGTCAGTGCACTAATCTTCCCTATAATCCGAGTGAACAATCCTTCCGTTTCTTTCGCATAATTCCGTATAATCATAAACTGATCACACAACTGTGAGAAAACCGTTTCTATTCTTTTTCTCACTTTTGCAAATGGCTTGAATGTTGGTTTCCATTCTTTCTGATTAGCTCTGTAGGGCACTTAAAGACGGATGTTTACCGTTTCAAACAGGTCAAGTTGTACTTCCGCACAGATATATCCCCTGTCGCCAATAACCGTATAGTTACTATACTCCACTTTAACATCTTTCAGATAGTGAATGTCATGCACGCTAGCTTTCGTTAAGTCAAACGAATGTATGACGCCACTTAATCCACAGATGGCATGTAACTTATAACCATAATAATAGATACCTTGGGAGGCGCAATAACCGAAAGCCGGTGCTTTTTCATAGTCTTTCCGACCCATAATACAACGCTTGACACGTGCAGGATGGCAAATTGCTATCGGTTTTGAATCGATACAGAAGTATTCTTCTCCACCGTCTATGCGTTCCGCCATCCTTTCACGGAGGGAATTGCATAGGGAAGTGGTGAATTTCCGTCTGTCATTGTATTGTCTGCGAGAAATGAAATTAGGTATTTCGTTAGTGTATTCCTGCAATTTGTTTGCAGATGTCCAAGAAATTTGCGAATATTGCATATAAGTTGTGCATAAGTTGAGTGGATATTGAAAGTTTGGTCACTTCTAATATACTACACTTCAACAATATGCGCAACTTTTCATTATTCATTTATTTACTGATTTAATTCCGCCAACGGGTTATATTAATATTTTTGTGCTTTATGAAAAAAAACTATCTATTCTCCGCCTTACTATCCTTGGCTCTAGCCAGCCCGGGAATGGCACAAGAGACCAATTACCAAAGGCCTCCAGCCGTAATAGAAGAAGTGGCCTTGGCCAAGCTTTCTCCTATCATCCGAATTAGTGATAACAATCAGTGGGCACTCCAGTTAGAGCGTTCCCCGTACCGATCTATCGCTAAGCTTGCGCAACCGGAGCTTAAATTAGCGGGAATGCGTATCAGTCCCGAAACATTCAATACGAGCCGGCAAGCCGAATATACGGGTGCCAGTTTAATGAACATCGCTACTCAAGAAGAAATCAAGATAGAAGGAATTCCTGACAATGCGGTAATCACAGAAGCCTCATTCTCTCCTTCATCCAATAAGGTAGCTCTATTCGTGGAAGAAGCGGATGGCGTATACCTTTATATCTGTACCCCGGAACAGCCCGTAGCACAGAAAGTAAGTACCCGTAAAATCAACGCGACAAGTGGAGCGGAGATCTTATGGATTAGCGACAATGAGTTTATTACGCTTATGGTTCCGGAAAATAGGGAGAAGGCACCAGAGAAACCCACAGTCCCATCCGGGCCCATCATTCAAGAAAGTACTGGAAAGGTGATGCCCGCCCGTACCTATCAAGACTTGCTGAAAAATCCGTACGACGAGCAATTATTCGACTATTACTTCACCTCCCAATTGGTACGTATAAAAGAGGGCATTGTGTACGAGATCGGGAAACCGGCAATCTACGGCAGTACGCTTTCATTATCCCCGGATAAATCTTTGCTACTTATTGCGACAGTCCATCGCCCCTATTCCTATCAAGTACCGATCTATAACTTCCCACAAAAGTTCGAGGTCATAGACTTACAAGGTAATTCCATTTATACGTTAGCGGATAATCCAACCATTAATATACCGATGGGATATGACACGACCTCGCCTTATCCCCGTCAATTCGGATGGAGATCGGATCAACCGGCTACCGTTTACTGGGCGGAAGCGCAAGATAAAGGAGATCCTAAGCAAAACAAGACCGATTTCATGGATATTATCTACCAAATAAGCTATCCGTTCAACAGCGAGAAACAGGAAGTCGCAAAGACAGAGAAACGTTTCCGCAACATCCTGTGGAATGACGATGCTTTCGCTTTATTGATCGAGACTTCCCGGGAGACTCGAAAAAACAGGACATTTACTTTTAAGCCTTGCTCTTCTGAGTCTCCGGTTCTATTATTCGATGTATCCACCGACGATAATTACAACAATCCGGGAAATCCACTTACGGTTAAAAATGCGTATGGCAAATATATCGTTTATACCAATAAAGCCCACAATGAGTTATTGATGCTTGCCCAAGGTGCCTCTCCTAAAGGGGATATGCCTTACCTTAGCCGTTACAATTTGAAAACAAAAAAGAACACGGAACTTTGGCGCTGCGAGGACGGATATTATGAGACCATCCTAAAGGTAGCGAATCCGGAAAAGCTGCAATTGATCACTTCACGTCAATCCATTACAGAACCGGCGAATCTCTGCTCTCGTGACTTGAAAAAGAAAAAATTCGCTCAATTGACTCATTTTGCCAATCCATATCCGGCCATGGCAAACGTTAGTAAACAAAAGATCAAGTATAAACGTGCCGATGGATTGGACTTAACCGCAACGGTATATCTCCCTGCCGGATATGATAAAGCGAAGGACGGTCCATTACCTGTCTTGATGTGGGCTTACCCAAGAGAATACAAGAGCAAGGCCGAGGCATCCCAGGTACGTGGTTCCCAATACATGTTCACGAACATCAATTACGGATCACCAGTCTATTGGGTATTGAGAGGATACTGCGTAATGGAGAATGTCGAGATGCCGATCGTAAGCACGAGCGAGGGAGCGGAGCCAAACGATGATTTCATCGAGCAATTGACAATGAACGCCGAGGCGGCCGTAAAAGTTATTTCCGAGATGGGTGTAGGTGATCCGAATCGTGTAGCCGTAGGAGGACATTCCTATGGAGCTTTCATGACAGCGAATCTATTAACACATACCAAACTGTTCAAAGCCGGCATCGCACGTAGCGGAGCTTACAACCGTACGCTTACCCCATTCGGCTTCCAAACAGAGACCCGTACTTATTGGGAAGTACCGGAAATATATAATGCCATGTCGCCATTCATGTCTGCCGATAAACTACATGGAGCTTTATTAATCATACATGGTGAGATGGATAACAACTCCGGAACCTTTCCGATCCAATCCGAGCGCCTGTTCAGTGCCCTAAAAGGCCACGGGGCGATCGCACGTTATGTGGTATTGCCCTATGAGAGTCATGGCTACGCCGCCAAAGAGAACATATTACATCTATTGTATGAATGTGACCTATGGTTGGATCGTTACGTCAAGAACGCAAAAAAGTAAGTAGTACTGACTTTGTCAATGAAGTATATATCCTCTGACAGGAAAAGTATATTTCCTCTAACCAGTGAAGTATATCTTCTATGAGGAAGCCAGCCGGCAGCCACCAATTGCCCCAAAACAACGATGCCCATCGTAAGGTTATAAGAATGCCCATCGTAAACTCCTTACGATGGGCATTCTTAACTCCTTACGATGGGCATTCAAAGAAAGCCCTATCTGAGATTCGTTTATTTCAGCAGTGAGCAAGGACAAAGATGATCCTTCTCGATATCCTTGAAATAGTTATAAGTACCTACCTTAAGATCCGCGCAAGCCGCCTCATCGCAAACGATGATTCCTTTCGGATGCAACTGCAAGGCGGTAATTGTCCACATTTGGTTCACGGCACCCTCAACGGCTTGTTGCAACGCACGAGCCTTGTTATGACCATTTACCATGATCAATACCTCCTTAGCGTCAAGAACTGTACCTACACCAACCGTTACAGAAGTCTTTGGAACTTTATTCACGTCATTATCAAAGAAACGGGAGTTAGCGATAATCGTATCCGTAGTTAACGTCTTGATACGTGTACGAGAACTCAAGGATGAACCCGGCTCATTGAACGCGATATGGCCATCAGGACCGATACCACCCAAGAACAGGTCTACGCCACCGACCGCTTTCATGCGAGCCTCATAAGACGCACACTCAGCCTCCAAATCCTCGGCGTTACCATTCAAGATATTTACGTTCTCCGGTTTGATATCGATATGACTGAAGAAATTATTCCACATGAAAGAATGATAGCTTTCCGGATGATCTTTCGGAAGGCCGACATACTCATCCATATTGAAAGTGATCACGTTCTGGAACGATACGACACCCTGCTTGTTCAATTCAATCAGGTTCTTGTACATACCCAGCGGAGAAGATCCGGTAGGCAAGCCCAGTACGAATGGTTTTTCAGCGGTTGGATTCGCGGCTTTGATCTTCGCTGCTACATAATTGGCAGCCCATTTTGAGAGTTGCTCGTAATTAGGTTCGATAATTAATCTCATAACGTTATGTTTTTTAATTGAAAGTTGTATCAACTTTCTTGTTTATAAATTAGATTTGTCGTTAATTGTTTTCAATTTTCCAGCCATTTCCTTGCCCAAGGCTAAACACTCCTCGTATTTAGTAGCGCTTAAACCTTGCTTCTGCTCAACCGGCGTACCGACAGTCTCCCACTTCATCTTCTCGCCAAAAGCCGCCAAACGTTTCACGGCGGCTCCAGCCCATGTGAAAGACCCGAAATAACCGAAAATACGATTTTTCACCTCACGCAACTCGATCTTACTCAACACAGCTTCCACCTCCGGGAATAATTGATTACTATAAGTCGGGCTACCTACGATAACTCCTTTATATTTGAACACATCTTTCAAGATATAAGAAGAAGGGCTTTTGCTAACATTATGCATCACGATATTCTTGATGCCATTATCAGCCAAAGAAGCGGCGATCGCCTCAGCCATCTGCTCCGTGTTACCATACATGCTGCCATAAATAATAACCACGCCTTCCTCACCTTCGTAGCGGCTCATACGGTCATAGATATCGATCGCTTTCGACGCATATTCACGCCAAACAGGTCCATGGGTAGAGCAAATCGTCTGGATATCCAAGCCCGAAAGCTTCTGTAATGCCCTTTGTACTGGACTTCCATATTTTCCGACAATGTTGGAGTAATAGCGAATCATCTCTTCCCAATAATGCTCCACATTCATCTCCGTATCGATCACACCACCATCCAATGTGCCATACGTACCGAACGCATCCGCAGAGAATACGATTTTATCCGTAACGTCATAAGTAACCATCACTTCCGGCCAATGAACCATCGGAGCCATATAAAATACAAGCTCATGACGACCCGTATTCAAGATATCACCCTCTTTCACCTCAAACAAGCCTTCCTTGATGCCATGATATCCTTCCAGCATTCCGAAAGTCTTATTGTTTCCGACAATCTGTACGTCCGGATATTGCTGACGCAACAAACGGATACTTCCCGCATGATCCGGCTCCATATGATTTACCACGAGATAATCCAAAGAACGTCCGTCCAAAGCATCCGCTACTTTTTTCAAGAAAATATCAGAGTAACAAACATCGACCGTATCGATCAATACGGTTTTCTCGTCTACGATCAAGTACGAGTTATAGGAAACGCCGTATGGCAACGGCCACATATTCTCGAAGAGGGCCTTTTGACGGTCATTAACTCCTACATAATAAACTTTATCCGCAATTTCTTTTAACTTGTACATCTTTTTTAATTGATAATTGATAATTAAAAATTGAAAATAACAAAGCGTATGCTCTCTAATTTTCAATTCTCAATTTTTAATTTTCCATTTCTTAGCGCTCTCCAGACAAACCAGCACCCTGCCAAAACAAACGGGATACTTAGCCATTGCCCCATATTCAACATCATTCCAGCCTCGAAAGGCTCTTGGTCATTTTTCACGAATTCGATGAAGAAACGAGACCCGAATACGCATATCATAAATACGCCGAAGATAAGTCCTTGCTTTTTCCATGCCTCTTTCTTGAAATATAGCCACATACAGATAGCGAACGTCACCAGATAACAAGCGGCCTCATACAATTGCGTCGGATGGCTCGGAGCGGTAAAAATAGGCTCCGCCCCCATTCTCCATGCGTGTAAATTATCGATAAAACGAAATCCCCAAGGCAAATCAGTGGAATGACCGTAAATCTCATGATTCATCAGGTTTCCCAGACGAATCATAGCAGCTACCAATCCTGTCGGAACCACCAACTTATCGAAAGCCCATAACATACTTTTATGGCTTACTCGCTTCGAGTAGAAATAAATGGCGATAATTATACCTAACGTACCACCATGGCTAGCCAAACCTCCCTCCCAAATCTTGAATATCTCAATCGGGTTGGCTAAATAATATTCCGGCGCATAAAACAAACAATGCCCCAAACGGGCACCAATCACCGTACCGAGCATCGTATAAATCAAAAGGGAATCGATCCATGCGGGCGGCAGTCCCTCTTTTTTCCACATCCGCTCTACAATCATATAGCCAATAGCGAAACCGATCGCAAAAGCCAATCCATACCAACGAATCTCCCGGGAACCGATGGTAAAGATTGCGGGATCGGCAGTCCATGTAATAAAATCAAGCATAATTATTTCAGTTGGCAATTGACAATTGACAGTCGACAATTGCAAGTCAGGATTTCCCGAACTGTCAATTGCCAGCTGTCAACCATCAACTTATATTAAACGAGTCTTCTAATTAAGTTCTCTCTCTCGCCGTACAGCATATCGATTATCGGCAATTCGATCATCGTATACGCACCCGGTTGTTGCTTCAAGCTCGCACGGGCGACAGAAACTAAGATCTGAGCAGTCAAGGCAGGGTTATTGATCTTCATATCGAATTCGATCAACTGGTTCTGAGTCTTACCCGATACACCTTTACGAACCAAGTTCACGCCATGTCCCATATCCAACAGGTTATCAACACATTCAACCTGCATTACATGAGTCTCATCATGAGCGAAATAATCATCCGCCTTGATAGCGGCAGACACTTGCTTGAAATCGTATCCGTCTTCCACCTCGATATAAACCATACGACGGTGCACGCCAGTTCCCAAAGGAATCGTCATACTTAAAGCCGCCTTCACGCCTTCGATAGCCTTCACGGCAACCGTATGCCCCATACTCATACCCGGACCGAAGTTCGTATAAGTAATACCTTTCGGCACCATCGCTTCTAACAAAGCACGTACCACTGAGTCGCTTCCCGGATCCCAACCGGCAGAAATTACAGCTACCGTATTATGAGCCTTCGCTACAGCATCCAAAGAACGACGTAAATCCACGATACCTCCGTGGATATCGAAACTATCGACCGTATTGATGCCTAAAGCCAGAATCTCTTTCGCATGCTCTTCCACGCTGCGTGTAGGAGTAGCCAAAACCGCTACGTCAACCTTATCTAACTTGGTGATGCTATCAGTAACCGTGTATGCCTTCAACTCATCCGGAATATCATTCGGATTACGACGAATAATACCTGCTACCTCAAAATCCGGGGCAGCTTCAAGGGCCTCTAACACATATTTCCCGATGTTGCCATAACCTACGATGGCGGCTCTAATTTTCTTCATACTCTAGTTTTTACTTTTCAACCAACCGCAAAGTTAGATATAATTTAGAGCTTTAACAATAAGGAATACAGTTTTTATATCATTTTCAGAATGATATAGATCCTCACTCTTTCACGAACGAATCCGGATAGGTAGTAAGCTGCTCTACACCGGCTTTCGTACGAATCCAAGTATCAAAAGAGCGTGTGCCTTCATTCAGTTCGATCACCCTAGCACCATTCGTCAAATGATTGTATTCCGTGTTTCCCCCGGTAAAACGACCGTAAGCCAATAGGACATCATGCCAGCAAACCGCGTAATCGTCATCATGATCATGGCCGACAAATATGCCCATCACGTCCCCGTTCTCCTTAATCGCCGTAAATAAACCGGAATTCAACGCCGGAGCGCATGCCTTTTCTCTACGTATGCCATATAGTTGGGCATTCTCATCGGAAGCCGCTTGATTAAACTCCGGCAACGCAATATGGAAGAAAGCCAAAGAAGGAACCGGCTCTCCCCCGTTATTCCGGGTAAACTCCGCGCTTTTCTTACAATACCAATCGATCTGGTCACGCTTAATATAATCGTATCCTTTTACCCCCTTGATAGTTGAATAGGTATTCGAATCGATGCAATACAAGACGAAAGCATCCTTCTTTCCGTCGGAGGAACGTACGGTCAAGGCGTAATTACCCACGCCTGAGATTTCGGGAACCTCATCCGCCGTCAAACTATACGGTAGGCTTTCGGCTACTTTCAGCAACTCTTCTTTTGTCGCCCCCTGCTCATTATCATGATTTCCGAAAACAATGGAGAATGGTATTTTACGGTCGGAGACTGTCTTCAATACATTCCGCATATTTTCCAACGCAGGCTTGCTATAGATAATATCTCCCGTAAAAATCACCAAATCCGGTTTCTCGTCATCCAACACTTGGTTCATACGCTCAAAAGCGATGTCCGAACGAGGGTCTTGCCATTTCACATGCAAGTCCGTAAACTGTACGATCTTAAACTTCTTATCCGGATTAAACTTCAACCCCGGTTTTTGGGCAAATCCCAAAGAACTCAAACCGGCGGCCAATAACAAGGCCCCGGCAAACATCCACTTTCTCACACTCATCAAATCTCGTGTTTTTTGTAATTAATAATTATTTATTCCTTTCCGAAACAAGCGTCGAACGCATGTGCGGAAGGTTGGAAATCCACTCTCTTCACCAATTCGCAAGATTCCCGTGCCCCATGTTCCCGATCCATAGCGCTATCTTCCCATTCCACGGAAAGCGGACCTTGATAGCCAATTGAATTCAAAGCACGGATAATCTCCTCAAAATTAATCTTTCCTCGTCCTAAGCTACGGAAATTCCAATATCGACGGGGATCGCCGAAAGTAACATGACCACCGAATATACCCACCTGCTTGGGGGTATCACTCCAATATACGTCCTTCATATGCACATGAAAGATACGCTCCGGAAACTGATAGATGAAATCCACATAGTCCACCCCTTGATATCCTAGATGACTCGGATCATAGTTAAAACCGAAAGCAGGATGGTTATTTACCGCCTCCAATGCCCTGCGTGCGGAAAAAGTATCGAACGCGATCTCTGTAGGATGTACCTCCAACGCAAAACGTACACCCAGTTTCTGAAACTCATCCAAGATGGGCGTAAAGCGACGGGCGAAATCATCATACCCCTTTTGTATCATAGCGTCCGTTACCGGAGGGAAAGAATACAAATAATGCCAAATAGAACTACCCGTAAAACCTACAACCGTATCGACTCCCAACATCTTCGCCGCATGGGCGGTCCGGATCATCTCCTCGGTAGCCCGTTGGTGAACCCCTTCCGGATCGCCATCTCCCCAAATATAATCCGGCAAGATCGCCTTATGGCGCTCATCGATATTATCGCATACAGCTTGTCCAACCAGATGGGTAGAGATCGCATAAAGCCGTAAGTCATATTTCTTTAACAGATCCTTGATTCCTTGATAATAAGCCGTATCCGTACGTCGGACATCCACATGATCGGGAAGTCCCAATTCCACACCGTCGTATCCGAATTCTTTCGCTTTTTGACAAACTGTTTCCAGTGATAAATCTCCCCACTGGAGGGTATATAATGTTACAGGACGTGCCATATATAGTATTATTTTTAGTCGATTATTTTTATCCATTTATTCTCTGTCGATCCGGTAGCTACAATCGTCTCGATAAACCGCATGCCACGGACACCGTCTTCGGCGGAAGGGAAATCCAAGGTCTCAGGAGCCGGTTCCTCACCAGCCAGAATCGATCGCAAAGCCAAGGCGAAATTCCGATACAAATTAGCGAATGCCTCTATATAGCCTTCCGGATGCCCGCCCGGCGTACGGGAATTATGAGCGGCGATACCCGACATATATCCATTGGAAGTACGGATGATCTCCGCCGGACGATCCGGCCAACGCATAATCATCGTATTCGGTTCTTCTTGACGCCATTCCAACCCACCTTTCTCTCCATACACACGAATATTCAAGCCATTCTCTACACCTACGGCGATCTGGCTAGCGGTCAGCACCCCTTTCGCGCCTCCCTCATAACGGATCAATGCCGCCCCATCATCATCCAAAAGACGATCCGGCACGAAGGTATTCAATTCACCGCATAATTCCACGGCCTTCAGCCCTGTTATATATTCCGCCAGATTAAACGCATGAGTCCCGATATCCCCCATACAACCAGCCTTGCCCGACCGACCGGGATCCACCCGCCAAGCCGCCTGCTTATTAACATCAGCGCAATCATTATATAGCCAGCCTTGAGGATATTCCACATAAATACGGCGTATCTTACCTAAATCGCCCCTGCGTACCCTTTCCCTAGCCTCCTTCACCATCGGGTAAGCGGTATAGGTATGAGTCAGCATAAACAATTTTCCGGTTTCCTTCACTTTGTCTCGTAATTGCTTCGCCTCATCCAAGGTATATGTCATCGGTTTATCCAGTACGACATGGAAACCATGTTCCAACGCCATCATGGCCGGACCGAAATGCACATGATTCGGGGTAACGATAGACACAAAATCCATCCGTTCGCCTTCAGGCAGGGCGGCCTCTTTCTCTATCATTTCCTGATAAGATGCGTAAATACGATTATCCGGTAAAAATAAAGATTGTCCGGTAGCCAATGAATTCTCCGGGCGAGAACTGAAGCATCCACAGACCAACTCGATCTGTCCGTCTAAATTAGCGGCGATACGATGAACGGCCCCGATAAACGAGCCTTGTCCTCCACCGACCATTCCCATTCTGATTTTTCGTTTCATGGTATTATTCCGTTTTATTAAACTAAGGTAATTACATTGTTGATTCACAAAGCTATGAAAAATAACCCTGCGTACGCCAATTTAACAGCTTAATATTTTTTAATTCACAAAATATATCGTTCCTTTGCGTCAAATATTTACCCAAAATATCAACTATGAAGAAAAATGAATTAGTGGCTATCGCCTGTCTGCTTTGTTTTTGTTGTTGTAATGGAACGGAAAAGGAAGTACCTAACCCCGACCTACAAGAGGAATTATCACCCATACAGTTTACGATCGATTTACAAAAGGAAGTATTACCCTTCCCCGTAACCAAGAGTATTCCCGAGCTGAATATCCCTGAGCCTATTCCCCAAAATCCCGATGCCGAGGAAGATCCTTCTACACCGGATATCGATCCGGATAATTTATACAACCGGATCGATTATATCGTATACCAAAGCGGAAAACCGGATATTCTGGTAAAACATAAGCAATTCACGCCTCAAGACCCGGATTTCACGATCATTTATGATTCACTGCCCTCCGGCAACTATCATATTTGTTTCCTAGCCCACTCAGACAAGAATATCTCCGTGTCCGGACAGACCGCACTATTCAGTAAAGTATCAGATACGTTTCATATTTTTCTCACCCAAGAAGTACAAACGGGAGAAAGAATCATTAAAGATATCACCTTACAAAGAATCGTCGGCAAAATAGAGTTCATATCCGCCGATGCCGTACCTAAAGCCCTAAAAAGCTTCACGATAAATGTATCCAATTATCAAAACAAGATTGACTTAACCACCGGGAATGGCATTTCTCAAAACACGCCTTATACACAAACCGACACTTTTAACGACTCTGATATCGGGAAAACAAATTTCTCCCATTCCTTCTTCACGTTTATCCCGGCTCCGGAATTCATGCTCAAAGCACACCTCTCGGCCAAAAATCAGATAAATGAAGTAACCCGGGAAAGAGAGGTTAATGACATCCTGCCTCTCATAAATCACATTATTCGTTATACTGGGATTCTCTACACCCCGAAGGAATCAGACGATACCTTCACCCTTGATATATTAAACGGTGGCAAATGGGATAGCCCCATCGACAAAGATCTAAAAGATTAATACAAAACCGGTGTGCCAAATTTGACACACCGGCTACCTTTTTCCTAACCTTCACACTTATTTTGCGTCTTCTATCTTGAAGAGAGCGTTAAATCCCGTCAAACTAAAGGTCTCACGAACCACATTCCGCATACCGATCAAACGTAAAGACCCTTTCTTGGCAGTCGTCATTTTTTGTAATATTAAAAACAATCGGAGGCCCGCACTACTCACATATTCCAAATCAGAACAATCGACACATACTTTTACTCCCGGATTCTCCCATACCGGCAAAACCTTTTCCTCGCATTCGCGAGCCGTATTCGTATCCAATCTTCCTTTGATCTTAATTACAGTCTCTTCACCTTTTTGGTCAATAACTACTTCCATATCTTTATATTTTATTCGGTTATTTTTTTCTTCATGATAAAGACATTCCGCTCATCTACTCTCTGATAAGAGACCTCATCCATAATCTTCTTGATCAAGAAAATACCCAACCCTCCGATTGGACGGTCTTCGGCAGATAAAGTAATATCAGGGTCTTTTCTTAAAGTCGGATCGAAAGCAATCCCATGATCTACCAAAGTCACGATCAATTCCCCACCTTCCCTGACCAACGAAATGTCTACGGCATCCTCAACATCTCCCTTATACGCATAAAAAATTATATTTGAGACAGCTTCTTCCATCACCAGATTCAGGCTCATCATGAAAGCGGTGCTTAATCCCAATTCTTCTCCAGCTTCCTCCAAGAACTGATTCATCATGGAAAGCTCATGAATATCGTTCTTAATGCGTAATGTTTTTTGCATATATCTGAAAATTTTGCGCTAAAGATATAAAAAAAAGAAATATCCTTTCCTTAAATTTGTATCTTTACCTCCGAATCGTATTTAAAGGTATAGAGTTATGGCTAAAAGATATTTAATAAACATATTCTTATTGATCGCCGTCTTATGCGGGTTCAGTAGTTGCGAGGAGGATCCGTATTATGATCCGTATGAGGAAATCACCTATGATTTATGTAATTATGTATGGACAGATTGGTTTGTCGTAGACGGTTTAGATTGTGAGCAGCAACTTACATTTAATCTGGATGGGAAAGGATGGGATACAAGAATTTATCATTACCCTAGCGGACGCATAGATCGAGAGGAAATTCCATTCTACTGGAACTGGGACAATTACTATACCGATATACTTTATATGGACTATGAAGACGGCCAAACAACGTTAAAGAACGTATGGATCAATGGCCGGACTTTTAAATGTCTATATAATGGCGAATGGGTAACGTTTAAGGCCTATTAAAGAATGCACTACCAATTATGTACTCAATCACATAGAGGCGCCAGCCTTGTCCCAACTCTCCACGATCGTAAAAATGAAACATAAAAAAGTTATGATCTCAATTCTACTATTTGTAGTTTTACTGATAGGGACGGCATCCATTATATTCTACCATCCCGCATTCGGACGTTTACCCCGGGGAGAGAGATTGGAGCGAATCAAGCGCTCACCCAATTACCGGGATGGGAAATTCCATAATATCCATCTTACACCAACTACAACGATGAAAAAAGGAGGGGTACAAGTATTTTGGGACTTCTTCTTTGGAAAACAACCCGATTTAAAACCCCATAAAAGTTTACCGACCGTAAAAACGGATTTACTTCATCTGGACCGGAATGAAGACCTTGTTATTTGGTTTGGTCATTCATCTTATTTGATCCAAAACGGGGGCAAGCGATTTCTGATTGATCCCGTATTAACAAATAGGTTTCCGGCTTCCTTGATGTTTCAGTCATTTAAAGGCACGGATCTCTACAAGCCGGAGGACATCCCTGATATTGATTTCTTGATAATTACCCACGAGCATTGGGATCATTTGGATTATTATACGGTTAAACAACTGAAAGACCGTATAGGAACCGTAATCTGCGGACTAGGCGTAGGGGAATATTTTGAATATTGGGGATTCTCTCCTGAGCACATCGTGGAAATGGATTGGTATGATAGTTATCGCATTGATAACGACTGCCAAATATACTGCTTGCCCGCCCGTCATTTCTCAAACCGATTATTAAAAAACGCTCAAACGCTATGGGCCTCATTTATGATAGACGGTAAGCAGCAAATATATCTATCGGGAGACGGAGGGTACGATACCCATTTTGCGGAGATCGGCAAAAGATTTCCACAAATAGATCTAGCCATCATGGAAAACGGACAATATAATGAAGACTGGCGTTATATACATCTAATGCCTGATGATCTTCCACTCGCTATCAAAGATTTGCACCCCAAACAGGTGCTCACGGTACATCATTCCAAATATGCCTTGAGCAAACATCCTTGGTACGAGCCACTGGAAAATATCCATAAAGCATCAAAACCGCAATCCTATAAACTTCTTACACCCATGATCGGCGAGAAAATACTTGATAAAGTTCCGTAAGATCAAAATTAAGACATTACAGCTATGACAAACGAAGATTGCATGAACAACGAGCTTGTAGAAATACATCTAATATTCATATAGTAGTCTCGCCGGGAATCGAACCCGGATCTAAAGTTTAGGAAACTTCTATTCTATCCGTTGAACTACAAGACCAACTCTTTTGAGATTGCAAAAGTATAATCTTTTCCTCAAATAGGCAACCGTTATCGGATGTTTTTCCCGCCTATCCGGAAGCTTCTCATTATTTCCGAAAAAACATGTACGTGTTTCCGGAAAAACATGTACGTCTTTTTCAAAAAACACGTACGTGTTTTCAAGAGCTAATATAACATCAAATAGATCAATCAAATAAGCTTTGCATCACCGATAACGATTTGATTTCCGGAAAATCCGGAAGATGTAGACGGTAATACTCAAGAATACGATGAATAATACGGACCCGCTCTTGCCGGGAAAAACCATAAAGCGACATATTCTCAAAACTGATACGCAGCAAACGGGAAAAGAAAGCGCTCTCCACCTTATTTAAATAATGCCGATGCATCGGGATATGATCCGTAAACACCCCATTCAACATATCGAAATAATATCCCACCCTATGCGATTCCATATTCGGGAAAATACCGAGATGGTGGAGAAGACCTAACAAGAAAACCATATGAAAATTAGCGATACCTTTATCCGCATACTCCAATAGATGTATGGACTCGTATAAATAATCAAATAAACGGGGATCCGGCTCCGTATCTTTCACGACCCTAAAAAGAACCTCCGAGAGGAAAAGCGCCAATACATTCTTAACCGGATCACAACAAACATCATTCAGCGGAAAACAAATGCGGGTCTCCTTAATCCGGTGCAAGTCCCGCTTATTCAAGTGCTCCACCTCCATTTCCAGAACGGAGAAAGGTATAAACAAAGCCTTCGATACCGTGCTTTTCTTCCCACGGCTACGACTAACCAGATACGAGGCCCGGCCAAACGCCTCCGTATACATATATATAATAGAATATTTATCATTGTAAGGGATCGTATGCAAGACAATCCCCCTCGTTTTACACAACATAATTCGTATCTTTGCGACGATGATTAAGAACAAAGATACTCAAATTAACGTTATACATATAATTAAAGTATAGAATTATGTTGGACTTAACGACCCCTTCTTTATTATTTTCCGCCATATCATTGATATTGCTGGCCTATACGAATCGCTTCCTTTCATACGCCAGCGTAGTGCGTGCCTTGAAAGAAAAGCATCAGCAAACCCATGACCCCAAAGATATCGCCCAGATAGCGAACCTGCGGAAAAGGCTCTATCTGACCCGTTCCATGCAAATATTAGGAATACTCAGTTTGCTGCTCTGCGTGATCGCTATGTTCTTCATTTATGTATCGTGGCAGGTTTTCGCCGCATGGATATTTGGCATAGCCTTATTGCTATTAGCGGCGTCGTTATGTGTATGTATCTGGGAAATAAATATTTCCGTTAAAGCCTTGGAAATTCATCTGGAAGATATAAGTTCTAAAGAGAAGTTAAAACAGTGAGTAGTATTAAATTTTCCTTCGAAATGTTTTGCCAGTTCGGAGAGATCGTCTATCTTTGCACTCGCAATCGGGAAATCACTTTCTTAGAACGCTATAAGTGAGAGCTTTGACATTTTGGCCCATTCGTCTATCGGCTAGGACGCAAGATTTTCATTCTTGAAAGAGGGGTTCGATTCCCCTATGGGCTACCAACCAAAAGGAGAGAGATAAGTTCATGGCTTATTTCTCTCCTTTTTTATTATACCCGTCCTTTTTTCGCTATTTTCACATCCCCCACTTCGCTATCTCGATAAAAATCACTACATTTGTTAGATTTTTTTGAGGACATAGATAATTACAGATTTTAAAGAAAGATAAACTCATGAGTGAAGAAATTAAGAATACTTCTACAGAGTACTCCGCAGATAGTATTCAAGTACTTGAAGGGTTAGAGGCAGTACGAAAAAGGCCATCCATGTATATTGGCGATACCAGCGAGAAAGGTCTCCATCACTTAGTGTATGAGGTCGTAGATAACTCCATAGACGAAGCGCTAGCCGGATATTGTACATACATCGACGTGGTAATCAATGAGGACAACTCGATCACGGTTACCGACGATGGCCGTGGTATCCCCGTGGATATTCATGAGAAAGAAGGTAAATCAGCCTTGGAGGTAGTACTGACAGTGCTGCACGCCGGCGGTAAGTTCGACAAGGGAACCTATAAAGTATCCGGTGGTTTGCACGGTGTGGGTGTATCTTGTGTAAACGCCCTCTCTACTTATCTGAAAGCGGAAGTTCGCAGGAACGGCAAAGTACATATGCAAGAGTTCTCTTGCGGAAAGCCGTTGCACGACGTACAAGTTATCGGTAATACGGATAAAACAGGTACTACGATCTCTTTCAAGCCGGACGGTTCTATCTTTACGGTCACGGAATACAAGTATGATATCTTGGCTACCCGTTTGCGCGAATTAGCGTTCTTGAACGCTGGTATTACGCTACGTCTGACAGATAAGCGAGTTCAGAAAGAAGACGGTTCATTCAAGTCCGAGGTATTCCATTCGGATGAGGGATTGAAAGAATTTGTCCGCTATATCGACCGTTCTAAAGAGAAATTGATTCCAGACGTAATCCATATCGTTACCGAGAAGCAGGGTATCCCTGTCGAGGTGGCGTTAACTTATAATACTTCTTACAACGAGAGCGTATTCTCTTACGTAAATGATATTAACACGATAGAAGGTGGTACACACTTAGCCGGTTTCCGCCGGGGTCTGACCCGTACGTTGAAAAAGTACGCCGAGGATTCTAAATTATTGGAGAAAGCCAAGGTGGAGATTCAAGGGGATGACTTCCGTGAAGGTTTGACCGCCGTTATCTCTATCAAGGTAGCCGAGCCTCAGTTTGAGGGACAGACAAAGACGAAGCTGGGTAATAGCGAGGTTACCGGTGCCGTGGATATGGCGATCGGCGAGGCGTTAGGCTATTATTTGGAAGAACATCCGAAAGAGGCGAAAATAATCGTCGACAAGGTGATCTTGGCCGCTCAAGCCCGCCATGCCGCTCGTAAGGCTCGCGAATTGGTACAACGCAAATCTCCGCTAACAGGAGGTGGACTTCCCGGTAAATTGGCGGACTGTTCCTCTAAAGACGCAGCGATCTGCGAATTGTTCCTTGTCGAGGGAGACTCCGCAGGGGGTACGGCTAAGCAAGGACGCGACCGTAACTTCCAAGCGATCCTACCATTGCGCGGTAAGATCTTGAACGTGGAGAAAGCGATGGATCATAAGATCTTCGAAAGCGAGGAAATCCAGAACATCTATCGTGCGATGGGCGTGACCGTCGGTACGGAGGATGACCCGAAGGCGTTGAACATGGAGAAGCTGCGTTACCACAAGGTGATTATCATGACCGATGCCGATGTGGACGGTAGCCACATCGCCACATTGATCTTGACCTTCTTCTTCCGCCGTATGCGTTCCTTGATCGAGAACGGATATGTGTATCTGGCGACTCCTCCCCTCTATTTGTGTAAGAAAGGTAAGGTTGAGGAATATTGCTGGACCGAGCAACAACGTCAGCAGTTCATCTTAAAATATGGAGGAGGCAACGAGAACTCGATCCATACACAACGATACAAAGGTTTGGGAGAAATGAACGACCATCAATTGTGGGATACGACCATGAACCCGGAAAACCGTACGTTAAAGCAGATCACGATCGACAACGCAGCCGAGGCTGACCAAATCTTCGCCATGTTGATGGGTGAAGACGTAGGCCCTCGCCGCGAGTTTATCGAGGAAAACGCTACATATGCTAACATAGATGCTTAAAATCATGAAAGTCCGTCGTCCGAATCTAGAGGCCCTATACAAAGAAGTTGATAATTATATACCGGCTAAAGAAAGCCTTCAACCTCCCCGAATAGGAATATCCGCTAACCGGAGAGACGGACTTTCCTGTATAGCCGAGACCTACGTGCAAGCCGTGCTGGACGCGGGGGGAGCCCCGGTACTTATCCCGGTGATCACGGATCTGAAAGCATTGACCGTACTGGTTTCCGAACTAGACGGATTGGTTATGAGCGGGGGTGGAGACATCAATCCGCTCTATTTGCATGAGGAGCCTATCCCGCAATTGCAAGACGTAGATACGCTACGTGACGAATACGATTTGATCTTGCTTCGCTTGGCCGCTAACCGACAAATTCCGATCATGGGTATTTGCCGGGGGCATCAGATCATGAATGTAGCGTTCGGAGGAAGTGTCTATCAAGACATCCATTCACAAGCCAATCATGCTCTATTGAAACACAGCCAGACATTGGCACGGGAATATCCGTCGCATACGGTAACACTCGAACCGGGAATGAACCGCCTACGTACTATTTTCAATGGAGAAGAACAAATCCTTGTCAACTCTTTCCACCATCAAGCGGTAAAAGAGGTCGCCCCCGGATTTAGGACGACAGCGACCGCTCCGGATGGAATCAATGAGGCTATGGAACATACGGAGAAAACGATATTCGGTGTACAATGGCATCCAGAGGCCATGGCTCCGCAAGGGGATGAGGCCATGAAAGCCCTATTCGCTTACCATATCGAGAATGCCCGCCGTTTCGCGAAAGCCAAAGCAATCCATCAACGGATCGTGACGATCGATTCCCATACAGATACCCCGATGATCTTTCCCGGTGAATTTAATATCGGGGAGAAAGAAGGAGGGAAAGTGAATCTTCCTTTTATGGAAGAAGGACGTATCGACGCGACCTTTATGGTCGCCTATATCCCGCAAGGTAAACGAGATGACGCATCCTTACAGGTAGCGACAGCGTATGCGATAGAACGACTGAATCAAGTAAAACGCCAGCAAACCTTACATCCGGACCGGATGGCTATAGTGACTACCCCCCAAGAGATCCGGACGATTAAGGCGCAAGGGAAAAAAGCGATCTGCCTCGGCATCGAGAACGGGTACGCTCTAGGGAAGCAGATCGAAAACCTACGGATGTTCAAGGAGATGGGAGTTTCTTATATCACCTTATGCCATAATGGGGATAACGATATTTGTGATTCCGCTAGAGGAAAACAGGAATGGAAAGGACTAAGTCCTTTCGGTAAGGAAGTGGTAAAAGAGATGAACCGGTTAGGAATCATGGTTGATATCTCGCATGCGGCGGAAAGTACCTTTTATCAGGTACTGGAAGTGAGCGAGACGCCAATCATAGCCTCCCACTCTTCCGCACGTGCGCTTTGCGACCATCCCCGCAACTTAACGGACGATCAGCTGAAAGCGCTGGCCGCTCAAGGAGGTGTCGCCCAAATCTGCCTATACAAAGGATTCATCAATAAGGAAGAGGACAAAGCTTCTTTAAGCGACGCTATCCGCCATATCAATCATATCGTGAATTTAATCGGTATCGATCATGTAGGAATCGGCTCGGATTTTGACGGAGACGGGGAACTGATCGGTTGCTCGGCTACCAACGAGTTGATTAACATTACCGTCCGACTTTTAGAAGAAGGATATACGGAAGAAGATATACGGAAAATATGGGGTGGAAACTTGCTAAGGGTTATGACCGCTATACAAGATTTCCCAAACAAATAGCAAACGAAAACAACTACATATTATGAAAAAGATCTTATACACAGCAATATGCGCCTGTAGTATATTATGTGGAGCACAGGCACAGACACCCGGATCGGAGGTACCCAACTTAAAAAAACTATACGAGTTGACAGACTCTTGCGATGTAAACGTGCGGGCACGATTCTCCCCATTGATCGGGATTTCCGCTAGTATCTCCAATGGTGCTTCCCGGGTGGGGGCCACCTATATCCAATCCATCGTAAAGGCAGGGGGAACTCCGGTTATCATCCCGGCTGTTACTGACGGTAAGGTACTCAGAAATATCGTATCGAATTTAGACGGGCTAGTTCTTATAGGAGGAGCGGATGTAAACCCTCTATGGTATGAGGAGGAGCCTCGGGAAAAGCTGGAGGAAGTCGATCCGGTACGCGATTTGTATGAGTTGAAACTAATCAAGATGGCTACCGACCAAAATATTCCCGTCTTAGGCATATGCCGGGGATTGCAACTGTTGAATGTAGCGTTTGGCGGTACGCTTTACCAAGACATCCCCTCACAACGTGGCGATCATTCTGTCAAGCATAGGCAAGATTTACCCAGTTCGTATGGCTCACACCGTGTCTTTGTTGACGCGAACTCACAGCTAGCCACTATTCTAGGGAAAGATACCTTAGCCGTAAACTCTCTTCATCATCAAGCGATCAAGGAGTTGGCGCCTATCTTTAAGGCTACCGCTTATGCGCCCGACAGTATTATCGAGGCTATCGACGCTTACCCGAATCGATCCATCATGGGAGTTCAATGGCATCCGGAAGCGTTGACTTACGGAGGCGACACTACGATGTTAAAGATATTCCACCATCTGATAAGAAAGGCCGAGACTTTCCACCAAGCCAAAGAGATGCACAAGCATTTCCTTTCCGTAGATACACATACCGATACTCCTTTCTGGTTTAAACGTGCCGGATTCAGCATCGCTGACCGGGAACGTAACCGGGTAAACATCCCTAAGATGCAAGAAGGGAAACTAGACGGGGTGTTCCTTGCGGCCTTCATCGGACAAGGTAAACGTGATGAGGTCTCTTTACAAGAAGCCGTACAAAAAGTAACAGGCTTGATCGAAGGTATTCGCAAGCAAGCTGAATTGAATAAGGATTTATGTGGCATCGCCGTTACGAACCAAGACTTCATCCGCTTGAAGAATGAAGGGAAAAAAGCGTTCTTTATCGGTATAGAGAATGGATACGGCATTGGTAAGGATCTGGCGAATATCGCTAAGTTCAAGACGATGGGTGTCAATTATATCACGCTCTGCCACTCCTACGATAACGATATTTGCGACTCATCCACCCATACCAAGAAAGAATGGGACGGTTTAAGTCCGTTTGGCGAAGAGGTCGTGAAAGAGATGAATCGCCAAGGTATCATGGTGGATATGTCTCATGCCTCTGAGAAGTCATTTTGGGATGTTATCAAATTGTCCAAGGCCCCGATCATCTGCTCGCATTCCTCATCCATGGCGATGTGCAAGCACGACCGTAACCTGACCGACGAACAACTAAAGGCCCTTGCCCAAAATGGAGGCGTAGCGCAAGTTTGCTTGCTCGACCGCTATATCAATGAGGATTATAAAAACGCGAGCCTTACCGACGCGATCGAACATATCGATCATATGGTGAAAGTCGCCGGCATCGACCATGTAGGTATCGGCTCTGATTTTGATGGCGGTGGCGGAATTATCGGTTGCGAGAGTGACAACGATTTCATACAGATCACTGTTAAATTAATAGAGAAAGGATATACAGAGGAAGATATCGCCAAGATATGGGGTGGAAACTTGATGCGTGTATTAGACGAGGTTCAAGCGGCTGCCTCCGTAAAAACATTATAAACAAAACAGATTTATGATCAGATTATTTTTTGCGTTATTGAGTTTTGCTCTTTTATCATGTGGAGCCAAAGGAACCAAAGAGACAGGTAATATGCCGGAGATCAAAAAACAACCGATCACTTCAGCTGTTCCCGATTTCAACGCAGACAGCGCTTACGCCTATGTAGCGAACCAAGTCGCTTTTGGTCCCCGTGTACCTAACACGGCGGCTCATAAAGCATGCGGGGATTACTTAGCGTCTGAATTGAAGCGCTTTGGCGCCAAAGTCTACCAACAGGAAGCGATACTGACCGCCTACGACGGAACGAAGCTGGAAGCGAGAAACATCATAGGCTCGTTTGATCCGGCGAATAGTAAACGTGTTTTACTATTCGCGCATTGGGACAGCCGTCCCTATTCGGACCACGATCCCGATCCATCCAAGCACCGGACTCCATTGGACGGGGCGGACGATGGCGGTAGCGGCGTAGGTGCCTTATTGGAGATCGCCCGTCAAATCGGGCAAAAAGCCCCGGGTATCGGTATCGATATTATTTTCTTCGACGCGGAGGATTATGGTACGCCGGAATTCGTAACCGATTATACACCGGATAGCTGGTGCCTAGGTACCCAGTTCTGGGCAAAAAATCCGCATGTCCCTAATTATACGGCGGAATACGGAATCTTATTGGATATGGTGGGCGGCAAGAATGCCACGTTTTTCAAGGAGCAACAATCCTTACGTGCGGCAGCCCCGATCGTCGAGATGGTATGGAGCGCGGCCCGCGATCTGGGATATGGCAAATATTTCATTAACGCCACCGGCGGAGCGCTCATAGACGATCACCAATATGTGATTAGCGGACGTAATATCCCGAGTATCGACATCATTAACTACGACCCTGAGTCTAAAACAGGTTTCGCCAGTTATTGGCATACTCAAAAAGATAATATGGAAAATATAGACCGTGAGACTCTAAAAGCTGCCGGTCAAACCGTACTGGAAGTAATATACAATCGATAAAATACTAATAAAATGACAATCAATGAACTTCAAGACAATGTAATCGAAGAATTCTCAGTCTTCGATGATTGGATGGATAAATATGCGTTATTAATAGATCTGGGAAACTCCCTTCCCCCGCTTGATGAGAAATATAAAACGGAAAGCAACTTGATCGAGGGTTGTCAAAGCCGGGTTTGGTTCCAAGCGGATTATGTGGATGGAAAGATTATTTTCCAAGGAGAAAGCGACGCCGTGATCGTAAAAGGTATCGTATCTTTGCTGATACAGATCTTATCGGGCCATACCCCTCAAGAAATCTTGGATGCGGATCTATACTTTATAGACAAGGTAGGATTAAAAGAGCATTTATCCCCTACTCGTTCCAACGGGTTGGTAGCGATGGTGAAGCAAATGCGTCTATACGCGATGGCTTACCGAGCAAAGGAACAACAATAAAAACAGGTATTTTCACACGTATATAGGCACGAGCCGATACGTATATACGTGTAAGCCTACACCGATATAGGCATAGCCTCATACGTATATACGCATAAGGTTATGCCTATATACGTATTAAAAACCGAGTGTAAGCTGCTCCGGTAAGAGCGTAAAAGTCTTACGATGATAGGGCGTGATCCCACAGGTACGAATCGCTTCCCTGTGTGCCTTGGTAGGATAGCCTTTATTGTCCAGCCAATGATAAGCGGGGTATTCCAAGGCCAATTCATTCATATAATCATCCCGATAGGTTTTAGCCAATATAGAAGCGGCGGCGATACTCAGGTATTTGCCATCGCCTTTTACTACGGTCGTATGCGGAATATCGGGATAAGGGGTAAAACGGTTTCCATCGATCAATAAATGTTCCGGCTGTACTTTCAATTGCTCGATCGCACGATGCATAGCCAAGAAAGAGGCTTTCAAAATATTAATCTTATCGATCTCTTCCGGACTGACGATGCCTACCGCCCAAGCGATCGCCTCACGCTCGATAACGGGACGAAGCTTATACCGTTTCTTCTCGCTTAATTGCTTGCTATCGTTTAAATCCTCATTCTTAAAATCTTCCGGAAGAATCACGGCGGCGGCGAATACCGCACCCGCCAAGCAGCCTCTTCCCGCCTCATCACAACCGGCCTCTATACGCCCGGTTTCCATATAGGGTAATAACATATCCCAGTTTATTATTTATCGTATATATAGCTTACATTATTTTTGCTCCTTCACAATCCAAGGGCGAAGCACGAACCAAGCGAATGCCGTAGCGGCGATCACCCCGCAAGTATTCGCCAAGAAATCAAACCAATCCCCACCCCGGTACGTCGTACAATATTCTTGCAATATCTCAATAATCCCACTCATAACGATCGGGCATAAAACCGCCCCGATCCAAGCATGCCATAATACCGTCTCATACTTCCGGTGATTCCGCAAGAACTCCAGCCATAGCATACCCGACATCCCCCCATACATACAGAAATGAACCACCTTGTCCACACCCGGGAATAAAGGGATATCATCCATCTTCGGCGGCTTAAAGAACGACAAGTAAATAACGATCAATATAATCGCCAGTGAAAACGGATATTTCTTAATATAATACATCATACTCAAAACATCTTCCGAACTCGTTCCACACCTGCGATGAACGTATCGATCTCCTCTTTCGTATTATAAAAAGAGAAAGACGCCCGCACCGTCCCCTCGATCCCTAAGGCATGCATCAAAGGCTGGGCACAATGATGCCCTGTACGAACCGCTATTCCCAAACGGTCCAGCAACATCCCCATATCGTAATGATGGATATTACCCACCAAAAAAGAAAGCACCGCTCCTTTATGATCCGCTTGTCCGAAAATACGCATCCCTTCGATCGTATTTAATCCAGCGGTCGCATACCGCAAAAGCTCATCCTCATAAGCAGCTATATTCTCTATACCGATCCGGTCTACATACCGCAAGGCTTCCGCCAACGCCGTGCTACCAATATAATCCGGAGTTCCCGCCTCAAACTTAAAGGGAAGTTCATTAAAAGTTGTCTTCTCGAACGAGACCGTAGCGATCATCTCGCCTCCTCCCTGATATGGAGGAAGTTTATCCAACCACTCCTCTTTACCATACAAGACCCCGATACCCGTCGGTCCGTAAATCTTATGACCAGAGAAAACATAGAACTCCGCATCCAAGTCCTGCACATCCACCTTCATATGCGGAACGGCTTGAGCCCCGTCTACCAACACCGGCACGCCTTGTTCATGAGCGATCTCGATCATCGCCTTTACCGGATTTACCGTACCCAAGACGTTAGACACATGAGTCACGGAAACCAGACGAGTCTTATCCGAGAATAATTTACGATACTCATCCAGATTTAACTCCCCTTTCTCATTCATCGGGATCACCTTCAACGTAATACCTTTCCGGGCCGCTTGTATCTGCCAAGGAACGATATTGGAATGATGCTCCATCACGGACACGATCACCTCATCCCCTGCCGACATACATTCATCCGTAAAGCTGGAAGCGATCAGATTGATGGATTCCGTAGTTCCCCGGGTAAAAATAATCTCATTCGAGGAACGGGCATTCAAGAAATGCTGTACCGTTTTGCGAGCCTCCTCATGCGCCTCTGTCGCCGCTTGGCTCAAGAAATGTACGCCTCGGTGGATATTGGCGTTTACGTTATAATATCCATTCTCTATTTTTTCTACCACTTGACGAGGTTTCTGGGTAGTAGCGCCATTATCAAAATATATAAGCGGTTTATCGTATATCTTATGATCCAAGATCGGAAAGTCTTTTCGGATCGCTTGAACGTCTAACATAGTCTTACTTCTTTTTGTCTTACAATTACGAGAGCCAAAGATACAAAAAAAAGGCTTTCTCGCTGAAAGAAAGCCTTTTTTATCATTACCTAACAGATATTACGCCTACACTTTATCCTCTACTCGCACGCCTACTTTTCTCTTCCAAAGTCAAAGTACGGAGACTCTGTACGGGCGTTGTCCATCAAGACTGCCAGTTCTTTTACCTTATCGGGATACTTCTCCGCTAGATTCGTATCCTCATGTATATCATTACTTAAATCATACAGTTCCAATATAGTCTCACCCACGATCGGTTGCCGGATTAGTTTCCATTTACCGGAGCGCAATGCTTCCCGGCCATTCAATTCGTGAAATTCCCAATATAAATAATCATGGGCCTGTTGATTTTTCTTTGATAACAAGGTTGGTAAGAAAGAGATTCCATCCGTCTGCTCGGGCAAGACCGTACCTGTAAGCTCTGCCAACGTAGGCATGACATCCCAGAATGCGCTTATATGACCCGATTGGGCTCCGGCCTTGATAGTACCCGGGCACCATGCCACCATAGGTATACGGATGCCTCCTTCATATACATCCCGTTTGATCCCCCTAAAAGGTCCGTAGCTCTTGAAAAAATCGGGATCAGCTCCACCCTCATGATGTGGGCCGTTATCGCTGGTAAAAATCACGATCGTATTCTTATCCAAACCCAACTCTTTCAATTCAGCCATTACATCCCCCACGTATTTATCCAACCGGGAGACCATGGCGGCAAAGGAGGCCAAGGGCTTCTCCGAGGTGTTATAACCGCCATACACTTTATCAAACTTACCAATATAAGGGGTCTCCTCGAATGAGTTCTCGTACATCTTATAAATAGAATCATGCGGAAGATTCAATTCCGCATGAGGCAACGTATAGGTAAGCATCGCAAAGAACGGTTGTTCCTTATGATCCCGGATGAATTTCAAAGCTTGCTCATGAATCAAATCTTGCGAATATGTCTTGCAAGCATTGTTCTCGTTTTCAGGAAAAAGAACCTTCTCCTCATTATGCCATAAATGATCCGGATAGAAGGAATGCGACTGGCGTTGGCAATTATACCCATAAAACTCATCGAAGCCCATCTTATTGGGAATGGAGACAGAGCCCGGATTTCCCAACCCCCATTTACCAAAGATACCGGTCGTATAACCGGCCGATTTCATTAATTTACCCAACGTATAGGTATCCTCCCGCATTGGCTGTTGGCCTTCGGGCGTTATCTCCCGGTTTCCCCGGACTTGTGTATGTCCCGTATGCAATCCGGTCATCAAGGAACAACGGGAAGGGGCACTCACCGTACATCCGGCATAATGCTGCGTAAACAACATTCCCTCCTTCGCCATCCGGTCTATATTGGGAGTCTTGATAATCTGTTGGCCATAACAGCCAACATCTCCATAGCCTAAATCATCGGCCAAGATATACACAACATTCATAGGACGCTCCGAAGTTTTTTCGCAACCGGACATTCCGATAAGCAGCAATGTCCCGGATATACATAAAGTCAATTGTGTTTTCATATATCTTTAAAATAAATAGAAGTGTTAGAAACCAATTACAATCTTCTGATCCTGATTCGTAGACAAGCGGTTCGTCCGTACCTTAACCCTTCCCATACGGTCCGAGGCATCGAAGTACCAGCCTTCTTGTCCGGCATTGAACACTTCGGGGGAGATGGCAGATAGCGGCTTCCCGGCTACGGTTACGTTCGACGGGCTGGATTCTGAGCGGACATCCAATAGGTAAGTACGCTCTTGGTAACGTCCTTTATAATCTCCTTTCGCTTTCGCAATATCCACGGTGATCGTGCCTTTCTCTCCTTTTGGGGAGGAAACAGAGATTAAGGTACGGGCAAATTCGCCTTTCTTATAATCACGGGTGAGACCGTCGTCTTCATATAAATTGAAAGAGGTGTTTCCGTAGGGATATAAGTCCAAGGTCAAGACATCCGCAGGTTTCTCGCCTACATAATTCATATCCGGGTACATCGGGATAATGGCGCCTTGACGGATAAATACCGGGCAAATATCCAGTTTAGCCTCATATTTATCCAACCACTTGCCACCCTCGTATGTCTTTCCGGTCCAATAGTCGTACCATTCTCCGGCAGGGAAGTAAATACTATCGCGTACATTCTTACGGGTATATACAGGGGCAACCATCATCCACTCGCCACTCATAAATTGATATTGGGTGGTCGTATCACGGGTAACCACGTCATCCGGGAATTCCAGTACCATCGCACGAGCCATCGGTACACCGGTCGTATGCGCCTCATGGCAATAGGTATAGGCGTACGGGTTCAGACGCATCTTCAGCTTTAGGAATTTACGGTTGATATCCGTGTACGGATGCCCATATACCCAAGGCTGACGGTCGGCATCCGCCCAGCCGCTCATGGTCATAAAGATCGGGGTGAAGACCTTCCATTGCAAGTCGCGGGTATAGGTTTTCGGGGAACCGCCGAAGATACCGTCCACATCGCTGGTAGCGGCGTTCATGGCGGAAAGGCCGGCACCCGTGATCGTCGGGATATGGTAACGGATATAATCCCAATTGCTCACTTGGTCACCGCTCCATACCGTAGAATACCGCTGAGTTCCGGCCCAACCGCAAACAGCCCATACGAAGCCTCGTTCGTTCGTATTGCTCTCGATCCCCTCGAATGCGGATTTACAGCCGTTCAAGGCAAACTCATAGCCTTCTCCAACCCAAGCCACATCCAATTTACACAGGCGGGTACCACATTTACCTACCTCGTAGGCAATCTTATCCACACCATTCTCTGTCCACAAGCCCGTATGGAAGCCTCGTTTACCTAATTCCGTCACAACAGAATCCAATTTCACATAGCCGCAACCATAGCCATCGTTCGGCAAGATCCAGCCACGGGGCATATCATATTCCACATATTTATCAGCAACTTGGCTGATTACGTCCGGGGTGGATTGAGGCCATCCGGTGCGCTGTTCCCCTTTGTTATAGCAGTCGGCGTCTCCCATCGTAAGCATCCACATCGCCGGCATAAAAGGTTTTCCGGTGATATCCGTATAGTCGTTCAATAGGTCTTTCAAGGAAGGGCCGTAGAAGTAGAACGCGTCAAAGCGATTCTCGTTATGCGTCAACTGACTGGTGAAGCCCATCAGCTTAAAGCCATCATCATAGCTCTTGTCCAGCATCTCCGTGCCGTTGAAGGCATAATGTCCCGGGGCAAACGTATTGCGGAATACGCCATATCCTTTCGTGGACATATAGAAGGGAGCCGGGTTAGAGGATTGATCCTCATCCCAACCGGTCACCTCGATATCCGCTTCCTTCCCAGCGTATGAGAAATTACCTTGTTGCATACCGCAACCGTAGAAATCCTCATCACCGCTACGGCGCATCGTTTGGGTCGTTTTCAGTCCGAAGGCAAGTGGTTCGGTCTCCTCGTAGATCACGGCACGGTTATTCTTGTCATACATGGCGAAACGAATAGGGTTCTTATAGACACGTACGACACATTGGGGAGTCGTGAACTTATAATAGCTGCCGTTGTCGGCCATGGAGACTCTCGGGTTCTTTACCCCATAATCCACAACGATCGAGTTTGCCGCCGGATTGGTATATTCCCCATCCGGTGCCAACCAGATACGGAAGATATCATCCCGGTAAAACATCAACTTAACCTTAGCGTACCCGGAAACGAACTCATATTCCGTGTTGCTGATCTTATTAAACTTCGTCAACTTACCCAAGTTCATACGGGCGGCGAACAGGTTCGCTTTTAATACGTTGTTTGACGAACGCTCATCCTTCGGGTATTGGATAGCGAACTCTATTTTATAGGAGCCCATCCGGGTTAGGTCGGTAGCGGGGAAAGCTACCTCATATTCCTCTTGTTTAGCGATCGGATGTCCGGAGGCGGTTACCGTGGCGGTTAGTTTCTGACCGTTGTTCAAGGAGGCGGTTACCGTGAAATCCTCGTCTACGGGCTGGGAACCAACGTTCTTCAGCTTCACTTTCAACACGTCTTCCTTCGTGAACGTATTCCCGGTTTCTTGATGGGAGGTCACTTTCTCCAAGGCCAAGTCATGCGCGAAAGGCTCTGTCAGCTCAATATCATCGACCATCCAATACCAAGAGAAGATATCCCGCCAGAAGAAACGCAAGTAGACGGTTTTCTGGTTCGCGGCTACCTCGCTGATGTTAATCTCCTCATTCACCGGGGCGTGAAGCTGGGTAGCGGCGGGGATCTTATCCATCACGTTATACTCTTTCCAATTCACCCCGTCGTTGCTGACGCCAACCCAAAGGCCGGCACGTTTTCCGGTGAACCAATTATTCCAACGAAACAAGTGCTGGAATTTCAATACCACATCGTTCTTTCCCGCACAATTGATAGCGCTGGTCTGGAAATAGCCGTTCGGGTATTCCTCCCGTTGATTCCACTTCGTGATCTCCTCCCCGGTGACTACGCCCGGCCGGAATTGCATATGATAGCCACGACTCGTAGAGGCGATGGGAGGCGCTTGTTGCTCGAACTGGAAAGAACCGGGATAAGGCTGATCGGTAACAATCCATTCACACTTTGCCGATTTCGTCGAATCGACAATCATCCAGCCGTCGGGTAATTTCCCGGCGGAGAAATCTTCTTTCCAAAAACTTTGTTGTGCGGACAGGGAGGAAACGCAACCTGTCAGAAGCATGGATACAATTAGACTTTTTATCATTTGAATTAGTTGATTAGATTTAGGCAGTAAAGATAGTCTTAATTTACGAGGGTTCGCAAACGTTCGCGTGATTTTTATTCTCTTTTCGCTGGGCGGAAACATGTTATTATCAATGGAATCCTTCTATCTTCGCGTATGTACAACCTTGTCATATAAATCAATAAACATATATCATGAACAGACATTTATTCTTGAGCCTTTTACTGGCCCTTTTCGCTTCCAGTACGCTTTCAGCCGATAACCTTAAAATCGAGCCGGCCTTCTGGTGGAGCGGTATGAAGAACCCGGAACTCCAGCTGATGGTGTATGGTAAGGATATCGCCGGATATCTCCCTAGCGTGAAATATCCCGGCGTACAGTTGAAAAACTCGGTAGCGTTGGAAAGCCCGAATTACCTATTGATCTATCTGGACGTGGAAAAGGCCAAGCCCGGCAGGTTTGATATCACGTTCACGAAGGACAAAAAGAGTTTCAATTACTCGTATGAGTTGAAGGCCCGTAAACCGAACGCCGATCGGATCAAGGGGTTTGACTCTTCCGACGTGCTTTATCTCATCATGCCAGATCGTTTCGCGAACGGAGATCCCTCGAACGACCAGATCCCGATGCGTACCGCTTATAAGGTAGACCGTAACAGCCCGAACGCCCGTCACGGAGGCGACTTGGCCGGTATCGAACAGCATTTGGATTATATCGAGGATCTGGGCGTTACCGCTATCTGGCTGAACCCGGTACTGGAGAATGACATGGAGGGAGGCTCTTATCACGGATATGCCACGACGGATTATTATCGGGTAGACCCACGCTTCGGCACGAACGAGGATTACGTCCGCTTGATCGAGAAGACACACGAGCGGGGTATGCGTGTCGTAATGGATATGATCTTCAACCATTGTGGAAGCGATCATCCTTGGATGAAAGATATCCCTAGCCACGACTGGTTTAATAATCTCGATAACTACGTGCAGACCAACCACGATAAAGAGGCTTATTTCGATCCTTACGTCTCGGATTATGATAAGGAGACGATGCTGAACGGCTGGTTTGTCCCGAGCATGCCGGACTTGAACCAAAAGAACCCACATGTAGCCAAATACCTTATCCAGAACTCTATCTGGTGGATCGAGTATTGCGGCGTGGATGGTATCCGTCAAGATACGTATCCGTATGCCGACGTGGACATGATGCGGGATTGGTGTACGGAGGTCATGAACGAGTATCCGGAGTATAACATCGTAGGCGAGGCGTGGATGAACTACACGATCGGTTCCGCTTATTGGCAGAAAGGCAGCCGGTTGAACTTCGGACAGGATACTGAGTTGAAATCGGTAATGGATTTCCGCTTGATGGGTATCGCGAGTAAGGCGTTCCATGAGGAGACTGGGCATTCCGGAGGCTTGCACACGATCTTCGAGCATATGTGTTATGATTATGTATATCCCGATATCTATAACGTATTGCGTTTCTTGGAGAACCATGATACGGATCGTTTTCTTCCCTCCATGCCTAAGTCTGTCGATGATTTGTACGCGTTCAAGCAAGGGGTGACATTCTTGTTGACGATCCCCGGTATTCCCCAGCTCTATTACGGGCAGGAGTTGCTGATGAACGGCACCAAGGAGAAGGGAGACGGATATATCCGCTTGGATGTTCCCGGTGGCTGGCCCGGCGACAAGACGAGCTGGTTCGAGGCATCCGGTCGCAGCGAGGTGCAAAATGACGCATGGAATTTCCTCCGGACTTTATTGAAATGGCGCAAGGGCAACGATATCATCGCTAAGGGCAAGATGAAACATTTCATGGTGAACCAAGGTGTCTATGTTTACGAGCGCAGTCTGGATGGCCGGAGCGTATTGATCTTGATGAATGGCAGCGACAAGGAGGTGAACCTCCCGTTGGCCCGCTATGCGGAAGTATTGCGAGGTAAAACCTCCGGAAAAGAGATATTAACCGGAAAGGAGATTCCATTGGGAGACGAATTATCCTTGGCACCGAAAGGGATCTTCGTACTGGAAATGTGATGCCATTAGCCCCGATGATTTTTCATTCGAGGACCTATTCATAGATTACTAATAATTAAATCGGGAGGCCTCTTAAACCTCCCGATTTTCTTTTCATATATACTATTTTAATCTCTTTTCAAGAATCAATCGATGCCTGCATTGAATGCCGTTCTCCCAGATAGGTTCGGCATAGTTCCGTACGAAATAATCGCGATCTACGGCTACCAAGTCAAAGCCTTCCTGTTGATAAAGCATCATCGGGCCGGCGGCTGAGGTTCCGGTGCAAATACGCAAAAGCTCGACATCTTGAGCCGGAGCCCATTTATTAGATACATGCCGTAATAGTTTCCGGGCGATTCCTCGCCGACGGAAGATATCCGCCACGGCAAGGTTCATGATCTCCGCCTTGCCCCCCTCCTCCTTGCGAACCACGATCACGCCGGCAACGGAATTTCGTACCGTAGCGATAAAGCAATCCGAATCCTTTAGGTAAGCCTCTACTTTCTCCCGATCCGGATCGGCTTCCAGCAGTAACTCATAAGGAGGAAATAAAGCTGCTTGTATCTCCGGCTCCCCGCCCACGACGATCTCCACTATATTTCCGTCAGGATCTCGGATTACACCCTCATAGTAACCATCCCCGGAAGTGCGGGTCTCACCGGCGATCGTGTATCCATCCTTCCGGAAACGTTCGATCATTTGATCCACTTGCTCCTTCTTATCCGCATGAAAGGCCAGATGAGCCAAGCCGATATGATCCTTGTCGTAAGCCTCAGTAATATCTTGCCGTTGCATGATCTCCAAAGCGGGGCCACTCTCGAAAGAGACGAAATAAGAGGCGAATCCTTTTTTCGAATTCACATATTTCTCGTTACTCTTACCATTGAAATACTTTACATAGAAATCCCGTAAACGTTCCAGATGATTCGTCCATAGGGCGATGTGTGTTAATTGCATAAGTTGGTGGTTTTAGAAAGTTATTACTTTTTTTTTCGCTGTATCCGATGCGTCAAAGTTAGAGGATCACGACGTGTATCCCATAAAGAGACAATATATAGTTGCTGCTTTTTCTCATCTACATAATAAATCAGTTGATAGTGCTCATGAACGACTAGGCTGCGGAGTTGACGACGAGGGGTGTCCAACCCGGGGATTCGTTGCCCCATGTAGGGATTTAATAAGATCAAAGAAACTTGATGGTCTATCAAATCCACAAATTTCTCAGCGACTCGTTTTCCAAAAGTACGAGTACAATACGTTACAGCACGAGTCAGCTCTCCTCGTGCTTTTTGTTGCCATGTATGATTCATAATGAGGCGATTAATTCTCTCATCTCTCTCATCACCTCCTCATGCGGGACAACCACCAAGGTCCCGGCATCAAGTTCAGCCTCGAACTCGGCGATATCCTGTTTCACCTCCTCCAAGGTACTGGGTACACCGGGAATCGGTTCGAAACGTTTCGCCTCCACGCTCTTGATCGCACGGTTAAAGGCACGCTTTACCTTATCTAGTACCTCCAGACTATCGGTTTCCATGATATCGCGAATCAACTCCATCCTCCGGGAGTCTAGTTCCATCGTTGTCATACTATATTCCTTTCTTCTTTGTGATTAGTCACTGCCAAAGATATAAAAAAATCAGACATGGTTCCCTACATTATCGTCGGGATAATCCATGTCTGATTACTGTTTTCTTCTTATTCGCGATTATTTACAAATCCGGCAACCGGCGCATTTAGCCAGCTCACCGCGGAAACGTTTCTCTACCAGTTTATGCAAACGGTCTTTCAACGCCTCCAAGCGTACATGGTCGATCACGTCGGAAGTGAAAGCCACGCTCAATAACATACGGGCCTCGTCACGCGGGATACCGCGGCTTTGCATATAGAACAAAGCGTTCTCATCTAACTGACCGGTCGTCATACCGTGCGAGCATTTTACGTCGTCCGCATAAATCTCCAGTTGCGGCTTGCTATACATACGTGCCTCACGGGTAGCGCACAGATTACGGTTCGTCTGGTAAGCGGCGGTCTTCTGGGCATCCTCTTTCACCAAGATACGTCCACTGAAGACACCTACGGCATGATCATTCAGTACGTTCTTGAACAACTCGTTGCTGGTACAATTCGGAACCGCATGGGTAATATGGCTATAGGTATCCATCTGTTGCTCCTTATCCAGAACGGACATACCGCATAAGGTAGACTCGGCATACTCGCCATTCAGTTCCACGTAATAATTGTTGCGAGTCAAGCCATTCGTCAACGTAATGCCGTTTACCAAGACATTGGTCGAAGCCGCCTGCTTTACGTGTACGGAAGAGAAACGGGTCGTAGACTCGCTGCTTTCTTCCAAGTCATAATAATCAAAGCGAGCACCTTCCTCCGCAAAAATCTCAACCACTTGAGTCGCCAAGAATTTCACGTCATCGATACTATGATCGCAAACCAATAGCTTCGCTTCCGAATGAGGTTCCATAATCACCAGAACACGACGATTCGCCATCGTATCCACATCATTACGAAATATATTCACTAATTGGATAGGACGCTCAACCACGACATTTTTCGGTACATATACCACGAAACCATCTTGGGCTAACATCGTATTCAACGCGATAATACCATCCTTGCTACTCGGTGCCGCCTTTCCGTAATACTTGGAAGCGATCTCCGGATATCGCTCCGTAAAAGCCTTCAACCCTCCGGCATACACGCCTTCCGGCAAATGCGCTTTCGGTAAGTCCTTATCGTAAAACGTATCGTTCACGACAAAGTATAACGACGTGCTTAAGTTCGGCACGTCACAACGGAACACGTCATAAGGATTCACCGGGATAGCGACCCGGTTGATATTCAAACCGTAATCCGGAGCGAACGCTTGGGCTACATCCGTATATTTATAATCCTCGCTTCTCGTGGAGGGGAATCCGAGTCGCTCAAAGTTCGCCAAGGCATCAGCCCTAAGGGCATTCATCACCGGCGTACTATGACGACATACCAGATCCTCACATTGGGCGAAAAGATCGATATATTGTTGCTCGGCCTTCATATTACTCATCTCCCATCTCTTTCTTGATCCAGTCGTAACCTTTCTCTTCCAGTTCCAAGGCCAATTCCGGACCGGCGGTCTTCACGATACGGCCTTTGTAAAGCACATGCACCACATCCGGCTTGATGTAATCCAGCAGACGCTGATAGTGCGTGATTACGATAGCGGCATTCTCCGGAGTCCTCAACTGGTTCACGCCATGCGCTACGATACGCAAGGCATCGATATCCAAACCACTATCCGTCTCATCCAAGATCGCCAATTTCGGCTCCAGCATCGCCATCTGGAAGATCTCGTTCCGCTTTTTCTCTCCACCGGAGAAACCTTCGTTCACGCTACGGCTGGCCAGTTTATTATCCAGCTCGACGATCGCACGCTTCTCACGCATCAATTTCAAGAAGTCTGTAGCCGAAACCGGTTCCAGACCGTTATATTTACGATGCTCGTTCAACGCCGCACGCATAAAGTTCACCATACTAACTCCCGGGATCTCGACCGGATATTGGAAGCTCAAGAAAATACCCTCACGGCTACGATCCTCAGGAGAAAGATCCAGCAGATTCTTACCGTTGAAGATAACCTCTCCTTCCGTTACCTCAAAAGCGGGATTACCTACCAATACACTACTTAACGTACTTTTTCCGGAACCGTTCGGTCCCATGATAGCATGTACCTCACCCGCTTTCACCGACAGGTTGATACCTTTCAATATCTCTTTGCCATTTACGTTGGCATGTAAATTCTTAACCTCTAACATCTTTTCTAATTGAAAATTGAAAGTTGAAAATTGAAAATTATTCTATCCTACGCTGCCTTCCAGCGAGATCGTTAGTAATTTCTGAGCCTCGACGGCGAACTCCATCGGTAACTTATTCATTACCTCACGGGCATATCCATTCACGATCAAACCGACAGCCTCTTCTACCGAGATACCCCGTTGCTGGCAGTAGAACAATTGCTCCTCGCTGATCTTACTCGTCGTAGCCTCATGCTCCACGATCGCCGTCTCATTCTGAATATCAGCGTAAGGGAACGTATGAGCTCCACAAGTAGAGCTTAGTAACAAACTATCGCATTGGCTATGGTTACGGGCGCCTTCCGCACGGGCGGACACCTTTACCAATCCCCGATAGCTATTCTGGCTATGACCGGCAGAGATACCCTTGGATACGATCGTACTTTTCGTATTCTTACCCAGATGGATCATCTTCGTACCCGTATCGGCCTGTTGGTAATTATTGGTCACGGCAACCGAGTAAAACTCACCTACCGAGTTATCACCCGCCAAAATACAGCTCGGATATTTCCAAGTGATCGCCGAACCGGTCTCAACCTGCGTCCAAGAGATCTTGCTACCCTCACCTTTGCACAAACCTCGTTTCGTCACGAAGTTATAGATACCGCCTTTACCTTCCTTATCACCCGGATACCAGTTCTGTACGGTAGAATACTTCACCTCGGCACGCTCGTTCGCCACGATCTCCACGATAGCGGCATGCAATTGGTTCTCGTCACGCATCGGCGCCGTACATCCTTCCAGATAACTTACATACGCCTCATCGTCAGCGACAATCAAGGTACGCTCGAACTGTCCGGTATTAGCGGCATTGATACGGAAATACGTACTCAGCTCCATCGGGCAACGTACGCCCTTCGGTATATAAACAAACGAACCGTCCGAGAACACGGCCGAATTCAAGGCGGCGAAGAAATTATCACGATAACCAACCACGCTGCCCAAATACTTCTGCACTAAGTCCGGATGATGTTGTACCGCTTCGCTGAACGAACAGAAAATAATCCCCTTCTCCGCGAGATTCTCCTTGAAAGTAGTCTTCACGGAAACACTATCCATCACAGCGTCTACCGCCATTCCACTTAAATGCTTCTGTTCTTCCAAAGGAATACCCAGTTTATCGAATGTTTTCAACAACTCAGGATCTACCTCATCCAAGCTCTTCGGTCCCTCTTTTTTCTTAGGGGCAGCGTAATAGATAATATCCTGATAATCGATCGGCGGGATATTCAAGTGAGGCCATGTAGGCATCTCCAACGTCTGCCAATGGCGAAAAGCCTTCAAACGGAACTCGAGTAACCATTCCGGCTCGTTCTTCTTGGCAGAGATAATACGGACCGTCTCCTCGTCTAATCCACGATGGATTACCTCCGTATCAATATCGGTAACGAAGCCATATTTATAATCTCCGCTCGTTACCTCATTAATTATATGATTTGAATCCTGCATAATTAAAAATTAACCATTGATAAAAGCCCTTCATTCTCCTAATGAAAACAAATTATGTGGGAAAATTGTTGGTACTATTTGCTTCACGCTATAATAAAAACGAGATTCTATCTTTGATTGGCGATGAATCAAGACCGATCCACGATCCACGAACTCCAGCGCGTTCAACAGCAAACTGGTAAAGACCAAAACGACCAGCAACCCGAAAAAACCACCAAACAAATGGTTGATAACGCTCAACGGTGTCGCCCCTACTACCTTGGTAACCAGTTCTCCCGCTAGAATAAACACCCCCATAATCAAGATAAAACCCGCTATATAACTCAAGATCGTAACCCCTTCTTCCGGAAACCAGCCCAATGCCAAGATATATCCTTTCAGCCAAGCTGCCACTTTACCGCAGAAAAAGATCGCGATCACTAGGGCTATAAGCGAAACAACCTGTTTGATGATTCCATCAAACAGGCCTTTCACAAATCCTATCCCTGCCAGACATAGCAATGTAATGTCCAACCAGTTCATCGTTATAACGTCTTCTTAATTTCTGTCTCTTCGTAAGCCTCGATCATATCGCCCACTTGGATATCGTTGAAGTTCGTAATATTCAAACCGCAATCCAAGCCAGCCACGACCTCTTTCGCATCGTCCTTGAAACGTTTCAAAGAGCCTAGCTCGCCGGCATAGATAACGATGCCGTCACGTATCAAGCGGATCTTGTTCGTACGTTTGATCTTGCCTTCCTTAACCATACATCCGGCAACCGTACCGACCTTGGTGATCTTGAATACCTGCTGAACTTCCACATAAGCGGTAATCTCCTCCTTGATCTCCGGAGAAAGCATGCCTTCCATAGCGCTCTTCACCTCCTCGATCGCATCGTAGATGATAGAGTACAAACGGATCTCCACACCTTCCTTCTCGGCGTTTCTACGCGCTTGCAAAGACGGACGAACTTGGAATCCGATAATGATAGCGTTCGAAGCCGCTGCCAAAACCACATCCGACTCGGAAATCTGGCCAACCGCCTTGTGAATTACGTTCACCTGAATCTCCTCGGTAGACAAACGGATCAAGGAGTCGGACAATGCCTCTACGGAACCATCCACGTCACCCTTCACGATCACGTTCAACTCTTGGAAGTTACCCACGGCGATACGACGTCCGATATCATCCAAGGTAAGCATCTTCTGCGTACGAAGACCCAACTCACGCTGCAATTGCTCACGACGGTTAGCGATCTCACGCGCCTCTTGCTCAGTCTCCAATACATTAAATGTATCACCGGCCTGAGGAGCACCGTTCAAACCGAGGATCAATACCGGCTCGGAAGGACCAGCCTTCTCCACCCGTTGATTACGCTCGTTGAACATCGCCTTGATACGTCCTTGATGAGTTCCCGCCAAAACGATATCTCCCATCTTCAACGTACCGTTCTCCACCAATATGGTAGATACATAGCCACGTCCCTTGTCCAGAGAAGACTCGATGATAGAACCAACCGCACGTTTTTTCGGATTCGCTTTCAAATCCAACAGGTCGGCCTCCAACAATACCTTCTCCAACAACTCCTCGACACCGATACCTTTCTTAGCGGAGATCTCTTGACTCTGGTACTTGCCCCCCCAGTCTTCCACCAAGTAATTCATATTCGCCAACTCCTCCTTGATCTTCTCAGGATTAGCATGTGGCTTATCGATTTTATTAATAGCGAAAACAATAGGAACACCGGCAGCCGAAGCGTGATTGATCGCCTCAATCGTCTGAGGCATCACGTTATCATCAGCGGCCACGATAATAATCGCGATATCCGTCACCTTCGCGCCACGGGCACGCATAGCGGTAAACGCCTCGTGACCCGGAGTATCCAAGAACGTGATACGGCGGCCATTCTGCAACTTCACGTTGTAGGCTCCGATATGCTGCGTGATACCACCGGCCTCACCGGCGATTACGTTCGCGCTACGGATATTATCCAATAAAGAAGTCTTACCATGGTCAACGTGTCCCATCACCGTTACGATAGGCGGACGGGCTACCCAATCCTCCTCGTTATCATCTTCCTCATCAGCGTTGATCGCCTCGACAACATCCGCGCTTACATATTCAGTCTTATAACCGAACTCCTCAGCCACGATATTGATCGTCTCCGCATCCAGGCGCTGATTGATCGAAACCATAAGGCCGATGCTCATGCAAGTACCGATAACCTCCGTTACAGATACGTCCATCATGTTCGCCAAGTCGTTGGCCGTAACGAACTCGGTCAGCTTCAATACCTTGCTTTCCAGTTCTTCCTGTTCCATCAACTCGTGCTCACGTTTCACAGCGGCGTCACGTTTATCACGACGGTATTTAGCCCCCTTATTATTCTTATTATTCTTGTTGGTCAAGCGAGCCAAAGTCTCCTTGATCTGCTTTTGAACATCCTCTTCACTCACTTCCGTCTTCACCGGCTTCTTCAAGCGAGGCTTACGGTCGTTATTCGGACGATCGTCACGATGATTCGGGCGCGGATAATTCGTACCCGGCGTATTATTCACGTCTACTCGATCTTTCTTGATACGTTTACGCTTCTTCTTAGCGTCACCTTCCTCACCCGGTTTAGCAGGAGCGTTCGGTTTAATCAAAGTAGGCGAATTCGGACTCTTATGAGGAGCGCCCGGACCGTTGCTATTATTACCCGGCCGATTGTTATTAAACTTTTGCTTCTCATCACGCTCTTTCCGCTTCTCCTCCTTCGTTTTCTTCTTCGGACGAGTCGATTGGTTAAGCGCATCCAAGTCAATCTTACCGGTTACCTTGATCTTTGATTCCAATTTAACCGAGCTCAAACGGAAAAGATTATCGTCTTTTTCCTCGGTCTTCTCTACTTCCTGTTCCGGTTTCACACTTTCCACCTTAGGTTCCGCAACAACCGGTTGCTTCTCTACGGTTTTTTCTTTTTCCACTTCCACTACTATAACTTTTTCTTCTTTTTTCTCCGTGGGAGCCTGCGCAGGCTGCGCGGGTTTAACAGGAGCTTGAGCAGCGGGAGCGGCAGGCGCTTCCTTCACTTTCGGCTCTTCCTTTACCTTAGGCTCTTCTTTCACCTTCGGCTCCTCTTTAGCCTTCGGCTCTTCCTGCTGTTTTTTATGTTGTCCACCATCCAAATCGATATGACCCTTCATTACGATCTTAGGCCTGAATTCTTCCGGTATCACTGTCTTTATTTCCGCAGTCTTCTCTTCTTTCACAGAAGGAACCTCTTTCCGCGCACGATCCGCCGCAAAATTACGATCTTTCTCAGGCAGATCCTTTCCAAACTCTTTTACGAGCAAAGCATACTGTTCATCACTGATCCTCGTGTTGGGATTATCCTCAACCGAGAACCCATTCCGGTGCAGGAACTCAACCACCGTGTTGATTCCCACGTTCAATTTTCTCTGTACTTGAATTAATTTTATAGGCATATCTAACTTTGTCGTAATACTTATTCGTTACCTTCATCTTCAAATTCCGCGGATAAGATAGCTAAAAGATCGTCCACGGTCTGCTCTTCCAGATCGGCACGTTCAATAATCTCATTGCGGTTCATAGCAAGGACGCTCTTCGCCGTATAGCATCCTATATTCTTCAGTGCGTCGATCACCCAGCTGTCGATCTCGTCGGAGAACTCATCCAAGTAGATATCCTCCTCGTCCGCTCCTTCGATATCACGGAATACGTCAATCGTATACTCAGTCAACATACAAGCCAACTTAATATTCAGACCGCCCTTACCGATCGCTAAAGAGACCTCCTCAGGACGTAGATAAACCTCAGCTTTCTTTTCTTCCTCATTTACACGGATAGAAGAGATCTTAGCCGGGCTTAAAGCACGCTGGATAAACAAAGAGAGATTTGAGGTGTAATTAATCACATCAATGTTCTCGTTTCTCAACTCGCGAACGATTCCGTGAATACGAGAGCCTTTCATACCTACGCAAGCACCCACCGGGTCAATACGGTCATCGTATGACTCGACAGCCACTTTGGCACGCTCTCCCGGGATACGGGCGATCGCCTTGATCGTAATCAAGCCGTCATTAATCTCCGGAACCTCCAACTCAAACAACCGCTGCAAGAAGACCTTATCCGTACGGGAAAGAAGGATCTTCGGGTTGTTATTATAGTTATCCACACGTTGAACGATCGCACGTACGGTCTCTCCCTTACGATAGAAATCGGTCGGGATTTGCTCGGATTTCGGCAGTAGCAACTCATTACCATCGTCATCCAGCAACAGGATTTCTTTCTTCCACACCTGATAAACCTCAGCGGCGATGATGTGGCCGATTTTATCCTTATACTTAGCGTACAAGCTGTCTTTCTGCAATTCAAGTATCTTTGAAGCCAAAGTCTGGCGCAAGTTTAAGATCGCACGACGTCCGAAGTCCGCGAAATGCACCTCGTCGGTCACTTCCTCGCCCACCTCACAGTCGGCGTCGATTTTACGAGCCTCCGTCAACGTAAGCTGCAAGTTCTCATCCTCCAATTCATCATCAGCCACAACCGTACGGTTTCTCCAGATCTCGAAATCACCTTTCTCAGGATTGATAATCACGTCATAGTTCTCATCCGTGCCAAACATCTTGGCGATCACGTTACGGAACGAATCCTCCAAAACGCTAATCATCGTATCTTTATCGATATTCTTCAACTCCTTGAACTCCGCAAGGGTGTCAATCATACTGATTGTTTCCTCTTTCTTGGCCATAATCTTACTTGAATCTTATTAAGTATTTTGTATATTTTATTTCATCAAATGTATACGACTCATCCTCTATCACGGTTACCTTCCGCTTAGCGCCCTCCGGTTTCACCTTCTTCTCGACAGAGACAACCACACCGTTCTCGTCGGCAGATTTCAACACACCTGTCATCTTCGAGCCGTTTTTCAACAGCATCTCTACCTCATTTCCAATGTTCTTGACGTATTGGCGAAGTACCTTAAAAGGAGAAGTAATGCCGGCGGAGCCAACCTCCAGCTCATAGTCCTCGACGTCACGATCCAGATGCTCCTCCAAATACCGGCTCAACTCAGCGCAATCATCAATGCTTACCGCTTCATCGCTATCAATTTCAACGACTATCAGGTTCCCCGGTTTAATCACTACGTCTACTAAATAATTGCTTGAAGAGGCTAGTTTTTCCTCTACTAATCGGCTTACCACTTTCTTTTCTATCATACACATATCTGTTAAGAACAAAAGAAGGGGACTACCCGCCCCCTCCTCAACTTCACTTAATCGCCCGCAAATATACAAAAAATCAATGAGTTCTCAAAATATCCTCATCTTTTTGCAGAAAAAATTAATACGACACAAACCGGATTACGATCGATAGTAATCAGAATTAATATCTATAGAAATCCGATTTACTATTGATAGTAATATTTATTAACACTTTTATGCCTATCTTTGCTGCCGAATACGAAGGGGTGCTCGCGGAATCCTTCACGAAAGGAGCGGGCTGAGATCATACCCATAGAACCTGTACAGGTAATGCTGTCGTAGGGATTCATGCTTCTCCGATCCTTTCTATTCATCTATTTAGTTTTAAAGCAAAAAGATGAAAAGATGAAAAATGTATTGGTTATCTTGGCCGGCTCCTTGCTGGCTACAACCGCCAAGGCACAAATGCCCAGTCCGGTCGACTCCTTGAAAATCTCAAAAGACGTATCTTTAGATGAAGTAGTTATTACCGCTACCAAAGTCGGGAAAGAGACCCCGGTAGCTTATAGCGACATCTCCAAACAAGAACTAAGCAGCCGGAACAACGGGCAAGGTATCCCATTCCTTATCTCCCAATCCCCGTCTGTTATCATGACCTCGGATGCCGGAACGGGTATCGGTTACTCCGGTTTTCGTATCCGGGGTACAGACGCGAACCGTATCAATATCACGATCAATGGCGTACCGGTTAATGACTCCGAGTCTCATACCGTATTCTGGGCTAATATGGCCGATATAGCCTCCTCGGTAGAATCGATCCAGATCCAACGAGGTGCCGGAACCTCTACGAACGGGGCCGCGGCTTTTGGCGCTACGGTCGCCATGCAGACCGAGAAACCGTCCTTAAAGCCTTACGGCGAATATTCCGTATCAGCAGGTTCTTTCGGTACGCTGAAGCATACGGTAAAAGGCGGCACCGGATTACTTTACGATCATTTCGCTTTCGACGCCCGCTACTCCAATATCCGTAGCGACGGCTTTATCGATCGTGCCTCCGCCCGTATGAGCTCTTACTATGCCTCCGCCGCTTTCTATGCCGATAATACATTGATTAAATTCCAAGCCTTCGGGAACAGCGAGAAGACCTATCAAGCATGGAACGGCGTTCCGTCTTATTTACTTGACACAGATCGTAGCTATAATCCATGCGGAGAATATGAGGAAGATGGAGTGAAGAAGTTTTATAACAACCAGACGGATAATTATTGGCAACACAACTACCATTTAATGGCCAGCCAGCGTATCGGAGATTTCTGGAATATGAACCTGACCCTTCATTACACCGACGGAAATGGATATTACGAGGATTATAAATCGAAAGCCAAATTCAGCAGTTATAAGCTACCGGAATATATCGATCCGGAGGGTAATACCGTAAAAAAGACCGACCTCGTGCGCCGTAAATGGCTCGACAATTATTTCTATGGGGCCGTTTATAGCGCGAACTATCAACGTGACAATACCCGCCTTACGCTGGGAACCGCCGTCAACAACTATGTAGGCGATCATTTTGGCCGGGTAATGTGGACCAAAAGCGCAAACGTCTTGCCACAACCGGATTACGAATATTATCGCAATACCGGTAAGAAATTAGACTACAACGCATACGCAAAATTGACTCAACGTCTTTCCCCTCTTTTCACCGGCTATCTGGACTTACAATACCGTGGGATCCATTACACCATTAAGGGAAACGATGACAAAGCCGGGGAAGGACTGGACATTCGTAAGAACTGGAACTTCTTCAACCCGAAAGCCGGAATAAACTTCCATAACAATGGCCATAACGCATTCGTCTCTTTCTCCGTCGCTAACCGGGAACCGAACCGTGACAATTTCACGGAGGCAGGCCCCGAGGAACGTCCTACCCACGAGACCTTATATGATTACGAGGCCGGTTATAGTTTTGGTAACGACCGTTTCCGGGTTGGAACCAATCTCTATTTCATGGATTACAACAACCAATTGATCCTGACCGGCAAGATCAGCGAGATCGGCGAGGCCCTCACTTCCAATATAAAGGATAGCTACCGAATGGGCATCGAGCTTACCGGAGGTGTACAAATCACCTCTTGGCTGAATTGGAACGCAAACGTAACCCTCAGCCAAAATAAAATCAAGCATTTCGTGGAATACGTGGATAACTGGGATACCGGAGGACAAGAGATCAATGATCTAGGCACAACGAATATAGCTTTCTCACCCAATCTAATAGCGAACAGCATGTTCGATTTCGTTTACAAAGGGTTTATCGCGAGTTTCAACTCTCAAGTAGTAGGCCGCCAATACATAGACAATTCAAGCAGCAAGGATCGTTCCATCGATCCCTACTTTATCAATAGCCTACGTATCGGTTACACCTTCCAGCCTAAGTTCATGAAAGAAATAACCCTAGACGTGACTATCAACAACCTCTTCAACGAGAAGTACGAGACCAACGCATGGGTATACTCGTATATCGAAAACGGCACACGCAAAAAGGATGACGGTTATTTCACCCAAGCCGGCACGAACGCCATGGCCAGGATCACCTTCAAATTCTAACTTAATTTTCAATTACTAAAATGGTTTGGCTAGAATACTTCGGAGTAATAACCGGTCTGCTCTATCTCTTTCTAGAGATTAAACAACATAAGGCCATGTGGGTGGTGGGATTCCTCACCTCCCTCGTGTATGTCTTTGTCTTCCTGTCCGCTAAGATTTATGCGGACATGGGATTGCAAACCTATTACGTAGGAATCAGCATATACGGTTTCTATCAATGGACCCGGAAGAAACATGAGATACACACGGAAAACGACAGTCTTCCCTCCGACCGTATCCTATACACCCATCTGAGCCTTCCGCTTTTCGTGGGGATTATCGGGACATTGGCCGTTGTATTCGCCATCTTATGGTATCTCCTTCATCAATTCACGGACTCTCCCATCCCCGTAGGCGATGCGTTCACCACGTCGGTAGGCATTGTCGCTACTTGGATGCTGGCAAGGCGAATTATCGAGCATTGGATTTTTTGGGTAATCGTAAACCTCGTTTCCGTATATCTTTATTACCTTCGGGGCTTGTATCCAACAATGCTACTCTATTTTTGCTATGCGACACTAGCCATTGTGGGCTATTACAATTGGCGGAAGAAAGGGGAAGAGTTTTAATTTATAATTTATGAATTATGGGAGATAATACGGAAGTGAAGGAAAGAGGATGTGTGATCGTAGCGAATGGGAGATTTCCTTCCACTGAGTTACCCTTGAGATTATTAAAGGAAGCGAAAACGATTATCGCTTGTGATGGAGCCGTAAAGACACTTTATGAAAAGGATATTCATCCGGACGCTATCGTAGGAGACTTGGACAGTATACCCGCCGACCTGCGCAAACGCTACGCAGACCGAATCCACCATGTAGAGGACCAAGAGATCAACGACCTCTCCAAATCCATCCGCTTCGCCCATGCCCAAGGCTATCGAGAAGTTCTCATATTAGGAGCTACCGGATTGCGTGAGGATCATACATTGGGAAATATATCCCTTCTTATGGAGTATGCCCCCTTATTCAAGCGGGTGGAGATGTTATCCGACTATGGTCTTTTCACACCTATCTTAGAAACAACGACTTTCGCTTCTTATCCGGGGCAACAAATCTCCATTTTCGTTCTTTATCCCGAAGGGGAGATTAGTACAGAAGGACTCCGCTGGCCCATTTGCCAACGAAAGCTCACCTCATGGTGGCAAGGAACTCTCAACGAGGCTTTGGGAAATCAATTTACCGTCACCCTCTCCCCGGATTGCCGGGTGATCATTTACAGGGAAGCTCCCCATACAAAAAAATAGTCCTGAAAAGTATCACTACTTTTCAGGACCGTTACACCCCTCAACTTTACATGCTTAAATAAGAAGCGTTCGCTTCCTTATCAAGCAGATAATTTTTTTAACTCATTCTCTTTCCATTCGGAAAAACCTTCTACCCTATCCCTTATCTGGAACTGTAGCTTATCGTCGGCAACCAACTTCAGCACAGCCGTAGGAGAAAGGGGCAAATACATATCATTCACGGCGAAAAAAGCTTTCAGCAAAACCACGTCATAGTCATCGTGGATTACTTCTTTCTTTAATACAACCGGAACCTCCATCTGAGTCAGATAGTAGGCTGAACGTTCGTATGCGCACCAAGCATCTCCTTCCAGATACAGATAGACATTGTTTGGATTATCTACCTCATGAGGCAGAACCAACTCTACTACATCTGATGCTTGTTCCATATAAAAGAAATTATTATTAATATTTGTCTTCATAACATTTACAAATTAAGTGCCTTCTACCCTATACATAGGGAGGAATAGCTATCATTTTACAGCGTTGAAACTATCAAATACCGCATTATCCTCTATTTTCTTGCGCAATTCCTCTAAATTTATCGCCGCGGCCTTTACGCCCATATCCTGAGCCTGCTTCAATAGAGATTCCGCTTCTGTCAAATCACCGGTCAACATACTTAACACTCCTTTCGCGTGAACCGCCTCCGGGGCGTTCCCCGCTTTCGCCAAATAGTTCTTAGCGGAAGCATAATCACCCTTGCCCATAGCGATATTCGCGGCGTTAAGATTCGCTACCGGATCATTCGGGAACATACGGACAGCGATATCAAATACATTATTATATTCGTCACTACCGATCTCATAGCTGTTAGCCACCGCGAACATCTCCCCTAAACTTAGCTGTTGCGGACGAGTCTTGATGATCTCACGCCCCTCATCCACCGTAAACTCTCGTACCGTATAGTCAATCTTATATTCCGAGCGACGTAACGAAGGGAAAATATCTTTCAGCACATAACGGAAAGCGGCGCCACCACCCAAGGCACGTAACTTAGCCTCCTTGCGATCCGGATCATCCGAGCTATCGATAATCGCCAATACCTCGCTACGATTCGGTACATTCGGATCGGCCTCTACCTTTTCCTTAAAACCGACCCAATCTTCCGGTTCCGAGCTCATCGTGAAGAAATCAGCCTTGAAGTCATTCTTCTGGCGGATATAGTCACGTAACGCTTTGACACGATTATCCGCCAATTTCTTATTACTAGCGTAAGAGCCTTCCGGTGAGGCATATCCTTTCAGTACGATACCTGTCGGCTTCACGTTCTTATCCTCTGTAACGGTACGGATCGTATTATTGATCTTCGCCAACTCCACCGCATTATTACGGAAATCAGGAAGAATCTGATATTTACCCACTTGAAAGTCCAAGAAAGCCGTACCGACCTCCGCACGATGCTTCTCCGTCTCTGCCATCGGCGTGATATAAGAGAATGTAGGCTGAACCTCATAGCGCTTATCCGGACGACGACGAATCTTGTCTGCGATCAATAACGGACTACCGGCCTCTTCCTTACCGCAACCGCATAGATTCGGGTCTAACAGGACACGTGCGTCTTTCATCCAATCCTCAAAAGGCACGGCGGTTTTATAACTTACCACTTGATCTTCCTTACCGGCTTTCAAGATAGTATAATGAGGTACGTCGTTCAAATTATCTAAAGCGACCTCACGGTTATATACTTTCTGGCGGATACGTCCGTTCACCAAAATAGAAGGAAGCCCCTCTTTTTGCGAAGCCGATTCCAAGACGGGGGTCAGTTCCAAATAGCTACGGGATTTCACCGCATCGCCACTTACCGTCACCACGGCATCGATATATACCGAGTCACCCTTCTGTACCACGTCGTTACATATCACTTTAACCCCATCCGAGGCAGTCTGTCCCATGATTGCCGGAGACACGACGGCCATCATAGCCGCCATCATATATGCATTTATCTTCTTGTTCATCGCTTGGGTCATTTAATAAAGTAAATAATAGAAATAGCCGCCTTCGTAACCCCGAAATAATCTTTCGTCTCACTCTTCAATATCGTGCCACAAGTAGCGCATGGATACTTATCATAATCCAGATGTGCCCAACCAATACCCAGCACGGCTTCCATGCTCCACCGATCGCTCAACAACCACTGATAACCATAAGAAAGTCCGGCTCCATACAAATTACCTTGATACCGATGATTCTCCATATTCTTGCTCAAGAACTTCAGGCCTCCAACATTGTAATCCGCATAGTGCGCATGCAAGCCCAAGAAATGTCCGTTGAACTTCTCGCACAGCCAATAACGAGCTTCTGGTTGTACCAGCCAATGTTTCATACGAGCCTCATCGCCAAACTTCCATCCATTATAGTTACCGGATAGATCCAGCGACCACTTTTTCGCCAAGCCAACCTCTACGCCCAAGTTGATCGTAGCAGTCGCATCATAGAGCAAGTTCGACTTCACCGCGAACTTCTGGCCGTAAACGCCTGTCGTAGCTACCAAGAGCAGGACTAGGAAAAGAATTCTCTTCATATCGAATATTTTTTCGTTTTTATTATACATACGTGAATGCCTTCACTTCGACGAGCTCGCATTCAACTGTTTAAGTAATAATTTACCGGGCTTAAACTTCACGCTTCTACGAGCTCTTATCATATAAGCCACTCCATTCCTAGGATTTCTGCCGATCCGTTCGGTTTGTTCCCAAGCGGAGAGCGTCCCAAAGCCCAATAGCATCAAAGAACCATCACTTTCCAAGGCCTCTGTCGTAGTCTCTTCCCAAGCTTGAACAAACCGCGTCGCCTCTACTTGTGTAATCGACAATTTATCAGCCAATGTTTTCACGAGTTCTCTCCTATTCATCCCTTTCACTTTTAATTTGCATCACAAAAATAGATTATAACATTTCTTAGCACGATAGGTGTGAGTTTCAACTTTAAAGGGTAAACCTACCAACTATCCTTGATTGATAAGAACACCTCTCCCTTTCACGTTGCTTGATAGAAACACCTACCACCCTCGTACATCTATCAAAGATATACGTGATTAGATAACAGTTTTTCGTGAAGACTGGCTGGAATCACTTCACATCTCTGACACAACGTACCCGCCTTTGATTTTCATCACTTGTTAATGCTAAATTTTTATAGTCTGTATTATAATAATACATACGCGATTTACTATACTCATATGTAGTATATGTTATCAAACCTAAATCCATATTTATTACTCCTGATCGTACAATCATTTGCAACTCACGTTGGTTAGGAAGGCGCCAGCCTGCACCATCACCATCCTGCTGGTAATCCTTACATGGAGAATTATTACCTAATATATCTTCCTTCAATTTCTTAGGAGCAATCGAGGACTCAACAGCCGACGATGCAACTTGGAATTTATGATAAGGAGCGTTTGCCCCATCTAAATCTGTATGAGTATGAGCTGCCAATTCAGTCGTAAGATATTGTTCCCTAATAGATTTAGTATTTATCTTATTCAGATTAATTATCTTATCATCCTCCTCCACTGCATAATATGGATCGGGGCATGTGGACGATCCAGATGTACTACTAGTCCGCCTTAAATTTCGCGCGCAACGTATAGCTAATTTTTGTTTTGCAGGACCATTGTTACTACCAAAAGAAGAACCCTCAATTGACCAAAAGACAGCTTGCCCTCCTTTTTCATGTAAATTACTTGCTACATATAAATCACCTTCTTTAGGATCTCCACCCTGACCTTGATAGAGGGCTAATCCATTCGGCAGTCCAAATGATCCCATCCAAATATCCAGATATTGATTAATCGCAGGCAAATACCACTTCTTCTCAGCATCATCAATGATACCATTACCATTTTCATCCCGATTTCGAGACATACAAGCAGCATAGGCTTTCTGAAATTCGCTATTGAACTCGGAAGAAGTTTCGTCTTTATACCAATTTTTCAAATTATTAAAGGCTATATTCTCATACAAATTCGCCAATCCATCATTATAATCCCTAGCGAATCCACCATAATCAGCTCTTGAAATCAAGCCAGACTCATTCACCCACTCTATGCCCCATGCATTCCAGTCCGCATTCGAATCGTCCGTAGAGTAAATTGTCTCAATCGGCTTTTGAGAAATCACATAACGTGCCTCTATCAAAGAACTAGTGTGATCACCATCATGTGTATACTCTTTTGATGTACATAGGATTTGCATAACACGAGGATCCCCATTCACAAATTCAGTCCACTTTTTAGACTCATAATAATACTCATCAATGAAGCAAGTAACTTTCAACTTTTCATTCTTAAAATTACCAGGAGTCTTTAAATATTCTTTAAATGCTCTCACATCCATTAAGGATGGATCGCCTTTTCCTGGATAACGTTTTTTCGTATCTAAATATGAACCATCTTGTACATCATTAACCACGAAATGAACCCATTCCCAATTTTCCGCATCATTTTTGTCCGCATCATTTTTGTCAGTCAATTTGATATAACTACCCCCTGTAAAGGGAGTTTTTACTTGAAAGTCTACAGTGAAATTTTTAATATCTTCACTAGTAAAAGTATAGACAACATCTCCATAATGTGCGTCAAACTCAACCGCTTCACCGCCAACATAAGTAATATCCCCGTCTGCCCTATGATAAGGACTTTTTTCTATTACTTCAGTAATAATCTTATCTACCCCAGCAACAGTAACGTTATAAGTATATTCTTTATTTCTCTTGCTTTTATAGTCGCCTAAATCTTTCGTAGATCTATCTGCTCCCTGTCCCAAACTGATAAAATATGAGACATTCGCATTTATATCCGCACCCAAAGCTATCAGATGTCCTCCATCATCATACCTATCACCCTTACCTACATAATGTCCTTTCAAAACAACATAAGTAGCACCGGAGGGACGTTTGCCTTCACGATCATTAGCATTAGCAATTTTTGATCCAGTCTTTAAATTTTCCATCATAGCAAACTCAAAAGAACTACCCGCAAACCGCTCGCTTTCTTTTGCCGAAAAAGGAGACCCACTCTCTCCACCCATATATAAGCTCGAGATTTGGGGCACATCCACTACTTGCCAAGATGTAGGAGTAAAAGATGTAACCTTCCCAGGAGCAGTTGATATATTAAATTTAATAGTAGAAAATGCCCTGATCAATTTAATGGATCCCTTAATATCTTTACCTTCCAAGTTTTTTATACTAGCTTCACCACTTCCACTTGCAAGATCAACAATCACAGTTTCAGCTTCTTCCGGCTCTATAGATGTATCCTTTTCAGAAGTAAAAAAACCAGAGGAAAGAAAAGAGCGACCAGAAAATGAGACTACTTTTGATGTCAAAGTTATACGTAAAGACTTCAGTTCATCTTCAGACTCTACGGCATCTAATGCCTTCTCAATACCTTCTGTCGCATCACTCTCTATATTAGCGATGCCATAGATACGCCTTTTACCTGTTGTAGTATTCAAAGTGACACTTCCATTTGTACCGTTCAAGTTCTCAAAATAACTTTGATCGAGCTTGATACGGCTACCTTCATCATCAAATAACAACACATATAAATCATATACATGGCCTTCCGTTAAGGCACTCTTTGTTTCAATCCTTTCTGCCTCACCAGTAGCGAAAGACAAGGATAAACTCACAGCTTGCCCCTCTTTCACGTCCGTTGAATATTTCATTTCCATTTCATCAGTACAAGATGAGAAGAAAATAAAACCAGCCAATAGGTTTAATATATATATACTGTACCGTTTCATTTTATTATTATTTTAGATTAGTTTTATTAATCAAATTCAGGGATATTGACAGTAATAGATCCCATATTTACAACAGTCCATTTAATATCCAGACTTGGGGTATATGTGCCTTTAATTCTATATAGATTTCCTTTTACAAATTCGTTATCTGATAGATCAAAATCTTTTACAGTAGATTTAGATTCTCCGAGCTGGACCCTCAAAGATATCTGTCCTCCCTCATAAGTATAAAACACATAGGGATCTTGATCCGAACAAGTCTCAGGATTTTTTAATTCTAAATCCATCGGCTTATAATAATAATTCCCTTTATTATCCTTATTCTCTATTTTATCAATATCAAAAATAGTGATCTTAGATAGTGTATTTATGTTAGCAACTTTCTTTAACTTAAATTGTTTACTATACGTATCACCAACCATAATACCCATATATTCAATTTTTGCGCTTAGTTGATTTAGAGAGATAGGTATTGTGTTTTCGTCAGTAGTGGCTCCATAAGTCAATGAGACAACCTCCGATAATCCTACTTTTACCAAAGAAGACGCAGAGAAACTTGGGGAAGTAAGAGTCACATAGCTCTCATATGATTCGCAGGCAGAGAATTCGTCGCTCGCGTTTGCCACAATCAATACTCTCACAGCTTTAGGTGCTTTTCCGAAAGTACGCACATTTCGCAATGTTAACTTATAACCAGATAAATCTTTTATAATCTTATTATTCAGTCCACCCATTTGTTCTTCTGAAAAATTTTGGGAATGAATACGATTGGTCGGATTACCTTTATTATCAAGCTCAAACACTGCCACATGGCAATTACTAATTTTAAGTTCATCTAATGTAGCATACTGGTAATTCGGGGCCGCTTTCGTTTGTATATCTCCCATCGAAATCATTAATGACACATCACAGGTTTCTTTGCCATCAGGAATATCGACCATTTCTTCTTGGGAGCAAGAGAATAGTCCTCCTAACAAGCTAAGCATTAAAGCCAAAACATTTATTCTTAATTTCATAACCCAATATTTTTATTTTATTACCCTACTTATTTATCCTTAATACTTAAATTCAATTACGTTTTCAGACTTATCAAACTTCCAATCCATAGTAGCACAAACTATACTTACATTCACCGTAGTATTCGTAATTGTCACATCTAGCTTATAGAGATGTGACGCTAAAAGCTTCTCCACATAGCCTTCTGTCGCACTTGCATCAGGGGTTTTTATTGTAAAGTCACATTTTCCCGTTTGTTCTTTTCCATCTAACTTATAACTATATTCAATATGTAAAGCGGCCTTCTTTTGAGTAGATATATTCTCATAAGAATACAATCGAAATCCTAAAAGACCTCTACCCACATTTGCCAGTGAATATTGGGCTGAAGAAGTATACCTCTGACCTAATTCATCCATCTGATTTTTAACCTTCGCATGAAGAGCCGTATTGTCTAACCATATTTCACTCACTTGGATGTCTGTAATCTTTCCTGTAGTACTTTTCACATCAAAAGAACTGAGCTCCACTGCCCCTGCTCGTTGGGATACAGGCACAGTAAATGTGTCATGTGAATCTTGTCCGCTTCCTAGATCAAGCACCTTGTCAGAGGTAGTAATATAAGTTGGATACTCCTTGTTCGAAAGTTCTTTTTCACCCACTTTCACCAAAACGTTTGGATCCTCCAACAAGGTAAAATCCATCAAATCCGAATAGCTATTACAAGCCAAAATTCCATGAGCAATGCTAGAAGATTCGCGATAAACACCAGAGTCCTCATTCATCTGAGCTACAGCTACAATAATCAAATCAGGATAATTTTTCACATCCTTAGGGATCTTAAATAGAACATGAGTAGCTAAAGGATAACCAGACTCGGTCCACTGCCCAATCTCGTTACCAGTATAAAGGTGAGAACCCAGCAAATTTTCGGTTTCCTTATCAAATACAGCCACATAACAATTAACAACAGCTTTTTCATTCTCATTAGGGTCTTCAGTTCCACCAGCAGAAGCACTTTTGGTCTGAATTCCATCAGTTATCAATGAGAAGCCTATTGACGCATAAGTTTCGGAGACATTCGTTTTATCTGGGCCTTTCGTATCCACACCACCCAAAATATCCTCTTCCATCGAACAGGATACCCCAATAAACAGGAAGCATAATAACGCTAGTATATTCTTTATTTTCATAATGGATTGAATTTTTCTTTTGTTTTACGCTAGCAAAATTAGAGGAATCCATTATTCGGCACGATAGGCGTAACTTTCAACTTTAAGGGGTAAAACTAGCATATTGGAAATAGCATTTTAAGGGTGTGGTTAAAGCTATCTTAGGCGATAGAGATACCTATGCAGGACGCAAATCCATCCATCATAGGACAAAAAAACGGAGTCCGAAAATTCCGAACCCCGCCTTTCGCTGTTTATTTAAATATAAAATAGCCTATTCAATTAACATCATCCTCATGTTGCGTAATGACTGTCCAAGGCTGCACCTTTACGCTAAAGCTGACGCAAGCGTTCAACTCGCTCGTGTCGGGATCCTTGGAACCCTCGCCAGTGATAGTAGCGTATACCTTATATATATTATTGCGTTGTACGCCTATAGCAGCACCATCGCTAATAGGGATACGGTAATAACGGTTCTCTTTGACCACTCCATTATTTGTCCAAGTTCCTTTAAGAATCAAAAGGGTTTGGATATTTCCGGTAGGAGCATTGCTAGACTCTGAATCTTTTGTCATGTCGTGTGCCGTTCCATTATACTCATATACGTAAAATTGAGCCATTTCCGGAAGACTACTGTTATTTGTACCGGAGGTTGTCTTATCAGAGAACTTTTGCCATGCGGGTCCGGAATAATTGACCTCACTGCCACTCATGTTCTTACTGTGATTATTACTTAACATGTTTATAGAAACCTGCTCCTTGATCTCTTTGGCAAACTGAGCGACATTGTTTGTACCCTTCACCAAGTAATAATCATCACGTATATAATCACATCCATGGCTGAAAGGACCGGCGGCTTGCTCCAATGAGTAAGCCGTAGCGTCACCATACAATTTAGACTTAGTACTAACATTCGCTACGTATACGCCTGTCAAGGTAAATGTAGCACCTTCATAACTCTGCGTGAAATTGCAATCCAATCCCTCTAACTGCACCCGGGCTACATGGCGGATTAAGGAGATATTATCAGCCGAGTTTTCCTCAGGATAATAAGCACTACCCTCAGTCCATTCGCCGTTGTTACCCTTCGTTATTGTCGTATGATTGGAGCCTATATCAGCTTGTTTTGTGTTTTTAACAGCCGTATTATTAGCTATTACCCAATTATCGTAATCCTTCCCTGCCACAAGCCTATCGATTGTGACAATCTGACTAAACATCGGAACATAAGTAGCTTGATTCGACGTATGTACATCCGCAAAACTTACGATATTCGAAAGCTCGCCGTTCGTTATATCCCCCCATGTAGAAGGAATTTTATCAAGCACTGTATTCGCGAAGATCACCACTTTCAATTGCGTAGAAGAAACTTCACCCGCCGCCGTAGCCTTCACTTTAACAACGATATCTTCAATCGTTCGCAACTTTTCAGAGCCGGAAGCCTCCACTGTTTTCATGGCCGCAAATTTATCGTTAGCCGCATCACCGTCATTATCCGCATAAAATAAATAAGCGGTCAGGCTCTTTATAAATTGCTCGTTTCCACTGCCTACTTCCGTTGTCGCTTTTGTCTGTATCCCATCCAAAGCCGTAGCGGTAAGAGAGACGTTCGCGTCTATCATCTGATAGTTCTCTTCCGGTATCTCGATGCCATTCGAGCTATCGTCCGAGCAGGAGGCGAAAGTGCATGCGGCGAAGGAGGCTAATAATAAATGTCTTAGTTTCATATCCTTATGTTTTTTCTTGTTTATACTAAATTTCATTCCCTATGATTCCATAATTTAGTCTATTACCGGATGCTGCATTACCGGGCCCCAGCCTACTACCTGCACGGCTATATTCAAGTTGGTATCTACCTCGGGTTCCGGATCCGGGCCTGGGTCTGGCGTTACTGGAATATTGTCGAAACTTTCGCCGTCAAAATAAATACGGAGACGGTAAACGTAGTTGCGACGGATGAAATTATGATCATAGCCGTTCTGCAAGCCACCCGCATTGATCACCGCCGTGAAGATTTTCGTATGGTCCTGATAACTGGAATTTCCCCGTAAGGTAGCTTTTACGGCGATCATCGTGTGATCGTCGCTTTTCATATTTTCCATTACATAATGAACGAATGGCGTATTGGATATCGAAGCGCCATCATTTACCAACAGATCCTCGAACGAGGTATCTTCCGAATTTCGCACGGCATCGGGAGCCTCTGTCTCTCCCCAATCCGCCTCACTGAAATAGTAAGACTTTGTCTTCATATTGTAGATACCTACCGCATCGATTCGCACCTCACGTCCGGCGAACGGCGTTCCGGCAAAACGAGTGGATATATTCACCAAATCAATACGTGCGGCTACACGGGTCAAAAGGATCGGGTCGGAGATGCCATCCACATTCTGATCGCCAAGATCCGTATATCCTAAATAGTTATCTTCCTCAGATAAAGTGGATTTTGTAACGATCACTTGACTACTCATCGTTAGGTTCGTTTGCGATTGCGAGGAGAGGTCTACCAAGCGAGTCTGGAACTCATCGTAGGTAGAAACGGTAGATAATAAATCTCTCGGTACGTTCGCCAAGACAATGATCCGTGCCCGGACAGCCTTCGTTGTCGGCACATCGGCTATTATGGCGGAATGTTCCGCCCCGGAAAGAGCCTCCCATTTATAACCGAGCAGTTCCGTGCCGGTCTCATTAAATACTACCACAGCCAAATTATTGATATAAGCCTCACCCTCCAACTCATTCACGTCATTTGGATTATAGGCTTTCGTAGCCGTACCGGACGCCTTGACAGCGACGGACAGCTTAGCGCCTTCTAAGGGAAGAACCGGATCCTCATCTTTAGAACAACTCACACAAGCGAGAATCGCCAAACCGGATAAAAATATGTTCGCTAATAATTTCATGTTCGTATCGTATTTCTTAATTATATATGATGAGGTACCCTTTAATGCATCGGAATATCTTCTTCCACTACTCCCCAAGGACGAACGGTTGCCCGGACGGATAAGGTTCCGCCCTCACCCCATTCAAGGATCAGATGGGTATTCTCTCCCGCGCTCGTATAAATAGGATCACCGTTCTCGTCTACCTTGGCCGAGCCTAACGAGACTCCATTGGCGCTTATCGACACAGCCATATCCTGTCCCGGACAAGCGGTTTGCATAGTAGGGGTTATCCATTCAACCCCGGACTCGTTCCACGCACCTTCCGGATTATAATATACGCTATCGCCAATCTGCGTGCCACGGTAATCAAAACCACTTAATGTATTATTCAAGTAGAAGTCGCAATCCACGGAACTTCTCAACCCCATCCTGCCGAGTTGCTCTTGCAACCCTCGGGTCTCGATCGTGACCGTACCCACTTTCGGACGAATCACGATCTCAGTCTCCTTCGCTACGCCTCCGGCTTTTGTCAACACTTGTTCGCTACCATAATAAAGGCTGTCCGGGGTAACCGCCAAACCATCTTGGCTTTTCAACATCACTTTCAAGTCCTCTATGGTCTGGGCCTCCGATACGGATTGCTTTTCACCCAAGGCATTCACGTTGCCCCATGCCACGATACGTAGACTACGATCGGCGGTATAGCCATCCAACACGATCTCATTGCGGGAACGGATAAAGTTCTTATCCAAGCGACGTTTCTCCAAGTAATTCAGATTCTCGTCGAATATATACAGATCGGTAGATTCCATCCATCCGTATTCCGTTATATCGTCTCCCTTGATATTCTCGACCTTCAGTTTGAGCGTATAGCATTGATCCAAATCCTCCTTGATGCAGCTAGTCGCTATAATAGCGAACAAAGCCACAACCGAGAGAAGCAATTCCTTTGTAAACAGTATGTGTTTCATAATCCTAATTTTTTCTTATCAATCATTTTACCCTATATTGCTTTATTCTACTTCCTCATGGATAGTCTTCACGTTCCATGGCTCCACTTTCACGGATGCGCTCACATTGGTGGAGATCATCGGGTCGTATGGGATCTCGGAACCGGGGCCGATAATCGTTAAAGAGATCTCGTATTTGTAGTTACGTTGGACGTAAAACTTACTCCTTTTTTCCGTGCCATCAATCGTCACTTCTTCTCCGACAGGAATCGCGTAATAACAATTCTCTTTCGTAATAGATTCTTTCGCACCTTGCGGGAGATAGGTATAATCACCTTTTACGATCAATAAGGTATGGTTGGCGTAAGCCTCATTGACGTTAGATTCACCGGACTTCACCTCACCCTTTGTATTCTCGTAAACATAAAATTCATGATTCAAGGCTGGATCATTCTCAACATGCTCCTTTGCCAATGCGTCATATTTCGTCTGGAGTCCTTTTTTATAAGAACCTTCGTCGATATTATTCGGAGACGTTAGAAATAGTAGGCCAACCTTATAATCTAAGTATTCAAAATGGGTATCTCCAAAAAAATCTTTCTCGATCGTCCCCCACTCCTCAGTAGAAGCTACGCTTGATACACCTTTCGCACTAGCGATAAAGACCTCCTTCAAAACGAAGGACTTACTTTTATAATTCGCATTTTCCGGATTACCTATGTCTGCACCAGCCAAAGCGATCGAAGCGACATCTCGAACCAAGGGAACCGGGCCTGCGCCATAAACTTCCTTACCGGAAATATCTTTTACCGTTATATCACCGACCTCATCACCATAACCAATATAGTTGGTCGTATTTGCCACTAATGTCACGTCAAGCACTTTACTACTCATCGTCAAGCCTTTTGTCAAAGTCTCGTCAGACAGATTGATTGTTGTTTCAATAAAGTCAGTTATATCCTTAGCCTTTGCCAATTCAGTTTGGACAGCAGGGGCAGCGTTCGCCACAACCACTACATGAGCTTCACCCGCATACACGTCTTGCGGACCGACATCCTTTGTCCCATCAGTGTTAGGAGCAACATTTTTCGTATATACCACACTCCATCCATCAGTGCCAAACACCCCAACCGTTAGCGTATTCACGTCCGCATCCGTTGGAGTAGTTTCTCCGGCCTTCGTAACCGCCCCTTCCTCACTCTTGATAGCCAAAGCTAGTTGAGCTTTCTCCAAGACAGGAGCCTTTGGAATTTCTATTTCATTATCATCGGAACAAGCGGCAAATCCGCATAGCACCAACGATAAAAGAATGTATTTCTTGAATCTCATAGTATAATATTTTTTGTTCTCACATTAATATGTGACAAAAATAGAAAGGATATATCGTGGCGCTGATAGGCAGAACTCTCTATAATAAGAGACAAATGTATCAATTTCATAAAAGTGATAGGTTTCCCTACCTTTTGCAACTTTCACCTATAGAAAAAGGCTCAATCCGTGTATTTTATGCTACCGGGGTGGTACTCGGATCATCCTAGTAACAAATATACAAAATCACTTAAATTCAGCAAAATCATGGCAAGAAAAAAGCAAGACCCATTTCCATGCAGGGATCACCTTGATCTCCTTGCCTTCTCTATTGAATGTATTTTCCTCGTCTTTCGTGACAATGATAAGATTCTCGCATCCGGTCACCGAGGCGGCTTCCAGCAAGCCTTTGATTTCCCTTTCTCTCGTACTCGCATCCACCATATCCCAAGTGACCTGTATGAGTTGTATCACGTTATCCTCCCGTTGAAGCACAAAATCGCACTCACAATTTCCTTGATAGTAGGTAATCTTGTCCGAAGGGAGCCGCATCCGGTTCAGTTGCATGAACACGGTGTTTTCCAGATTTTTCCCATTGTCGTTGCTCTGCGGCATAAGCACGGCACCACGCATACCGTTATCTATACAGTAGTATTTATCAAGCGATTTCTGTTCCTTTACCAGCGAACGGTCGTATTTGGAGATTCGCGCGAACATGAAGATGTTACAGATATAATCAGCCCAAAGATACAGGTCATCCTTACTGACTTTAAGCCCTTGGGACTTGATGTCCTTGTAGATGGCATTGATGGAGGTAGGCTTGGTGAGATTGGCCATGACACGCTTGACGAAATACCGTACCACACCCGTATTGGATATCTTGTAATGTTCGGCCAAGTCCTTCAATATCATCGTGTCGAAATAGCCGTGAAGCAGTTTCAACTGCTCCGACCGGGATGACGTCAATACGATTTCGGGAAAAGCGCTTGCTTGATTGTATGCCTCGAAAGCCATCTTCAATCTTGCCCTGTCCTGTTCCAAATAGCTATTAGTGGCGATTCCCTTGAAACGGCAATATTCATTGAACGAAAGCGGATAGGTCTCGTATTCCAAGGGATATCCGCGCAGAGCCGAACTTAACTCTGTGGACAGCATGGTAGCATTGCTTCCGCACACATAAATGTTCTTACAATAAGATTTATAGACACGCAAGACGAAGTATTCCCAATCCTTAATCAATTGAATCTCGTCGAAAAACATATACACATCTTTTATGGGTATATCCGGAAACATCTCCATGTATGAAACTATCACATCATCCAAATCATCGGATGACATATTTTTCAAACGCTCATCATCAAACCCTAGCCATAATATATTTCTAGGGGAAACCCCTTCACGGACAAGCCCATTGATAGCGATCTCCATTAATGTGGACTTACCGCAACGACGCACACCCGGAACCGTAATGATCTTGTTTCGGTTGATCGGTAACTTTATGTCTCGCTCAATCACATCAAACGGAATTTCGCTTTGCTTGATGGCAATAAGAGATTTGATGACATCTTTCCTCATGATTTTCTTTTTTTATAGGACAAAGATAGGATTTATTTCCTAAATTACAGGAAACAAACATATTGATATTTCCTTGAAATTAGGAAATACTATACTGAAAAACTTACATAATCACTTAAATTCAGCAAAATCATGGCAAGAAAAAAGAATGAGGTGAAAGCGAAAGAGCCCGTAAAGCTCCGGTTCAAGAAACTGTCGAACGCAAACCAGTCCATATATCTGGACATCTATTACAAAGGAAAGAGGTATTATGAGTTCCTCAAGCTCTACCTCACCCCGGAACGTTTCCCTGAAGACCGTGATAAGAACCGAATCACTTTGCGCTTGGCCAATAGTATCAAGGCACAACGGATCATTGATCTTCAGAACGAGATTTATGGTGTCCGTATGATAAACGGGCTCGGGAAAAAAACACTTTTAGAATTCCTCTCGGAATTGTCCACCGATAAATCCGCGCATGGCGACAAAGCCTATTCCCTACGATTAAGAAGTCTGGCCAATCATCTTAGAGACTATATGCCGCAATGCTTGCTTAAAGACATAGATACCGGTTTCGTGAAAGGTTTCATCGCTCACTTGCGTAAACAACCCTACCTCAAAAGCGACTTCACGATTCACGGTTATTACCGGCTCCTGAATGTCACACTCAATAAGGCGGTCAAAAAAGGGCTGATCCTCTCGAATCCTTGTGGTTCGCTGGATACAGACGAAAAACCTCACAAACCTACCAGCCTGCGTACTTATTTGACCCTAGAGGAACTAAAGAGGTTAATCCAGACAGATTGCGCATGCCCAGAGGTAAAAAAGGCTTTTCTGTTCTGCTGTTTCTGCGGACTCCGGATCAGCGACTTGACCGCTCTTAGATGGGAAGATATGCAAAAAGAAGGAAATGATAAATTCCGTTTACAGATCATACAGAGAAAGACGAAAGAGGCTATTTATCTCCCATTGTCCGAGGAAGCGATAAAATACCTTCCCGCAAAGGAGAATGACAATGACAGGGTCGGCTTGATATTCCATCTACCTAGCCTCACGATTATATGTCAGGTATTAAAAGGCTGGGCCTTAGCCGCCGGCATCAAGAACAAGAAAGTGACCTTTCACGTAAGCCGCCATACTTTCGCCACTCTTTCACTAGCTCTTGGCATTGACTTGTATACGGTATGTAAATTACTAGGACACAAGAACATCATCTCCACACAGGTATACGCGAAAATCATCGATGCTAGTAAAAGACAGGCAATAGACCGGTTTAATGGGGTGTTAGACGCATGAGACGGAGATCACTTCAGACTCGGATGGCACGGATCAAGAAAGATACTTCTCCCCAAGATCCGTGTCATCCGCTATAGTTTCAGTCCGCAACTGGCTTATCAGATCAGAGACTTTGTATTATTTCCAACGAAAGCCCTGTGCATTCGGCGATTAATGAAAGATCGACACCGGCTTTCTTCATGTTACGAGCGTTGCGTAGGGTAGCCAAACGCTCACCTTCTGCTTTACCTTTTTTTTCCGCCTCCTCCACGGCGTACTCCATCGTGGCCTTCCAGTCACGACCTGTCTCGCCCTGACGGGAGATCATACGGCAAATCCATCGCCACTTGCTTATCTCCAAACACAGCCTTGAAGCCGCCATCCAACATGATGTTCACGTAATGTTCCATAGTTTTATGGGTTTTAGTTGATTAATAATTCACGTATAATGTTGTAAAGGTAAAGACTCTTCTGTTGAAAAACAAGCTTATTCCGATAAATTCTCATCATGACATCCGCTCCTATACATATATATTATAATACTACCGAATTGTTACTTATCTTCATATAACAAAAGCATAATCAACTAAAGAACAATCATCTATAGCCATTCCCCAATAGAACTTAGAAATTTATTATTCGGAACAATGATCGCTTGCGTGTTCGCAGCGTGTTCAAACGAGGATGATCCTATTCCTAGCGTGGATCCGACACCTACACCGGAAGCAGGCACCGCTGATCTTACCATTGTGGTGAAAAACTTAACAAAGAGCACACAGACAAAAGCCAACGGGGATGAGAACGCCAAGGAAGGCGAAGCTACGATTTACAACTTGTTTGTAGCTCTGTATAATGAAGATGGAACATTCTTACAAGTTAGTGATCTTGCGGTTAATAAGGATGAAGAGTCAACTGATTCAAACAATGAAATCAAATTTGAAGGATTAAAAGCGGGCGCAAGCTATCGCGCTTTAGCTTTCGCAAATGTTCCAATGGAAGCTCTTACCGCAACCGCTAACTCTTTTGAGTTGACATCTGATTACTATGTCCTTTCCGGAGAAGGAGCAAATGGGTTGCCTATGAGTAGTGGTATCAGTCCAGTATTCACACTAGCCGAAGGTGAAAATTATTATGGTTACTCGAACACTACAGGAGGAAACAGCATTGAATCTGGAAAACCTTTAGGATTAATTAGAAATGTGGCTCGTGCGGAATTGAGTGCTCTTTCTTTGGATATGACTCAAGTCAAGGTTAATAATATTCAAAAATACAAATCAGGAACAATTAAGTTTGTACCTAAAGATATTTTTGTATTACATGGTCGTAAAAAAGCGAATGTGGCAGACCAAAGCATAAGTAATACTGCGTGGTTCAATCTGCCAGATAAGGTTTGGGGTAATATTGCCGCTACTTATGAAACAGCTAATGAAGATGATTATTATTCCGGAACCAACTCTAGTAACTCATTCGGTCGTTTTGCTGGAACTGTCGATGCTACTAATTATATAAAGGCATTGAGTACAGCAGAAACAACATATACTCAGAATTGGGATGGTACTGCTATTACCGGAAGTAAAGCAATTATTCTTGCTAATTCTTTATATTTTTATGTGTTGCCTAATGATCAGACAAAAGCGGCCAGAGAACAAGAAGATCCGGAAGAAGAAGGCCAGGCTTTCGTCTTGGATAAAACAACTTTGGCATCCGAATTGGTAATCAGTGGTGAAGTTTATATAAAAGCTATAATGAACGATAACACATCTTGGACATTCGGCGAAGAGAATACTCCTGTATTGCGCTATTGGCCGATAAAGATTGGTATCGATGGATTAGATAGTGGAGACACATATTATGGTCAGGTACATAGAAACGTGGTTTATAAGATTTCTGCTACTATCGCAGGTAATGGTTATGCAGATCCTACTCTTCCTAAGGGGGATCCTACAGCCGACTTGTTTGTAAAGACAATGGTTATGAATTGGGGTACAGCCACTCAAGCTCCTGTTATCGAATAATACTTATTCTTTGAATAATAATCAAAAGGCATTCTCTATCAACAGGGAATGCCTTTTTTGTTATAAATATAATATATCAATGCCCGTTGGCAAAGTTAGAAAGTTAAAAGATTTATGTTTAAGAAGTTGTTCTCTCCGGACATGCACCGGACATCGTTCTATGTGTAAATAATCCAAATCATCTACCATATCTACCATTATTTATATAATCTTTTGATTGCGAATAATTTATCTCATGGTGGTAGATAGTGAACATCTACCACTACAAACTTCGATCTACCATCATTAGGCTACCGAAAAGATTAGCTCGAACAATTACTACTAACGATAAATAATGTATAACATTCTGTCTTATGCTGATATAGGTAGACACATTCAATAACAATAAAATGTGTAATAATTATTATGCGCAAAAAACATGAGCATTACAGCGAAGAAGAGAAATTGCATCTTCTTCATTCTTATTATCAATCCGGCATGAGCAAAACCAGTTTTTGCAAACAACATGGTATTAGTGGGATAACTTTGTTAAATAAATGGCTGGCGAAGTATGAATCAGTGGTAAAAGAGGTATCTTTGGCTCCGTGTCAAGACCCTACGGATATGAGCGATCGAAGCAAAGAGGATTACCATGATGAAAACGCGCGACTCAAGAAGCGTGTTAAGGAGTTGGAGAAGGCCCTTGCCTTCTCCCGGTTGGAAACCGAGGCCCGTGATTTAATGATCACGCGTGCGGAAGAGTATTTTAACATTCCCATCAGAAAAAAACCTGGGGCCAAATAGTAACGGAACTGGTCAGGCTTCGCAAGATGAAAGTAGCGCCAGCCTGCCGTCTGTTTGGCCATTGTCGTCAAGCCTATTACCAGTCCAAGGCTGACATTGGGAGCCATGTGAAGAATGAACGTCTCATGCTGGATACCGTACGTGAGATACGTGGCGAGGATCCCGGTATCGGTGGTTACAAGCTGTGGATCATGCTCACCGCCCTCTTGGGAGAGAGGTTCATGCCCGGTCGCGACAGCTTCTACACGCTGCTTCGTCGACACCGCCTGATGCTTCCTCCGCGCAAAGCCAGGGGCACAACCAATTCCAACCATCGTTACCATAAGTGGAAGAACTTGATAAAGGGCTTTGTCCCAACCTCTCCCAATCAACTGTGGGTTAGCGATATTACCTATATACCGCTTGCCGGCGGAGATGTCTGTTACCTGCATCTGGTCACGGATGCTTATTCCCACAAGATAGTGGGATGGGTACTGGCTGATAGCTTGCGTGCCTCAGCCACGCTTGAGGCGTTGCGGCAGGCCATAGACCAGGCCGTTGAGATGACAGGGAGTGAAAATCTGGAGGGCCTGATACACCACTCTGACCGTGGCGTGCAGTATTGTTGCGACGCGTACGTGGAGCGCCTTCGGCGGCATGGCATTGCCATCAGCATGACAGAAGACTACAAGCCCACGGACAATGCCGTGGCGGAACGTATCAATGGGATAATTAAAGTGGAACGCCTCTATAGGCAAGGGCTGTTCGAGACCATCGAGCGTGCCGCGAGCGTGATAGAGCGCTACATCTACTTCTACAACTACCGCCGACCGCACATGAGTGTCGGTTATAAAACCCCGGGCATAGTGCACGGGGAGAAGGAAACACAAATAAAAATGTGGCGGAATAAAAGAAGACCCGTGAAAAGTAACGAGAAAGAGATGGATACGATATCTTTGCAAAGCCGAACGACTAATCTCTCAGAAAGGCTCTGTTCGGCCCATAGGTAATGTGTCTATGTTATCAGTATGAAGTTAAAAGAAGTGACTACTATATCAGTATTACTTTATAACTACTGTCTACTGATTACGTTTATAAACAAAAAAAGTGTCTAGATAAATCAGGAAAAGACATTCTGTATTTCAATAAATAATAGTTTTTGCATAGAAAAACAAAAGTTTTGCTATAGAGAAACTTTTGTTTCTTCAGTATGAAATAAAAGTTTCTTCAGTATGAAACCACTAACTTCACCTATTGAAACTCTTATTGGCTTTAATCCCTTTGTCTGTCTCTTATGAAATCGTCAAATACTAAATATACGAGTCCGCAAGCTTGAGAAGTGATTTTTTTTGCGTTTCCCATTAAAACATGGTAGATGCAGAATGAAAATTGTAGATGTTATTCCATCTGCAACCACTATATAACATATTTATTTACAATAAGTATGAGGTTGAATTGTAGATATTGTAGATGTCCTCATGAAATAATATTCCGGCTCTTAGGTTCAAGACATATGGGATCGCTATCATAAGGAAAGGATAGTAAATTTTGTAGTCTCCGAATCAATTTATAACCAGAATTATATATGCAAAAAAGGCACTCCCGGTAAAAGGAATGCCTTTTGGTTGTTATTCAGAAAATAGATATTATTCGACAACTGAAGATTGATTTGCGTTGCCCCAATCAAGAACCTTTGTCTTAACAAACAATTCAACAAAGTCTGTTGGAGGAACAGTAGGATCATCATATCCTCTACCAGCTAAAGTCGCGTCAATACTGTAAATTATATTACGATGGATCTTTCCATCATTTAAATAGTCAGCCGTACCTGCTGCCATTTCATTCGTCACCGCAATTTTAATTGGCCAATAGGCTGTTTTCTCCGCATAGTTGTATACCGCATCACTTCCAACCTTTTTGGCATTTTCGAGCTTATAAGTGCCTTTGACTACAATTTCAGTTGCCAGCTCCTCGGATTTGAAATTATCAGCACCATTCATTTCACGAGCAGCCTTAACTTGAGGATTCTCAAACACATAAAACTTAGGGGCGGTTGTGATAGACGCAGATGCAGCACCTTCACTTGCGATATCCTGTATCAATGCCTCAGTTGGTAAACTGGCCTTGTATCCTTCAATAATAGAACCACTCATATTCGTAAACATAGCGTCATCATTCACGAAATCTCCTCTATAACCTGAAGCATAATCTGTAGCATTAGCAGCATAAGTTGCGGACACATTACCCCATACGGTATTACTAGCAGTACTCCACCAGCTATCGCCATCACCCATATCAGCCGCATTGGATTTCGTCCGTCCATGCATAATGAATACACATTCTGGAACAATTGTCGCAGTTCCTTCAACGTATACATCTTTTGTTGCTTTAGCCATGTCTAAGCTAAGTCCTTTAAAATCAATCCGCGCTACATTTCTTATCAAGTACAAAGGTTCTGCTACAAGAATATTCACACCTTCTTCCTGTGTTTTATTATATCCATAATAGTTTTTACCGGCTTGTAAAGTGAACGGATCAGACAAACCACTACTCATTGGTAAATAGTCTTCCGAAAATCCGGCTGTTGGCATTGTATATACAAGAGACACAAAGTTGTTAATTGTAGTACCAGTCAATGAGATTTCACCCATATTAGCAAATGCGATAGCACGTAATTTGGCTTTTTCTGTCAGTCCGGCAAATTGAACCTCATCATTATCCGCAGTAGCGTCCTCAGTGGCAATATCAGAACTTGAAGCGACAAGCGCTCCAGTTTCAGCGTCATAAAGAGCAACTGTTAGGTCTGTAATTTTAGCTTCATTTTCAGTCTGTGTCCCCTCCGCTACAGCTTTAGTCAAATTTCTAGCCACATTTTTCACGGAAATGGTCAATGTTGCGTTATTTTCCCCTGTTTGCGGTTGATCCGGTCCTACGATAGGATCATCCTCGTTTGAACACGCCGCGAATGCGCAAGCGATCATTGTTCCGAATAATAAATTTCTAAGTTTCATATACATATAATTTTATGAGTTAATAAATCTTTTATATAAACCTTTCTTTTTCAATCACTTTTTACGTTTTCAGCCATATAATAAGAACTCATTGTTCAAATCTTCCCTATGACCAATCAGCTGTTCGTTAATGACATCGCAAAGGTATTTGGACTATAAAAAAAAGTAAATAGGTGTTACTTTCATAAATAAGAGGTAAAACTATAAATTTCCGTTCGGCACATTTTCGAGCTGATTAGTACCGTTGTAAGGCTATCAAAAAGAGGTTGAAAAATATCGCATAAAAAGGAATGTACGGGATTTCGCAGATATTTTCATTTTTCCAGCAAGTAATCCAGAAAATCAAATGACAATTTAGCCATTCCCCAGCGATTATCCGGGAAATGGCAAAAAACGAGCAGGAGAGAGTATCATAGGAAAACGATTAATTCTTACCCGGCATATACTGTGAAGGAGTGACACCATATTGCTCGGTAAAACGCTTACGGAAAGTGGCGGTATCGTTGAAGCCGACCATTTCCGAAACCTCTTGGATAGAGTATCGCTGCATACTGATCAGCTCGGCGGCTTTCTTCAAACGTACCATACGGGTAAGCTCCAATATACTACTATCCGAGTAGAGTTTTATCTTTCTATATAATGTAGGGAGACTCATGTTTAAAGAATCCGCCAAAATCTTCGCCTCAAAACTAGGGTCATCCAAATGTTTCTCGATCGTCGAGATAACCGCATCCATAAAAAGATTGGAAGGGGAATCATCTTTCTTTACCGTTTTCTCTCCCTCGGGATGCGCACCTACAGGACTCGACGTATAGAAACGTCTCATCTCATCCCTACGTTTCAATAAACTGTTTACCTTACTTCGTAACACCTCTACATCGAATGGCTTGGTTATATAATCATCGGCGCCACATTCAATGCCGGCTATAACATCCTCACTCTCTACCTTTGCGGTTAGCAAGACAACTGGCACTTGCGCTAATTCTGGGATGCCTTTGATTTCACGACAGGTAGCAAGCCCATCTTTAACGGGCATCATCACGTCACATAAAATAAGATCCGGCCGTTCAGCTCGTGCGATCTCTACACCCTCCTGGCCATTATGAGCTTCCGAAACATGATACTCACTGGCAAAAACATGACGCAGGAACCAACGGATCTGATCACTGTCATCAATCACCAGCATTTTCTTCCCGGTCTCTTTCTTTTTCGGAACAACTTGGATCAACTCGGCGATCTCCTCCTTCTGCATCTCATTCAGCTTTACCAGATCACCATCCGGCTCGATGAATTCCACGGCACGTTCCATATAATGGCTTCTCCCCAATGGAATCAATATCGTATATTGGGTTCCCGTCTCGTCCTCCGATGAAATTCCCTCGAAAATAGCGCCGGAGGATTCTGTCATATCCACGATCTGTTTCAAACCCAAACGGGTACTTTCGCTTTCCCCTAACCCATCATCTTGGATAGAGAAAGAACAATAAGCCTTGCCATTCGAGCGCACCACGGAAATATTGATCGAGATCTTTCCAAAGCGGTAGGTATTTTTTAACGCATTAGATAAAAGTACACGCAAGGCAAACTCCATCTTCCGACGATCTATCCAGACCCAAAGAACAGAGGTTTGGGTATTAATATGAAATTCCACATTATTCATGGCTATCCAGTCCACGAATAAATCACAAATCTGCTTTGTTATACTGATCATGTCATAACGAGCTATCCGAAGATGGTTTGCCACGTCATCTCCATGACGGGTATTTCGCAATTGCTCGATAAGGTCTTGAAGAGCCAAGGTATTACGGTAAGCAGACAATAATTGAGTCGCTTCACTAGAGTCAATATCATTTTTACGTTGCAACAACTCACTCAACGAACCAAGCACAAGCGATAGTGGAGTACGCATTTCATGAATCGTTTCAACAAAAAACGAATTATGGAGCTTTTCCATTTCCTCAAGGCGCTTTTTCAAATCCTCCCGTTCTACCTCATTATCCCTATTCCAATTATCAGTCTCACGGATTTTATTGACCAACATTTGTTGGATCTCCCGATTTTTTACGCTTAACGCATCGACAGACCGAAGAAGCTCATCGTTTCTCGCCATAAGCTCACCATCTTTGGCAATATACTCTTTCTTCAACCTATACATATAATAACTCAAAAAAGCTATTACACATATGGACACTATCAGTAAAATGATAAAAGGTAGAATTCCTTGAGAGCCCTCCATTGTATCATTGTCCGCAGCAATATAATGAGCTTCAACGAACAAGCCCCAAAATGCCATCATAAATTTCGCTTTAAAACCTTTTGATCTCATATCATTGATTATTAAGATGTTATTTATATAAAACGCCAGTAAAAAACGTTCGTTTAAATCTTGCGTTTTTATCTTCAATTTTTTTGCAGCCTTACAAAGGTCAAAAATTTTATTTAAATTTCAGTTATTCAGTTGGATAAAAATAATAAAAAAAATAACATGATTATCAATGAGACTTCATAATTTATACACATGAAAACGCAAGATTTAAACGAACGTTTTTTACTATCTCTTTAACAGACGTTAACAATAACTGCATTCCTATCACACAACAGAGGCAAGGCTATCAATAAGGACCAGCGATGATATATTTACCACTCAAATTGATAGGAATAAACTGATTAACATTATTTAAACATCATCCAAAACATGCATCAATAAAGGGATATAGAAGTATAATGATAGCCTTACCCACTTTTTTGATAAAAACACCCATCACAAAAGATACAACCTATGATTTTTATACATACATTTGCGATGTAGTGATAAGGAAAGACCGTTGAGGGGCGGTCAAAAAAACCAAGTCACTTAGATTAAGGGTAAAGCATATAAAAAGTAGGGTCATGAAAAAGGGTAATTTTTTCGCAAATTGCGTATTTGCGGTTTCTGTTATTTTCACAGTTTTGTCATTCTCCGCTTGTACGGATGATTCAAATGACGTAGTAGCAACAACGAGTGAGGTTATTGAACAAGCCGAAGTACCATTCTCCGTGGTATTAAAAGCAATGAATTCAGATGGTAACGACATTACGACCAAGGGAGAGGTGAATGGAGCTACATTATTTGTCTTCGATCAAAACAACGATTTCTTCGAGCAGATTAATGTAAACAAATCTACAATTTTATCTCGCCGGGCTATAGACATTAACTGTCCGAACAGTAATGATATAACCGTGATCGCATGGAGTGGAATCAATTCTGGAAACGAAGAGATTTCAAACATGAGCAAAGCCAATATTATATCCGATTTGCAAGTCAGCCTAAAAGAGAATAACGGCATAGCTAATATTCCGAGCGATTTGTTCTATGGACAAGTTACGCTTCATAAGAACTCTTCAACAAAATCCACCGTATCAAACGAATTACAAATCATTCGCAAAACTTCAATTTTCCAGCTTTCAACGAAAGGACTGACCAAGTATCTAGGGAGTAATGCCGGAAATTTTGAATATCGAATTAAAAATACAAAAAACTCATTGGACTACAATGGCAACCCAACAGGAGAAGAGGTTGAATTCGCTTTCCCCGCTTCTTTTGACGAAAAAGGTAATTTGACAACAGAAGCCCAAGCCATTTTTCCGGCTCAAAATATAACGGTAGAGCTTTACAAGGACGGTAATCTTATTTTTTCTAGCGAAAAAGACAAAAATGGAGAATTATTCGCTGCAAACCCCGGAAAACGCACCGAGATCACTTTCAAGTACTCCGGAGAAGTTTCGGCTAATATTACAATTGTTGACTGGGCAACCGTTATCCAACATATAACAATGAATTAAGATACCCTCAATTTTTATATGCTTTGGCGCACGTCACGAGATTAGAGAATTTCGGGCGTGCGCTGTTTTTCTCTCAAAAACCGCATTCTCCGTGATAGGAATACCCATGATATTGACACGAACACCGTCTTAACTTTATTTAAATATCAACGGAAACCCGCTTCATTACAAGGCTCACTCCACATGTTGATAGTTTTACACACTAAACTGATACAAATACCGATCAAATAAAGATACAGCCTATGAATATTATGAATATATTCGCAACAGACATTAGGGTAAGCATATAAAAATCACAGCAGGGTCACTACATAAACAAGGGTAACTGGATTTAAATTTTATATGCTAAACGCACGCTTCAGATGATTTCCGAGGCGTGCGTTATTTATATGATAGAAATACATTCACCTATTGAGACAAATACCATCACTCAAAACATTTAGACATACATATCTTTGTATTTATAAATCAAGCAAAGCAATTTGCGAAATTTTACCCTATGACCCTGCTTACATATATAATTCCCTTAAATTATGATGTAGGCAAACCTAATTAACATAACCGCGAGGTTACATAATTATTTTGCCTGAACAATCAAGATCGTTTTACGAGAAAGATTGTTCAGGTTTTTTTTATCCTCCCAAAAGACCATCTGATAACAAAAGAAAAAAGGAGATCGAAAAATCGACCTCCTTTTCTAAGTAGCGAGACCCGGGATTGAACCGGGGACCTCATGATTATGAATCATGCGCTCTAACCAGCTGAGCTATCTCGCCATCATTTTATTGTCACTGTTTCTCTTATTGACGGTGCAAAAGTAGGGGTTATTTTTGAATTACACAACATTTTCAATAAAAAAATTCGCTTAATTTTTAAGGCCTCCACCTAATCAGTTAGTTATTAGTTACTTTTTTCATCATTAAAATTAGTCGTTTTCAAATCTTTTATGTATCTTGCGGCAAATATAAGGACAAGAACAATGAAGAAAGAGAAGTTTCATATCGAATACATTTTCGATAAAGTTTCACGACGAAGCTTGTGGAATCACCTAACCACCGCTTTGGGACTTTCCGCTTGGTTCGCCGACGAGGTCATTATAAATGATAATCTCTATACCTTTAAATGGAGTAAAGAGGCCCAAGAGGCAACAGTGATCGACTCCAAGCCGGAGAACTTTATCCGTTACCGCTGGGTAGACGAGGAAGATGAGAACGCTTATTTCGAATTTATAATCCATACAATCGAATTAACAGGTTCTACGGCACTTGAGATTACGGATTTCTCCGAACCCGGGGAGAAAAAAGATTCCATTAATTTATGGGACTCGCAAGTGGAAGATTTGAAGCGAACGCTTGGTATTTAGAGTAGTTTTACAGAAATCTGTGGGGTGTTATCGTTTTTTACACTACTTTTGCCACTTCAACCAGATTAGGCAATGTTGAGAATAAAACGATTATATACATTTATGCTGCAGACATTCCTACCGTTGTTTCTTATGACATTCGGTATTTGTCTGTTTATTGTGTTGATGCAATTTCTTTGGCGATACATCGACGATATGGTGGGAAAAGGCCTTGGCATCCCTGTATTAGCGGAGATGTTTATGTATGCGGCCTTGTTTCTTGTCCCGATGGCACTTCCCTTGGCTATTCTATTAGCCTCATTAATGACTTTTGGAAATTTAGGGGAACGTCTGGAATTACTGGCCATGAAGTCTGCCGGGGTATCATTGATACATATCATGCGTCCTTTGATCGTAACGCTCCTATTCGTGAGCGTGGGCGCCTTTTTCTTCCAAAACAACGTAATGCCCGTTGTCCAAGTCAAGCTATATACATTATTATATTCCATGCGCCAGAAATCACCGGAATTGGATATTCCGGAAGGTTCATTCTACAAAGATATTCCCGGATTCAACGTGTATGTGAAGAAAAAGGACCCGAAGGACGGTTTATTAAAAGACGTGATGATCTATGATTATTCGGAAGGATTCAATAACGCCCGTGTAATCGTAGCGGACTCCGGACGGCTAAAGACATCCGCCGATAAATTATTCCTTGTCCTATCTTTATTTAACGGAGAATCTTTCGAGAACGTAGGTAAAAGCCAAGCCAACACGACGCAAGCGAGAACCGCCGTCCCCTATCGACGAGAATCATTCAGCAGCAAAGATATCTTGATTGAATTCGACGCGAATTTCAACCGTACCGACGAATCTTTCATGCAGAACCAATATATGGGAAAAAACTTGAAGGATTTACAAACCTCTATCGACTCGATGGGCGTACGCTTGGATAGCATCAAGGACGTGAACGCAAAAAGCATTTACGATGCCTCATACGTAAAAACACTAAAGTCCTTACGAGCTAAAAAAGAGAGTGAAGCCGAGGGGCAACCAGACGAGCAGCAGGAAAAATTGCCGGTAATCACTCCTACCATCCAGTTGGATTTCGACAGTCTTTACCAAGCGCAGGCACCGAGTAGTAAAGCGGCTTTATTAGGCCGAGCCAAATCCTCGATCGAGAATATCAAGACCGACTATTATTTCCGTGCGGCCACGGTTGGCGACGAGGCCTATAAGGTACGCCGCCACTTGACGGAATGGCATAAGAAATTCACGGTATCGTTCGCTTGCATCATGTTCTTCTTTATCGGAGCGCCCTTAGGAGCCATCATCCGTAAAGGTGGGTTGGGCGTACCGGTCGTTATCTCGGTAATCTTGTTTATCTTCTATTATATTATAGATAATATGGGCTTCAAGATGGCACGCGACGGCGTTTGGGACGCATGGGAAGGTATGTGGCTTAGCTCCGTGGTCCTAACACCTATGGGTATATTCCTAACCTATAAAGCGGTAAAAGATTCTGTTATCTTGAATGCCGACACTTACGTGAATGCCTTGAAGAACTTAATAGGTAAGCGTGAAGGGAGAAAAGTGGAGCGGAAAGAGGTTATCATATACACCCCCGATTATGAGGCAACCCTTCCCCAACTGGAGAAATTGGTGGAAGAAAGCACGACTTATCTGGCAAACCATAAACGTTGGATCAATTATCTGACATTTTGGAAACAAGGCGGAAAAGATAACACAGCGGAACTGTTAGCTCAAGACACGGAAAATATCGTGGAGGAATTAAGTAATTCCGACCAGAATTTGCTCCTGAATAAATTGATGGACTACCCGGTCATCGGAGGTTACAATAATAAGCTAAGCAAGCATATAAACGGGAAACTTGCCTTGGCTATCGGTATTTTCTTCCCACTGGGATTGCCGATCTACCTATTGGCTACGTACCAACGTAAATTGCTACAGCATGATATCGTCATGGTACAAAAGACCAGTAAGGAGCTGATCAATATGATATATTCATTACATTTGCTAAAAAATAACTCGGATATAAATAATCAATAAATATGAGCGAGATTCAATTAAACACCATCGAAGAAGCTATCGAGGATTTCCGTGAAGGAAAGTTCTTAATCGTTGTAGACGACGAGGACCGGGAGAATGAAGGAGACTTTATCATCGCGGCCGAGAAAGTAACCCCGGAAAAAATCAACTTCATGTTGAAAAACGGACGAGGTGTATTATGCGCCCCGATCACGGAAGAACGTTGCCAAGAGTTGGAGCTGGATATGCAAGTTGCCAATAACACCTCTTTACTAGGTACTCCTTTCACGATAACAGTAGATAAATTAGGAGGGAAATGTACGACCGGCGTTTCCATGTACGACCGTGCGGAAACGATCTTGGCGCTGGCTGATCCAAAGACCAAGCCATCCGATCTGGGACGTCCCGGACATATCAATCCGCTCCGTGCCCGCTCTCGTGGCGTACTTCGCCGTGCGGGTCATACAGAGGCTGCCGTGGATTTGGCCCGGTTAGCCGGTTTATATCCCGCCGGAGCCTTGATCGAGATCATCAACGAGGATGGAACCATGGCACGTCTGCCGCAATTAATCGAGGTAGCCAAGAAATTCGATATCAAGATTATTTGCATCAAGGACCTGATCGCTTATCGCCTCCGGACCGAATCAATCGTAGAGAACGGCGTAGAGGTAGATCTCCCTACCGAGTACGGACATTTCCGTCTCATTCCTTTCCGCCAGAAAAGCAATGGATTAGAGCATATAGCTTTGATAAAGGGTAAATTCGAGAAAGACGAGCCTATCTTAGTACGCGTGCACTCATCTTGCGCTACAGGAGATATCTTCGGTTCCATGCGTTGCGAGTGCGGAGAGCAACTGCACGAGGCTATGCGCCGCATCGACCAAGAAGGCAAAGGGGTTATCGTTTACCTGAACCAAGAAGGACGAGGCATCGGATTGATGGAGAAGATGAAAGCATACAAGCTCCAAGAGGATGGTTTGGATACGGTGGACGCGAACTTGCATTTAGGCCATCAAGCGGACGAGCGAGATTATGGTGTCGGAGCACAGATCTTACGTCATATCGGCGTAACGAAAATGCGCCTGATGAGCAATAATCCGGTAAAACGCGTAGGTCTGGAAGCTTACGGACTTGAGGTAGTAGAGAACGTTCCTATCGAGGTGAAACCAAATCCATACAACGAATTCTACATGAAAACGAAGAAAGAACGTATGGGGCATGTGCTGCATAACATTAAATAGTTATCAGAACGTTGCAAGAATTCCGATTATTGATTACTTTTGTCGCATAATAATAAAACAACCTATACAAAAAGCAATGTCATGACACAAGTCTCAGATCGTTTAGCGAGTTTATCGCCTTCAGCAACATTGGCGATGTCACAAAAGAGCGGTGAGTTGAAAGCTCAAGGTATCGATGTTATCAACTTAAGTGTGGGAGAACCCGATTTCAATACTCCCGACTTCATTAAAGAAGCCGCGAAGAAGGCGATTGACGATAATTTCTCACGTTATTCTCCCGTAGCGGGTTATCCGGCATTACGTAATGCTATCGTTGCCAAATTGAAGAACGAGAATGGACTGGAATATACAGCAGGCCAGATCTCTTGCGCAAACGGTGCCAAACAATCCGTTTGTAACACGGTCATGGTATTGGTAAATCCGGGGGACGAGGTTATCATCCCTGCCCCTTTCTGGGTAAGCTATCCGGAGATGGTGAAGTTAGCGGAAGGAACTCCCGTTATCGTTCCGGCTGGTATCGAGCAAGATTTCAAGATCACTCCAGCTCAGCTGGAAGCCGCTATTACACCTAAGACAAAAGCGTTAATCCTTTGCTCTCCCTCCAACCCGACGGGTTCTGTTTACAGCGCCGAGGAATTGGCAGGTTTAGCGGAAGTATTGAAAAAACATCCGGATATCATCGTTATAGCGGATGAGATCTACGAACATATTAACTATATTGGTAAACACAACAGCATCGCTTCTATCGAAGGAATGAAAGACCGTACGGTTATCGTAAACGGCGTTTCCAAAGCGTATGCGATGACTGGCTGGCGTATCGGTTTCATCGCCGGACCGGAATGGATCGTGAAAGCGGTTAATAAATTACAAGGACAATATACCTCTGGCCCTTGCTCCGTATCTCAAAAAGCGGCGGAAGCGGCTTATACAGGCTCACAAGAACCCGTTGAGGAAATGCGCAAGGCTTTCGAACGCCGCCGTGACTTAATCGTTAATTTAGCGAAAGAAGTTCCGGGCTTCGAGGTGAATAAGCCGGAAGGCGCCTTCTACTTATTCCCCAAATGTAGTTATTATTACGGCAAGACAGATGGAACCCGTGTAATCAACAACGCTGATGACTTAGCTATGTATCTCTTAGAAGTAGCGCACGTAGCTTGCGTAGGTGGTACCTCTTTCGGGGCACCTGAGTGTATCCGCATGAGTTACGCTACCAGCGATGAGAATATCGTGGAGGCGATCAAACGTATTAAGGATGCGTTGGCCGCATTGAAATAAGAAAAAATTAAACAGATATACTTACTTGGCAAAGTAAGATATACTGCATTGGACAAGTAAGTATATCTTCAATGGGCAAGTAAGCTATACTTCATAAAAAAGGCGATACATTGGGTTGTACCGCCTTTTTCTTTATATCAAATACGTTACCGCAATTATTCAGCACGCAAAGTGAAACGTTTGAACGCCAAGATTTGTAACTCAGGATCGATCTCCTTCATTGTCTCTCTTACAGTCTTCTTGCCATCCATGATGTCTTCTTGGTTCAACAAGCAAACCTCTTTCAAGAACTTGCCTAGACGACCCTTAGCGATATTCTCGATCATCTGTTGAGGTAAGTTAGCCGCCTTCTCAGCGGAAACAGTAGCGATGATTTCTTTAGCCTTAGCTACATCCTCTGCCGTGATCCAGCCTTTATCCATGTTACTTTCCATGTGAGCCTCGCTATCTACATGTGAAGGATTAATACCAGCCTTCTTCAATGCAGCCTCTACAGCCTTCTGTACCTGCTCAGCCTTCGTCTTCTCGATAGCAACCTGGATCTCTTTCTCTTTTACAGACTCAGGAACACCAGCCTCATCGATAGCGATCGGGTTCATAGCGGCGATCTGCATAACGATATTGTGAGCGGCTTCCTCAGACTCCTTGTTGAAAGCGGCGATCGTACAAAGTTGGTTCTTACCCATATGGTTGTATACAGTAGTGTAAGCACCTTCAACTACGCAGTAGCCATCCAACTCCATTTTCTCGCCAGTGATACCGCTACGATCCGTAACAGCTTCTTGGATAGTACCCTTGCCCATAGGCAAAGCTTTCACCTCGTCCAAAGTACGGCATTTGTTAGCCACGGCAGCGTCCAAGATAGCCTGAGTCAAAGCTACGAAGTCCTCATTCTTAGCCACGAAGTCTGTTTCGCACTTCAAAGCGATGATAGCGGCGAACTCGCCATCCTTCTTAGCCAACACACAACCCTCGGCAGCCTCACGATCAGAACGTTTAGCGGCGATAGCCTGTCCTTTTTTACGGATAATTTCCATTGCTTTCTCGATGTCACCGTCAGACTCTGTCAAAGCCTTCTTACAGTCCATCATACCAGCTCCACTCATTTTGCGCAGCTTGGTAATATCAGCCATTGTTACAGCCATAATCTTATTTCCTTTATCTTTAAAATGTTTATACTTTCAAAAATTGACAATGGACAGTTGCCAATTGACAAATCCTGTCAAAAGCCAACTGCCCATTGTATTTGTATTCTAATTGTCAATTGTCAACGTCAATTGTCAATCGAATTATTCTTCGTCTTTCGCGAACTTACCGGCAACGTTAGCGTTCAACGCATCGTCGTCTTCTTTCTTCGTACGTTCTTTCTTAACAGCGGCTTTTGCCTTACGCTCTCTTTTCGGAGCTTCCTCAGCAGCCTCTGCGTCAATTTTCTCAGCCTTACGCTCTTGCAAGCCTTCGTTCATAGCCTCACAGATAGCGCCCAAGATAACCTCTACAGACTTTGTAGCGTCATCGTTAGCCGGGATAACGTAGTCGATATTGTTCGGATTAGAGTTCGTATCAACCATACCGAATACAGGGATACCCAAACGGTTAGCCTCACGAACAGCGATATGCTCTTTCATCACGTCTACAACGAACAACGCTGACGGAAGACGAGTAAGGTCTACGATAGAACCTAAAGTCTTCTCCAACTTAGCGCGTTGGCGAGTGATTTGAAGTTTTTCTCTCTTAGAAAGATTATCAAATGTACCATCTTTTGTCATCTTATCGATAGTAGCCATCTTCTTGATAGCTTTACGGATCGTCGGGAAGTTGGTCAACATACCACCCGGCCAGCGCTCGATAACGTAAGGCATACCTACGGAAGCAGCCTTATCAGCGACAACTTGTTTAGCTTGTTTTTTGGTAGCCACGAAAAGAACTTTCTTGCCTTGTTTAGCCAAGTTCTTCATAACTTCAGCGGCTTCGTCTACTTTAGCAACTGTTTTATAAAGGTCAATGATATGAATACCATTGCGCTCCATGAAGATATAAGGAGCCATAGCGGGATTCCACTTTCTTTTTAAGTGTCCGAAGTGTACACCAGCCTCTAATAATTGATCAAAATTTACTCTTGACATTGTTTTTTTCTTAAATCGTTTACTTTCTTTGTTTAATTTCAACCATCAGGTAGTCTTTCCGCATGTCCACATGTAAAAAGAATCCCGATAATTTAGATACTAAACGCTTCGCTTTACTTGTAAGGGACTCACAAATAACATTAACGTTTACTGAACTGGAATCTCTTACGAGCTTTCGGACGACCCGGTTTCTTACGCTCAACAGCACGAGGATCGCGAGTTACGAATCCTTCCGCTCTCAAGACAGCCTTATCTTCCGGATTAATCTTTATCAACGCACGAGAGATAGCCAAACGGGCAGCCTCAGACTGACCTTTGAAACCACCACCGTCAAGGTTGATCTTAATATCATATTGCTCAGCGACGTTCAACTTTGCTAACGGCTGCTTTACGATAAACTGAAGGATTGAAGAAGGAAAGTATTTTTCCAGCTCACGTTTGTTGATCGTGATCTTTCCCGTACCTTCGCTAACGAATACGCGAGCGACTGCCGCTTTACGTCTTCCTATTGCATTTACTACTTCCATCGTGATTATTTATATGAGTTTATATCGATTAACTTAGGTTGTTGAGCCTCGTGCTTGTGCTCAGTTCCCTCATAAACGTACATGTTGTTCAACAACTTTGCACCCAGACGGTTCTTAGGCAACATACCTTTTACTACTTTACGGAACAGACGGTCGCCACCTTTCTTCAAAAGATCAGCCGGAGTATACTCGATCTGTCCACCGGGATATCCGGTATATCTCAAATAAATACGATCGTTCCACTTGTTACCAGTCAGAACGACTTTGTCTGCATTGATGATGATTACATTATCACCACAGTCAACGTGCGGAGTGAAATTGGGTTTGTACTTACCGCGCAAAAGCTTCGCTACTTTAGCGCAAAGGCGACCTAACGTCTGGCCTTCAGCATCAACAATGACCCACTCTTTGTTTACAGTTGCCTTGTTTGCAGAAATGGTCTTAAAACTTAAAGTATCCACTGCTTAAAAATTAAATTAATTAATAACTCAAAAAACTAGCCTTACCAACATTGTCACAACGGACACATGATGCAACAACGTGCTAAGAACTAAACTCTTAGTACAATTTGATAATAATCGGCTTGCAAAGGTACGGCTTTTATCCGAACTTCCAAACAAATCCTACTATTTTTCAAGTTATTAAGATCCTTGCTTGTTCGTATATTCAATCATGAGCTCATCAATCAAGTAAGCATCGCTCATACAATGCAAGTCTCCCACTTTTTTCCGCAAATAGACATAAGTATTCGATTCATAGAAAAGACGCAACGCTTTACGGTTATCAATATGCAGCCGCTCAGCCAGACCGTTTATAATACGGGCATATTTCATCTGGAGTAATATTTCATTTGCTTGGGACATAAAGCTCTCCCTCCTTTATTAATAGAATGGCTTCCACAAAAAACAAGCAGCTATCCAATAATGATTGATTGATCAGACATAATTGGTTATTGGGCTTTTCAAAACGAAGACGTCTAAGCGCCTCTTCTTTCGGGATCAGTCCTGTATAATAAAGCTCAATCGTATTAAATACCCGATCGTTAGCGACACCACCTTCCACCATGTCGTATCCTTTCCACGGACACTCACCTCTTCTGCTAGATATCACGAAATCTAACCAATCATTATCGTATGAGCTAAAACTCAGCACACGATATTCCAACCTTATCGTTTCAATATCCAGATTATAGACATTCAAATAAGCCTCCTCGCAATTCTTTACCATAGCGACCCGTTTAGCCCATGTCTCCGCTTGCTCTTTTAAGTCAGTCACGTAAAAGCCTTTTCCAAAATCAAGATTATCCCGACAAGCACCCGCTAAAGGGTTACTCACGCACAACGTAGAGCCATGGTATACTTTTAGCATGAAGCCCCTCCTTTCTCCCGATTCCTAAGAGCCTCTATGATATCATCTACAATATGCTCCCGGCTTTCCGTATGTAAAGCGTCATAACAACCTATAATGAAATCATCCATTAAGCCAGAACATTCGAGCTTACGATAAACATTCTCTGGAAGTTCATTCAACCGCTTAGCGACCTCCTCGATACAAAAAACGGCAAACTCTATTTTTTTATCATTATAAGTCATATCCTATTTCCGGAAGTAATACCCCAACGAGAACGTCACGTTATTCTGGTAAACGGAAGTCTCGCCGTCACGCTTCAAGGCCCGGCGGTCTATCATGCCGCATAGGGAGCTTACGGAGAAGAAAAAGTTACTATATTCTACCGATAGGCCGACGTTCATGCCAAAGTCGCAAGGTTTCAAGTCCTTCTCATCGGACACGCCGAAATGGAGATCCGGATTGGTCTCCCGGCTCTTCATCTTGCCAAACAAGGACCAATCAAAGGTAGGACCGGCGAATACGGACAAATGAACGTCCGTGAAGGTAAATGTATAAGCCACATTCACGGGAATCTGCAAAGAGTAATACCAACATTTATTATGAAGCGCCATCCCATGTATATCCTGATTCGAATAATAAGCGCCACCTTGGTTCACGAACGCCACCTCAGGACGAAGCGACCATTTTTTATTCTTACTCAAAGGAATATCCGCCAAACCCGCTATGCTGAAACCGAAGCGGGCTCCCGCCTCATACGTATCCTCCACTTTCTGGATCAACGAAGAATAAGCGCCTCCGGCACGTACGCCGAAAGAAACCTGAGCCATCGCCGGTAAAATCATCATCACGGCAATCAACAACAATCCGATCTTTCTCATAAACTTCCTCATTTGCTTTTCCTTCTAATAGTAAGCAAAGATATACATTTTTCAATAACATCTACATTTATCCTACTGAAACCTATAAGAAAGCGGTATAAAAAGCACGGCTTTGCCATTTAAGCTTTAACGAATGGCACAACATGATACATCTTATCCTTGCAACATTAATCAAAAGTAAGATCACCTTTTACGATAGATTAGTCTCCCTTGCTCTAGCAAAATGACACTTTGTAAACAGAACTCCCTGAGATTCGCTTTTCACACAGAAAAACGCCATTCATAACTATCTTCCATCCGCTAGTTCGAGCACCTCACGAAAACCTCCTGTCACGATATACGGCTTATATCAAGCAAAATATCAATACAGCATCTGTTTATATAACATATAGATTCTATAGAATCACACATATTATAACCTCATTATATCCTTCAGAAAACACGTACGTCTTTTTCCAAAAACATGTACGTGTTTCCGAAAAAAGACGTACGTGTTTTTTTAAAAGCAAAACAACCTCTCTCGTACTAAAAAATATTTCCTACCTTTATGCACTCATTTCAATATGCACCAGACTATACATTAATATATATGGAACCGTTTATTCATTTACACGTACATACCCAGTATTCCTTGCTGGACGGACAGGCATCCATCGACGCGTTGATCGACAAAGCGTACAAAGACGGAATGCGTGCGATCGCCGTAACAGACCATGGCGTTATGTTCGGTATCAAGGAGTTTTTCAATAAGGTTAGCAAAAAGAACAGTAAACCTCTCGGGATCATCAAGGACTCCGAGAAAGAACTAAAACCGCTGCTAGCCAAGGATGCTCCAACCGATGAGGAACAACAAAGGATAACGGAACTACAAAAACAAATCGCCGAAGCGAAAGCTTCCATCTTCAAGCCGATCATCGGGTGCGAATGTTATTGCGCTCGCAACGGAAGGCATAGCAAGCTGGCCTCGCAAGACGACCGTAGCGGCTGGCACTTGATCGTTCTGGCCAAAAATAAGAACGGATACAAGAACCTGATCAAGATGGTATCCCTCTCATGGACGGAAGGATTCTACGGACGTCCGCGTATCGACAAAGAGTTGTTGGAGAAATACCACGAGGATCTGATCATCTGCTCCGCCTGTTTAGGTGGAGAGATCCCACAGCATATCATGCACGGACAAATCGATAAGGCCGAGGAGTCTATCAAATGGTTCAAAAACTTATTCGGAGAAGACTATTACCTTGAGATGCAACGGCACGAGACACACGACCCCAACGCCGATTGCACGATTTTCCCGCATCAACAAGAGGTGAACAAGGTGCTGATCGAGCTTGCGCACAAATATAATATCAAGCTAATCGCCACCAACGACGTCCATTTCGTCAATGCCGACGACGCTGAGGCCCACGACCGCCTGATCTGTCTTAGTACCGGCAAAGACTTGGACGACCCCAAGCGTATGCGCTACTCCAAGCAAGAATGGATGAAGACGACCGCCGAGATGAACACCATCTTCGCCGATATCCCCGAAGCTTTGAGTAATACGCTCGAGATAGCCGACAAAATAGAATTCTACTCCATCGACAGCGGTCCTATCATGCCGACTTTCGCCATTCCCGAGGAGTTCGGTACCGAGGAGTCCTACCGTCAGAAATTGACAGAGCATGATTTATTTGAGGAATTCACCCGAGACGAGAACGGTAATGTCGTATTAAGCGAGGAAGAGGCGCATTCCAAAATCAAGAAATTAGGAGGATACGACAAACTATACCGCATCAAGCTGGAAGCCGACTATTTGGCGAAATTGACATACGACGGAGCCAAGGAGCTTTACGGAGACCCCTTGAACGATGAAGTAAAGGAGCGTCTGAACTTCGAGTTACATATCATGAAGACCATGGGTTTCCCCGGCTACTTCTTGATCGTACAAGATTTCATCCGTGCCGCTCGTGAGGAACTCGGTGTATCCGTAGGACCGGGACGTGGTTCGGCCGCCGGATCTGCCGTAGCTTATTGCTTAGGGATCACCAAGATCGACCCGATCAAATATGACCTCCTGTTCGAGCGTTTCTTGAATCCGGACCGTATCTCCCTCCCCGATATCGATACCGACTTCGATGATGATGGCCGTGGCGAGGTCTTACGCTGGGTAACAGAGAAATACGGCGCCGAGCGTGTAGCTCATATCATTACTTATGGTACGATGGCTACCAAGTCCGCTATCAAGGATGTCGCCCGGGTACAGAAATTACCGTTATCCGAATCGAACCGGTTAGCCAAATTGGTTCCGGATAAGATCCCCGACATGAAGAAGTTCAAATTGGGCGACGCCATCAAGTATGTGCCGGAACTAAAAGAGGCGGCTAACGGAAATGATCCGCTGGCACGGGATACCTTGAAATACGCCCAGATGCTGGAAGGCAACGTCCGTAACACGGGTGTACACGCCTGCGGTGTCATTATCGGACGTTATGATATATCGGATGTCGTACCTGTCAGTACGGCGAAAGACAAGGATACCGGCGAGGAGATGCTGGTTACCCAATACGAGGGTTCCGTAATCGAGGAAACCGGATTGATCAAGATGGACTTCTTGGGCTTGAAGACCTTGTCCATCATCAAGGAAGCGATCGAGAACGTGAAACTGACTACCGGACATGATCTGGATATCGACCATATCAGTCTGGAGGACCCCAAGACTTATAAATTGTATTGCGACGGAAAGACAACCGGTACATTCCAATTCGAGTCCGCCGGTATGCAAAAGTATTTGAAGGAGTTGCAACCTTCTAAATTCGAGGACTTGATCGCCATGAACGCCCTGTATCGCCCGGGCCCAATGGATTACATCCCTTCTTTTATCGCCCGTAAACAGGGTAAGGAGGAGATCAAGTACGATATTCCCGTCATGGAACGCTACCTAAAAGATACGTACGGTATTACGGTCTATCAGGAGCAGGTCATGCTTCTATCCCGTTTGCTCGCTAACTTCACGCGTGGTGAGAGTGATGCCTTACGTAAGGCGATGGGTAAGAAGTTGATCGAGAAGATGAACCATTTGAAGTCTAAGTTTATGGCCGGTGGTCAAGCCAACGGCTATAAAGAAGAAACTTTAAACAAGATCTGGTCCGACTGGGAGAAGTTCGCCTCATACGCTTTCAACAAGAGTCACGCTACTTGTTATTCATGGGTGGCTTATCAGACCGCTTACTTGAAAGCGAACTTCCCGTCCGAGTATATGGCCGCCGTCTTGAGCCGAAGCTTATCCAATATCACGGATATCACGAAGTTCATGGATGAATGTAAAGCGATGGGTATTCAAGTATTGGGACCGGACGTGAACGAGTCTATCTTGAAGTTCAGCGTAGATAAGAACAAGAACATCCGCTTCGGGCTAGGCGCCGTGAAAGGCGTAGGTGAGTCCGCCGTACAAAATATCATAGAGGAACGCAAGAAGAACGGCCCGTACAAGAGTATCTTCGATTTCGTAGAACGGGTGAACTTGACCGCTTGCAATAAGAAAAACATAGAGTCCATGGCTTTGGCCGGAGCGTTCGATAACTTCGGTATCCAGCGTGAGCAGTTCTTCACCGACAGTGGAAAAGGGGAATTGTTCTTGGATACCTTGGTTCGCTATGGTAACAAATACCAGATGGATAAGAACACGGCAGTCAACTCTTTATTCGGTGGAGACGCCTTGATCGCCATCGCTAAACCGGAGATCCCGCAATGCGAGCGTTGGAGCGATCTCGAACGCCTGAATAAAGAGAAGGAGTTGGTCGGTATTTACCTATCCGCCCACCCGTTGGATGAATACCGTATCATATTAAAGTATGTATGTAATACCGGCATGGTAGAACTTAACGAGCGGGAAACCTTACAAGGCCGGGAGATTTTATTAGGTGGTATCGTCACCGGTTTCCGGGAAGGAATGACCAAGAACGGAAAGCCTTACGGTATCTTGAAGATCGAGGATTTCACAGGTAGTGGAGAGATCCCGCTTTTCGGACAGGATTATATCGAATACAGCAAGTATGGTAAAATAGGAATGTATCTCTTGATCACAGCCCGTGTAGAGCCTAGCCGCTGGGACCCCAATAAACTGGACTTCAAGATTGGTACCGTCAACCTTTTGCAAGACGAGAAAGACAAGCTGATCGAGAAAATCAGTATCACGGTACCGATCCATGATTTGGACGAGCCGACAATCAATGAGCTTTCGGTATTGATCAAGAACAATCCGGGCCATAGCCTGTTATATTTTAAGGTTGTCGATGGGGAACATAATATTTCCCTAAATCTCTTCTCCCAAAATATCCGCTTAAACGTGACCCGTGAGCTGGTGGACTTTTTACAGGAGAACGAGAATATCGATTTTAAAATTAATGGCTAAAGTTGTGCGACGCTGAAAGAATTTGTACTTTTGGCGTCGTAACAATCATTAGATTATAATTCATAATTAAATAATACATAATTCAAAATGGCACTACAAATTACAGACGCTAATTTCGAGGAGTTGGTTAACTCCGGAAAGCCCATGGTTCTTGACTTTTGGGCAGAATGGTGTGGCCCTTGCCGCATGGTTTCTCCTATTATTGATGAATTAGCAACCGAGTACGAAGGTCGTGTGACGATCGGTAAAATGAACGTTGACGAGAATGACGATGTAGTCGGACAATTCGGTATCCGCAACATCCCTACCGTTCTTTTCTTCAAAGACGGTAAGATGGTTGATAAAGTAGTAGGCGCTACGGCTAAGGATAAGTTCGTAGAAAAGATCGAGGCTTTACTTAAATAATTGAGAATTGAGAATTGAGAATTACAGGGCGTATTCCTCTGCATTTTCAATTCTCAATTTTTAATCCCTCTAAGTATATGTCGCTTGCCCGGAGGACCGGGAAGACGGCTCATCTCAAAACCAGCCGCTTGCATACCTCTGCGTACCTCTCCTTTTGCGCAATAGGTTACGATCACTCCGCCCGGTGCGGTATGGGCATACAAACGATTATAGATTTCCTGATTCCACATCTCCGGTTGTTTCTCGGGCGCAAATGCGTCGAAATAGATCAAATCGATATCATCCGGTAGTTCACAGGCGTTACTATTTCCTTCTATTTTATGAAGTGTAAAGCGCTCTGAGATTGAAACGGGAGTATTCCACTCCGCCTCATGCAAGGCTAAGAATAACTCTTTTCTCTCCGGCCAGATCAGCTCTCCATAATTCAAGGCACGAATCGTATCTAAAGGAAGCGGGTATAACTCCACGGTATGATAATCAATATGATGTGCTTGAGATAGCTCGACATCCTTCAATGTCAAGAAGGCGTTCAGCCCTGTACCGAAGCCAACTTCCACGATTCGGATAAAGTCTTTCTCCCGCGCATGCAACCCCGCCTCAATAAATATATGTCTCGATTCCTGCAACGCCCCGTTCACGGAATGATAATGTTCATCCATCGCCGGAATATATAGCGTATGGCTTCCATCCGCCGTTATCTGTAATTCTTTCTCCATATGTATGCAAAGATAATACATACGAATCAGAATAATACTTATCTTTACCGCTATAAATATGATATAAGATATGGATAGACGCCATCTTTACTTATTAATATTCTTATTATGTACCATACAAGCAGCTATCGGTCAACAGCGCTCCTTCTCTATCAAGGGAGTTGTAAAAGACGCATCGAGCGGACAGCCGATACCTTTCGCTAACGTAGTGGTATGGAACACGACGCAAGGGGCGGTCACCGATTCCACCGGATTATTCGAGATATCCGGCATATCACCCGGAAGCTATCGTCTCCAATCCTCCTTTCTGGGATATAAGCCATTCGTTACCGCCGAATTCAGACTAGCGAATAAAGATATATTCTTCCCGATCGAGCTAGAGGAAGCCAGCCAGAATCTGCAAGAGGTTAGCGTAGTAGCCTCTCCGTTCCGTAAAACCGCCGAAAGTCCGCTAGGACTCCGTGTAATCGGTTTCAAGGAGATAGAGAAAAGCGCGGGAGGAAACCGGGACATCTCCCGGGTAGTACAAACCTTTCCCGGAGTAGCGTCTACGGCAGCGTTTCGTAACGACTTGATGGTAAGAGGAGGAGGTCCCTCGGAAAACCGTTTCTTTTTGGATGGCGTAGAGATACCGAATATCAACCATTTCTCTACCCAAGGAGCCTCCGGAGGTCCGGTCGGTATTATCAATCCCGATTTTATCCGAGAGGTCAACTTTTATTCGGCCGCATTCCCCGCATCCAAGGGGAACACTTTAAGTTCGGTATTGGATTTTAAACTACAAGATGGAAATAAGGAGAAATTCTCATTGCGAGGAGTCCTAGGAGCCTCAGATATCGGTGTGTCCGCTAATGGACCGCTAGGAAAAAAGACCACTTACCAAGTGTCTGTTCGTCGTTCTTACCTTCAATTCCTTTTCGATATGATCGGCTTGCCGTTCTTACCTACTTTCACGGATGCCCAATTCAAGATTAAGCACTCCTTCAACCCCAAGAATGAGCTTACAGTTCTCGGATTAGGGGCGATCGATGATATGAAGCTAAATACAGGAATGGAAGACATGAGCGAGAAAAACCAATATATCCTCTCTTACTTGCCGGTCGTAAAACAAAAAACGTATACCCTTGGAGCGGTTTATAAACATTACGCCGGTAAAAATCTCTACTCGGTCATTATCAGCCGTAGCCAGACCAACAATAAGAATATTAAATACAAAGACAATGACGAAAGCAAGGAAGAGAATCTCTCCTTAAATTACCGTTCGGATGAGATCGAGAATAAGTTCCGAACGGAAAACACGTTCCGCTTACCATTCATTCAATTGAATGTCGGAGGAAACATCGAATACGCCCAATACACGAATGACACCTATCAAAAGCAATTTACCTCTATCCCCCGTACTATCGTATATCAAACAGACCTTGGCATATGGAAGTGGGGTATCTATGCCACGGCTATTTATGAGAGTTATAACGAGCGGTTTACCGCCTCTTTAGGTGTTCGTGCGGACGCAAACAATTATTCCTCGGATATGAATAATTTGTTAGATCAGTTATCTCCTCGCCTATCCTTATCCTACCGCTTGTCCGATCCGCTTTATATAAACGCGAATATCGGACGCTACTACGAGCTTCCTCCTTATACGACATTGGGATTCAAGGATAATGAAGGTAATTATGTAAACCGGGCAAATCATTTAAGCTATATCCGAAGCGACCAAGCCGGATTAGGCTTGGAATACCGTCCTACCTCATACTTGAAATTCACGGCCGAAGGATTCTATAAACATTATGATCGTTATCCGATGTCCATACTCGACAGTATCCCACTCGCGTCGAAAGGTACGGACTATGGTGTCTTGGGAAATGAGGCCGTATCGTCTACCGCTACAGGGCGAGCTTATGGGCTTGAGATCATGGGACGTTGGTATAATTATAAAGGGCTTACTTTCATCGCGTCCTACACTTTGGTAAGAAGCGAATTCAAGGATGGGAGAAATATGGACACTTATCTTCCCTCGGCTTGGGACAATAAGCATCTGTTCACGTTTAGCGGGACTTATTCTTTACCCAAGAACTGGGACGTAGGCGCCAAGTTCCGGGTAGTAGGAGGCGCTCCCTATACGCCTTACGATGTAGAAAAGAGTAGTTATGTAGAAGCTTGGGACGCTAATAACGGATTATACTATGATTACAGCCGGTTTAACAGCGAACGGCTCAAGCCATTCACGCAGTTAGATATCCGTATCGATAAAACATTTTACTTCAAAAAGATCATGCTTGGAGCCTATATCGACATCCAAAACATATTGAATTCCAAATACAAAGAGCAAGACGTATATATCAAAACGGGTAAAATTATCAACCCGGAAGCTCCCATATATGAACAACGGTACGAATTAAGACCGATAGAACGTCTTACAGGAACGCTTCTCCCAAGTATCGGAGTGATGATCGAGTTATAGATTTTAGGCGTAATAGATTCTTTTTATTTTGAATTTCAGCGATTAATCATAAATCTTTTCTATTTTTGTGGGCTGTATGAACAACAAATAGTACTTTTATCGCAAATAAGCACATGAATAGGTAGGTAAAGAATGACATTATTAAAATACTACATACGATTCGTACTCTTTATCGTGTTAAGTCTGGTCTTTTCTTTCCACTTATACGCTACAGATAATGCAGGCCCTATTTTAATCATTAGCTCCTACAATCCCGATACACGTAATACGACCGCCAATATCTCCGAGTTTATGGAGGAATATAAGCGGGGAGGTGGTATCTCGCCGGTGGTTATCGAGAACATGAACTGTAAGAGCCTCCCGGAAGCCCCCTTATGGGATGGTAAGATGAGAGGTATATTGGATAAATATAAGGAAAATAACACCCCTCAGCTTATCATTATCTTAGGTCAAGAGGCATGGGCTTCTTATATCTCCCAAGAATACAAGCCTGATATACCGGTTTTATGCGGTATGATCAGTAAGAATGCGATCTTATTACCCGACTCGGATTTAAATGTCGCCGAATGGGAACCGAAATATATCGATATCCAAGAGTACGTAGATAAAGGTTTACACCTTGGCGGGTTCTTGTATTCTTATGACGTAAAAGAAAATATCCGGTTAATACGTAAGCTATATCCCAAAACTCAAAATATAGCATTAATCACCGATAATACCTACGGTGGTTTAGCTATGCAGACCTTGGTAAAAAAGGAAATGGAAAATATCAAGGATCTGAACTTGATATTACTGGATGGAAGAAAGAATAATATCTACACCATCGTTGAGCAAATCAAGAACCTGCCGGATCAGACCGTGATATTGATTGGTACATGGCGTGTAGACGTGAACGACGGGTATTATGTTGGAAATGCCACGTATACCATGATGACCGCCAATCCCAGAATCCCGACATTCACATTGGCATCCGTCGGCATAGGGCACTGGGCCATCGGAGGTTTCAGTCCCAAATACAGGCCTATAGGTTTCGATTTGGCGAAAGAGGCTTTAAGTATATTGGAGAAGAAAATCGCCCCTAAAGATATCCATCCACAAATCATTCCCAATGGATATATATTCGACGCTTCAAAGATCAAGGCTTTTGATATCAGCAGACTGTCATTACCTCACGACGCTACTATTATCAATGAGGACCCAAGCCTATTCTCCAAATACAGGTTCGAGATCTTACTAAGCGTAATCACCGTATTGCTTATTTTCCTGATTATGATATTAATCTTCTTTATCCGGACCAATAAACTGAAAGATAAGTTATTGGATCTACAGAAGGATAATATACTAATCATGAATAATATCCAAGCTTCTATCTATTTCATCAAGCCGGATTATACCGTAAAATGGAGAAACGAGGTTGAGTTCCATGACTGTATCCCTGAATTCGGTCCGGCTAACTGCTTCTTGGTCAAGAACGGAGTAAAGCCTTATTGTACCCGTTGCACGGTCGCAAAGGCCATGGAAACCAAAAAGCAGGTCGATATCACGAATGAGTTCGGCGATGGAAAGTATCTTCATATTTTGGCGAACCCTGTATTAGACGAGCACGACAACCTTATCGGGGTTATTTTCAAGAAAGAAGATGTGACAAAACAAAAACAGGCGGAGAACGAACTGAGGAAAGCGAAAGAGAAAGCGGAAGAGTCCGATCGTTTGAAATCCGCATTCTTGGCGAATATGAGTCATGAGATTCGAACGCCATTGAATGCGATCGTCGGTTTCTCCGGATTATTGGCCGTAACCGAGAATATGGAGGATAAAGAGGAATATATCAATATCATTAATAGCAACAACGACCTGCTATTGCAATTGATCAATGATATTCTCGATCTGGCCAAGATAGAGGCGGGTACGCTAGAATTCGTGGATTCAGACGTAGATGTCAATCAACTATTCTCCGATATCGAGCAGTCTTCCCGTTTGAAGGCGCAAGATGGCGTGCAGGTATGCTTTGTCGAGAAGATCCCGAATTGTATCTTACGCACCGACCGTAACCGGGTCTCCCAAGTCATTACGAACTTTATCAACAATGCCATCAAGTTCACGACTCAAGGTAGCATCCTGTTTGGCTACCGCCATAGAGATGATGAGTTGTATTTCTATGTAAAAGATACGGGATGCGGTATCGCCAAGAATAAGATCGGTCAAGTTTTCACCCGTTTCGTTAAGTTAAATAGCTTTGTGCAAGGAACGGGGCTGGGATTATCGATTTGCCAGATGATTATCAAGCGTCTGGGTGGAGATATAGGGGTGGAATCAGAGCAAGGGAAAGGTTCTACATTCTGGTTTACGTTGCCCTATTCGATACTAGAGATGCAGGAAGTCCCGCATGAGAAACCAAAGACCGAGAATGTACAGAAGAGCCAGTCATCCAAATCGGCAACCCTATTAATAGCGGAAGATAACGAAAGCAACTATACTTTATTCCAAGCCATGTTGAAAGATTATAACCTTATACACGCATGGAACGGGGAACAAGCGATCGATTTATTCAATAAATATCAACCGGACTTAATCCTAATGGACCTAAAAATGCCGATCGTAGACGGCTATGAGGCTACACGGGTAATTCGGGAAAAGAACCAGTCCATCCCTATCATCGCCGTAACGGCTTTCGCTTTCGCGGAGGATGAGGAACGGGTAAAACAAAGTGGATTCTCCTCTTACATCGCTAAACCGATCAAGCCGGATAAGCTAATCGCATGTATTAATACTTATTTATAGAATCCGTTTGGTAACAATCGGAAAACGCAAGACGAAAGAGGAACCCTTCTTTACTTGAGAGTCGAAACTAATACTTCCTCTATGACGGTTCATGATCTGCCGGCAAAGACTTAATCCGATACCGGAACCCTTAGATTTAGTCGTGAAAAAAGGCACGAAGACCTTGTCGATCGCCTCGGGAACAATTCCGCTACCATTATCAATCACCGAAATAATAACCATGCCGGCTTTTTGGACAGCCTCCACGACTATTTGAGGAGATAAGGACTCTTCACAAGCCTCTATCGCATTTTTCAATAGATTAATTAATACTTGTTCCACCATGATCCGATCCGCATATAAATTCAAATCTTCCGGTTTTACACGAAAGAAGAGGATGTCGGACTTCTCCGGAAATAGAAGCCGGATATCGTCAAAGAGAGCCGAAACCGAGAAGTTTCGTAAAGTAGGTAAAGGCAGACGGGTTAATTGCCGATAATTCTCGACAAAATCCAATAGCCCCTTACTTCTCCGGTGGATCGTTTGCATGGCTTGTACCATGATAGCGTAGTCTCTCTCATTCATGCCATTTATCGTCGCACGCTCGGCTACCGTCTCTGATAAAGAGATTACCGGAGCGATCGAGTTCATGATCTCATGCGTCAATACCCGGATAAGTTTCTGCCATGCCCCGGTTTCCGCCTCAGCGACCACCGAATTATACAATCGACTCCGTAAAGCTTCCAAGGCAGCGTTCATAGAAGAGGCCAAAGCCTTTTCGTCTTCCGTCATTGAATCGGAAGGATAAAACAGGCTCAGATCCCCGTAATGAATACTCTCTATCAGGTATTCCATCCGCTTAACAGTCTTTTGCTGATCCTTATATAAGAAAACCGAAAGCGCAAGAATACAAAATCCGAACAGCGCGGGAATAAACAAAAACCCTTTCAGCACTAAGAATGAGGCAGTAAAAGACAAGACCACGATCCCCAAAATACGAGCGAACAACAAGTAACGTATCATAAGCCAAATTTCTCCAATTTACGATACAAGGTAAAGCGGGTAATCCCTAGAAGCTCGGCGGCACGAGTGATATTCCCCTCGGCACGACGTAAGGCACGTTCGATCGCTTCTTTCTCCAATACCGTCAAATTTAACTCATCGGATGGTTCCTTATCCCTAAGCGGGACAGAACGCAGAATAAAGTCTTCCGGCCTTAGCCAATTACTTTCAGACAAGATAACCGCCCGTTCAATCGCATGTTGCAGTTCACGTACATTACCGGGCCAAGCATAATTATGTAGCTTATTCTTCCCATCCCTGTTAATGCCCTTCAAGTCTTTCTTATATTTACGGGCATACTTCGACAAGAAATGTTCAGCCAATAAGATCACGTCATTTCCTCGTTCCCTCAAGGGAGGAATATGTAACTCGATCGTATTAATACGATATAAAAGATCTTGCCGGAAAGTACCTTCTGCCACAAGATGATGGATATTCACGTTCGTTGCGCAGATCAACCGGATATCAATCGGTATGGGTTGCGTTGCTCCCAAGCGGGTTATCTGTCGTTTTTCCAAAGCGGTCAACAGTTTCGCTTGCATGGAAAGGCTTAAGTTCCCGATCTCATCCAAGAACAAGGTGCCACCGGAAGCTACCTCCATTCGTCCCGGCTTTTCCTTACGGGCATCCGTAAAAGCCCCTTTCTCATAGCCGAATAATTCACTCTCGAAAAGTTGTTCCGGAATAGAGCCCACATCGATCCCGACGAAAAGATTCTCCGAACGCGGAGATTGATGATATAAGGCGCGGGCAACTAAATCTTTACCGGTTCCATTCTCCCCCAAGATTAATATATTGGCATCCGTATTCTTTAATTTATCGACCGTAGCGAAAATAGCCTGCATCGGTTCGCTTTCACCGATGATCTCGAAGCCAGCATCCTCGGGTGAACTAAGAATCTCAACTTGTTTCTTTAAATTTCGCACTTCCGCCCTACTCTCCCGAAGTTCCAATGCCGAAGAGAGTGTAGCGAGTAATTTCTCCTTTTCCCAAGGTTTCGGGATAAAGTCGGTAGCTCCCGCCTTAATCGCCCGCACGGCCTTATCCGTATCCGAATAGGCAGTCATAAAAAGAACCACCACGTCCGGGTCTATCTTCTTTATCTTCTCCAGCCAATAGAAACCCTCCTGACCACTAATAGCATCCCGTTTGAAGTTCATATCCAACAAGATAATATCCGGGATAAAAGTCCGCATGAAATGATCGATGCGCTCCGGTTGCGTAGCCACTCTTATTTGTTCCATATAGGGCTCCAGTAATAAGTTAAGGGCAAAAAGAATGTCCTCATTATCATCTATAATTAATAATTTTCCCTTTTTCATAAGCACTGAACTAGTTTGTCATGCCTCAAAGGTAGGTATTAAATCAATGGAAGAAGCGTGCGTAATCGAACGATTATCGTGCGCAGATGAACTGTTAAATTAATAGTCCGCAAAGAGGGTTAAGATTAAGTAAACGGTAAGACTATTTAAGCGAAAGAAAAAACGAGGAGAAAGAAGGAAGACTATCTTTGAACACAATTAACAATTCAGGCATTCATGAGACCACTATTGATTGGATTTTTCGTCTGTATAAATATACACTTAGGCTATGCGCAATGGACTGAGCAAGATTCAATCTGGCTAAAGGATGTATTAGCAGGCAAAGATTCCATCAAATTGAACCCTGAATTCCAAAAAGCAATCCAAAGCGGTTCTTTCCTCAACCCGGAACCGGGAAAACCGATGGGGAAACCTCAACTGGCCGCTCCCAGCAATATCCCTATCACCAAAGATTTCTCAGAATATATCCAACAAGACGATACGACACACCGAAAAGTAGCATTGAAGGATTTACCGCCATCGGTATTCTGGCGACATAATCCACCGTATAAAAAGATACTGCCTGTCTATCAATCTATCTTAGATGAATTGAAAAGGACTCCGTCCAGTGGTCGTACCTCACTAGCTACCTTCGATCTAGGAAGGATGACCAGCCGGAAAACATATGTCCATAAACGCAACGCAAAACGCAACGGAACTTGGCAAAACTACGGTAACCTCCCTACCCCGGATGTCATCTCTAAAAGGAAGAAATTCGAAAGACAACAGGCAGAGGCCGCAAAAAAGGACTCCTCATTGATGATCCAACCACCAATCGATTAGCTTACGGGCCAAGCTCAACTTACGGGGGATCTCCGGTAGGTTATCTTTGGTATAGAAGGCACCAGAGCTTAGTTCCTCATCCTGCAACTTAATTTCCCCACTTACATAATCCGCTACAAAGCCTACCATCAAGCCACTCGGATAAGGCCAGGGTTGGTTTCCGAAATAAGTGATATTATCGACCTCTAAACCCGTTTCCTCACGGACCTCCCGGCGCACACACTCTTCCAAGGTCTCGCCAACTTCTAAGAATCCGGCCACTAATCCATGGAAAGTTCCCCGGAAATTACGGGCATGTACCAAAAGAATCGAATCCTCCTTACGGATCAAGACGATCATCGCTGCTGAGATTGTCGGATAAATCTCATGTTTGCAAGAAGGACATTGCTTCGTGATCGACGTAGTCTGCACGGTAGGAGTACCACATACCGGGCAGAAACGGCTATGGCTATCCCAATAAAGCAATTGATAAGCCTTACCCGCCTTCTCGTAACACGCTCTCGAGATATAATCCCAAGAGGCACGCAACCCCATATGTACGTAACGGTCATTCCCCTCCACCGGAATATCTAATTCTGCCGTACGCGCGGGAAGTCCATCCCGGTAATCAACCTCCAGCGTATGAGAAACCGGAACTGGGGGATTCTCGCCATAAGGGATGGTATACGTATCATTCTCTTTCTGAAGCAACAGTTGGTCTTTATAAAAAAGGAACCAATAACAGAGTTTATTTGAAGTTTCCATGCTGATATTTCCGAATTATCTTTCTGTATGTAAAACATCCGCAAACTTACGAATTAAAATCCAATAACGTGCGGAAGCGAACGTGCACCGTGCGAAGGCACACACAATCGTTTCTAAGCATTTTTCTATTATCTTATGATTAGCAGAACGTTACATCGATGGCACATTATTTGCCTCTTTTCTAAAAAATGAATATATTTAAAACCTGTTACAATGAAACTAATGATTCGAAACTTACTTTATCTATTCAAGCGGTTTAAGACCGCCGTCGTGTTAAACCTCTTTGGCTTAACAATCGCTTTCGCCGCTTTCCTCCTGATAGTAATGCAGGTGGATTACGAGATGAATTACGATGCCATGCACAGTAAATCGGGCCGAACCTTCCGGCTAGAGGCAAATCACGGAGAATTCGAGCATAACGCCATCCATTGCCTAATGTTTAGCGATGCTTTTGTTAACTCATCCGCTCATATCACGGATTACTCCTACCGTTATCCATTCTACGGAGGAGAACGGTATTGCCAAATCGACGAGGTAGACGATCAAGGAGAAGCGAAAGTATTTAAGGAAAACTTCCAGCTTTGTCTACCCAATATCTCAGATGTCTTTGATTTCCACATGAAAGAAGGTTCCGTCGAATGCCTATCCATTCCCGGTTCCGTACTCATTCCGGAGAGTGTCGCCAAAAGGCTGTTCGACAAACAATCCGCTATCGGTAAACGTATCCGGATGTCCGGCAGTAGTGGCTGGCAACCTGTAAGTACCACGATACTTACTATTGGTGGTGTCTATAAGGATTTCCCGGGAAATACTACAGTACAAAACCGTATTTACGTCCCGATGGACCAACTGGATCTATTAAAAAGTTCTTGGCAAATGTATGCCAATGAAATATACGTCACATTGGATGATCCCCGGAATAAAGAGGAGGTATTGGATCATTTCAACAAGACTTTCGATTTCGCTAAAAGCCAAATGGGTTCAGCGCAAGAGATCGCATTACGTCTAACCCCCTTAAAGGATGTTTATTACACACATGATACAACTTTCGACTTTAATCCGAAAGGTCACCGGGAGACAAATTATGTGTTACTGGGTATCGCTTTCCTCATCTTATTCATCGCCGGAATCAATTTTACCAATCTCACAACCTCGTTGATTCCCCTACGATTGAAAACGATCAATACGCACCGGGTATTAGGATGCTCCATCTATAAGTTACGAGCCATCTCACTTATCGAATCGATCGTGATCTGCTTGATATCCTACATTCTCGCCTTATTCATCGTAAACGATTTGTCTTACACACCGATCGCTAATTGGGTAGATGCGGATATACGTCTTAGTCAATACAAAGCCCTGATCCTTCTCACAGCACTGATCGCTATCTTGACGGGTTGCTTGGCGGGACTTTATCCAGCTATACGAAGTACCTCCTATGCGCCGGCCTTGGTACTAAAGGGCTCTTTCGGTCTTAGTCCCAAAGGGAAAAAAGTACGTGTCGCCCTGATCGGTTTCCAATACACGGTATCGATCGCCTTGATTATTGTTACCTTATTCATGGGACTTCAGAACCATTTCATGACCTCTAGCGAGCAACTAGGATTCAATAAAGACCAAGTAGCCATCGTGAACCTGACACCGGAGATCTACGCCAAGCATAAGCCCCAATATATCCAGAAACTTAAAGATTATCCGGGAATAGAGGATGTGGCCTTCTCCGTCTACGAGTTATCGAAAGAAGATGACATGATCGATCTCGAATATGCCCGTCATGAAGATAAGGATGTATTCTTCAAGGTATTCTATGCCTCCGAGAATTTCCTTTCCGTCATGGATATCCAAGTAGAGGAAGGAAGGGATTTTACACGGGAGGATTTAAACAAGGCACAAAGTGATTATATCATCAATCCGGCGGCAGAGCGGGATTTCCACTTACATCCCGGAGATCGTTTCAATGATCGTACGGTTCTAGGAGTCAGCAAGGATTTCCGATTTAACTCTTGCCGGATCGCAAGCTCGCCTTTCGTATTCGCATTGAATAACGATATACCCAATCCTAAATTGGTATCCTATATCCGCTTCAATTCGAAAACGAATTTACAGGAAGCTGTCGCCCACATCCGGGAAACATTAAAAGAGATCGATCCGACTTTCCCTTTCGAGATCTCTTTCTACAACACCATCTTAAACAATTTATATCAGAAAGAACAAACACTGGGTAAACTAATCTCCCTATTCGGAATAATGGCGATCTTGATCTCTATCGTAGGTGTATTCGGACTCGTGCTATTTGAGACGCAATACCGCCGGAAAGAGATCGGTATCCGCAAGATCAACGGAGCGACTATCGGACAGATTCTTTTGATGTTCAACAAGACTTATATCCGGATCGTCTCCGTTTGCTTCATCATCTCGATCCCAATAGCATGGATGGGAACACAACAGTGGCTAGAGAATTTCGCTTATAAAACACCACTCCATCTTTGGGTCTTCATCGTAGCTTTCCTAATCATTCTCTCGGTTACGATCGGTACCGTTACTTTCCGGAACTGGCAAGCGGCGAATGAGAATCCTGTGAACTCGGTGAAGTCTGAATAAACTCACTCGGAGTGATCCCGTAAATTTCTTTAAAGCAACGGGTAAAATAGTTCGGATCGGAGAAGCCGACCTGAGCAGCTACCTCCCCGACCGAATAAGCGTGCTGCCCCAATAACTCGGCGGCACGCTTTATACGTATATTACGGGTGAATGAGGAAGCGGAGCAACCGGTAGTAGACTTTAATTTCCGAAATAAGCTGGCACGGCTCATCGCCATCTCGGAACAGAAAAGCTCTACATCAAACTCCGGGTCCTGCAAATGGGCCAGAACGACCTTTGTCACTTTCGAAACAAATTCCTTATCCGGATCGGCGATGGTTTGCTCCGAAGTACGCAAGTCGAACCGATCCCTGAAATATAACTTTAGTTGCTCACTACGTTTGAGCAGATTCTTGATCTTCGCTTTTAAGACAGCAAGACTGAACGGTTTAGGCAGATAATCATCCGCTCCGGCTCCATACCCTTCCAATTGTTGACGTTCTTCCGCTAAAGCAGTCAATAGGATAACCGGTATATGGGCCGTCCGTTCATCCGTTTTCAAAGCCTCGCAACATTCAATCCCATTCATGACCGGCATCATTACATCCGAGACAATCACGTCCGGTAGGATCTCCAAGGCTTTCTCCAAACCGACCTTTCCGTTTTTCGCTATCACGACCCGGTAATCCGTTTGAAAAGCATTCATCAAATAACGACATAGATCCTCATTATCCTCTACAAATAAAAGCGTTTGTCGTAGATTCTCCGGGACCGGGTTTGTTCCTTCCAATGGAACTAATTCCCGCAAAGATACCTCTTCCATTTTAGGTTCCGAATACTCCAACCACTCCTCAGGATAAACCTCTTCCGATATAGGCAAGGCAACCGTAAAAACAGAACCTTTCCCCAATTCACTCTCACATTGAATGGTTGCCTTATGTAACTCCAATAGCTCTTTTGTGTACGCAAGGCCGATCCCCGAACTCTCCGAGCGGCGAAACGCTATCGATTCCCCCTTATAATATCGATCAAAAATATACGGTAACGATTCGGGGGGAATGCCGATTCCACTATCCGTAATTCGTAAAGTCATGACCGCATCGGATGAGCTTTGCTCCAATGAAGCGGAAAAGCTTACCGAACCACCATCCGGCGTATACTTAAATGCGTTCGACAGTAAATTATATAGAACCTGCTCTAGGATATTCTTGTCAAAATAAGCGATTGAGATATCCGGGGCAATCGAATACGTAAACGCGATTTTATAGGAATCTGCAAAAGGAATAAAGGTTTCCGAAATCTCCTTTAAGAATCGACTGAGATCCGCACAAACAATATGCGGGGAAGGAACTCCCCGGGTCAATACCGATAAATCCAGTAATTCATTGACATGCCGAATCAAGCGATTGGTATTCCGGGAGATCGTACGCAAAGTTTCTTTATCTCCACAAGATTCTTCTGAACCGGAATGCCGTTCCAGATCCTCCGTCAATCCCTTGATTATCGTCAGCGGGGTACGAAGCTCATGAGAGACATTCATAAAGAAACGGGTTTTCAACGCATCTTTTTCCTCCAGTTCTTGCTTGGCCTGTTTCAACAGCCGTGTACGTTCTTGTATCTTACGCTCCAACTCGGCTTGGCGAAGCTGATACCAGCGCACCCGGCTCTTATAGGCGATATACAACAGTACGCATACAACCACGAATACCAGCAAAATAAACCACCACGTCCGCCACCAAGGAGGGAAAATCTTGACAGGTTCGGTAATGGGAGCGCTCCAATAGGAACCATTGCCGGAAGTTTCCACCCGAAACACATAGTTTCCCGGTGGTAGACGGTTATATATAGCCGTACGATCGCTGGCGTCCACCTCCCGCCAATCCGTATCATATCCATCCAGACGATACCGGTATCGGATACTACGGGGATGAGAATAATCGAACGCGATAAAACCCACCTGTAAACCTTGCTTCTCACGTGAGTCTCCGATCGTGAGGTTCGTGATTCGCAAAGACTCAGGTATTTTTCTCAAACCGTCCGTTAACTGAACGGGATCAAAAGAAACGATCCCCTCATTACTGCCAAATACAAGTTCACCCGATTTGCGCTTACAGCAAGCGCCACCCATAAACTCATTCGATAATAAACCGTTTGCCGTCGTATAATTAACGATATGCCGGTTTTGTATATCCAAGCGACTCAGCCCTTTATTCGTGCTGACAAACAGGATGCCCGGCTCACCTTCACGGATTCCTCGTACGATATTTCCCGATAAGCCATCCTGTACCGTGAAATGATCAAATCGCCCGGTTCGCTTGTCGTATTGATCCAACCCCGCATTCGTACCGATCCACAAATAACCGGAAGAGTCCACAAACAGACAATGAATATGATTCGACGCAAGGGGATTCATCTCACCCGGTATATATCGATACGTGATAAGCGCTCTCGTCTTCGTATCCCACACCCGAAGCCGCCCCTCATCCGCTCCTCCCCAAAACCAAGACTCTTCGCTCACGCATAAGTTACATAACTCCGACAACGAGTTGATCGGATAATCATAAGAGACTTGGTAATCCGGTATAAAAGGGCGGATTCGGAAATCATCCAGATTCAACCGGTCCGGGTTGGCGTCTTGATAACTGATCCATAGGTTCCGCTCCGAATCCTCACGGATAGAACCTATAATCTTTCCGGATAAAGAGGACGGACTTTTTCGGGGTGAGAAGGTAAAACGCATATCTACCCGGGAAGTCTTATGGTTAATCCGATCTAATCCCCTAGAGGTCGCAACCCAAAGATTCAGGTCCGAATCCTCATAAACGGCTAGGATATGAAGAGAAGACAGATTCTCTTTTTCCGTGTATCCCAAGGTATATCGAAACAAGGAAGGTGTTAAATCCGCATGGCTCACCCCATACGTGGAATGTCCCGCCCACAGATGATCCGAGTCATCCAGAAACAAACAGGTAATCTGGTTACTGCTGATAGAATGTGCGTCTTCCGGCACGTTCCTCAACTGTCCCATTTTCCTCTCCTTCGGAGAATAATAAAAAAGACCTTGATTGAAACGGCTATCATCAAACCAGACCGTTCCGTCGTTACTCTCGAAGATGGATCGCACTTGGCATTCTCCTGTAGGTTCCAGATCCTCCGGCCGGTCAAAGAAATGCTCACATCGCAAGGCAAGCCGGTTCATCCGGCTAATCAAGCTTGCCCCCTTATTATGTCCGATCCAAAAATCACCATCACCGGTCTCCAAGAATTGATATACCCGAGTATCCTCACGACCGACAGATTGGAAGATCTCTCGCTCTCCCATATCAACCGAACGAAAAGCCCCTTCACGTCCCGTACCTAACCACATATAATCAAACCGGTCGATATAGATCGCGTTAACGCCATTCAAATTGCCGGCATTGATATCCTCCCGGTCATTTGTCCGTATCGTATAATCTTGAAAGTGGTTTGTTTCTTTGTCATACAAACTAAAACCTGCTAAAGTCCCTACCCAAAACGAATGATCCGGCGCCGAATACAAACAATTCACAGGAGACGACGAGACTACCGAACCCGCCGGCGAAAGGCGTACCAATTTCTTCTCTTTAGCGTCATACTCCAACATCCCGTTCTCCGTACCTATAAAGATATGTCCCGGAACGGAGGCCGAGAAACAAGTAGGACTACCATACACACGTAACTGTTGTCGAAGCCATTCTTTCGTGAAATTCAGAAATGTATCCGAACCTCTGTCATAACGGCTAATCCCACCCGAGGAAAAAAAGATCCAGATACCTCCATCTGAATCCTCGAATAATTTATCGATAGAACTGCTTTGTATACTTTCCGGACAATCCGGTACGGGCAAGAATACTTTAAACGTATATCCATCGTAGCGGTTCAAGCCTTCAGTCGTCCCGACCCAGACATACCCGGTACGATCCTTCAAAATAGAGGTCACCGAGGAAGAAGAAAGCCCGCTATCCATTGTTATCCGGTCAAAAATAACGTTGGTAGCTTGCGCTCTCGTTATCATAAGTACAAACAGCAGTAAAAGGTATATTCTCATCCATTCATCTGATTAATGCCCCAAATATAAAGATTAAGTGGGTGAAAATCACAGAAAATAGAAAGATTGAACGATTTGTACGATATTATGAAACATATGTCCGGCCCGCTCCCTCCCTATTTCCCTAGCTTTGCGGTATCAATTCTAAAACGAATGTAAAATATGAGAAAACTTTTTCTATCGCTAGTATTCCTTAGCGTGCTACTATCTATCCATGCGAATCCGGGTATTAAAGGAATCGTAATCGATCAAACCACCCGTAAGGCATTAGACTACGCTCACGTTGTATTATATGATGGAGATCATATCGTCGAAGAAGCTATGACTGAAGCGAACGGTTCTTTTCTAATCCAGCCCGTAAAACCGGGAACGTATTCGATCCGTATCCATTTTCTGGGATATGATGTTTATATGGGAGAGGAGTTTATCCTTACAGAGCAGATCAAGGATCTGGGTATTATCCCGATGCAAATGCTTGAGGTAGGCTTACAGGAAGTGGAGGTCGTAGCCAACAAGAAACAAGTCATCTATAAACTGGATAAAAAGATCATCGAGGCTTCTTCCAACCTGCTTTCCTCGGGAGGAACCGCTGTCGATATCCTAGAGAACACGCCTTCCATCCGGGTGAACGCCGAGGGAGAGGTTACCTTCCGGGGGAGTAGCGGATTCACGGTCTACGTAGATGGAAAGCCCAGTATATTTACCGGGACCCAAGCCTTGGAACAGATCCCGTCCGGACAAATCCAGAATATAGAGATCATCACCACCCCGTCCGCCCAACATGATACAGGGGGTGATGTCGGGATCATCAATGTCATTACCAAGAAGAACTTCGGGGAAGGGCTGAGCGGAGTAATCAACCTAAGCGGGAATACGGTATGGAGCCGGACCTTGGATTTCTTGTTGACCGGACAAAACAAGGCGTCTCAATGGCGTATAGGCGGTTATGTTGGAAAACGACTTCGCAAAAGTCATTTTACCCAAGAGAAAACGACGTTGGTAAACGATACGACAACGACTTCTTATTCCAATGGCCCCCGTGAAAGTAACGGCTACGCATATATTCTCAACGGAGGTTGGAGCTATACACAAAAACAAACGACTTTTTCTATTAACGCGGAAGGCGGATATGCCGGGCTCAAGCGAAAAGGGGATCTGGAATATACGGAAGAACGTTCCGCTAATGGCGAGCAATTCGAGAACGGAGAGTTCAAGAGCCTTGACGACTTTGATATCCATGAGACTTTCGGACTAGGGAATCTGGCCGTGGATCATAAGTTCAATGATAAGGGGCATAACCTTAGCGGTAGCTTCTTCTTGAAATATGGAGGCGACGCTCTGGAATATTTCCAAAGCGATCTGTTCGACAAAAACAACGTACGCCAGCAAGGTCATCGTGCGTGGGAGGCCGAACATCGTTGGACCGTCCGTGCGAAAGCCGATTATGTATTTCCATACAGCAAAACCGGACAAATCAAGGCGGGTTATCAATATTTCTCATACTCGGAAGACGGCGATTATAGTATGCAGTTTTGGAACCCGGATACCAAAGAGTTCTTCTGGCGTGACGATATTTACAACACGTTCTATTTCCAACAAGGGATCAACTCCCTTTATGCGATCGTTGGGGATAACTACCGGTCTTTTGATTTTCAAGTAGGATTACGGGGAGAACATACGCATCAAGTATTACGTAGCTCCAAAGATTGGGCGAACCGCCTACAAAGGCGTTTTGAGTTGTTCCCATCCGCCCATATCGGTTATAACCTCACACAAAATCAGAAGCTTCTATTCGCTTACAGCCGTCGTACGACCCGACCGGAGCTTTATTTCATGGAGCCATACATCACTTACAAGGATTACTATACAGCCGAGATCGGTAATCCGGATATACGCCCGGAGTACATTCATTCTTTCGAGTTGAATTATTCCTTGACTTCCGGCGACAATGCCTTGTCTGCCTCCCTATTCCACCGAACCCGCAAAGACAAGATCGAACGATTACGGGTTCCTTACCAAGCCGGGGTTACCTTGGATTCCATGGCGAACGTGGGACATGATTATTCCACCGGAATAGAATTATCGGGCAGTTTGCAGGCCACCAGTTGGTGGAATACGCAAATAAACGGTAGCCTTTACCACTACCGGGTAGAGAACGAGTATAAGACGGACGGGAAGAATGAGACCAGTACCAATTACGAGATCGCATGGAACAACGCTTTCGCGGCAGGTAAATACACAAGGATACAGCTTGACGGCAATTTCGTAGGCCCTTCCGTAACCACCCAAGGAAGAACCCAGTCGTTCTGGTTTGTCAACCTAGCGATACGGCAACAATTCTTCAAACGAAAGTTGACGGCCACCCTCTCTTTCCGGGATGTCTTCAATACGGCCCGTTATGTCAATACGATCACTTCCTCGAACTTGATTTCCAAAACACGAATCCGGCCCGATTACCCGTTGATAGGCTTGACCCTTAGCTATACGTTCAACCAGTTCAAGCTAAAGAATGGCTTATCCAACAATTCAAAGGATTTATTCGAGGGGACAAATCATTAGTACAAATCATACTATCGCAAAATCCTATATAATGGAACGTCTGAGATGTTTTAACTATTTGTCCTTGCAACTGTTATTATCGTCTCCTACTTTTGCGATAGGAAATATGACTGTGAAAATTTCCATATAGTGAGGACTGAGCCGAAAAAGTAAGCCCCGATCGAACAAACGACCGGGGCTGATTCTTTTCCCGCTTGTTCGCCCTCACGGGAAACTTGGATAATCCGCACGGGAATGATTTTCGATTTATCTTTTCATTATTCCTTTACATGTCTTATTTAACGACCACCTTTACAGTCTCGTCGCCAACCGTTACAAGAACGATACCTGCCGGAACAGCGATCGTAGCGTTATCGGAAGTGACAACTGTCTCTGCCAACGGCATACCCAACAAGTTACGAACATAAGCAGTCTCGCCTTGAGCGCCTTGGATCGTTACGGAACCGGCGTTGCCTGTTACTACGATAGAAGAAGTAGCGTTGTCAATAGACTCGTTACCGGTCGGAACCTCAGTACCCAACGTGAAGACCATAGCTTGTTCTTTAGAGCCTAAGCCTAACTTTCCGTTCAAAGCATATACATACTTGCTGTTGTCTGCCTTTGAGTAAATTACATATTCACCCTCTACAGCTGGATCAGCCAAGCAGATACCGAACTTGAAGTTATCCAAACCGCCTAACACTTCCTCAGCCTTGTCCTCTTTAGCTACAACGACAGCAGCCTTACCATTTACAACCGTATTGATCGTATCAACACCCGCGATAGTAGCCGAACGGAAGATTACCTTAGCGACCTTATCCTCCTTAGTTGTACCTTCCAACATATACTTCTCGTTGAAAGAAGCGACAGCAGAACCTTCATCAAATACTTGCATAGAGTCTGTAGCGTTATACATGAACATTCTCTCGGCCGGTTTCTCCTCACCTTCAGCAACCTCAATACCCTTAGAGATATAGAAGAACGGAGTCGTAGCCTTGCTATCCGCCGTATCCAACCAGAAGATCATGCTCTCAACGGAAAGGATACCCTCTGTGATACCATTCTTATTCAACTGATAGTTGATAGAACCCAACATATTGTCGAATGAAGCGTGACGAGGCTCAGCAGCCAATGTAGTCTTATCTGAGTTGTCGTTTACTTGTACGGTTACATTCGCGAATTCTTCAGCCTTCATATCATAAACAGATACCTTATCGTTAGTGAATTTCACCTCTTGACTTACACCGATTGCTTTTGCTGATGCGTTGATCGTACCATCTTCGCCAAATTTAACCGCACCATTCTCAGCGAAGCCCATAGCGTATGAACCATCAGCGTTCTGTCTGAAATAGAACTCAGCAGGATTTGTTCCCTCAGATTTCTCCGTATATTTCATATCCTTGCCTAAGCAGAATGTCTTAGCTTCATCACCTTCACCTGTCACGTGGAAGATCGTATAAGTAGGAACAAATAATGTATCCTTGGCGGAAACAACCTTACCATCCTTCAAGTAAGCTACATCAACCACTTGGATCGTATAGTTTTCTACAGCGTCCTTATCGTCCTCATTTATCTTACCTTTCGCTTTCTCGATTGACAAAGGAGCTAATTCTGAAGCTTTCATGCTAGGAGTCAAAGTGTTCTGTTCCTTCATTGCAGCATAGAAAGTCTTCTCACCGATCAAGTCTGTTTTACCCTTGAACAACAAAGAGACACCAGCCTCCATCTCTTCCTTGGACAAATCCAAGAAACCAGCAACTTTTTCAACAGGGATAAATTTAACTTTAGTACCGGCGATTGTTTTCATACCTTCAGTATCCTTTTTGCCATCTTCGGTCAAGTTGCCAAATTTCTTATCCTCACCTGTAGCAACCACCTCATACTCGCCCTTAACCTTAGTCTCTTGCATGCTCAATTCCAATTCTTGCTGAGTCTCGCGGTTCACTAACGTGAACGTATATTTACCATCGAAGTCCTTAACAGCCCATTGAGAAGCGGCAGACTTAAAGTTCACGTCGTTAGCGGCCATAGCGTTATATACGAATGATCCCTCAGAAACACCCGGAACCAAGTATTTATGATACTCAGTTGTAAGGCTCTTGTCCTTTTGACTTTCATCCGAGCTAGTGAAGTAAACATTCACGAAGTTAGCCACGCCTTCCTTCAACAATACAGAAGGTTTCAAATAAGTGCTAGCACCTAAAGTCGCGTTGATCAAAGAACCGATCTCGCCTTCCTCTACAGTAGTCACATAAGTCTTCGTATCCGTAGAAGTGAAACGAATAGCACCCATATAAAGAGCGGTTCCTACTTCCGGAGACTTGATCTTCAACTGATATTCATCCGGATTAGCCAACTTATCGAATTCAGTTACCATGAAAGCAGCGGAATGTTTACCCTCATTAACCTTATCACCAGCTACAGCCTCTAATTTATAAGCCGCAGTCTTAGCAGCTTTCACGTCATACTTAACGCCCTCTTTCAAGGCTAGGATCTTGATGTCCTTATTGAACAGCAAGTCTTTCTCATCCAATGTTCCATCCTTGTAGTCTTCCTTCAAAGCCTTCAAAGCCTTCTCCGTACCACCAACAACGAAGTACGTATCGCCGAAAGTCTCAGCTTCAGCCGCAGAAGCAGCCTCTTCCGTATAATCTACCGCATAGATCGGCAGGGCGAACGGATTGGCAACCAATTCTGTAGGAGCGTTGAATCCGAATGTAAAGCCCTTTTTGTTATAGTCGTTCAATGCTTTAGCATCCATAGTCTCTACCTCAGTAGCTAGAACCACTGAAAAACCTGAGGCTTCTTTCAAGAAAGCAGGCAACGTTGTGATTTCACTTAGCTTGTTTGCGGTAGAAAGAATAGTTGTTGTACGGGCATCCGCTTTCAAATCAGCGCCATCTTCAATGCTAGAGGCTTCTTTCTGAAAAGTAACAACTTTCCCTTTTGCAGACAATGAGAAGGTGTACTGGTTACCTACCTTAGCATAATTAGAAACCTCAAAAACAGACGCTTTTGTTGCAGACTCAACCTCAGTCAAAGTCCAAACCTTAGTCTTGTCTTTAAGTGTCACTTCTTTTACCGTGTAATAAGTCTCTCCAGCTTTTGCTTCTGTACTCTTTTGCAAATAGAACTTCACGCCGTTAGCTAATACCTTCTTATTATTTACAGTCGAATAGGCTGTAATCTCAGAAGCAGCATTAATAGGCATTACCGCTGAACCTGCGGACAATAAAGCCGCTGTCATCAAAGTAAAAATCCCTTTGTTCATAATCTCTAATTTAAATATTAATAATAGTGTTAATTAAATATCTATCAAGACCTTAATCAATCGCCCTCTATTCAAAAACGACTAGTCTAAACGATCGTCTAAATCTTGCGTTTTTCGAAGAGTAAAAAGAGAGATTCGTTTACAGAATCGGTTGTTTCGTAAAGGATAGGCTATCCTATTGATAAGAA
>ERZ780168.15-NODE-15-length-154252-cov-62.920887_pt1 | contig 154252 bp, 107 predicted proteins | sample MGYA00510981_ERZ780168 | MGnify/ENA primary metagenome ERZ780168 (study PRJEB29588, sample SAMEA2158769) | human gut metagenome | biome: human gut; feature: human-associated habitat; material: faeces | place: Denmark | collected 2008/2010 ...
GAGCATGAAAAAATAATGTCGTTTTTCAACCTCCGAAGTCCATCGGAGGCGAAACCTTCCATGACGAGTATTACTTACCGTATAATGATATAAGTTCGCACAATTATCAATGAGGTGGCACAAATGGATAAAACATATGGGAATACTGCGAAATTGAAATGGAGGAAATATTTTGGAATTATTAGTTTGATGATAAAAAAATTCGTAACTTTGCAGGGATTAAATGTTTGAGTGCCGGCGATGAGGCCGGTGACCGACTTTTACCGGTAATTATTTTTCGAAGAAAGCAAGAATTAGATTTTCGAAGAGAGCAATCAGTATGTTTCCGGAAGGGAGCAACCGTTATTACAAGTAATTAAAGCAATCATTATTAAGGTTTCAAAGATACGTTTCAATGACACTCAGCCCATTAACCGCCGTTTCGCCTATCGATGGCCGCTATCGTTCAAAGACCGAGGCCCTCGACAAGTATTTCTCCGAGTATGCCCTCATATGCTATAGAGTGCGTGTGGAGATTGAATATTTCATCGCGCTGTGCCGCATCCCGTTGCCGGCTCTGGCGGGGGTAGACCACGAGGTATTCCCCAAGCTTCGCGCCATCTACAATGATTTCAGCGTGGCCGACGCCGAGCGCATCAAGGAGATTGAATCAGTGACAAACCATGATGTCAAGGCTGTGGAATATTTCATCAAGGAACAGTTTGACCGTCTGGGACTTGAAGCGTACAAGGAATTCATCCATTTCGGCCTTACGTCGCAGGACATCAACAACACTTCGGTGCCGATGTCAATCAAGGAGGCCATCAGGGATGTGTACCGTCCGATGCTTTCCGAACTGATTGCGAAACTCGACTCGCTCGCCGACGAGTGGACCGACATACCGATGCTTGCCAAGACCCACGGCCAGCCGGCATCGCCCACACGTCTGGGTAAGGAAATCCGCGTATTCAGCTACCGTCTGCGCTGTCAGCTCGATGCCCTCGACAACGTGAAAATCAGCGGTAAGTTCGGCGGTGCCACGGGCAACTTCAACGCTCATCTGGCCGCCTACCCGACCATCAACTGGCAGGCTTTCGCCATCGGCTTCCTTCGCGACAGCCTCGGCATAGAGCGCGAGCAGTTCACCACCCAGATTTCCAACTACGACAACATGGCCGCCCTTTTCGACGCCATGCGCCGTATCAATACCATCATCCTCGACCTTGACCGCGACATGTGGATGTACATCTCGATGGAATACTTCAAGCAGCGCATCAAAGCGGGCGAGGTAGGTTCGTCGGCGATGCCCCACAAGGTCAATCCCATCGACTTCGAGAACTCCGAGGGCAATCTCGGCATAGCCGATGCCATTCTCTCGCATCTGGCCTCGAAGCTCCCGGTATCGCGTCTGCAGCGCGACCTTACCGACTCGACGGTGCTGCGCAACGTCGGTGTGCCGATGGGCCACATGCTCATAGCGCTCGCAAGCACGCTCAAAGGGCTCAACAAACTCATACTCAACCGCGAGGCCATCGACAAGGATCTCTCCGCCATGTGGAATGTGGTGGCCGAAGGCATTCAGACCATACTCCGCCGCGAAGGTTATCCCAAGCCCTACGAGACTCTCAAGGAGCTTACCCGCGTCAACTCCACCGTCACTGCAGAAAGCATCGCGGCGTTTATCGAGACGCTTAATGTCAGCGACGAGGTGAAGGCCGAACTCCACCGTCTCTCCCCCTCGACCTACGTGGGATATTGATCCGGGCACCCGCCGGGCAAGATGAACCGGCGGGGCACCGTATTTGTTAATCTGACATCTGTTTGTACATCTCTCGCACTATACCGACATATAAATCCGTTTAATCAAATCATATAAAAACATAAAATCAAAAACAAAAGGAACAACAATTTACGTGTCTGAAGGAATTTAAAACCAATACCATCTGAAACGTCAGACTCCTAACTTTCAAGATTGCCGCGAGGCATAAAAAACCATTTTAAAACAAAAAGCAAAACAGTGTTATGGACACCAATGAGAAAAGACCGCGCCGTCCGCGTATCGGCGAAAACAAAGGGATGCTTGAAAGCTCCACAGGGGAAAATCCTCACTTCGAGAAGGTAGATTATACACCGGGTAACTACCAGGACAACCAGGGAGGCGAACGTGAAGGGCAGCAGCGTCCCTACCAGCACCGCCAGGGCGGATACAACAACCGTCAGGGTGGATACAATCAGGGATACAACCGTCAGGGCGGATACAACAACCGGAACAACGGCTACAACAACTATCGCCCGCGCCCCGACTACAACGCCGAGCAGCCCAAAGCAGCCGCCGAAGGCGACAGCGCCACAGCCCAGACTTCAGGCGAGGAGTACACTCCCCGTCAGCGTCAGGAGGGGGAATACCAGCCCCGCCAGTACAACAACTACAATCAGGGACGTAACTACAACCGTCAGGGCGGATACAACAATAACCGTCAGGGCGGGTACAACAACCGTCAGAACAACGTATATAACAACAACCGTCAGAGCGGATACAACAACCGCCAGAACAACGGTTACAACAATAACAACAACCGTCAGGGCGGTTACAACAACAACCAGGGCGGCTACAACAACAACCATCAGGGAGGTTACAGCAACAATAACCGTCAGGGCGGGTACAACAACCGTCAGGGCGGCTATAACAACAATAACCGTCAGGGCGGATACAACAACAATCGCCAGGGCGGATACAACAACAATAACCGTCAGGGCGGATACAACAACCAGGGTTACAACAACCGCCAGGGTGGATACAACAACCGTCAGGGCAACATGCCGCGCCAGGGCAAGAGCTTCACGCCGCGCCCCAAACGCATCGAGTATGAAATGCCTATACCCGACCCCAACGAACAGATACGCCTGAACAAGTTCATGGCCAACGCCGGCATCTGCTCGCGCCGCGAAGCCGACGAGTTCATCACCCAGGGCCTTGTAAAGGTCAACGGCAACGTAGTGACCGAGCTCGGCACCAAAATCTCGCACTCCGACACCGTTGAATACGACGAAAAGGTAGTGACACTGGAAAACAAGTGCTACATCCTGCTCAACAAGCCGAAAGACTGCGTGACCACGAGCGACGACCCCAACGGACGTCTCACCGTGCTCGACCTCGTCAAAGGCGCATGCGACGAACGCATCTACCCCGTAGGACGTCTTGACCGCAACACCACCGGCGTGCTCCTGCTCACCAACGACGGCGACCTCGCCTCCAAACTCACCCACCCCAAATACGTCAAGAAGAAAATCTACCACGTATGGTGCGACAAGGATATCTCGGAGGACGACATGCAGCGCATCGCCGACGGTATCGAGCTTGACGACGGCCCCATCCACGCCGACGCTATCTCCTACGCCACCGAGACCGACCGCAACCAGGCCGGCATCGAAATCCACTCGGGCCGCAACCGCATCGTGCGCCGCATCTTCGAGTCGCTCGGCTACCACGTGACCAAGCTCGACCGCGTCTACTTCGCCGGACTGACGAAGAAGAACCTGCCCCGCGGACGCTGGCGCTATCTCACCCAGGAGGAAGTCAACTACCTGAAGATGGGTTCGTTTGAATAATGAGTAAAAAAAGTAAAACTGCAATGAAAAGAACAAAAATAGTTGACCTCTTCAGCGCCGACATGCTCGGCAAGGAGGTCAGTGTCAAAGGATGGGTGCGCACCCGCCGCGGCAACAAACACGTGCAGTTCGTCGCCCTCAACGACGGCTCGACTATCCGCAACATACAGATAGTATTCGACCTCGCCAAGTTTGACGAAGAGCAGCTCAAAGCCGTATCGACCGGTTCGGCAATCCACGTCACCGGCATGCTCGTGGAGTCGATGGGCAAAGGCCAGACATGCGAGATTCAGGCCGACATGCTCGAAATCTACGGTAGCGCAGACCCCGAGAAATATCCCCTGCAGAAGAAGGGTCACACCCTCGAGTTCCTGCGCGAGATAGCCCACCTGCGTCCCCGCACCAACACCTTCGGCGCGGTGCTGCGCATTCGCTCGGCCCTCGCCTTCGCCATCCACAAATTCTTCCGGGAGAGAGGCTTCTACTACCTCCACACTCCGCTCATCACAGCGAGCGACTGCGAAGGAGCCGGCGCAATGTTCCAGGTCACCACACTTGACCTCGAGAACCCGCCCCGCAACGAGGAGGGCAAAGTGGACTACACCCAGGACTTCTTCGGCAAGACCACCGCTCTGACCGTATCGGGCCAGCTCGAAGGTGAGCTCGGCGCGACCGCGCTAGGCGCCATCTACACTTTCGGCCCCACATTCCGCGCCGAAAACTCCAACACTCCGCGCCACCTTGCCGAGTTCTGGATGATAGAGCCCGAAGTCGCTTTCAACGACATCATCGACAACATGGAACTCGCCGAGGACTTCATCAAATACTGCATCAGCTATGCGCTCGACAACTGCCGCGACGACATCGAATTCCTCAACGAGATGTACGACAAAGAGCTTATCGCACGACTCGAAAGCGTGTTGAAAAGCGACTTCGTGCGCCTGAGCTACACCGACGGTGTCAAAATCCTTGAAGAGTCGGGCAAAAAATTCGAATTCCCCGTCTACTGGGGTGCCGACCTGCAGAGCGAGCACGAGCGCTTCCTCGTCGAGGAGCACTTCAAACGCCCTGTAATCCTTACCGATTACCCCAAGGAAATCAAGGCCTTCTACATGAAGCAGAACGAAGACGGAAAGACCGTGCGCGCCATGGACGTGCTCTTCCCCAAAATCGGCGAAATCATCGGCGGTTCGGAACGAGAGGAGAACTACGACAAACTCATGCAGCGCATCGAGGAACTCAACATACCGATGAAGGATATGTGGTGGTATCTCGACACCCGCCGCTTCGGCACCGTGCCTCACTCGGGCTTCGGCCTCGGCTTCGAGCGCCTCGTACTGTTCGTGACCGGCATGACCAACATCCGCGACGTAATCCCCTTCCCCCGCACCCCGGGCAACGCCGAGTTCTAACGACAACGTATCAACTTGTAGGAACGCGATTTATCGCGTCCGCATCAGGCGACAGTATTTTGCCATTCGGGCGCGGAGGGTGTTGCAGAACTGATGTTGATGACTGCATGATGTAGGGCTGCTCCCCGGAGCAGCCCTACAACATGGCGTATAATATATACAATATATTGCATCCCCCTACAGGCTGACGGATACGTTCGTAACGGCAGGCGACTGATTTTGAATAAAACAACCGTTTATTATACCAATATTAAGCATTTCATAGATTGGAGGTGGCATATATCGACAGATAAAAGCTGAATAACTATAACCCAACCTGCGACGTTTCGACACGTCATGGTAAAAATATTTTCGCAATAATCAAAAAATCAGGCGAAAAAGTTTTGCCGTGTCGAAAACTATGCTTAATTTTGCCCCGCAAAACGCATAATAAATTGTAAATAAATCAAAATCAACAATAAAACCAAATCACCAATATGATTATCGTACAAGTAAAAGAAGGCGAGAACATCGAAAAAGCGCTCAAAAAATTCAAACGTAAATTTGAAAAAACAGGTATCGTAAAAGAACTCCGCAGCCGTCAGGCTTTTGAGAAACCCTCAGTAGCCAACCGTAAGAAAATGATGAAGGCTGTTTACGTGCAGAAACTCCGCACCGTAGAGGAATAATTTCCCCTTCTTTACAATTACAATACACACGCAGCCGGAAGGCCGTGTGACAATCATACTTCACCATGACAGGCATTTATACTTGTCATGGTGAAGTTTTTTTTTATAATAATTCATTATATTTGCATAAATTATACATATATTTATTATTTACTCATAAACAATCACTAATGAAGCAATTTATCACGATTCTTGCTCTGGGCATAGCCGCATCGGCAGCCGGCTCACCTTCCGGCCCGGCACGCTCCGCTTCGCTCGAAAACCTTCGCATCAAGGGCATTCTGATGTATGACAACGACAAAAATGTCGAGAATTTCGGATTGTATGAATATACAGTCACCCCTGATGTTACGCGCCGTATGCTCACCCCTATCCGCGCCGTGTCGGCCAACGGAGGCAGCGTGGCAGTCGACAACAAGCTCTACACGTTCCAGTATGACATCCAGTACGGCTTTGTCAACTCGGCACGCTACTACGTCTACGACCTTACCACCGGCGAGCAGCTCAGTTCCACATCGATGGGCTACGACCTCGCCACGGCCTACAGCCACGCAGCCGTATCAAGCGCCGTCGATCCCGTAAGCGGCACCGTCTACTCCTCGGGCTACGAATACAACGAAGCCGACAAGACCCTGACCGTAAAACTGAAAACGTGGGATCTCGCCAACAACACAAAAGCCACTGTCGGCAGCATGCAGGCACCCCTTATAGCCATGGCATTTGACAAGGACGGCCAGCTGTGGGGCATCACCGCAAGCTCATCAACCACTTCGACCGACGGCGGTTTCCTCATAAAAGTCGACAAAGCCACCGGAGCCATGACCGTCATCGGCGACACCGGCGTACGCCCGTACTACGACCAGTCGGCCGTAATCGACCCCGTCAGCGGCACATTCTACTGGCTCGCCAACACACAGGCGGAAGAAGCCAATCTCTATACCGTCGACCTCACTACCGCCAAAGCCACCCTCATCAGCGCTTTCCCCAACGGCGACGAGATAGTGGCCGCCACAATCGACCCGACAGAATATGACGACGCCGCTCCCTCGCCCGTCAGAAACATCACCCTCACCCCGTCGGCCCCCTACAATGTCGAGATAGCATTTGACATGCCGTCGACAAGCTATGACGGCTCGGCACTTACAGGCAACCTGACATGGACAGCCGTGATAAAAGGCACGACGACCGTCACCCGCACAGGTGTTGCCGAAGCGGGCGCCCGCGTAGCGGAAACCGTGGCGCTTGACGCATCGCAACCGGCAACCATCATCATTACGGCAACCAAGGACGGCGCAAACGGGCCGGAAGCCGAAGCATCAGCCTATATCGGCTATGACAAAATGAACGCCGTGACCGACCTTACCCTCAAATATGCCGACGGCACCAACACCCTGACATGGACAGCGCCGGAGACCGGACATTACAACGGGTTGAAATCGGCCGACGGTTTCCGCTACATCATCAAGCGCATGCCCGAAGGCGTCACCGTGGCCGAAGCCCACGCCGCAACCACCTTCACCGAGGCTGTCACCGACGACAATCTCCGCAACACCTATTACACGGTCGCTACCGTCAACGGCGACGTGACAGGCGACGAGGCATCCTCCAACACCGTCATCACCGGCTCGGCCGTCACTCCCCCCTACTCACAGGATTTCGACCTCGCTACCTCTCTCGACCTCTACTCCACGGTCGACGCCAACAAGGACAACAATACCTGGTATTATTCGGTAAAATCCGTCAAATACCGCCAGTCGACAACAAAAGCCGCCGACGACTATCTTTTCACTCCGGCATTCAGCCTCAAGGCCGGTTATAGTTACGAGCTCACTTTCGACGGCAACGGCACCAACACCCGCTACACCAACCTGCTCGACGTGGTCATCGCATCAGCTCCCGAGGCCGAAAGCGCCGTATCGCTCATTGACGAGCCTTTATCATACAGCAACGACACCCGCTCAGTCATCACCAAGACCGTAACCGTCACCCCAAAGGCCGACGGCAAATATTATATCGGCTTCCATCTCACAAGCGCCAAATCGCAGGGCACATTCACCATCGACAACGTAAGCCTCTCGGCCGGAAAGTCGACTGCCGTACCCGCCCTCCCCGACGGTTTTGACGTCATGGCCGGAGCCAAAGGCGAACTTAAAGCCTACATCAGCGTCACCGCACCGTTGGCCACCGCCGCAGGCACAGCCACCAATCCCCCGCTGCAGCTCACACTGCAAAGAGGCGAGACCGTAATCACGAAAGCCGCCATGAATCCCGGCGAAACCAAGGACATAGTTGACGACAGCATGACCGAATCGGGCATCTATACCTACACCGCCAAATTCTCCAACGCCGATGGCGAAGGTGAAGCCGCAGAAGTGAAGGTATTCATCGGCACAGACTCACCCGCCGCACCGACCGATGTCGTGCTCACCGACAACAACGACGGAACAGCACTCGTCAGCTGGAGCCTCCCCGCCCGTGGCGTCAACGACGGATATGTCGACACCGATAAGGTCATCTGCACCATCCTTGCCGCAACCGGCGACACAGTGCTCAAGACAGGCATCAAAGGCACATCGTCCACCGTCGCGATACCCTCGGATGGCGCACAGGCATTCTACTCCGTCAAGGTAGCCGCAGCCTACACCGACAATGTCACCGCTCCCGCCACCGCCTCCAACGAAATCCTTTCCGGCGCACCCTACGCACTGCCATACGCCGAATCGTGGGCCGACGCCACCGCCTCCACCACTCCCTGGACCAAAGAGGTCGTATCGGGCAAAAGCTATGATACATCGTGGAACGCACGCGCCGACAAAACCCAGGACAATGACGGCGGAGCAGCCGATATGACAGCCTACGCCGCAGCGTCAAGCCGTTGGGCAGGACCGAAAATCGACATTTCAACAGCTGCCGAACCCGTTGCAAGCGCCTACGTCTACCTCCCCGACGGCAATACCATCCTGACTCTCCAGCTTCAGAAAGACAACGGCGAATGGGTCGACCTCGCAACCGTTGACGACGCAGCCGACGATTGGGTACCCGTCACCGCCCCGCTCACAGCCTACAAGAGCAAGAACGTACGTCTCGGTCTGCTCGGCGAATGCACCGGCGGCATGCGCTTCATCTACGTCGACAACCTCACGGTCAAGGACAAACAAAGCGGCGTTGACAGCATCACCGGCGACAACGATATCAAGATAACCGCCCTCGACGGCACCATTACCGTCATTGCCGGCCAACAGCTCCCGATAGCCGTATACACCCCCGACGGACGCTGTATCCAAAGCCTCACAGCACAATCAGCCGTGTTCCGTCTCAACGCAGGCATCTACATAGTCAAAGCAGGCACCCGCACCGCCAAAGTGACCCTCTGACACCGGAATAAAGCATTGCGACACTGATGTCGACAACCCCATGATGTAGGGCTGCTCCCCGGAGCAGCCGATAGCGAAAATTGGTCATCAGCTATCGGCGGCTGCACCGGGGTGCAGCCCTACAAAATATAACGTTAACATTACTTTGCGACATTGCCATCTGATTCAATCCGATTTTTCCGCATGGTGATATTTTTCGGATGGAATATTTGGAAAATAGAAAATAATGGTCTATATTCGTATCGTTTCAATCGTGCGACAGCCGTTATGGCCAAGCAGCAGAAATTGAAATCGGACGACAATATGCTGATAGATCGTTATCTGACATATCTACGGTGTGAACTGAATTATTCGGTTCACACCGTTTCGGCTTATTCACGCGACATACGCCGGTTCGCCGATTTCTGCTGCCACGGCAACGCTGACAGTTTCGACCCACTGACGGTATCCAACAGCGATGTCAGGAAGTGGATGGCATTCCTTTCACAGCATGGCGACACACGGCGTACACTCCGCCGCAAAGTGCAGTCACTGAGGTCGCTTTACCGCTATCTGATGCTCACGGGAGCCACCGACCGCAATCCCGCCACCGACATAAAGATTGCGCGCCCCGCCTCGACATTGCCCGCATTCATACGCACCGAGGAAATCAACAGTCTGCTCGACACGCCCTACGATACCGACAATCTCATCGAGAGCCGCAACCGACTCATCCTCACCCTGCTCTACACCACAGGCATGCGCCGCTCGGAACTTATCGGCCTCCTCGACCGCAATATCGACACCGCGCGCTGCGAACTAAAAGTGCTCGGAAAACGTAATAAGGAAAGAGTCATTCCTTTTGGGGATGAACTGAGGACTATGATTGAGCATTACCGCACACTACGCGAGGAGGCAGGCATTGCCGGCGCCCCCTGTTTTCTGACACGCCCCCACGGCGAGCCGCTCTATCCGCGGCTTGTCAACACCGTTGTCAGCGACAGTCTTGACCCGCAACAGATACACGCTGTCAAGAGGTCGCCACACGTGTTGCGCCACACTTTTGCCACCGACATGCTCAACAACGGCGCCGACCTCAACGCCGTGCAGCAGTTGCTCGGGCATTCCTCACTTGCTACTACACAGATATACACACATATATCGTACCGTGAATTAAAACAAAATTATCAACTTGCGCACCCGCGCGCACAAAAAAAAGGAGGATAATATGGAAGTTCGTATTCAAGCAATCCATTTTGACATCGCCGACCGTCTGACAGCTTTTATCAACAAGAAAGCGGAAAAACTGGCCCGTCGCAACGAAGCGATTACCGCCGTCGACGTCACTCTTAAGGTAGTGAAACCTGAATCGGCCATGAACAAGGAAGTAATAATAAAAATAACTGAGCCCCAGCAGCCCGAAATCGTGGCAACCAAAATAGCCGACACCTTCGAAGAAGCCGTCGACAACGCCATGGAAGCTCTCGAACGCCAACTCGAAAAACGCAAAGACAAATAAACGATAAGGCATGACCATTGAATAAAAAAGTGTTGCAAAACTTGAGTTTATACTTTTTTAGGACTTAAAGCTTTGCAACACTTTTCATTTCACGAACTTACCAATCAGAAAGCAGTACGCGACATCAAAAAAAGAGATAAATAAGGAATGAAGGATGTAGTAAGTTTTTCACAGGTCGAAGATTCTGTAATATCCATACGAAATCAAAACGTAATACTTGACAGCAAAGTCGCAGAACTTTATGGAGTCGAGACTCGAGAAATAAATCAGGCAATCAAGAATAATCCGGACAAATTCCCCAAAGGATATATAGTCGAATTAACGAAGGAAGAAAAAGAAGAGGTTATCAAAATTTTTGATAACCCTAAAATAAAATACTCTCCAAAACTTCCGAAAGCCTTTACTGAGAAAGGATTGTACATGCTTGCTACTATCCTGAAATCAAAACGCGCCACACAGACAACCATAGCTATTGTTGAAACATTTGCAAAGATACGCGAACTCTCCCATACTGTTGCAGAAATTGCCAACACTCATGATGATTTCAAACAGAAATCATTGATGCAACGCAGTGGTGAAATTATTGCTGACATTCTTGATGACGATATGAAAGTCAGCGATACCGAAACAACAATCGAGCTCAATTTTGCAGTTCTAAAATTCAAGCATACTGTAAAACGTAAGAACAAATAGTTTACGTAATTTAATGATACGCCATCTTGTAGGGCTGCACCCCGGTGCAGCCGCCGGGTAGCTGATAATCAACTTTCGCTACCGGCTGCTCCGGGGAGCAGCCCTACATAATGCAGCCGATAGCATCAGTTTTGCGCGTGTTTACTCAAGCTGAGCAGAGAGGGGCGGAGGCGTCTCGCCCCCGTGGTATTATTCTTCATTTCAAGAAGTTACCACGGGGACGAGACGTCCCCGCCCCACTGTCGGCTTGCACTGATGTCAGAAGCCGATGGTAATGCCTGTCGAGATGGTTTGGAACTTCGGGGAGCCGGTTTCGGATTTGAAAAGGTCGTAAGGGGAGTATTTGAAGTAGAGACCCATTGCGGGCGCCACCTGCACGCCGAGCATCACATCGACGCTGAATTTGCGCTGTCCTATGCGGTCGTAGTTCTCCTTGACCTTGCTGCCGTCGGCAAGTTCATATTGCGTGAGCATCGAGGCATGCGAGTTCCAGTTGAGTATCGCCGCGAGTTTGAACCCGAGGTGCGAGTTGCCCAATGCCTTGACAGGGGAATAATAGGTATACGAAATCGGGAATGTGAGCGAAAACACCTTGATACGCGAGAATTTGCCTTCAGTATCTTCCGGATAACCGGTGATGACCGTGGTCCCGTCGACAAGGTCAAAACGGTTCTCGCCCGTCATGCGGTAATTGCGCCAGTTGATACCCATGCCCACCTGCACTACATTACGGTTGGACGGCCCGAAACGGTGGGCGTAGAAAAGGAGGTTGTCGATACCGATTTCAAACGATTTGCCCATCTGAGTGTTCATCGCAGCCGGAGCGTCGACAGCTCCCGTGAATCCGAAATGAAGCCCCTGGACGGCACCGATCATATCATTGCACCGATTGACTTTCAGGCCCAACGGCATTGCGAAGCTCTGGCGCGATTTGATTACGGAATTGGCCTCGTAAGGAAGACTGTAGGAGGTCTGAAAAGTACTGTCACTCTCTATTCCTTTGACATCGACACTGACACCGCCGGGATTTTCGGTAATTACCACGCAGTTGGCGTTTTTCACGCACAGCACGGTATCGACCGGCTGGGTCGTTATGTCATCGTCGACGATTGTCGCCGCTGATATGCCGCATGCCGACATAAGGGCGATTGTTGCAGCCAGTATATATTCTTTCATAATGTATCGTGATATTATTGATTAGAAGCCTAAGTTTATACCAAATGATATGACGTCAAACTGCGGGCCGTTGCCGCTCTTGAACATCGCCACGGGCGAATACCGGCAATACAGGCCGAAATCCTCCCACCCGATGCCCGCGAATATGTCGTAGGTCAGTATCCGCTGCTGCAGACCCTTGAACGACTGCTCATACGAACGGTTGTCGATGGTATATTTGTTGGATGCCGTAGTGTAGGTGTTGAACTTCATGACTATGCCGGCCGACAGGCTGAATCCTTTATACATATCCTGCGTGACGGTGAAGGGCATTTCGAAGCCGAAGTTGAACAGACGCACATGCGCGTCCCTCGCGCCCTCGGGCAAATCGACCATGACGAGCGACTTGCCGTCGCGTCCGAACATTTGGCCGCCGTGAAGCGCGAACTTCTGGGCGAATATACCTGCGCCGAACGAGAATGTCGGTCCCTTGCTCCACGGAGTATAGTTCAGGCCCACTATCTTGCCCATTGCAATATCGATTGACTGGTCGAGACCGCGCGGACCGTCGACCGGCATACAGATACCTAACTGTGTATGCGCAGCCCAGGTGACTTCGCTCTTTTTGCGCTGATACTCGCGCAGGAACGGCAATGACAGTCCCCACTCGTCCTTGCTGACAGTATCGGCCAGTGAATCCTCCCTCTCGGAAGAGTATGAATAATAGAACGATTCGTCATCGCCCTGCCCTATTACGGTAATGACATTGGAGGTGGGAGATTTTGTCACCACTACTGTATGGGCGTCATTTACTACAGCGAGTGTGTCGGCCGGCAGTGTGTCGGCGTTGGCCGGAATGCATGCCGCCATTACGCCTGCTACTGCTGTTATTGCGATTTTTACGGTTTTCATATAAATCTAAACTTTGATTGGTAAGTTACTGATAAGAATTGCGGCGGTCGTGAGCGGCGCGTCATTTGAGCATCTCCTTGATTTTGTCGCGCGAAGCCATCCCCTCGAGATAGATAAGGATAATCTTGTTGCCCCCGTTGCGGTTCTGGTTGAGATAGAACAGATAGCGCTGTTTCATCCCCGAAGGCTTCAGCTGATAGAAACCGTAGTACAGACCGCCGTCGCGGTACGACACCTCGCGGTCGACGGCTTTCGCCGCGTCACGTGTGACAAGGGGCTCGATGTCATCCGCGGCTTCCGGATAGTCAGTAAGGGTAAGCGAACGGTAGAGCGACAGGGCATACCGTTCGAGCTTGTCGCCCGAAATCTGTGTCTCGCTCGCCCGTGGCTCATCGTGGTACCGGCCGTCGAAGAGCGCCCCGATGTTGAGACGGTCCTGCGCGAGCGCTGCCGACGTACCGATGGCCCAGAGCATTAATAGAGTGATGATACCTTTCATACGATTATTTTATTATTGTTTTATTACTTATATAGTTACAGTCCGCCTATTTCACTATGTCACGCAATGACACGAAATCATCGGTAATCGATTCATACACCGTGCGCTGCGCTTCGGCCATGCATCCCATCTCGCTGCTTATCAAAGCGGCAACGTCGTCAGGGTTTTCAGGACGGTTGATACCTCCGCCCGACATAGCCACCGAACGGTTTCCGGCAATGACTGCCCCCTTCTCCCCCTGCATCAGCTGTGCGATAGAGTCATGTTTGCCGGCGAGCACTCCCGAGCGGGAAGCGTTGGCGAGCATATCGCCCGACAGCATCTTCTCGAAATGTGTCAGCGACACGACGGCAGCGATAATGATAGCCACCGACGCCGCAGCCGAGACAGCCACCCATTGCGACGGGCGAAGCAAACGGCGGCGTTTACCCGCATTCTGCCTCACGGGGGGAGCGGCCACCGACCTTGCGCAGGCAAAAACACCCATCACGGCACGAGCCTCTTCGACCGGACTGTCGTGCGAGGGCGAAACGGCAAGAAGCCCGCGCAGACGTCGCTCCTCCTCGACCGAGGTCTCCCCGTCGAAATAGCGGTTGATGAGACCGAGCAGCTCGTCATGTTCGTTTATATGTCTTTCATTCTTCATAATCATTGTTTTCTTTTCAGGTAGATTTGACGTATTATTTTGCGGGAGCGCGAAAGAATTACGCGTACGTTGGCTTCGGAGATGCCCATTTCGAGGGCAATGTCGTCCATCTCCCAGCCGTCGCGGTCTCGAAGGTAGAGGATGCGGCGGTCACGTTCGGAAAGCTCCTTGTCAATCAGTTCGGTGACCTCGCCGTATAGCTCCCTCCGTTCCTGCCTGTCGTCGCCGTAGTCGTCGGTGACAGCGGCAGCCGAGGGATTGTCGTCGATATCGTCATGCCTGCGCACCGCATCACGTCGTAACGTGTCGATACAGATATTGCGCACGGTAGTGACCGCCACTCCCTCCACGGCATTGGCCGAATCGAAGTCGGAACGCCGGCTCCACAGACGCACGAACGCATCTTGCAGGGCATCGTCGACAGCCTCGTCGCTTACAATGCGTCGGGCGGTCATCTGCAGGCGCCCTTTGATACGCATAAATACCGATGTCAGGAGTTCTTCTTTCATTGCTTTCGTCTATAATACGCACCGCGATGGCGTTTGTAACAAAGTCACAAAAAATTTTCACACCAAGGCAATCACCAGGTTGTAGGGACGCGATTCATCGCGTCCGCGCCCGAATGGTGTAGCATAGTAAATATCATACACTTGACGCGGACGCGATGAATCGCGTCCCAATGCTGTTTACTTAAGACGTTAATATCGGCTGGTATCCGACAGGATACCGATTTAGCAGTAACCGGGTACATCGGAGCATAGCGAAGGTGTGCCCGGTAGTCCGATACACGGTGACGGCGCCCGAAGGCCGCCGAAATTTACATCACATCCGTCTCGGTGGCAGACAAGGAGTTATAATTAAATCGGCGGCCTTCGGGCGCCTCCGGAGTCACTGCATCTTTTCCGGGCACATCTCCGCTATGCTCCGATGTACCCGGTTACTGCTAAATCGGCGACCTGACGGGCGCCTTTATCCTTAAGTTAACAGCATTGAATCGCGTCCCTACAATCTGCTGCGACTTTGATTACCTGCCGGTGCGGTGGTGGAGGTAGGTGTGCAGGCAGCCTACAAACAGCGCGCCGCCTATGATGTTGCCTATCGTGGCGGGGAGGATATTGTTGGTCAGGCAGGTGTCGATGCTCAACGGGGCACCCTCGAGCATGGCGAGCGGCAGATAGAACATGTTGGCGATAGAATGCTCGTAACCGAGCACCACAAACGCCATTACGGGCAGCCAGCAGCCGAGCGCCTTTTCAAAAAACGTATGCCCCGACAGCGCCAGCCACACCCCGAGACACACGAACCAGTTGGCACCGATGCCCTTGACGAGCACCACCGGCCACGTCATCGATGTCTTCGCTAACCCTATGCCTATTATCGAGCTGTGGTAAGGTTCCCCCGCCGTCAGTCCGGCGAAATATACCAGCAGCCATGTGAACGCCACCGCGCCGATGAGATTGCCTATATATACTATCGACCAGTTGCGTATCACGGCCGACAGCGTGTAGTCGCGCTTCATGTAGCCCGGTATGAGCATGGCATTGTTGCCGGTGAAAAGCTCCGCGCCGAGCACCACCACGAGTATCAGACCGATAGGGAACATCATGCCGCTCAGCAGACGTTGCAGCGACGGATTGCCTCCCGTCAGTTCCGGAAAACCGAATCCCACTATCAGCGACAGTATGCCGCCTATGGCAATGAAAGCGCCGGCAAGCATGGCCGACACAAGGAGTGATACGGGCTGACGCAACGTACGCGCCACTTTGGCGTTACCCGCCGCAATAGCGGCATCAGTAATCTCGACCGGTGTTTTTATCTGCATATTATCCTAATTTTATTTATATGTAAAAATCAATGCGTACTTTCAATCGTGCGGCTCACGAAAATGGTATCGACCGACTGGCGCACCTGATACGGAGTGCCCGACACCCGCGAACGCTTCGACCCGACGTAATAAAACGACTGCTGGGTATCCCACGACGGCCAGTCGAGTTTGCGTGTGCTCCCGGCCGGAATGTCGGCGCGGATGCGGCGTGTCGTCTCATGGAACTGACGTCCCTTGCTGTCAAGATATTGCGTAGTGACCGACACGGCATTGATGTCGAAATCCGTGCGGTTGGTCACAAACACCGTCTCGCGCCGGCTTCGCAACGGTTTGTCGTATCCGAAGAGCAGTACGGCGGCGCTGTCGGGTATTATCGCCGAGTCGGCCACAGCGGCTGTCTGTTGTGCCCGCACGACGCGCCCGCTGACATTGCCGCGCGTGGTACGCTGCCGGCGCGCATGCGCATCGCCGGCCGACACCGCCGCCACGCATGCTGTCAGGAATATGGCTGCTGCAAGTCTCATAAGTAGCGGGGAGTTAAAAGTGGTGCTGCGGCGTAAGGGAACACCCTGACCGCCCCGTCAAGATTGTCGGGACGATTGTTGACACGCGTCACCGTCATCCTGAACATATAAGGGAGGAAGCGCCACAGATTTACTTTCAGTTTATTGGTAACGGGCACCATTATCAGGCGTCCGTCGTCGGCAAGAGTGACGGTAAAGCGTTTCGGCTTCGACAGTATGCCGGTATCGCCCGAAGTATATATTCGGGCATCATAGCAGTCGGCACGCCCTGCGGCGGTACATGCACCCATCACGGTACCGGGCAGAATATTGCGGTCGGGACTGTCCACCACTATCAGCTTGAAAAATATCGTGCCGGGGTCGGCGATGACGGCAAAAAGCCCCTCGCTGCCCGACATACGCCATACCCCCTCTATCGGCATCATGGCTTTGCCATCGAAATACGCATCGGCGTCGGTGACATTCATATTCACGACGCACCCCGACACTCCGGCAAGATATTGCTCAAGCTCGTCGGGTGCGGCATGCGCCACGCACGGGCGCATTAATACAGCTGAAAGCACGATAATGAGAGAGAGTTTTGCATGCATACGCATATCGTCGAGGATTACAGACGTCCGAGCCTGTAGGAGAAACCAAAACTAAACACCTCGCGCAACTGCCATTTATGCCATTTTGAGTCCTCGTACCGGCCCGTAGTGGAGTCGTAGCGAAGGTGCACATATATCTGGGTCGACAGGAAGCGGTTGATGCTGAACGACAGCGTATTCTCCCAGTCGCCCTGCAGATACTCATAGTTGGTGAAGGCCGTGAGCCGCGAGTTGAAACTGATATTGTAGGCAAGTTTCCATTCGAGGCGGCAGTCGATATTGCTACCGTACTGGCTTACCGACGTATGCCCCTCCTCGATTCCGAACTGGCGTTCGTCGATTTTGTCGTTGGTACATATCTTCAGGTTGTAGGAGAGCGGCGCTATTGACGCGTTGGTCTTGAAATTGCCCGAAGGGGTGGAGTACTCATACGTCATACCGAGACCGAGATTGAACTCGCCGGGCGAGAGAAACGCTGCCGATAGGTCGTTGGTGTTCTTGCGGTAGTTGTTGAGCAACTGGGTCTTGAACTGCATCGTGGCCGAGTAGTACCACCGTCTGGCGGCCTTCACGCCGAATTTCGAGTTGATCTGGAAATTATCCTCCGAGATGCTGTAGTTGCGCAGCGAGTCGTCGGGCGCGCTGTTCAGGCCGAGTTTGTATTGTATTGTATTCTCAAAGAGCAGGTTGGGGTGGAATGTCTGGTTAAGACGCGCATTGTATATCCCATGTATTATCGTGTTCAGATTGTTGTTGCCGCCCTGATACCAGTTGGGCGAATTGTAGGCCTGCGAGAACTGTATCATGCCGTCGAACTGCTGCAGCCAATGCATCTTCTTCACCTCGACGGCATCGACTGCGCCCTTGACCTCGGATTTGTCAACAGAAATCTCCTCGACGGTGATATGGGCGGTGGTTGGGTCGACGAAGGCGCGGAAACGCTTGGGTGCTTCGGGAAGTGTGTTGATGTTGTATCTCACATGCTGCGCATTGTCAATCATATAGCGCTGGCGCAGCTTCCGGTAGCGCAGTATGGCGTCATTGCGGTCGTTGACCCAGTCGAGGGGACCGGGTGCGGGCGTCTCCCTCCCTTCGATTGCGGTGGAGTCGGCGGTGAGCATCACGTCGTAAGTGTCAAAAATCATCGGCATGAACAGCGTGGTGGGAAGCATGCGGTTGTGCACGTCGAGCGTGGTGTCTATCTCGAATTCCTTCTCTTCGGCTTTCTCTCCGTTGATGTCGAAATAGTCCACCCATTCCTCGTCGCCGGCGGTGTCGGCGGCAACTGTATCGGCCGGCTCGGCGGCGACTGTCTCCTCGACCCACTGTCCGTTGACGAAACGGTATTTCTTGGTGACTTGCGCGTTGGCCGCCGTCACCCCCAGCATAAGCACTATGAGCAAGTAATATAATCGTGTAAGCATACCCTTGGAAAATTGCTTGCGGTAAACGAAACGTGAAATTTTTTTACAAAGATAGCAAATAATATGGAAATTTCGTAACTTTGCACATCTTAATACGACGCCATGAAGCATATATGTCTTCATGCCGTTTTTTCCGGAAAAGTTAAAACCCAATTACTGATGATTGATAAGATAAATGCACTCAAGTCAACGATAGAAGGACTTACAGCCGCCAGCGATGCCGAAGTGGAGGCCCTCCGCGTCAAGTATCTGAGCAAGAAAGGTGAGGTTTCACTGCTTTTCAATGATTTCCGCACCGTGCCCGCCGACCGGAAGAAAGCCATCGGACAGGCACTCAACGAATTGAAAAACTTTGCCACGGAGCGCATCAACGCGTTGCGCGACGCCCTCGCCTCGGCCGATACCGGCCTTGAAGGCATCGACCTGACCCGCACCCCCGCGCCGTTGCGCCTCGGCACACGCCACCCCCTTTCGCTGGTGCGTGAGGAAATCATCGCCATCTTCCGCCGTCTGGGCTTCACCGTGGCCGAAGGTCCCGAAATCGAGGACGACTGGCATGTGTTCGAATCGCTCAACTTCGCCGCCGACCATCCCGCGCGCGACATGCAGGACACATTCTTCATACAGCGCAACCCCGACGTGCTGCTCCGCACCCACACATCGTCAGTACAGACCCGCGTGATGGAGAAGACGCAGCCCCCGGTACGTATCATATGCCCCGGCCGCGTATACCGCAACGAAGCCATCTCGGCGCGCGCCCACTGCTTCTTCCATCAGGTCGAGGCGCTCTACATCGACAAGAACGTATCGTTCGCCGACCTGCGCCAGACACTTCTCTACTTCGCCCGCGAGATGTTCGGACCCGACACCAAAATACGTCTGCGCCCGAGCTACTTCCCGTTCACCGAGCCTTCGGCCGAAATGGATATATCCTGCGACCTCTGCGGAGGCAAGGGATGCTCATTCTGCAAAGGCACCGGATGGGTGGAGATACTCGGATGCGGCATGGTCGACCCCAACGTGCTCGAAGCCTGCGGCATAGACTCCAAAGTATACTCCGGATTCGCTCTCGGCATGGGCATAGAGCGCATCACCAACCTGAAATACAGGGTGAAAGACCTGCGTATGTTCTCGGAAAACGATGTCCGTTTCCTCGACGAATTCATTGACGCATAACAATAAGGAAAGTCAGACCTGCCGGACCTGTCAGACCCGTCCGACAGGTCCGACATCATCTGACCTCAATCCCATTCGACCATGCCGGGCTGGTTACAATTGCTGAGTGTTGGCGCCGGAGGTGCCATCGGAGCCATATTCCGTTTTCTGCTGCAATACTGCCTGAGCGGCTCCTACCGCCAGTGGGTCATAGTAGCCGTAAATCTCACCGGAAGCGCACTTATTGGCGCAGCGTGGGCCATAGCAGGCCGCTACGGTTCATCCGTCATCCTCAACCAGTGGCTCATCGCGGGAGTGCTCGGAGGCTTCACCACCTACTCCACGTTCGCGTGGGACAGCTTCGACCTCATCAGGAACGGACGCACACTTGAAGCCGTCCTATACATGGCAGTCACCGTCATAGGCGGATTTTTACTCTGCGCGTTAGCTTTTAACTGTACCGAAAAATTACTCCGATGACAATAAAACAACGTTATGCCGCGGTCCTTGAGCGCTTTGCCACCGCAATGCCATCGCCTGAAACGGAGCTGCACTACGACACACCGTTCCATCTGCTCTTGGCCGTGATACTGTCGGCCCAGTGCACCGACAAGCGCGTCAACATGGTCACGCCTCCGCTCTTCGAGGCATTTCCCACGCCTGAATCGATGGCCGCCGTCACGCCCGACGACGTGTTTCCGTTCATCAGATCCGTATCCTACCCCAACAACAAAGCCAAATCGCTCGTCGGAGCCGCGCGCACCCTCGTAGAGCGTTTCGGCGGCGAGATGCCTTCCGACATCGACTCGCTCATGGAATTGCCCGGCGTAGGACGCAAAACCGCCAACGTGATGCTCGCCGTGGTGTTCAACCGCGCCGCGATGGCCGTAGATACCCACGTGTTCCGCGTCAGCGAGCGTATCGGACTGACAACCAACTCCAAAAATCCACTCCAGACCGAACGTACCCTCGTAAAATATATTCCCGAGGCCGACATACCCCGCGCCCACCACTGGCTCATACTCCACGGACGCTACGTGTGCAAGGCCCGGCGTCCCGACTGCCTCAACTGCCCCATCACCGACCTCTGCCGCTATTTCAGCAGGAACGCGGGCGAACAGTGACAACACAAAAAATACTACATGGAATCCACTTTCCTCTTCATAATCGAAGCCATCGGCACCTTCGCTTTCGCTATAAGCGGTATAAGGCTTGCCGCATACAAGAATTTCGACCTGTTCGGAGCCTACACCATCGGCCTTGTCACGGCAATCGGTGGCGGAACGTTGCGCGACCTGCTCCTCGACATACCGGTGTTCTGGATGCAGACATGGATTTACCTCGCCATCACGGGGCTGGCCCTGGTGATTGTCATCATGTTCCGCCGCATGCTCATCAGCATGAACCGCATGCTGTTTATCTTCGATACGGTGGGTCTGGCGCTGTTCGTGGTAATAGGCATACAGAAAACCATAGCGACAGACTACCCCATGTGGGTGGCGATGGTGATGGGTGTAATCACCGGCTCGTTCGGCGGCATCGTACGCGACATCCTCATCAACGTCGAGCCCCTGTTTTTCCGCAAGGACATTTATGCCACTGCCTGCCTCGCCGGTGGATTCGCCTACTGGGGAAGCAACATGCTCGGATGGAGCGACATGACATCGCAACTGCTGTGCGCCGCCACCATCATCATACTGCGCACGTGCGCCCTGCGCTACAACTGGTCGCTGCCTCAGCTCAGGTACACCCCCGACGACTCAGCCGACAAATAGCCCCGCGTTGACGTTTTTTTACAAACTTTTTTCACGCCCTGAATGTTAAAAAGAGCGTAAAACCATTAGCCGCGACCTTCCCGGGTAAGGCACCGCCGGCATCAATCTGTAAAAAAACGCTATTATGAAAACTGTCAAGACCATATACTTTGCCGGAGGCTCCTTCTGGGGCACACAACAATATATACGCAACTTTAGCGGCGTGGTGTCGACGCGCATCGGCTATGCCAATTCTCTTGTACCGTCTCCGCGCTACCGGGATGTATGTCAGGGAAAAACGGGTGCGGCGGAATGCGTCAAAGTGGAGTATGACCCCACACGCATCACCCTTGAGAGTCTTGTACAGCTGTTCATGCTCTCCATCAACCCCACGTCGGTCAACCGTCAGGGCAACGATGTCGGCCCGCAGTACCGCAGCGGCATCTACTACACCGACATGGACGACGCCCATACGGTGTTCAACGTCGTAAGCGCGCTTGAGGACTCATACGACGCACCGTTCGCAGTGGAAATCCTTCCGTTGGAAAATTTCTACCGCGCCGAAAAATCATTGCAGGATTATCTCAGGCGCACCCCCGGAGGCCACTGCACCATAAGTCCGCGCCTGATGGAGTATTCACGCAGCATTCAAGGCGTATTTGACGCCATCAACCCCGCTGTATGACATTATCCCTCGGTCACTTCGGGTCGGAGGGGATAAGTGTTGCGCAGGCGCTCGAAATGCGCTCCGAATTCCGCCGTACCCCCCTTCTGCCGCAATATTACCGTATCCTCAAGCGGGTCATACGACCTCGCCACTGCATCGGCGGTGACATTCTCCACCGCTCCCGCAGGGATGTCGGGAGTCATGCGGTAGTCTATCCCGAAATAATCGCATAACGCATTTACAGCCATAGTCGTGGCGCGTATCTTGCCGTTGAGCGAATAGCCCGCGATATGAGGCGTGGCAATGTCGACGAGCTGAAGCAGCCGTTGCGACACCTCAGGCTCGTTCTCCCAGCAGTCAATCACGGCATGCCCGATTGTTCCCGCCTCAAGTGCGGCGACAAGGTCATCATTATTTACCACGGGGCCTCTCGCCGAATTCATTATCACCGCATCGCGGCGCATGCGCCCGAACAGCGCACTGTCGGCAAGGTGATAGGTGGCATGCCGCCCCTCTTTCGTCAAAGGCACATGAAATGTCACCACATCGGCCTGCGGCAGAAGTTCGTCAAGCGTAACGCCGTCAAAATCAGGCTCGCGTTCGGCACGTGGCGGGTCGCACTTCAACACACGCATGCCGAGTTTCTCACCCCAGTCGGCCACGATACTCCCCACATGCCCTACGCCTACCACTCCTATCGTCTTCCCTTCGAGACCTTCGGGAAACAGTTTCAGCAGCGACGCATATACATATTGCGCCACGGCAGGAGCATTGCATCCTGGCGCCGAAGCGACGGTTATGCCGCGTGAGGCGCACCAGGGCAGGTCGATATGGTCGGTCCCTATGGTCGCCGTAGCTATGAAGCGCACGTTGCTGTCGCCTAAAAGGGAAGCATCACACCGCGTGCGCGTACGCACAATCATGGCATCGGCACCGGCCACTGCCGCGGGCGTGAACTCACCGGGTGCAAGACGTTCTATATCAAAATAGCCTGCAAGCTCATCGGGCACGCATGGCACATGACTCTCAATTATCAGTTTCGGTTTCATAATAGCTGCATTACAACATATTATATTAACAGACCGGACACTCCAAAAGATTAGACATCGGGGCACTTCTGGAGGATGTTGCAGAATTCGAATTTTAAAGAGGATGTTGCAGAACTAATATTGACGGTTACATGATGTAGGGCTGCTCCCCGGAGCAGCCGATAACAAAAGTTGATTATCAGTTGCTTGGCGGCTGCACCGGGGTGCAGCCCTACATCATGACGGGTCATATTTACAATATTATGTAAGTTTTGCAACACCTTCAAGTTTTAACTTTGCAACACCCGCCGGTCTTACACATAGTAGCACGCCGAATAGAGCGCGACATACACCGCAATTATCCCGATCAGCACCCACACTGCGCCGCGCGGACGGCGTATCGAGAAATAATGCGCCACCTGATAGGCTCCTGTCAGACACAACAACGGGAAATACACCGACAGATTGGCATAATCGACAATCATGAACAGCATGGTCGAAATAAGCAGCAGCGTCAGAAAGCCGTTATAGGCGCGGAATTTGGCATTGTAGCTGAGTATCTTCATCAGATTGGCACACATGGCGGCGAATCCGAGTATCATCGTTATGCCTACGGCCACGAATACCGTAATCATATCCGGCATGCTAAGTCGCGAGAACACGCTCTCAAACTGCGGCCACCCTATATCAGACAGTTCCATTACTCCGAAGCCATAAAGTATCCACACGGGACATATTATGCCGATGACAATGGCGAGCACCGACCGGAAATTAAGTATCCTCATCTGCACCAGCCCGAGTATCGCCACGGGGATATAGAACATGAACGCATATTGCACAAGCGACGCCAGCGACAGCATGAAGAATATGAGGAATACCCTTCTGGTAGCCGACACATCGCCGTAGCAGCTGAACATCGTCGCAGTGATACCGAGCATAAGCACGCACATCAGCGACCCGCCGTAAAACTGCCCCGCCGTCACAGGCAGTGACGTCAGCATCACGATGTAGAGCGACGAGGTAAGGGCCGACGGCACCCGCATGAAGTTGAACACTTTGTTGAGCCCGATGAACGATATGGCCGTCAGTGCCGTCAGCACCAGACTTATGACCAACGACGGCCCGCCATGCGGAAGCCAGCGGTTGGGCGACGGGAACACAGTGCCCCTGCTACCTGTGATTTCATCGACATGGCCCGAACGGAATGCCGCATACGTCATCACTGCCGCGATGATAAATATCAGCGTGGTGCAGTTGCGCGAATGGAAGTAACGGTTGAGCCTGTCCATGCCTGAACTTATTTTTCCGACTCGAGGCGGAGGAGGTCACGGCCGATGTCGCGGCGCAGGTTCTTCCCCTCGAAATTCACCTTCGCAGCCGAGCGGTAGCTTTTGTCGAGAGCCTCGGCCACAGTGTCGGCCATCGAGCTGACTGATATGACGCGGCCTCCCGAAGTGACAAGGCTGCCGTTGTCGTCAACCTTGGTGCCGGCATGGAACAGTATGCTTTCGTCGACCGTGCCGTCGATTGTGATTGCCTTTCCCTTGGGATAGCTGCCGGGATAACCGCCCGACACGAGCATCACCGTCACCGAGGCGCGGGGATTGATGTCAAGGGGCAGGTTGCCGAGATTTCCTTCGGCTGCAGCCTTAAGCAGCTCCACGAGATCGGAGTCGATACGGAGCATGACGGCCTCGGTCTCCGGGTCGCCCATGCGCACGTTGTACTCGATTACCATCGGTTCACCCTCTACGTTGATGAGGCCGAGGAATATGAATCCGCGGTAAGTGATACCCTCTTTCTTAAGTCCGTCGATTGTAGGACGTATGATGCGGCTGTCGACTTTGCTCATGAACTCCTCGTCGGCGAACACCACGGGGCTTACGGCACCCATGCCGCCGGTATTGAGGCCGGTGTCACCCTCACCTATGCGCTTGTAGTCCTTGGCCACGGGGAGCACGCGGTAACCGCCGTTGCCGTCGGTCAGCACGAATACCGAGCACTCTATGCCCGAAAGGAATTCCTCGATGACAACCGTTGCCGACGACTTGCCGAACATGCCGTCGAGCATTTCGGCGAGTGCTTTCTTGGCTTCGTCGAGCGAGTCGATGATGAGCACGCCCTTGCCTGCTGCAAGGCCGTCGGCCTTGAGCACGTATGGCGCTTTCAGCGACTCAAGAAAACGGTAGCCGTCCTCGATGGTCTCGGCCGTGAAGCTCTGATAACGGGCTGTGGGTATGCCGTGACGCGACATGAAGGCCTTTGCGAAATCCTTGCTTCCCTCGAGGGCTGCGCCTGCTTTCGACGGGCCGGCAACAAGCACTGTGTCGGCGAAGCGGTCATAGATACCGGCCACAAGCGGGTCTTCGTTGCCCGGCACAATCATGTCGATGGCATTGTCAGCCACAAAACGCGCTATGCCGTCAAAATCGAGCGGAGAAAGCGCTACGTTGGTACCGTATTGCGCCGTGCCGCCATTGCCGGGGGCTATGTACAGATTGTCAACGAGAGGGCTTTGCGACATTTTCCATGCCAAAGCCGATTCACGGCCACCTGAGCCAAGAAGAAGGATATTCATATAATTTTGAATTTTGTAATTTTTTGAGTTTTGAATTGATTGGGAGAGGAGGTTGGGGTCAAAGAAGCCGGAGCCGTCGGAGAAGTCCGACATGTCCGACATGTCCGACCGGTCGGACCGGTCAGACCTTGCTTTATCGGAGTGCTCGGAGGTCTCTGAGTACTCGGAGTGCTCGGAGGTCTCCGGGGGCTTCGGCTACTTGCTGTTGTTGCGCGGGCGCATTTTCACGCCGGGCTTTGCAAGCGAGGGCTGACGGCCGGTTATGCTCTTGAGGGCGGCCTCGTTGCGGCGCACTGCCAGCGGGTTCTCGCTCTCTGCGGGTGCCTCGCCTCGCTGTGCGAAACTGCCGCGTGAGCCGAACGAATCGCGTCCGCGGCGCTCGTCGCGTCCATATTTGTCGCTGCGGCTGTCGCGTGAGAATTTATCGCGGCGGTCGTCACGGCGCTCCTTGTCACGTCCGTACTTGTCGCGGCGGTTGAATCCTCCGCCACGCGACGAATAGCGTTCCTCGAGTTTGTTGCGGGGCGAACCGTAGCGTGCCTCGTCACCCTCGTCGTTGGCGGCGCTGCGACGGCGGTCATCCTTGAATTTGCGCATGGAGCGGCGCTCGTCGCGGTCACCTTTCTCGCGTCCGCGGGGCTGCGACTCTCCGTGATGTATCTTGCCGCCCGACTTGCGGAACGACTTGTAGTCACCGTCGAATATCTCGTACTCGCGCAACTCGCATTCGAGAGCGCCGTTGAGTATCGGAATTTTAACCGACGGCGAAAGGTGTATCATGTCGAAATACTCTTTGCGATAGCCGATAATCCAGGCGTGATAGCCCTTGAACACATTCTTGAGCTTGTTGCCGAGCATCTCGTACAACCCCTCCATATCGTCGGCCGAGATACGCTCGCCGTAAGGAGGATTAGTGATGAGCACGCCGTCGGCGGGAGCCGAAATCCACTGCGACAGCGGCTTGACCTGCAGGTCGATATAGCGGGCCACGCCGGCGCTCTTGATATTGCGCGAGGCTATGTCGACAGCCTTGGGCGATATGTCGGCGCCATATATCTTGTAGTTGAACTCGCGCTCGCCCGAGTCATCGTTGTAGAGCGAGTCAAACAGTTCGGCGTCAAAATTCTTCCAGTTTTCAAACGCAAAGCTCTTGCGGTATATGCCGGGATTGATATTGGCGGCAATCAGCGCTGCCTCCACGAGGAATGTACCGGAACCGCACATCGGGTCGACCAGCGGACAGTCGCCGCGCCACCCCGAACGGAGTATGATGCCTGCGGCAAGCACCTCGTTGATAGGAGCTTCGGTCTGCGCCACGCGGTAGCCGCGCTTGTGGAGCGACTCGCCCGACGAATCGAGTGAAAGGGTCACGCGGTCGCCGGCTATATGCACGTTGATCATCACGTCGGCATCCTGCAGACGCACTCCGGGGCGCTTGTCGCTTCCGTAACGGTCGCGGAACCAGTCGACTATCGCGTCCTTAACCCTGTAGGTCACGAACTGCGAGTGGGTGAATTCGTCGCTGTAGGCCACTGTGTCGATGGAGAATGTCTTGTCAATCGACAGCACGCTGCTCCAGTCGAACTCCTTGACCGCATCATAGAGCGTGTCGGTATCGGTGGCAGTGAATTTATAAATCGGTTTAAGTATGCGCAAAGCCGTGCGGCAGCACAGGTTGGCTTTGTAAAGCATGGCGAGGTCCCCCTCGAAAGCCACCATACGGCGCCCCGGCTCCACATTGTAGGCGCCCAGGTTGCGCAACTCTTCGGCAAGCACATCTTCCAGTCCCTGAAAGGTCTTTGCCACCATTTCAAATGTTTCGTTCATCTGTTATTGTTATCGCGAAAGATTGTTGTTAAGTCTGATTGTATTGTCGGCGCGCGCCTGGAGCACGATGCTTCCCGGCTCGACATCGGACGTAATCCATATATTGCCGCCAATCACCGAGTCCGAGCCGATGGTTATGCGTCCCAATATCGTGGAGTTGGCGTAGATTATGACATTGTTGCCTATGACGGGATGGCGCGCAAGCCCCTTGACAGGGTTTCCCCCCTCGTCGGTGGGGAAACTGCGTGCGCCGAGCGTGACACCCTGATAGAGCTTCACGTTGTCGCCGATTATGGCGGTCTCGCCGATGACCACACCCGTGCCGTGGTCAATCATGAAAGCGTTGCCGATAGTGGCTCCGGGATGTATGTCGATACCGGTCTCCCGGTGGGCACGCTCACATATCATGCGGGGCAGCACCGGCACTCCGAGCCGGTAGAGCCTGTTGGCCACGCGGTAGTTGGTTATCGCCCTGATAGCGGGATAGCTGCATATCACCTCATCGACCGACACCGCCGCCGGGTCGCCGAGATAGATTGCCTCGGCATCGAGGGCGAGAGCCTCGCGCACCTCGGGAAGCATCGATATGAAATCGGTGGCTATCGCGTCGCAGCGGCTCCGGGTGACAGGGTCGCCTCCGTCAGTACCGAGCATGTTGAGGGCAGCGCCTATCTGCGCCGACAGCACTTCGCCGAGACGGTCGACGGTTGTGCCGAGCCAATACAGCGGATTTTGCCGCGGAGTGATATGATGTCCGAAATGTCCGGGAAATATGATAGAGCGCACAAGGTCAATTATCTCATCGACAGCCGACTGAGAAGGAAGTGCCGCATTCTCGCCGGCACTGACGCCTACCTGCCGCAGCGACTCGGCGGCGAGCAACCGGTCAACAGTATTACTTATAATCTGCCGATATTTATCCATAATTTTCTGCTTTAGTCGCGTCGCTGACGCTATCATCCGACAAAGGTAATAATTTTCATCGAAACGGCAATATCGCCATCGCTGATTTCAACCATAGAAATAGCATGGCTTCCCCCAAATTTACCGGCTTTCACGCCACGGTAAATTCTGAGGAAGCCACGCATATTATGTTCTTCGGGCTATCTGACTATTTCTTTGGCAACTTTGTCGCCGCGCACTACGATGTACAGACCGGCCGACGGAGTGTCGACACGCACGCCCTGAAGATTGTAGTATACGGGGACGGCATCCGGTTCATCGGCCTCTATGCCGTCGACTCCGGCAGTTTCCGTTACAGTCAGTTTCATGTTCTTGAGGTCGGCAACCACCTTGTATTTTCCGGGGGTGATTTTCCATGAGTATGCCGAGCTTGCGTTGACGCCTACCTTGAACACCTTGATAGTGGCTGGCTGGCCGAGGGTTACGGGAGCATTGTTTGAAGCGGCGCCGTAGCGGTCGGAAGAGTTTACATCAGCATCCCAGTCGGCGCCCTGGGCGGTGACAAATGTGAAGTATGAGTAGGTATCCTTGGCAGCTGCGGGCATTTCGACGCTGTTCCAGGTGTATACGCCGTTCTCCCTTGCGTCGGAAGCTACGGAAGTCGTAGTGTTCCAGTCATTGAGGTTTCCTATGACATAGAGCTTGGAGGGATAGTTGTCATCGATGTCGTCACCGCCGCCACCTTCTCCGCCTTGCACGTCGGTCTTGGTCCAGATGCAGTAACCGGTACCCGTAGCCTTGATGTCGCTGTCGGTATAGCCCGAGGGTGAAACCATCGCTGAACCGATTTTAACCACGAGTTTGCCTTTGGAACCTGTCACTTCGGCCATGTAGCAGTCTTTAGTCGACCGGAGCACATTGACAGCGGAATTGTTGTGCACGCCCACGGCGTTGCGTATGGCAATCATACGCTTGATCTGGCTCTTGTACTGGTTCCAGTGGGGATAGAACACACAGGGAGTACCGGGCGAGCAGAGCATGAATGCGTTGGCGGCAGGCACGTTGCCGTTAAACTTGTTTCCGTCGCGGTATGTGTCGTGGTTGTCGATGAATGTCACAGCCAGCTGCGAGTAGCCGAAATGTATCATGCCGGCGGGCTGGTTGGTGGTGCTGTTGGCTTTCCACACAAGTTTCGTCATATCGTTGGTCGAGAACGCACTGTTGACAGCATATTTGAAGGGGAAATCGAATGCTGCCGACTCCTTGCCGGTAGCCTCAATCCATGCGGCTACCGCATCGTAGCTGCCGTCCCAGTATTCGCCCACGCTGAACTGAGGCTTGGCATACTGGTTGTAGATTTTGGTATACTGGCCGCTGTAGCCCTTTACCATATCGTAACGGAAACCGGCATAGCCCATGTCCTCGAGGAGGAATTTGCAATAGTTCTTGCAGTTGTTCTGCACGTTGGCGTTGGTGTGGTCGAGGTCACGCGAACCGTTGAAGTCCTCGCCGGTGTCGGCGGCGCCTGTGCCGTGGCTTTGGCCGGGCTGGCTGTTGACCTCGTCGGTGCGGCATATTCCGTCAAGACCTATTTTCCAGGTCTGGCCGTTCCACTTCTCGGCGGGAAAGTCGGTCCAGTTGGTGGCTCCCGAGCGGTGATTGATCACGACATCCTCGATGATGCCGGTGCCCTTGGCCTTGAAAGTGGCAATCATCGAACGCAATTCGGCTTCGGTGCCCCAGCAGGTATTATGGTTGGTGAACCAGTACACGGGGTCATATCCATTGCCGGGATTGGATGCGGGTTTTGCCGAGTTGGGTACCCAGATAAGTTTGAACGATTCGCTGAGTTCGTCGGCCTTGGCCTCAAGTTTGCTCCATCCTGTCACATTCCAGCTGTCCCAGTAAAAACCCTGGAGCATCACACCTTCGTAATTGGCGGGCCATCCGATGGCCCCGGCACTGAATGACGTTGCCCCGAGCATAACGGCGGCAACCAGCGCACTCTTCAACAATTTCATGATAAAAGTAAATTTTAGAAATATGATAATTTTTGGTTTGATATGCAAAAAACGGCAGCTAAAGCATCTAAGCCGTCATAACTTACAAATATACTAACTTTTTCGGTAAAGGCAAAAAAAATCATACGACATTGAACCGGAGTGGCTTTACCCCGGCGCGTCGCACGTGTGTTCCGTCGAATGCCACGGCTCCGTTGACCCATGTCAAGGCTATGCGGCAGCTTACTTCAGTCAAAGCGTATGGTGTCCACGCGCATGGCGACATCAGCCCGGCCGGGAGATATTCCCCTACCGACGGGTGGAACGGCGCTGTCCGCTCAGCCACAACGAGGTCGGCATAATAGCCCGGACGTATGAAACCGCGGCGCTCTATGCCGAAGAGTCGCGCCGGATTGTGTGCCGTAAGCTCCACCACGCGCTCCGGAGTCAGGGCGTTGTCGTCGCGCGCCGAAAGCGTAAGCATCTCAGGGAGCATGAAGCGCACGCCGGGCATGCCTGAAGCGGCCTTGAGCAGCGTGCCCTGCTTCTCTTCGAGCAGATGGGGGGCATGGTCGGTGGCTATGGTGTCAATCAGCCCCTCGGAAAGCGCCTTGACGAGCGCGTCGCGGTCGGTGGCCGACTTGATGGCGGGGTTGCATTTGAGCATGAATCCGTTGTCGCGGGCAAGGTCGGTCTCGTCAAACAGCAGGTAGTGGGGGCATGTCTCGGCCGTGATGCGTTTTTTGCCGATTTCTCCCGGCGAGAGCAGCGACAGCTCCCGCGCCGTGGATATATGGAGTATATGCAGGCGTGTACCGTATTTTTCGGCGAGTTTTACCGCTCGCTGCGATGCCTTGAAGCATGCTTCGGCCGGACGGGCCTGCGAGTGAAGCCATACCGGCTGCTCGTCGCCGTAAAGCTCGGCGAGCCGTGCGCGGGCTGCGGCAAGCGTGGCCTCATCCTCGGCATGCACGGCAATGACTCCGCGATATGAGGCGAAAAGCTGCGATAGCGTAATGTCGTTATCGACAAGCATATTGCCGGTCGACGAACCCATGAACAGTTTCACGCCCGGGATTTCATGCGGGTCGGCGGCAAGGATTTCGTCAAGATTGTCGTTGGTGGCGCCGAGAAAGAATCCGTAGTTGGCATACGATGTTTCGGCGGCGATACGTTTTTTATCGGCCACTGCGCCCTGCGACGTCGTGGCGGGGCGCGTATTCGGCATGTCGATGAACGAGGTGATGCCTCCGCTCACTGCGGCGGCGCTTTCCGTGGCCATCGAAGCCTTATGCGTAAGTCCCGGTTCACGGAAATGAACATGCGTGTCAATCGCGCCGGGGAGCAGCATACGTCCCTCTATATCGACGCAATCGTCGGCTCCGGCAAGTTCTTCGTCCGAAGGAGTTCCATCACCGGTTTTCGATATCAGTTCGCCGTCTATTATTACATAGCCGTGACGGCGGGTGCCTTCGTTGACTATCTCGGCGTTGTAAATAATTGTCCTGCTCATTGTTCACCGGTGTATTTGGGATATTTTCTGAACCAGCTGCCGGTCTTGAGCCTGATGACGCCGAATACAGCTTCCGAGAATATGCCCGAACTCATCTTGCTCGTGCCGAGCACACGGTTCACGAAGATGATGGGCACCTCCTTTATGCGGAATCCGCACTTCATGGCGGTGAATTTCATTTCAATCTGAAACGCATAACCCTTGAACTTGATTTTGTCAAGATCCATCGTCGACAGCACGCGGCGGCGGTAGCATACGAAGCCGGCCGTGGTGTCGCGTACCTTCATGCGGGTGATGAAGCGCACGTAGGCCGATGCGTAATACGACATCAGCACACGCCCCATAGGCCAGTTCACCACATTGACACCCGATACATAGCGCGAGCCGACCGACACGTCATAGCCGTCGTCGGCGCATGCCGCCCTGAGAGCGGGCAAATCGGCCGGGTTGTGCGAGAAGTCGGCATCCATCTCGATGATGTACTCGTAGTCGTGCTCCAGACCCCATTTGAAACCGGCGATATAAGCCGTGCCGAGGCCGAGTTTACCCTTACGCTCCACGATATGGACGCGTCCGGGATGCTCCGACATCACCTCCTTGACTATCAGGGCGGTGCCGTCGGGCGAATTGTCATCAATAACAAGGACATCAAAGCATGGCTGAAGCGAGAGGACTGCTTCGATGATGGCTCGGGCATTCTCCCTCTCGTTGTACATCGGTATTATCACCAACGAATCTATTTTCGGGGTAAGCATGGCGGTGCTGCGTATTATTATGCTTTATATTAGAGCACAAAATTAATCATTTTTGCAATAGATGATGCCAATACAATTGATAATAATTTATAATTTACTAAATTTGCATTGTATTCTGACATAAAAAACCAAAAAACTATACCGATATGAAAATCAGACTTACACTGGCACTAATGCTGGCGTGCACGCCGGCATTCGCCCAACAGGCACTGTGGGGCGGCGCGCAGCTTGCATCTCCGATGATTGGCGATGACGCCGTGGTGACATTCCGCTACAACAATCCGTCGGCCAACAGCGTGAAGGTGACCGGCGACTTCAAGGCGCGCTGCGAGGGCGACAGCGTCCCGACCGTGATTGAGCTTAGCAAAGGTGCCGACGGCGTATGGCAAGGCACCACCGGCGTACCCCTTGCCCCGGAGCTTTACAGCTACGCCTTTGAAGTTGACGGCGTGCGCACCAACGACCCGTCGAACGTCTACATAGCCCGCGACGTGTCGACCCTCTCCAACATATTCCTCGTCGACGGCGGCTACGACGGCCTGTACGCCGTCGGCGATGTGCCCCACGGCACGGTGAGCAAGACGTGGTATCACAGCGACCGCCTCGGCACCGACCGCCGCATGACCGTCTATACCCCCGCAGGCTACGAGACATCGGGGCGCAATTATCCCGTGCTCTACCTGCTCCACGGCATGGGTGGCGACGAGAACGCATGGAGCGAACTCGGCCGCGCCACACAGATACTCGACAACCTGATTGCCTCGGGAAAGGCCCGCCCCATGATTGTAGTGATGCCCAACGGCAATGTCGACACCGATGCCGCTCCCGGCGAGTCGTCGCTCGGGTTAACACTCCCCGACCCAAATCTGCCACATTCGATGGACGGAACCTTCGAAGAGGTATTCCCCGAGATTGTGGAATTTGTCGACGCCAACTACCGCACGCGCCGCGACAAGGCATCGCGCGCCGTGGCCGGGCTGTCGATGGGTGGCTTCCACTCGCTGCACATATCCAAAGACTACCCCGACATGATGGGCTACGTAGGTCTGTTCTCAGCCGCAATATGGCCTCACAAGCCAGAAAGCCAAGCACACTACGCCGACATGGAGGAAAAACTCGAACGTCAGTTCGCCGACAACCCACCCCTCCTCTACTGGATAGCCATAGGCAAAGATGATTTCCTCTACGACACCAATGCCCGCTTCCGCGCCCTCCTCGACGAAAAAGAAATCCCCTACACCTACACCGAAAGCGACGGCGGCCACATCTGGCGCAACTGGCGCCACTACCTCGCCGACTTCCTCCCCCTGTTGTTCAAGTAGCAAACAGGGGCGGAGGCGTCTCGCCCCCGTGGGAATAACCTACAATACCAACGTGGAAATTTATATCCACGGGGGCGAGACGCCCCCGCCCCGGCTACCGCCCATGTACGGGGAATGTAACAATCCCGCGATTGAGCCATATTCAATCGCGGGATTGGTGTATTTAAACAATTATGAAGTGTCGGATCGGCTTATCGTTTAAGCATCTTTTTGTTGCCTACTATGTAGAGGCCGGCGGGAAGGTCGGTGAGGGCATCCTCACGGGCTACGCCCTGCTTGAGCATCATGCCCTGCATGTTGTAGACATTGACCGAAGCGTTGATGTCATCTGTTGCTATCCCGTCCAATCCTGTCACTGTTCCGTTGTAGATTGAGAACTGAACCGGAGTAAATTCCGAAGCGCCGTAGTTGTAGCCTACCGACTGCACGCCCATCTCGTAATTGCCATCTTCAAGGTTGTCGAAGAAGCATGTCTCGGAGGGAAGGAACGAACTCCATTCGGTGTACGCTTTCAGTTTGCCGGTATTGATGTCGGCGGGAACACGCATTATGGTGCCTGAAGCATTGCGTGACGCGCCTCCTACGCGGCGGAGGTAGGTATTGTAGATGGCTTTGCTGCCCGATTCGGCGTACATCTTGTCCCATGTAACGGTGACGCGTTTGGTATCCTTGTCGTAAGACACCTGTGTATTGGTGGGAGCGGCAGGAACCTGAGCCACCTGATTCTTACCTTCGAGAGTCCGGTTAAGGTAGACGCGGGGAGCACCGTCGCCGGCGGGTGAAATGAGGTCGAGCATTCCGTCGCCGTCAATGTCGCCGAATGTTATTCATGACTGCTCCTCGTCGACTGTTTCGCCGTAGTAATCCTTATTTTTGAGCAGGCCGTTGTTGAAGACATAGTTTTCGTTATACTTGCCGGTACTGCTTGACATGTATGTGCCGTTTGACCAGTCGCTGTTCGGACCCCAGCCGTCGGCAAGATAGTCGACGAAGCCGTCGCCGTTGAAGTCGGCAAGAATGGATGTACGTGCCATAGCCTCTGCCGAGGGGTGCAGGTCGGTGAGCACTTCGGAAAATTTCACATCGGTACCGTCTGACTCGTTGCGGAGTATGAAAGCCACCTTGCCGTCACGGCCGTTGGTGTTGCCAAAGCTGTTGCTGTTGGTGGTTCCGCTGAGCAGTATATCCATCTTGCCGTCCTGGTCGTAGTCGAGCACATGGATTGCCGTCTCTTTGCCGCCATCCTCGTTCTTGGAGTAGTCGTTGCTGTGATAAGCCACTGAGAAGTTGCCTTTTCCGTCGTTGGTCATGATGACAAGTTCCCAGCCGCCGTCTATACTTTTACCGTCGGCACCGGTTATAGCGTCGTGATATCCGTTGAGCAGGATATCGGGATAACCGTCGCAGTTGAAGTCGCCGAAAAGTGCGGTAGAGTAGTAGTTACGGATTGAGGCAATGCGCTTATGGGTAAAAGTATTATCCCCATTGTTGATGTAGAGGTTGGCACCGTCATTATAATACCAGTCGCCGTTTGCAACACCGGCTTCAACTACCATCAGAATATCGGGATAGCCGTCGCCGTTGACATCGGCGATAGAGAGACGGTGGTATTTGCCGGGAAGAGAGCAGCCCCAGTCACCATGCTTATTGTTGGCGATATTGTTCGGGAAACCGTTGATCTGAGAGAATTGAGTACCGTTGCCATTGTTGATGAACACCTGATTGTTGGTGTCGCCCCAAGGCGTGTATTTCTTATAAGTGCCCCAGCCATGCGTGTCGCAGTCCCACATGAGGAAGTCGACTGCACCGTCCTGGTTAAGGTCGGCGAATGCGCGCACTTGAGCGCCGTATACTATCGGGAGATAGTCCTCGTTGTTATCGGCGACACGAGCTTCGCCACGTTTCACGCCCGAATTGTCGTATGCCTCAAAGCCGTAAGGATGTCCGAAACCTTTGTTAAAAGCCATGTATGATGCATCGCCCCAATTCCAATTAGAGCCATCGTCTTCGTATGACTGGCCGCTGCAATAGTAGTCCATACGGCCGTCGCCTGTCCACGCCAGGCACTGGAAGGCAAAAGCGCCTACAAATGTAAACGCACTTGTGAGTAATAATTTTTTCATGATTGAAATGTTGTGAATTATGTTTGGTTTGGGGTTAGATTTGCAAGGTCTGCGGCAATCGAGAGGTGGTTTTTCCCATATGCCGGTGACGCAAAATTAGCATTTCACCCCCCAAACAGATTGACAACATTTCGTCATTTTTTACATCATTTATGGTATAAATTCGACAGTGAAAGTGGCATTTGGCCAATACTTTTTATTTTCATCCTCATTTATAGTATTTTGCGGCATCCCTCACAAGCGCCCAAAGTGCCCGCAAAACGCTTTTCTACCAAATGACGAAGGCGGTCGCGGACCGCTTCGACCGATACGGTGTCGATGACATCGACCATGAAGGCCTGCATGAGCATGGTGCGCGCCTCATCGCGCGGTATGCCGCGGCTTTGCATGTAGAACAGCGCTTCCTGATTGAGCTGTCCGGTAGTGGCGCCGTGGCTGCACTTCACGTCGTCGTTATTGATGATAAGCTGCGGCTTGGCATGCATCTGCGCGCCCTGCGAGGCAAGGATATTGTTGTTGGTCTGGAATGCCTCGGTGAAACGTGCGTCGGGGAATACCTCGATAAGCCCTTCGAAAGCACCGCGGGCATCGTCGTCGAGCACATAGCGGAAAAGCTGGTTGGAGGTGGAGCGGCCGACACGGTGGTTGATTACGGTCGAATTGTCGATATGCTGGGCGGCGGAACCGACAGCCATACCGTAAAGTCCTGTCGAACAGCGTTCGCCGAGAATATCGACGGTGTATTCGTTGCGGGTGATGCCGTTGAGCAGCGTGGTAGTGTTGCCCAGGAACGACGAACTCTCCTCCTGACGGACGAAAGCAAGCGAAATGCGCCGGGTCGACGCGTCCGATTCCTCGATATCGTAGACTTCAAAACGAGCCCCGCATCCTACATTTGCCTCGATGACCTGCAGACCGAGATAGTCCACGGCATCGTTGCGCGAATGGTCGCAAAGCAGCAGGCGCAGGTCGGCATCCTCACCGACGTCGACAAGGAGCCTGCGCACGGCCATCATCGGCATGTCGCTCTGGAATATATTGACAATCTGCAGCGGGCGGTCGAGTTTCACACCCTTTTTGAGGCGGATGTATACGCCCTCCTGCACGAGCAGGGTGTTGAGAGCCACCTGCGTGTTGTCGAGCGGGGCGATTTTGCCGTAGCAGCGCGCCACGCTGTCGGGAAATCGCACGGCGGCTTCGGCGAGCGACATCACGGTGACACCCTCGGGAAGATTGCGCAGCAGCGACTTGGTAGGCACGAATTTATCATTTGCGACCACGCCCATGAGCGACGACATGTTGGGAACATCGCAGCGGAAAGTCTCGGCCACGTCGACAGGTATGTCCAGACGTGCTATGTTGAGTCCGTAGTCGGGAGCAAGAAGGGCGTCGACCGAGGTAATCTCGTAGCCTTCATCACCCTTGACCGGAAGCGACTTGCCGCGCAGGGCGTCAAAGGCTGCGGGACGCATGGCGTTGAGCAGCGGCGCCGAGCCGGCATCGATAACCTCGCGGTTGTCGTTATATAGATCTATATATTGAGTCAGTGCGTTCATGACAATCAGTTGATTTCTGAGCAATCGGAGTGCTCGGAGAACTCAGAGTACTCGGAGTGCTCGGAGCTCTCAGAGAACTCGATAATTACGAATTATGAATTATGAATTCTCCTTAATCCAGTCGTAGCCGCGTTCTTCAAGCTCGAGGGCAAGTTCGGGGCCGCCGGTCATGACGATGCGGCCTTTGTAGAGCACGTGGACGTAATCGGGCTTGATATAGTCGAGCAGACGCTGGTAGTGCGTGATGACGATTGTGGCGTTTTCGGCTGTCTTGAGCGTATTTACGCCCTGCGACACTACGCGGAGGGCATCGATGTCGAGGCCGGAGTCCGTCTCGTCGAGGATGGAGAGCTGCGGCTCGAGCACGGCCATCTGGAATATTTCGTTGCGTTTTTTCTCACCGCCGGAGAAACCCTCGTTGACCGAACGCGAGGCGAGTTTGTTGTCAAGCTCCACGACGGCGCGTTTCTGGCGCATCATCTTAAGAAATTCGGTGGCCGACATGGGGGGCTCGTTGAAATATTTGCGTTTGGCATTGACGGCGGCACGCATGAAGTTGACCATCGATACGCCGGGTATTTCCACCGGGTACTGGAACGAAAGGAACAGCCCTTCGTGCGAGCGGTCCTCGGGAGGCAGCGCAAGCAAATCGATGCCGTGGAGTGTGGCCGAGCCTTCGGTGACTGTAAACGCGGGATTGCCGGCGAGCACTGACGACAGTGTAGACTTGCCCGAACCGTTGGGTCCCATTATGGCATGCACCTCGCCGCGGCGCACGGTCAGGTTTATGCCTTTAAGTATCTCTTTCTCGCCGATGGAGGCGTGCAGGTTTCTGACATCAAGAAGTATTTCGGACATTGTATGTTGGTGTTAATTGTTACTTGGGATAAGGTCGTTAAAGTCTTTAATGTCGTTAAGGACTTTAACGACTTTGTGAGAATCTTTCGGTGCAGACGCGATGAATCGCGTCCCTACAATGCAGGCATCCTGACAGCGTATTATCCGACGGAGCCTTCGAGGGTGATCTGAAGGAGCTTCTGGGCTTCTACCGCAAACTCCATCGGAAGTTTGTTCATCACCTCTTTGGCGTAGCCGTTGACTATCAGGCCTACGGCTTCTTCGGAGGGTATGCCGCGCTGGTTGCAGTAGAAAAGCTGGTCTTCCGAAATCTTCGAGGTGGTGGCCTCATGCTCTACTACGGCAGTCGGATTTTTGACATCGATATAGGGGAACGTGTGCGCGCCGCAGCGTGACGAGAGCAGCAGCGAGTCGCACTGCGTGTAGTTGCGGCAGCCGTCGGCAGCGGGAACCACTTTCACCAGTCCGCGGTAGGAATTCTGGCTCTCCCCGGCCGAGATGCCTTTCGATACGATTGTGGAGCGGGTGTTGCGCCCTATGTGTATCATCTTTGTGCCGGTGTCGGCCTGCTGGCGGTTGCGGGTTACGGCCACGGAGTAGAATTCGCCCACGGAGTTGTCCCCCTTGAGCACGCAGGATGGATATTTCCATGTGATGGCCGAACCGGTCTCGACCTGCGTCCACGACAGCTTGGAGAAGTCGCCGCGGCACAGACCGCGCTTGGTGACGAAGTTGTAGATACCTCCGCGCCCATCCTTATCGCCGGCGTACCAGTTCTGCACGGTCGAATATTTCACTTCGGCGCGCTCCTCGACTATGATTTCCACGATAGCGGCATGGAGCTGGTTTTCATCGCGCTGCGGGGCGGTGCACCCCTCGAGATAGCTCACGTAGGCATCGTCGTCGGCCACGATGAGCGTGCGCTCGAACTGCCCCGTACCCGAGGCGTTGATGCGGAAATAGGTCGACAGTTCCATCGGGCAGCGCACGCCTTTAGGGATATACACAAACGAACCGTCGGAGAACACGGCCGAGTTGAGCGCCGCGAAGAAATTGTCGCGGTACGACACCACGGTGCCGAGATATTTGCGCACGAGGTCGGGATAATCCCTGACAGCCTCGGAGAAGGAGCAGAATATTATGCCGAGCGAGGCAAGTTTCTCCTTGTGGGTGGTCTTGACCGACGATGAGTCCATCACAGCGTCGACGGCCATTCCCGATAGCTGTTTCTGCTCCTCGAGAGGTATGCCGAGACGGTTGAAGGTGTCAATCAGTTCGGGGTCGACATCGTCGAGGCTCTTCGGCCCCTCCTTCTTGCGGGGGGCGGCGTAATAGCTTATGGCCTGATAGTCGATGTCGGGAATGTCGAGATGCGCCCACCGCGGCATCTTGAGTGTCAGCCAGTAACGGTAGGCCTCGAGGCGGAAATCGAGAAGCCATTGCGGCTCCTGCTTTTTCGCCGAGATAAGACGTATGACGTCCTCATTCAGTCCGACGGGGATAATATCGGTGTCGATGTCGCTGACAAAGCCGTATTTATACTCGCCGGTGGTGGCGTCGGAGATAATATCTTTATTCTGTTCTTTCATACCGGATTATTTATCGTTATGATTGTGGCCGTCATTGTCGTTGCCCACGCTGGCCACTGCAGTCACAAAATCCTTGAATGTCTCGCTGCCAAGCACTTTGGGGGCGAAGTCGACCACGGCCCTGGCCGCGCGGCCTTCGGCGAGACGGCTGTTGGAAGTGATGTCGATGTCGGGCCGGAATGCCTGCCAGATGTTGAGCAACAGACTGAATATCAGGAACCACTCGAAGAGCGAGAAAAGGGCTCCCGCAATGCGGTCGATGACCGTAAGATGAAGGGAATGCGTTACCGTTTTTATAAGTCCCGCCACCAGACGCGCGGCTATAAAGCCTACGATAAAGAGGAGCACGCTTGCGAACACGCCGCTGACGTAGAGGTCGTTGGCATCGGGATTGCTGCCGGCGAAAAGGCGCGTGACGGAGCCTGAGAACAGGCGGCACGCTATTATGCCGACAATGACACCGCCGACAGAACCGAGCTGCGTGATGACTCCCCGTCGCAGTCCGTAGACAACCGAGACGATAAAAATCAGTAATATGAGAATGTCAAGAGCTGCCATTTCAAAATTAAATATGTATATGCTAATTCAATCTACAAAGATAATCAAATTCATAATTACATAATATATAATTCACAATTATTAATTGCGTATTGTTCATTACTAATTACTAATTGTTCATTGCCGAAAGTTCGTGGAGGAAGAGGCGGGCGCACATTTCGGCATCGTCGCCGGCACGGTGGTGGGTGCCTTCGGGTATACCGAGCGCGGAGCAGAGGTAGCCGAGTTTGTTACAGCGCATGCCGTAGATGCGGCGTGCCGTAGCGAGGGTGCAGTGCCAGCGCAGTTGCGGGAAGTGTATGCGGTACAACCCTGCGGCGGCCATTAGGCATCCGCGGTCGAAAGTGTAGTTGTGGGCCACGAAGGTATCGTAATCGTCGAGGTAGATACGTTCGATTTCTTCCCATACCTCGGCGAAGTCGGGTGCATCCTCGGTGTCCTCGGGGCGTATGCCGTGGATTTTTATATTCCAGAAGTGGTAGCGGTTGTGGGGCGGCCGCACAAGCCACGAACGCGTCTCGACAACTTCGCCGTCGCGCACCACACATATGCCCACCTCACATATTGAATCACGGCTGGCGGTAGCCGTCTCTACGTCTATTGCGATAAAATTAATCATAATAAGTCATAAATACAGTTGTCCTGCGATCGGAATATGCATTAAATCCGCATATTCTCACACAAAAGTACGCAATAAACGGATGTCGTGGAGTCAAAAAATTGTTAAACCTTGTGATATGGCCGCAATGATGCGTATATTTGCGCAAGTTATAGAATAATTTTAAACAGTTACTTACATAATCATGTTGCAACAAACCGAATTCACATTGAGGCCGCGCGGCAACGGGTTTCACCTCATCACCGCGGAAGTGTTATCGCAGCTTCCACAACTGCCTCAGACGGGACTGCTCCACCTGTTCATAAAACATACATCGGCGGCACTGACCATCAACGAGAATGCCGACCCCGACGTGCGTACTGACATGAAATCGATATTCGACCGTCTCGTCAGAGAGGGTGAACCGTATTACGAGCACACGATGGAGGGTCTCGACGACATGCCGGCGCATGCCAAGGCATCAATCATAGGGCCGTCGGTCACGATACCGATAAGCGGAGGTCGGCTCAACCTTGGCACTTGGCAGGGAATCTACCTGTGCGAATTCCGCGACTGCGGAGGCGCGCGCAAGGTTGTGGCAACCGTCTTTGGTAATTAGTAATGAGCAATTAGTAATTAGTAATGAGCAATTGGTTACGGTTGCCAAAAAAAATATGCATTTTTCAATGCATATTTTGCAGAATTATAATACGCAATTAATTTGTAGGGACATGATTCAATGCTGTTCACTTAAAGCCGTGACATCCGGAGGACGTGGATTATGCGTAAGTAAACAGCATTGGGAGGTTTTGTACCCCCCTACAAGTTGAGGCAACAGTTTAACCGGGCACGCAGCCCACAATTTGATTTGTCATGAAGGATAACGAACGGGAGATATTTCCTGTGGTCGACAGGGAGGGACACACTATCGGCAAGGCTACACGCGGCGAGTGTCACAACGGGTCACATCTGCTGCACCCTGTGGTGCACCTGCATGTGTTCAACAGCAAGGGCGAGCTTTATCTGCAGCGGCGCCCCGACTGGAAAGATATTCAGCCGGGCAAATGGGATACGGCCGTCGGGGGTCATGTGGACTACGGCGAGTCGACGGCCGACGCATTGCGGCGCGAGGTGCGCGAGGAATTAGGCATCACGGAGTTCGTGCCGGAGCATATGGTATCATACGTGTTTGACAGCGAACGCGAAAGCGAATATGTCAATGTGTACCGTACTGTCTACGACGGCGAGGTGCGTCCGAGCGAAGAACTTGACGGCGGACGTTTCTGGCCCCTCGCGGAGATACGTGCATCGCTCGGCCGGGGAGTATTCACGCCCAATTTCGAACAGGAATTCAAAAAATATTTTGAAGTATAATTTAAGTATAATTTATACAATTATGCATAATTGACGGGAAAACGCTTGCATTCAGGCAATTTTTCCGTATCTTTGCGCGATATTTTGCGGCAACCGAGAGATGTGTCATCTCAATTACTTCCGCATTCAATTAATCTTAAATCATTTCCTTCCCCTTTTTGCAACATCGTAACTATTTTAACCAAAGTCGACCATGACCAGATTCTTATATTGTATTTCCCTGATATTGGGAATATTTATGGCCGTACCGACAGTCAGCGCACAAAATTTGACTGATGATGACGGCTATCCGATAATGTATGTACGCGGCACCCAGACAGGCGACTGGAGCGCCAACGAAGACTACCGCTTCAGCCGCGAGGGCAACACCTATACCTTGCATCTTGACGCGCTCGACGGGCATTTCAAAATCTCGAACGCCGACTGGACATGCAATTTCGGTGCAAACAGCGAGACCTCAACCGACATATCGCGCTCGGCAATCAAGTCAGGCATTGCCGACGGATACAACTTCAACGCCATCGGCCTGCATGACGTTGACATATCGTTCGACCTGCAGCTCAACGGCGGACAGCTCCTCCCGACGCAGATAACATTTATCGTCGACGGCCGGCCTGCACCCGACCCCGAACCCGGTCCGGCTCCTGCTACCGGCGTATCGGGCACTCTCCCCGTGCTCCACATCAATGTATATCAGTATGACAGCGCCACCGAATCATTTATCCTCGACGGCGACGGCAACAAGATACTTGACAACGAGGTAATAAGCAAAGACTTGGGACACAAAGAGTATTTTCACGGCGAATACCGGCTCGATGTCAACGGCTGCCAGTGGCTTATCGACCTCGGCGCCACTTCGGTAGGGACAGAAGATGCACCGCTCCCCCTGCAGATCAAGGCACGCGGCAACTACACCCGCAAGGCCTTCGCAAAAAAGCCGTTCAAGCTCAAGCTCGACAAGAAGCAGAACCTCCTCAACATGAACATAAACGGCCAGAAATCAAAACATTGGGCGATACTGGCGCATGCCGATGACAACAAGGGCTATCTGCGCAACTTCACCGGCTTCGCGCTCGGCGAACGTATCGGACTGCCCTGGACACCCCGCCAGCAGCCCATAGAGGTCATCATCAACGGCGACTACCGCGGCCTCTATTTCCTGACGGAGTCGATACGCGTGGGCGACGGACGAGTGCCCGTAGAGGAGCTTGACGACAATGTCGACGACCGCGCGCTCGTGTCGGGCGGATATATCGTCGAACTTGACAACTACGACGAGCCCGACGACGCCCAGATCCAAATGGAAGAAAAGGGGCAGTCCGACCAGTACAAAGACATGCTCCGCATCACGTTCGACACCCCCGAGGTCTACTCCGACCTGCAGCGCCGATTCATCACCGACCAGTTCACCGCCATCAACGACCTCATCGGCGAGGACTCCGACAACATGTGGAAATATCTGGACCTCGACGACGCCGCCCGCTACTATGTGGTGGAGGAAATCATATCGCACACGGAGTCATACCACGGCTCGACCTATCTCTACCGCGACCGCGGAGAGGGCCGGAAATGGCACTTCTCCCCGCTTTGGGACTGCGGCAACGCTTTCAACGGACTGACCGACGCCTATTTCTATGACTGCGACCCGTATGGCAACACATGGATACCGTCGCTGCGCATGAACGCCACATTCAACGCCAAGGTGAAAGAGACATGGCAATGGTTCATGGGCACACAGGGCGGATACGCCGGCCTTACCGACGACATCGACATCTACTGCTCGCGCATAGCCGAGGCTGCCAAAGCCGACGCCCGACGCTGGCGCGGACAGCCTGTGCCTGTCGACGGAATGGATGTGACCGACAACAGCGACATGGAGTCGTGCAAGAAGACCGTGCTCCGTCACCTCAACGCCAAGATAAACTGGCTCGCGCAGCAAAACGATTTCGGCGCCATAGGGGGCAATTACCCCGAACCGGCACGCGACACTACTCCCGCCGAACCTCTCCCCTCCTATGCCCGCGAACCCGACCCCGAGCAGACCATAACAGTATATTTCATCGACGACAGCAATGAGCCGTGGGACGAAGTGTATGCCTACGTATATGGCCCCACCGAGGACGGCATCGAAAACTATCAGGCGCTCGGCGCATGGCCCGGCACCCTCATGCAGCCAGCGACAATCGAGGGAAAGAGCGGCTATATGCTCACTTTCGAGCCGGAACATAAACTTGCCGCGACAGCCTGCATAATAATCAACGGCGGCCTTGACGCGGCGCAGACCAAGACCTTCCCCCTCGCCGACGGAAACATCTACTACCGTTCGGGCAAATTCACCGATGCCGACATCGTAATCGAGGATGCCGCCGACACCGCAGCTGAATATTTCGACGTCATGGGACGCCGTGTAGCCACTCCCCGACCCGGCGGCATCTACATTGTGCGTCGCGGAAACAACATAACCAAAATGCTCGTAAAATAGCCTCATTCCTAAGAGCTTGTCTAAAATTCAGTGCATGGCGCTGCAATATAACCACCGGCCTTGAGCGTGTATCAAAACTCGATTTTATCAGCCCGCGGTTTTTAGCGAACAACAGATCATCAAGTATCATGCACCGTAATTTCAGCTTATGCCCTTATTATCAAGCATGACTGAAGGCGATAAGCCGCGTTTGCAATAATATGGATTTATATTACTACGGCCGGGCCGGCAAATCGGATGATTTGCCGGCCCGGCCTGTTATCGCTTGTTATGACTTTTGTTATGAGTTACGGCACGAGTGTCAGCCGGCTTCCTGCTCGGTGAGGTACATGTCGAGAGCTGCGGTAACGGAGGGAGCCTTTACTGTGGGGGCCTCCATGTCAAGACGGAATCCTGCATCCTTTATGGCTTTGGCCGTCGCTCCTCCGAAGCATCCTATCTTGATGTCGCCCTGATCGAAAGCGGGGAAGTTCTTCTGTAAAGACGCTATGCCTGAGGGGCTGAAGAAGAGCAACATGTCGTAGTCGAAAGGCTCGTCGGCCGTGAAGTCGTTGCTGACAGTGCGGTACATCACCGCCTTGGTGTAGTCGATTTTGTTGTCGAGGATACCGGTGTCGTCCTTATGCACGTCGGAGATGGCATAGAGGAATTTCTCCTTTGCGTGCTTGGTGAGGAACGGAAGCAGATCGGCCAGTTTGCCTGTGGAGGCATGGAAGATTTTGCGCTTGCGGTACTGGATATATTTCTGAAGATAGAGAGCGATGGCTTCGGTAGTGCAGAAATATTTCATAGTGTCAGGAATGGTGATGCGCATTTCCTCGCAAAGACGGAAGAAATGGTCAATGGCCGTACGCGCCGTGAATATCACCGCTGTAAAGTCCTGGATATTGATTTTTTGCTGACGAAACTCCTTTGAAGAAAGACCCTCGACTTTGATGAACGGACGAAATACCACTTCTACATGATGACGTTGAGCAATGTCGAAATAAGGAGATTTATCGGACGTCGGTTTAGGCTGAGATACTAAAATCTTTTTTATTTTCACGCTGTAAATTCTAAATAACGCAGAACGGATAGGGATAATCTGCGTAAAATTAATAGGGGTGTTATTTCTAAGGCGCAAAGGTACAAAATAAAATAAAGCAACGAGCCAAAATTGGTATAAAAAATTCTAAATCCCTTGCAAATAAATAAAATCCGCGTCAAAATATAGCATCCGGCGGCCAATATGAGCATCACGTCGGTGAGTCCGGTGTAGAAAAGCGACAGCAGCGCGGGCACGATAAGAAGCATGGACAGGAGGGTCTGCGAGGCGTTGAATCCCGAGAGCCACTGGCGGGTGGCGTCGCGGTCGGCGAATGCATACCCCACGGTGCTGTACACTGCGAGCTGCCACAGGTAATAGCACAGGGCGACCAGCGCGAGCAGCATCGTCATGGCCAGCGCGCCGGTGTCCTCTCTTACTATTCCGTCAGACACGGCGGCGGAAAACATCAGTATCCCCTCGCTCAGACACAGCAGCACGATGATGATGCACAGGGTGCGTGTCTCGTTGGCCGTGCGGTTGTCGAATGCATTGGCACGCATCCTTATGCCTATGAGGTTTTGCCTGAAGTTTTTGAAAAGCTGCCGGCAATGGCTGATATTGAGGGCTATGATTACGAGCATGGCGACGATAATGGTCGAGAGCCATGAGTTCTCGCCATAACCGACAGGACGCTGCGTCCCTTCGAGGCCCTGCATGTAGGTTGAGACGGGCTTCGACGGTGTCACTGCTTTTTCCGCACGTGAGAACGGTGCGTCGGCTTCGGTACTATATCGTAAAAATTCGTTTTCCAACTGAAAGGATTAATATCAAAAGGATTAATATTATCGGAGATGGTCGTATTATCGTATTATATTGTAGGGACGCACGGTCTGTGCGTCCGGAATGCGCGCATTGGTTATCAGCTGATTTTCGGACGCACAGACCGTGCGTCCATACCTTGTTTGCCGAAATTTAGCAGTTTTATACCGGCATCAACGCTTTATGTCGAGTTTCTGTGAGAACTCGCGTATCTCCACCGGCTTGACTATGCGGGCTACGGCATCCTCGACCGAGTCGGTCACATACCATAGCTTGCGGTGGTCGTCGTTCATGAAGTGCTCGGCTATGGAGCGGTCGAGCATTCCGATGAGCGGGTCGTAGTAGCCGTCGACGTTGAGTATCACGACATGGCCCTGATACAGTCCGAGCTGACGCCATGTGATGATTTCAAGCAGTTCCTCGAATGTGCCGCAGCCTCCGGGGAGGGCAACCGCCGCGCGCGATAGGGAGGCCATAGTGCGTTTGCGCTCATGCATCGACCCCACTGTTATCATCTCGCTCAGGCCGGGATAATTCCACCCGCGCTCTACCATGAAGTCAGGGAGCACACCGACGGCGCGGCCTCCGGCTTCGAGCGCACCGGTGATTGCCGCAGCCATCAGGCCTTCGCGGCCGCCTCCCGACACGAGGTCAAGTCCCACCCGGGCGATAGCCTGCCCGAGCGCATAGGCCGCCTCCTTGTATTTTCTTGCCACAAGCGGCGACGAAGCGCCGTAGACGGTCACTGCCTGTCTGTTTTCACATTCTGTCATCTCCCCGCACGTTGAAATTCATCTTTTACGGCATCCACCACATTGATGATATAGTCGCCGGTCTTCTCGAGGGTCGATACTATGTCCATGTAATAGATACCTGCCTGATATTCGTAATGATGCTCCTTGATATTCTCTATATTTGCCGAGCGGAGCGTATTGCGCATGTTGTTGATTTCGCGCTCGCGGTTATACGACGATATGATGTCCTCGCGGCTGTTGTTTTCCAGGTCGCGGAGCAGAAGGAGCATATTGTCCATAGCCTTTTGCACGTAGTCGAACATCACGTCGATATTATGGTATATTTCCTCGTTGAAATGTACGTTGCCCTGCTGTTTGCGCAGCAGTATCTTGCCTACTCCGGAGCAGCAGTCGGCGATGCTTTCAATCTCCGACACGATGGCGAGCATGGCCGACACGTGGCGCTTGCCCTCGTTGGAGAGGCGGCCCTCGGCGCATCGGTTGAGATAGTTGGCAATCTCAAGCTCCATGCGGTCGGAAATATCCTCGTATTTTTCCAGACGCGATGACAGTCGGTTGAAATCTTCCGAATTTTCCTTGGTATGCACAAGTTCCTTTGCCATCGAAAGCATGCGGTTGACCCTGTCGGCAAACACGGCAATCTCTTTCTCGGCCTGTGTGATGTTGAGTTCGGAAGCCGAAAGCATGCCCGACGAGATGAATTTGAGCTGGAACTCGTCGTCGCCTTTGCGTTTGGCGGGGAGCAGCCATTCAACAATCTTGACGTAGACTTTCGTCAGCCATATCATGATTGAGAGGTTGATAAGGTTGAAGAGGGTGTGGAATATCGAGAGGCCGAACGACACCGATATCTGCAGCGTCATGATTGTAGTGAGATGGTGCGTGATAAGCGGGTCGGTGGCAGGCAGTTCCGACTGCATCACGCGGGCATAAAGCGCGGGATCCGAGGCTTCAAGACCGGCTACATAGTTATAGAGCTGCGCCGGGTCGCCCTGCCCTATCTCCTGTGTCACCCATTGTGTCAGATCGACGAAGGGGAAGAATATCGCAAGAGTCCATAGCGTACCCAACAGGTTGAACAGCAGGTGGCCCATTGCCGTACGTTTGGCGGCCACATTTCCGCTTAACGACGCCAGCAGCGGGGTGATTGTCGTACCGATATTCGAGCCGAGCACCAGCGCGCAGGCGAGGTCGAAAGTAATCCATCCCTTGCTGCACATTATAAGGGTGATGGCGAATGTTGCGGCCGACGACTGGATTATCATCGTGACGATGATACCTACCAGACAGAATATCAGCACCGAGCCGAAACCCATCGTGGTGTAGCGCTGCAGGAACTCGAACATCTCCGGGTTCTGCTGCAGATCGGGCACATACTTGCTGATGAGCGACAAGCCCATGAACAGGAACGCGAAACCGATACCGAACTCACCTATCGACTTCGTGCGGCTCTTCTTGGAAAAAAGCAACGGCACCGACACGCCAATCAATGGCAGTGCGAATGCCGCTATATCCACTTTAAACCCGAAAAGGGCTATAATCCAGGCCGTAAACGTAGTTCCCACGTTGGCACCCATTATCACAGCCATTGACTGCGATAATGTCATCAGTCCCGCATTTACAAAACTCACCACCATGACAGTAGAGGCTGAAGAACTCTGAATCAAGGCGGTGATAAAAAATCCTGTAATAGTACCGGTAGCACGATTGCGGGTCATTGCTCCGAGTATGTTACGGAGACGGTCGCCCGCTGCTTTCTGCAGACCTTCGCTCATCACTTTCATTCCGTAGAGGAACAAACCGACAGCTCCTATAAGGCCCAATAGGTCAAGTAAACCGTAATTCATTTAGTAGTCTATTTAATCTACCGCAAAGATAGTGAAATAATGTTTCACTCCAAAATATTGCATACGATTTGCATATTTTTTCCACCGGCAGCAATATCAGGTCGGACATGTCGGACGAGTCTGACCCGTCCGACCGTTCTGACTTATCGGAAATCGAGTCAGCGGCTACGGGTTTACCCTCCACAGGTAGAGGCGGTCGGACTGGCGCACTTTGGCGGGAACGGGGATGGAAAAGTCGGCGCCTTTTACTACGGTGTCGACGGGGCCGGAGTCAAGACGCATCTCGTCAAGTTCAAGCTCGATTACTCCGGTGGTGGGGCCGATAATCAGTATTGTGTCGCCGCGGTGAAGCTCGCCCGTCTCCATGTGGAATTCGGCTACCCCCAGACGCGCGAAATAGCGTGTCGCCTTCGCCATGTATACCTTGGTACGCGTGGCCGATGACCCGTATTTGCCCGACCATTCACCCAACCGCTGCCCGAGATAGTAGCCATCCCAGAAATCGCGATTGAAGATGCGGCGCAGACGTTCGTCCCAGCCATCGACCTTCTCGCGGGAGTACGTGCCGTCGACAATGGAGGCGATAGCCTCGTTGTAGCAGCTTACGGCTGTGGCCACATACTCGGGGCCGCGGGCGCGTCCCTCGATTTTGAACACCCTGACGCCGGCATCGATCATGCGGTCGAGGAAATGGATTGTCTTCAGATCCTTGGGCGACATTATGCGCTCGTTGTCGACGGCGAGTTGGTCGCCGGTCTCGCGGTCGGTGACGGTATACGTGCGGCGGCATATCTGGGTGCATCCGCCGCGGTTGGCACTCGAATTCATCTGATGCAGACTCAGATAGCATTTGCCCGACACGGCCATGCACAGCGCGCCGTGGCAGAACATCTCGATACGTACCAGTTCGCCGTGCGGACCGCGTATCCCCTCGTCAACAATAGCCCGGTGTATGGCGCTGACCTGGTCGAGATTGAGTTCGCGTGCGAGCACAACGACGTCGGCCCACTGCGAATAAAATCTGACGGCCTCGATATTGGTGATGTTGCACTGCGTGGAGATATGCACCTCCACCCCCTCGCTGCGGGCTATCATGATGGCGGCGATGTCGGAGGCTATGACGGCCGATATGCCGCTTTCGCGTACGGCACGGCATATCTCGCGGCACTTCTCCAGCTCATTGTCATAGATTACGGTGTTGACCGTAAGATATGTCTTGACACCGGCGGCATTGCACGTGGCAGCGATATCGCGCAGGTCGTCGAGCGTGAAATTGGCCGACGAACGCGCACGCATGTTCAGACCCTCCACGCCGAAATATATCGCATCGGCACCGGCATTGATTGCGGCATGCAGCGACTCGAAGCTGCCCACCGGCGCCATTATCTCAAAATCTTTTCTATTCATACACATTACTTATATTCTGCAAAGTTAATTGAAATAACCCACCTCACAAAATTTAACATGAAACCTTACACCAAATCATGAACTTTCAGCCATATCCCGGTGTTTTGTCTATGCGAGGGCATAAAGCAGAAACCTCGCGCTAAAACACACCCCTACCCCCACGGGTAAGAAAAAGCTGCCCCCACGGCAGCTTTTTTTAGTTAATATTGCATTAATATGCATTCTTACGGAATATATTCAATATATATTCTCCGACAAGCATATTTTTATCATGGAAAATTGTTTCAATCATCACAATTTTTATTTATCTTTGCAACAATTTCATGCTTTAGACTATCATAAAGTCATACTTTATAAAACTCAAATTCAATTCACAACAATTGTATAAAAATCAAAAACGACATAATTACAATGGAAAAACAGAAACGATTCATCCTCCCCGAGTCAGAGATACCCCGCTACTGGTATAATATTCAGGCCGACATGGTCAACAAACCACTGCCGCCGCTCAACCCCGCCACTAAGGAGCCTCTCAAACCCGAGGACTTATACCCCATATTCGCCGAAGAGCTTTGCCGCCAGGAACTCAACCAGACCGACGCCTGGATTGAGATACCCGACCAGGTGAGGGAGATGTACAAATATTACCGCTCGACCCCGCTTGTGCGCGCCTACGGTCTTGAAGAAGCGTTGGGTACTCCGGCCCACATATATTTCAAGAACGAGAGCGTAAGCCCAATGGGCTCACACAAGCTAAATTCAGCCATACCGCAGGCCTACTACTGCAAGCAGGAGGGAGTCAAGAACGTCACAACCGAGACCGGCGCCGGACAATGGGGCGCGTCGCTGGCCTACGCCGCACGTCTTTTCGGACTCGAGGCCGCAGTTTACCAGGTGAAAATCAGCTACGAGCAGAAGCCCTACCGCCGCTCTATCATGCAGACATTCGGCGCGCAGGTGACACCCTCCCCCTCCATGTCGACCCGTGCCGGCAAGGATATACTTACTGCCAACCCCAACCATCAGGGTTCGCTCGGCACCGCCATCTCCGAGGCCGTGGAGCTTGCCCGCACCACCCCCGACTGTAAATACACCCTCGGCTCGGTGCTCAGCCATGTCACCCTCCACCAGACCGTCATCGGCCTCGAAGCCGAAAAGCAGATGGAGATGGCCGGCGAATATCCCGACACCATCATAGCATGCTTCGGCGGAGGCTCCAACTTCGGCGGCCTCGCGTTCCCGTTCATGCGCCACACTATCCTGGAAGGTAAAAAGATACGTTTCATCGCCGCCGAACCGGCATCATGCCCCAAACTGACGCGCGGTAAATTCCAGTACGACTTCGGCGACGAGGCCGGCTACACCCCGCTGCTGCCCATGTACACCCTCGGCCACAATTTCGCTCCGGCCAACATTCACGCCGGCGGTCTGCGCTACCACGGCGCGGGCGTCATCGTATCGCAGCTGCTCAAGGACGGCATGATGGAAGGAGTCGACATCGAGCAGCTCGAATCGTTTGAGGCCGGCACACTCTTCGCGCGCGCCGAAGGCATCATCCCCGCCCCCGAATCGTGCCACGCCATCGCCGCCACCATCCGCGAAGCCAAGAAATGCATCGAGACAGGCGAAAAGAAAGTAATCCTCTTCAACCTCTCTGGCCACGGCCTCATCGACATGGCATCCTACGACAAATATTTCGCCGGCGACCTCGTCAACTACAAACTCTCCGACGAAGAAATCCAGCGCAACCTCGACGAAATCAACAAATAATCCCCTGAATCAGTATAAATAAAGAGGGTGTTGCAAAACGTAATCAAACTGTTTTGCAACACCCTCTTTGTTTTATTTTACAGTTGTCAGTTCATTTTGATGAATACGGGAATCCAGGCTTTTACCGAGACTGTGCCGCTTACGGTGCCGCCGTTGAGGAGGTCTTCACCGGTGCCGCCTATGCTTACCGAGGTGTCCTGCTGGGGGAAGATGCAGATTACCCTGTTGCCGGTCTCGGCGTCGGTCTTGGTTATTATCTCCACGTTGTTGCCCATCTGCTGCCGCTGTACGCTGCCGCGCCACAGTGCGGGGTTCTCGGCGCGTGCCTTGAACACTTTTGCCACGTAGTCGTGGACGCGCTGCTCGTTGGGGCTGAAGCCTGAGATGCGGCCTGAGGTGCGCGCCTTGTTGTCGGCGTTGCCGTTGCCGCTCTTGTCGCCGATTTCATCGCCGTAGTAGGTACATGTCGGTCCGGAGTATGCGGCTACGGCGGCATGGCGTGTCATCAGTCCTTCGGGTGAGGTATTGATGTCGACGAAGTCGCCCACGCGCGATGTGTCGTGATTGCTGAGGAAGATGGTGGGGTTGACGCCTGCGTCGCGGTAGCCGCGCGATGATGCGTCGTTTGACAGGAACCAGCCGATTGAGCCTACGCCGCGGCTGAGGTTGACGAGGTTATCCTTGCCGTCGAAGTCCATGACGCTCTTGAGGCCGTCCTGCTGGGTGACGGTGATGCCGCCGGCACTTGTCCAGTCCTCGCCGACCATGTAGCCGAGAGTGCCCCACTGCTCGCCGCGTGCCTTGCGCTCGGCAGCTACGGCCTCTACCTCGAGGCGGAGGTCATGCCAGTAGTTGTGGCCACCCTGATATACCTGGTAGCACTGGTCGAGACGCCATCCGTCGACGCCGAAGTTGTCCATCCAGTAGCGTACCACCTCCTTGAAGTAGTTTAGCGAACCGGGGTAGGAGATATTGCCGGCGTCGGAGCCGCGCACGTTGGATGCGGTGCGGTTGTCAATATAGTTGCCCTTGGGCGATGCTCCGGTGCAGTTGCTGTGGTGGCCGAAGACGCCGTCGAGTATGATGTAGATGCCGCGTTCGTGGGCCTTGTCGACAAGTTCGCGGAAATCGGCTTCGGTGCCGAAGTGCGGGTCGATTTTGAAGTAATCGTTGGCGAAATAGCCTGTGGCCTTGAGGCGTTCGTCGCCGTGGCCGCCGTTCGACGAGTCGAATACCGGGGTAAGCCAGATGGCGTTCATGCCGAGGTCCTTGATATAGTCGAGCGCTTCGGTCACGCCTTTGATGTTGCCGTTCTTACGGTGTCCTTCGGGGCCCCACATCTGGCTGTAGCCCGATGCTCCGCGGTCGCTGTGCTGGAACGAGCCTACCATCACCTGATAGATGGAGAGTTCGCGCCAGTCGCCGGTAAGGCCCGACACGATGACGGTATCGTCACGGTTGAATGTGGCCGAGAATTCCGTGGTGCCGATAGCGTTGGTGGCGCTTATCGTCATTGTGGCTGATTCTCCGTCGGCGAGATAATCGCTCACGGCGATTGAGTTGCTTCCGTTGGCGAGGCTGAGCTGACGGCCGTTGAACGAACCGCTCACCGAGGTAGCATCGTTGGCGATGTCGACAGTGATTACCGAGGTTCCTTTCACTTTGCCCGATGCGGGGCTTACGGTGATTGACGGTTTCTGCGGCCCCTCGGGGTTGGATGAGTACCATTTCTTATCCTTAAGGAGATACCATCCGTGGTTGCCGTCGAAGTCGAGGGCTATGCCCGCTTCGCCGGCGGCCGGATAGCGTTCGTTGTCGCTGTTTCCGGTGTTGAATATCACCAGTGCGTTTTTGTCGGCCGTGTCGGGGAGTGTGTAGGTGAACCATCCGTTGGAATCGGCGGTCATCCGTACGCCCGGCCATGTGCCGGCATGTTCGGTAAGAGGCGATGCGGTGTATATGTAGGCATACGGCTGATTGTTCCATTCACCTTTGAAGTGGACGGTGCGGCCTGTCTCAATGACGCGGGGGCCGACCTTGACGGTGTAGGTCTTCGTAGCGTTGCTGCTTGTCACCTTGCAGCTTACGGTGTTGCTGCCGTTGATGAGTCCGGCTACGGAGTGGTTGGTATAGGGCTGGCCGTTGACGGTGAAGTCGACGATGGCGTCGGAAGCTGCGGGAGCGGCCGAGATGGTGGCAGTCACCGGAAGGTTTTCAATAGTGACGTCGTAGGCGGTGACTGACGAGCTGAACCCGTCGACGATGTTGCTGCCGTCGACTTTGATTTCAAGCCGGTTGAGTGACGCGTCGCCGCTGTTGACAGCCGCTGTGGCCTTGACGGATGCCCAACCAAGAAGCAGGGCCATGCTTAACGAGCGCATTATGCGCGTTATATTGCTTATATTTTTCATGAGTCGGGATTACTTCTTGATTATTTTGAATACTGACCTGTTGGCCGCGGAATCAGTCACGTTGAGTATGTACATGCCGGCCGGCATATGCGACAGGTCGAGGGTGGCGCTGTCGGCTCCGGCACAGTCAGTGCCTGCCATGAGCGCTCCGTTGAGGTTGTAGAGCGCTACTGATGCGAGCGGGGTGGTCGATGCGACAGTCAGCTCCCCTTCGGTGGGATTGGGGCCGGCTGTCACTATGGCTGCCGCGGTGTCCGACATGATGCCGTCGGCGCCTCCCACATTGCTGTAAAACACTTCGGGGAGCGTGCATGCCTGCGACGAGAGGCCGCGGAGTGCGGGATAGCTCTTGCCGTTGTCGGTGCGCCATTCCCACACGTTGTCGAAGTCCCAGCCCGTCATTGCCTTGAAGCGGCTGAAGTCGACGATTGCGTCGGCGTTGCGTGTCGATGCATGGTCGCCGTATGCTGTCCATGTCAGGTGTCCGGCGGGGATGTTGTCCCAGCTGTAGTTGTCTGTCGAGCTGTTGCGCGGGTTGTTGTTGCCGCCGAAGCGTGCCGCATAGTCGCTCGCCGATGTGATGCCGGCGTTAAGGGCTACGGAGCTTTCCACGCGTCCGTAGTTGGCGCCTGCCACTCCTCCGGCGTAGTCAAAGCCGGTGACGTCGCCCGAAGCGTAGGTGTTGGCCACCGTGCCCGAGTTTTTGCCTACAAGGCCGCCGGTGGCATAGTCGTCGCGGTTGTCGACTGTGGCTGTGGAGTAGCAGTCGGTGACTGTGGCGCCGGCATTGTCGCCGATAAGGCCGCCCACGCAAACCGATGTGCCTGTAACTGAGCCGGTCGAGAAGCAGCGTTCCACTGAGCCGCTGCGTGCATAGCCGGCAAGAGCGCCGACATAGGTGGCACCGCTCACCGTGGCGCTGACAACGCCGAGGTCGCTTATCGCGGCGCCGTCAATTGCCCCGAAGAGTCCCGTCGCTGAGCCTACGGCGGTGTTTGTGGCCTTGAAGCCTTTGATTGAGTGGCCGTTGCCGTTGAAATGTCCTTTGAACGGATTGTCAATCGAGCCGATCATACCCTTCACGGTCGAGGCGTCGATGTCGGCGTCAAGCCTGAACCACGCCGATGCCTTCCAGTCGTCGGGAGTGGAGACAAGTGCCGACAGGTCGTCGGCCGAAGCTATGATATAGGGGTCGGCCTGCGAGCCGGTGCCTCCTGAATAGGATGAACCGCCCCCCTGCTCGACATTGACAAAGCAGTCGGCGGTCTGTGCTCCCGATGTGGTTTTTGCAATGAATCCGAGTTTTTTGAGACCCTGCAGCTCGGAGTCGCTGAGTCCGTAGAACTGCTTGATGTCGGCGATTTTAAGGGTGTACACGCCGTTGCTTCCCGACATGCGGAATTTGTCGGTGTGCACATCGCCCCATTGCCATGGCGATTTCGAACTGCCGTTGATGTCGGCGCACCAGGTGTAGCAGAATACTTCCGAGCCGAGATTGTCGGTCGTGATGGTGACCTCCAGCGGGCTGCCGGATAGCGCCGGCGACGGATTGGTCGTGACTGTGGCATTGCTCCCCGCGCTCCACGATGGAAGCGATGTCAGCAACCCAAGCAGACATAGATAAAATTTTTTCATTAAAAAACAATTAAAATTAAAAAATGTAAGTAGATATATGTATAACTTTCCTCGGCATGGCTCCGCTGAGTCATGTCGGGATACAATACGTAATGGCGGAAAACTATAAATCAACCGCTCGCAACGATATTGTGAATGCGTTAAGGCGAAATTACAGAAATATTAGTAATGACGTATGCAAATATAAACATTTTAAACTGAAAGCCAAAGAAAAGTTACATTTATCTCGTCAACACATCCAAAATCTGTCCTGCCGCAAAGCTGTATCCTCCCCGGCCATATAAAATGTACCGCATAAAATACACCGGGAGGGTGCGACGCATTGAATCGCGTCACAACAAATCCGTTTGTGTAATTTGAGTTTTGCGATACCCCGCCGGGCAGCTGATAATCAGCCCTCACTATCGGGTGCGACGGGTAGCAGCCCTACATCAGCGACGGCAGTGCTTGTTTTGCAACACCCGGCCATATCTTTGCGGTACGTGTTGATTATTTTTGAACAAAAATGTTTTTTGAGGGCTATGGTATATGATTTTTCATTATCTTTGTGAAGTCGGTGGGTTAGTTATTTGTGTGAGCCTGATGAAGAAATTATTTATAGCAATCGGTCTTATGGTGCTGTGTCTGGTGTCGGTATCCGACGCTTGGGCAAAGCCGCGCTCATCAAAAAGCGTCAAGCATCAGCAACGCATTACCGAACATAAAATCAAGCAGACCGACACTCAGATCAAGGAGAATGCCCGTCAGCTCAAATCAAAGCTCAACGACCTCAACCGCCTGCAGGCCGAGTCGCAGACCATCGGCAGCGCCATAACGGCCATTCAGGCGTCAATCGACTCGCTCGATGTGGCGGCAAAGGCGGCGCGCGACTCTGCGGCCAGACTCGACGGCAAGCTCACCGAACTGAAAGATGTCTATGCCGACATATTGCGCAACTCGCGCCGCTCGCGCATGTCGATGAGCAATCTCGCATTCATTTTCTCTTCCGAATCGTTCACGCAGGCATTCCGGCGTGCCAACGCGCTCAAGCAGTTCTCGCGCTGGCGCCAGCGCAAGGTGGCCAATATCAATGCTGTGAAAGCGCAGCTCGACGAGCGCAGGCGCTATATCGACACGCTCATGACGCAGAACAGGGAACTTGCCATGCGCATGTCGATGCGTCATGCCGAGCTAAGCCGGCGTGCCGCCGAGACCGACCGCATCGTGGCCTCGCTCAAAGGGAAGGAGAGCGACTTGCGCAAAGTGCTCCGCGACCAGCAGCGGCAGGCAGCAGCGCTCGACCGCGAGCTTGACCGTATCATAAAGGAGGAACAGCGCAAAGCTCTCATTGAGGAGCAGAAACGCAAACAACGAGAGGAGGAGCAGCGTCGTGCCGAGGAAAAACGACGCGCCGAGGAGCAGCGCAAGGCCGAAGAGCGCCGCAAAGCCGAGGAACGCAAAGCCGCCGAACAGAAGGCATCGGCAACACCCGCCCCTTCCGCTGACAAAGCCGCCAAGCCCGGCACAACTCCGACAACTCCACCAGGTCAGACCGGTCGGACAGGTCAGACACGTCCAACCAATCCGACTACTACCGCCCCGACAACCTCAGCGCCGAAAACAGGCGGGAAGAAGCAGCCGTCTCCGGCACTCGCATCCGATTTTGCCGCCAACAAAGGGCGCCTGAGCTATCCGGTCAATCCCCACAACATAGTGAAACGCTTCGGCCGACAGCAGCATCCGCTCCACAAGCATGTCGTCACCGAAAACGCGGGTATAGACATGGAGACATCGAGCGGTGCCACGGTCAAGAGCGTGTTTGACGGCGAGGTGTCGGCGATATTCTGCCCCGACGGCTACAACAACGTGGTGCTGGTGCGCCACGGCCATTACCTTACCGTCTACGCCAATCTCGGCACACTCGCCGTGCGCACTGGCGATAAGGTGAAGACCGGCCAGAAATTAGGCACCGTCTACGTCGACGCCGCCGACAACAACCGTTCCATACTCCATTTCGAGATACGCAACGCTGCCAATGCGAAATCGGTAACCAAAGAAAATCCCGAAGTATGGCTGCGGTGAAAGGCGTAGGCAAAAACACGTCGGGCAAGGTAGTCAGGACGATGTGGCTCTTCTCTTGGGTGCAGCTCGTGACTATCGGCTGCGGCATAGTCCGCACGAAGCTCGTGGCGCTGTGGCTCGGCTCGATGGGCGTGGGCCTTTTCGGCCTGTTCAACACCGCCATGGATGCCATCACCACCCTCACGCAGCTCGGTATCCGCCAAAGCCCGGTGCGCAATATCGCATCGGCCTGTGATGGCGGCAAGTTGCGGCGTGTGGTTGCCGCCGTGCGTGGATGGGCATGGATACTCGGCATAGCCGGCGCATTCCTCACACTTGTTTTCTCACCGCTGCTGAGCCGGCTTACATTCGGCAACGAACAATACACCCTCGGTTTCATAATACTCTCCGTGGCCGTCATGCTCTCGGCTGTCACCAACGGCGAACTTGCCGTCATGCAGGGTATAGACCGTCTCAACCGCCTGGCACGCGCCACGGTATGGGGCACTCTCGGCGGACTCGCCGTGTCGGTGCCGCTTTATTGGTTTATGGGGGAGGAGAGCGTGGTGTGGTCCATTCTCGCATATTTCGCCTGCCAGGCTGCGGCTGTTTTCGTTTTGCGCGAGAAACGCGTCGGAACATGCGCCGAAGGCTCCCGCCCTGTGCGGCTGACGCGGCGTGAACTTATGTCCGAGGGGAAGGACTTCGTCACGCTCGGCATCTATATGACGCTCTCGGTATTCATAGCAATGGCCGTCAATTATATTTTCATGGCTTACCTTAACCATGAGGCCGGAATCGACGAGGTGGGACAGTATCAGGCCGGTTACACCATAGTCAACAAATATCTCGGACTGCTCTTCACCGCGATAGGATTTGAATTCTTTCCGCGTATAAGCAAGGTGCAGGCTTCGGTGAGGAAGGTGTCGACCTTTGTCAGCCACGAAGTCATGGTGGCCGTGCTTGTCGTGCTCCCCGGAGCCACTATGATGATGACACTCGACGACGTAATCATAAGGTTGCTTTACAGCGACGAATTCATGCCCGCCGCCGGATATGTCAATGCGGCGTTGGCGGGAACGGTGTTCCGCGCGTTGTCATGGTGCATGGCCTACACGCTTCTTGCGCGTGGCGACGGCCGCGTGTACCTGCTGACCGAAAGCGCCAGCGGCGCGGCGTTCCTTGTGCTGAGTTTCGCCGGATACCGTCTCGGAGGGCTCGACGGCCTCGGGGTTGCCTATACTATATGGTACGGCCTGTATGTCGTAATCACCGGCGCGGTGTATTTCGGGCGCTACAGGATGCGGCTCAACCGCCGCGTGGCGCTCCTTTCGGCCGCAGCGGTGCTGATAACCGCCGGATGCGCATGGGCGCGCATTGAAGGGGTACGCATCGTTCCGGCGATGGTCGCGCTCGTATCGTCGGTGGCAGCATTCCGTGTACTGAAATCAATGATAACGGGACGATGATACCGCGACCGGTACAGCAATAAAATATAACGGATATGGATACGAAACATTCGATTACTACACGTATACAGGTCAACGGCCTGCGCCTGCGGGGCTACCACGGCGTTTTCGAGCAGGAAACGCGCGTCGGAAATATTTTCAGCTACGATGTCGATGTGACCGTGCCGTGGCTTGAGGCTGCCGGAACTGACAATATAGAGCTTACCTTAAGCTATGCCGACATCGTGGAGGTGGTGCGCGAGGTCAATTCCTCCCCCTCGCGGCTTCTCGAGCACGTGGCCTTCAGATTACGTAAGGCACTTGTGGAAAAGTGGCCGCAGATAACGGCCGGCTATGTAAGGGTGGCGAAAATCAAGCCTCCGATTGCCTGTTCGGAACTTGACAGTGCCGCAGTCGTGATAGACTGGTAAAAATGAAATTCCATCCGGAATTGCATCAAACGGGCGCTTTTTTGACACAAAAGCGCATTTTATTGCCTGCGGGGTAGCAAATCAGCTATAAATAGGTGTATTAATTATACTCCGATACCGGAGAAACTTAGTAAATTTGCTTAAACGTCATGGAAATGACGGCTCGTCCTGTACAGGCACGTTTCCTATATTGTGCTCTATATTGCGGGAAAACATTTTTAGCGGTATTGCCGCATAAGTAACTGTTCAAAATTATTTTGACTATTATGACGGAAGGATTTTTCAGGCGATTTCCGGTGAGGAAGAAGGAGTGTAGCGAGCTACATGACTGATGACGAGACGGAAAGCGACGAAAAAGACTCCGGCAGAATATTAAAATAATGAGAATGGTTAGTATAAAATAATTTTAAACAGTTACTTATCTTTTTTTAACCTAACACCAAAATCCTTATATTGCCATGTATCTTCTCGGTTACGACGTAGGGTCGTCGTCAGTCAAAGCATCGTTAGTTGAAGTAGAGTCGGGACGCACTGTCGCCGGCGATTTCTATCCGCGCGCCGAAGCGCCCATCAAGGCGTTGCGCCCGGGGTGGGCCGAGCAGCGGGCCGCCGACTGGTGGAGCTACCTCAAGGAGGTCACTGCGTCGGTGCTGTCGCAGTCGAAGGTGAACCCTGCCGACATAAAGGCCATAGGCATATCCTACCAGATGCATGGCCTCGTGGCGATAGACCGCGACGGACGCGAGCTGCGCGACGCCATCATCTGGTGCGACTCGCGCGGGGTGCCATACGGCGAAAAGGCGTTTGCCGAAATCGGAGCTGACAGATGTCTCGACCGGTTGCTCAATTCGCCCGGCAACTTCACTGCGGCCAAACTGCAATGGGTGAAGGAGAACGAACCCGAAATCTTCGAAAAAATATACAAAGTGATGCTTCCGGGCGACTATATCGCCTATCGCCTTACCGGCGAGATATGCACCAATCCCGAGGGGTTGTCGGAATATATGCTGTGGGACTTCAAGGAGAATGCTCCCGCCCGGTTCCTCCTCGACTATTACGGCTACAATCCCGACATACTGCCCGAGGTGAAAGCCACATTCGCACCGCAGGGTACGGTGACAGCCGCCGTGGCCGCCGAACTCGGTCTCGCCGAAGGTACGCCGGTGACATACCGTGCGGGCGACCAGCCCAACAACGCGCTGTCGCTCGGTGTGCTTGAGCCCGGACAGGTGGCGTCGACCGCCGGAACTTCGGGCGTGGTCTACGGCATCAACGGCACGGTCGACTACGACCCGCTGTCGCGTGTCAACAATTTCGCCCACGTCAACCATTCCGCCGATCGGACACGCGTGGGTGTGATGACCTGCATCAACGGCACCGGTATACTCAACTCATGGATAAAGCGCAACGTGGCTCCTGCGGGATGCGGATACGCCAAGATGAACGACCTTGCCGCCGAGGTGCCCGTAGGGAGCGGCGGGGTGACGATACTGCCGTTCGGCAACGGAGCGGAGCGCGTGCTCCGGAACAAAGAAATCGGCTGCTCGATGCACGGCATCAACTTCAACGTGCATGACCGCCGCCACATCATGCGTGCCGCCCAGGAGGGAATAGTGTTCTCGTTTATGTACGGCATGGAGATAATGCAGGAGATAGGCATGAAAATCGACTGCATATCGGCCGGAAAAGCCAATATGTTCCTTTCTCCGATATTCCGCGATACGCTCGCGTCGGTGTCGGGCGCTACAATCCGCCTGTATGAGACCGACGGCTCGGTGGGCGCCGCCCGCGGTGCAGGCATCGGAGCAGGCATATACAGGAATGCGGCCGAAGCATTCGAATCGCTGCAGCTCATCGGCGAGATTGCTCCCGCCGCCGACCGCACCCCCTACCTCGAGGCCTATGCCCGCTGGAAATCGGTGCTTGGGACAATGTTGTAGTTAAACAGGAGCACAATAGCTATGGCAGGAGCACAAAAATAATTTTGTCCTTTTGTTAAATCTTTTGTTCTCCTGTTTGAAATGTCCATCCGGACGCGGACGCGATGAATCGCGTCCCTACAAAATAAATAAACATAATAATCAACAACATAAACACTTTTATATTATGGCTACAAAAGAGTATTTTCCCGGGATAGGAAAAATTAAATTTGAAGGAACAGAGTCTTACAACCCCATGGCTTACCGCTACTACGACGCTGACCGCGTGGTGCTCGGCAAACCGATGAAAGAATGGCTTAAATTCGCCATGGCATGGTGGCATACACTTTGCGCCGAGGGTGCCGACCAGTTCGGCGGCGGCACAAAGAAATTCCCCTGGAACGAGGGTACGACCGATGCCGTAGAGCTTGCAAAACAGAAAGTTGACGCAGGCTTCGAGTTCATGACCAAGATGGGTATCGAATATTTCTGCTTCCACGATGTCGACCTCGTAAGCGAGGGCAACTCAATCGAGGAGTATGAAGCCAACCTCAAAGCCGTTGTGGCCTATATCAAGGAGAAGATGGCCGAGACAGGCATAAAGAACCTGTGGGGCACAGCCAATGTGTTCGGCCACGCACGCTATATGAACGGCGCCGCCACCAACCCCGACTTCGACGTCGTGGCCCGCGCATGCGTCCAGATCAAGAACGCTATCGACGCCACTATCGAACTCGGCGGTACTAATTATGTGTTCTGGGGCGGCCGTGAAGGCTACATGAGCCTGCTCAACACCGACCAGAAACGTGAGAAAGAGCATCTCGCAACAATGCTCACAATGGCACGCGACTATGCCCGTGCAAAAGGATTCAAGGGCACATTCCTCATCGAACCGAAACCGATGGAACCGTCGAAGCATCAGTATGACGTTGACACCGAGACTGTAATCGGATTCCTCAAAGCCCACGGACTCGACAAGGATTTCAAGGTGAACATCGAGGTGAACCACGCCACTCTCGCCGGCCACACTTTCGAGCATGAACTCGCAGTAGCCGTTGACAACGGCATGCTCGGCTCTATCGACGCCAACCGCGGCGACTACCAGAACGGCTGGGATACCGACCAGTTCCCCATCGACAACTACGAGCTCACCCAGGCCATGATGCAGATTATCCGCAACGGCGGTCTCGGCAACGGCGGCTGCAACTTCGACGCCAAGACACGCCGCAACTCGACCGACCTCGAGGATATTTTCATTGCCCATATCGCCGGCATGGACGCCATGGCACGCGCGCTTCTCTCGGCTGCCGACGTGCTCGAGAAATCGCCCTACAAGAAGATGCTCGCCGACCGCTACGCATCATTCGACGCAGGCGAAGGCAAGGCATTCGAAGAGGGCAAACTCTCGCTCGAGGATGTAGTGGCCTATGCCAAGAAAAACGGCGAGCCGAAGCAGACCTCAGGCAAGCAGGAACTCTACGAAGCCATCGTCAACATGTATGTATAATCCGTCATTGTAAAAACATGAAATGACGATATAACGCGGTTAAAAACCGCGTCTACTACCTGCTTGACAATCGGTCGATGACGATTAGTAGACGCGGTTTGAAACCGCGTTATGAATTAAATAAATATACCATGAGCAAATATATGAATTTACCACAGAAGGGGTCGATGGGCTATCTCTACGGCATCGTGGCCGTGGCGGTGCTCGGAGGCTTGCTTTTCGGATATGATACAGCCGTCATTTCCGGAGCGGAAAAGGGATTGCAGGCATTCTTCTCGGGTGCCTCTGACTTCACCTATACCGACACAATGCACGGCATAACATCTTCGAGCGCGCTGATAGGCTGTATCATAGGCTCGGTGCTGTCGGGCTTCTTCGCGTCGCGTTTCGGCCGCAAGCGTTCGCTGCTTATCGCCGGCGTGTTCTTCTTCGTGTCGGCATTGGGAAGTTATTGCCCCGAATTCCTCTTCTTCGAGCATGGCAACCCGTCGCTCAGCCTTCTCTACATGTTTAATTTCTACCGCATCATCGGCGGTATCGGTGTCGGACTCGCTTCGGCCGTATGCCCGATGTATATCGCCGAAGTGGCTCCCGCCGACAAACGAGGAGCTTTGGTGTCGTGGAACCAGTTTGCCATCATCTTCGGACAGCTTGTTGTCTACGTAGTCAACACGCTGATACTCGGCGACCACCTTCAGCCCACAGTCGAACAGATAGCACATCTGTCGTTCCCCGCCGAAGCACAGTGGACGGTCGAGACCGGCTGGCGCTATATGTTCGGAAGCGAGGCCTTCGTGGCCGGCGCGTTCATCATCCTTGTATGCTTCGTACCGATGTCGCCCCGTTTCCTCGCCATGAAGGGGCGCGACGAGCAGGCGCTTTATGTGCTTGCCCGCATCAACGGTGTGGCCAAAGCGCGTGAGATACTTTCCGACATAAAGGCTACCACAAGTGTGAAAAACGAGCGTCTGTTCTCGTTCGGCATCATGGTGGTGTTCGTCGGCATCATGCTTTCAGTGTTCCAGCAGGCCATCGGCATCAATGCAGTGCTCTACTACGCACCGCGCATATTCGAGTCGATGGGCATGGGCAACCCGATGGTGCAGACCGTCATAATGGGCGTGATCAATATCGCGTTCACCGTGCTCGCCATCTTCACCGTAGAGCGCTGGGGACGCAAACCGCTGCTCATCACCGGTTCGATAGGTATGGCTGTCGGCGCTTTCGGCGTGGCACTGCCTAATCTTGTAGCGCTTCCCCCCGTGGTTTCGGTTGCCGCCATCATGATTTATTCGGCATGCTTCATGTTCTCATGGGGTCCGATATGCTGGGTACTCATTTCCGAGATATTCCCCAACACCATCCGCAGCGCGGCCATCGCCATCGCAGTGGCCTTCCAGTGGATATTCAACTTCATCGTGTCATCGACATTCATCCCGATGTACAACATGAAAGTGGGCGGAATGGACAACTTCGGCCACGTGTTCACCTACGCCCTCTACGGCGTAATCTGTATCCTCGCCGCATGGTTCGTGCTCAAACTCGTGCCCGAAACCAAAGGCAAGACCCTCGAGCAGATGACCGGCTACTGGCGCAACCGCCGCAACAAGGCATGATGCCGGCAATCAACGGTTGATAAAACCAGTTTTTCCGACATCAATTTTTATCGCACAACCTGCCGTAGAGAGTGTTGCAGGCTCATAATATATTGTAAATACTACATATATTGTAAATACTACCCGTCAGCTTGAGGGTGTATCAAAATTAGATTTTATCAGCCTGCATAAGGTCTAGTTTTGCAACGCCCTCAATACCAAACTAAAACTTTGACATACACCGAAAATTCGGCATGCGCCCTAAAATAACCTGCACATATTGAACTGCACCCCAAAAGTTAGACAAAAAACTTTAGGGGTGCAGTTAATTTTGCAACAGCCACTTTTTTTGGGGCTTTAGAAATAAAAATTCATTGATTTGGGGTAGAAAAGCATGCCGGAGCCTATCTGCTGGGCTATGCTTTCGCCCATCGAGCCGGCGACTATGGCGAGTGCGAAGCGCAGGGCCGAGGCGGGTCCGTTGGCCGTTATGAGATTGTCAAGCGCGATTACCGGGGCGTCGCGCCACATCGCCTTGGGGACTGATGCCTGTGTGCCGGGGTATCCTGTGCATTCCCGTCCGTCAAGGAGCCCGAGAGAACCGAGAACGACAGCCGGCGCGGCGCATATCGCGGCTATTTTACCGCCTTTGGCAGCATGCTCCTTAAGCAGTGTGCCGAGAGGCGCATATTGCGCGAGATTGCTCGACCCGGGCATTCCGCCTGGGGTTATGAGCCATTCGATATTGTCAAACCGAGCTTTTGAAAATAGCAAATCTGCTTCGACAATGATGCCATTAGCTCCCGTGACTTTATGTTCGGGAATAATGGATACCGTCTTGATGTCCATGCCTGCACGACGCATTACATCGACTACTGTAAGGGCTTCTATTTCTTCGAAGCCCGGAGCCAGAAATAAAAATGAGCGATTCATAATAGATAGGTTTAGTGTGAGTTTATTGTGTTAAAACAAAGGTATAAAATTTTTGTTTTAAAAAAAATGTTTACTTTTGAAAAAAATCATTTTATGCTGAAAAATATGTTGAAAATATTGCAGGCAGTGGCATTAATACTGATGGCCGCCGGATGCAGCACCCCGCAGAAACACAATGCGTACACCACGATAGAAGGGAGCGTATGGCACACGACCATGCGTATCACCTACGGCTCTGAACGCGACCTGAAGGACTCGGTGATAGCTGTCACCAACCGCGTGGAGGCCTCGCTGTCGCCGTTCCTCCCCGATTCGAGAATATCGCTAATAAACCGCAACGAGGATATGACGACCGACGGATATATCGAAAGGGTGTTCGCCGAGTCGCAACGCGTCAATGCCGCGTCGGGCGGTGCGTTTGACCCCACGGTGGCGCCGCTTGTCAATCTGTGGGGGTTCGGTTACGAGGGCTCCGACGGCGAGCCCACACGCGAACAGACCGACAGTTGCCTGGCGCTCGTCGGAATAGCCGATTGCCGCACCGAAGGGGGCGTGATGGTCAAGAAAGCTCCGGGAACCCAGTTTAATTTCTCGGCTATCACCAAGGGCTTCGGCATCGACTGCGTAGCCGAAATGCTCCGCAACGAGGGTATAGAGAACTATATGGTAGAAATAGGGGGCGAAATGGCGCTCAGGGGGAGGAACCGCAACGGCGAGAAATGGCACATACAGATTGACGCGCCTGTACTCGACAACACCGAGCATGAACGGCTGGTGATGATAGAGGTGACCGACTGCTGCATAGCCACTTCGGGCAATTACCGCAACTACCGCGCCACGAGCGGCGGACGCGTGGGACACACCATCTCGCCCGTGACGGGAATGCCCTATGCCAACGACGTGATGTCGGCCACCGTGATAGCATCCTCGACCATGACGGCCGACGCGCTTGCCACAGCACTCATGGCTATGGATGCCCGCGCAGGGCTGACGATGATTGAAGGGATGGAGGATGTTGAAGCGTTGCTCGTAATCGCCGACGGAGAGGGATGGCGCCTGATGAAAACGCCCGGATTTCCTTTAAGAGAGCCAAGCTGTGAGCCCGAACGGAGATAATGCAGACAAAAATGTATATTGACAGACCGTGCGTCCCTACATTGTCGGCCAAAATTTCGCAGTTTTGCAACACCTTCATATAAAAGTATATATAAAAGAAAAATCGGCTGTCATCCCGACATCCGATAAATCTTTAACCTTAAATCTAATACCATGAAAAACACAGTGCAAATATAGTAATTATGACATTATAACAATACGCACGGTATAGTGTTTGGGAAAACATTTATATTTAACATATATTAACAATGCCGATTGTAGGAAATTTGCTATCTTCGTAAACACCAACAAGAAAAACATTTTTATGCGCGTAAAGATATTAGTAGTAGATGACGAAGAGTCATTTTGCGAGGTTCTTAAATTCAATCTTGAAAAAGAGGGATATGAAGTGACAACTGCCAACAGCGCCGAAGAAGCGCTCGGCCTCGACCTGCCGGCATTCTCACTTATGATAGTGGACATCATGATGGACAGGCTCAGCGGATTTGATTTCGCCAAACGCCTGCAGAACAGTTCGTCGACAGAAAACATACCCATCATATTCTGCTCGGCGCTCAACGGCGAGGACGATACCGTGATGGGGCTCAACATAGGAGCCGATGACTATATCACCAAACCGTTCAAGATAAGCGAGGTGATAGCCCGCGTCAGGGCCGTGCTCCGCCGCAGCAATGTTGCGCAGCAGCTTAACTACAATGTGTCGAAAAGCATCTATGAGCCCGACATCACGTTCCACGGACTACGCATAGACCGCAACGAGAAGCAATGCTATATCGACGGCGAGGCACTTGAGCTTACCCCCACGGAGTTCGGCCTCATACTGTATTTCCTTACCCACCGCAACCGCATATACTCCCGCGAGGAAATCATACGTCAGGTGTGGGACGGCCAGGAGGTGACGACACGCACGGTCGACACCAACATGGCGCGCCTGCGCAAGAAACTGGGTAAATACGGCAACCACATACGTACAAAACCCGGATTTGGATATGGATTTAAAGAAGAAGAAGATTAACTACCAGCTGAAGCTGTTTCTGCCGATAGTCGGATTGCTGTGGGTAATCATCATTGCGGTGGAGGTGTCGCAGTACAACCGCGAAAAAGAATACCGCGCCCAGATGATACGCTCCCGCATCGAGTTCATGAACCAGCGGTTGCTCAGTCTTATGGAAGAGGGAGTGGACCCGTCGGCATTTTTACATTTTGTCGACAAATACTACAAGGCATCGGAACTCGACAACCTGTCGATGACACTCTATGACACGAAGACAGGCAAGGAAAAGGTACGTATCGGCTTCCCCACCCCGCTTCCGGAGCAGATGAGCACCCGCGGCAAGACAGACGGAGCGTTCATAGTTGCCAACAACAATGACGACTCGACCTACATTCAGCCCGACAAAGCATTTTATTACAGTGTGAACAAATCGTCGGACGGAAGCCTCCTGGTACAGACGTTCATGCCTCTCAATTCCAAAATAGCGGCTGAAATCAAGGGCAATCCGTGGCTGCGGTTCTTCATGTTGCTCGGCTGCGCCGGCATCACTATCGTGACCTATATAGCCACACGCCATCTGACCAAGAATATCCGCCTGCTGCGCGAATTTGTGTCGAACGCATCCAACGACCATGATTTCGTGGCTATTGACAAATTCGCCAACGATGACCTCGGCGAAATATCGCGGCAGGTAGTGAATATGTACAACATGCGCAAGGCCGCGCTGGCTTCGCGCGAACTCGAGCACAGGGTGGCGCTTAAAGCCACCGAAGAGCGTTCGAACCTCAAGCGGCAGATGACCAACAATATAAACCACGAGCTGAAGACGCCCGCCGGAATCATAAAGGGATATATCGACACCATCATAGACAATCCGGATATGGACGACGAGTCGCGCAACCACTTCCTGCAAAAGACACAGGAGCACATCGAGCGGCTATGCAACATACTCAACGACCTGTCGACCATGACGCGCCTTGAGGACGGAGCACAGAACATCTCGCTGGAAAGGATAGAATTCAAAGAATTTGTCGACAACATCAGGAATGATGTAGAGGAAAGCGGCATCAACGGCGACATGACACTGACCGTCGATGTACCCGACAACTGCTATGTAAAGGGCAACAACTCGTTGCTGACAGGCGCCATAATGAACCTGGTGAAGAATGCGGTGGCTTACTCCAAAGGCACGGAGATGAAGCTGAAACTGCTTACGGAGAATCAACGGTTCTATACATTCGTGTTCGCCGACAACGGTCAGGGCGTGCCTCCGGAGTCGATACCGATGCTGTTCGAGCGCTTCTACCGCGTGGACAAAGGCCGTTCGCGCAAGGCGGGAGGAACCGGACTCGGGCTTCCGATTGTGCGCAGTTCGCTCAACACCATAGGCGGCTCGATATCTGTTAACAACGGCGAAGAGGGTGGTCTGGAATTTATATTCACTTTGCAGAAATGGCGCACGAAACCGCCAGTGAACAATGAGGAAAAGAACGCTTGACAAAGGTTTCACGGCCTCGATTGAAGCGCTGCGCAGCCGACCGTGCGGCGAAGTGCTCGACGGCCTCGTGACTTCGCTTGAGAATGATGAGCCTACGGTGGCGATAAGGATAAACACGCGTAAAGCCGACGCGCTCCCGCTGCGCCCCGTGCCCTGGAGCCTTGGCGGATATTATATCGACGGGGAGCGTCCGCGCTTCACGTTTGACCCGGCGCTCCATCAGGGGCTGTATTATGTGCAGGACCCGTCGTCGATGGTCATCGGACGCATTGCCGGCGCGTTGTCGTCAGCCGCGTTTGGCGGCGAGCCAATCATATATATCGACGCGTGCGCCGCCCCCGGTGGCAAGACCACGGCGGCAATCAACGCGCTTCCCGACGGGTCGCTCGTCATCGCCAACGAGTTTGACCGCCGCCGTGCCGAAGTGCTCGTGGAGAATATTGTGAAATGGGGCTACCCCGACGTGGTTGTCACGCAGGGCGACTCGGCGAAGTTCGCCGGCCTCGGACCGGTTGCCGACATCGTGGCGGCCGACGTGCCCTGCTCCGGCGAGGGTATGATGCGCAAGGAGGATGCGGCAATAGAGCAATGGTCAGCGGGACTTGTGGCGCAATGCGCCGCGCTCCAGCGCACCATTATCGACAATATGTGGAAAGCACTCCGTCCGGGAGGATTTTTCATATACTCGACATGCACCTTCAATCACTCCGAGAATGAGGAGAACCTCGCATATATCGTGGAGGAGCTTGGCGGAATACCGCAGGAACTCCGACAGATGACAGGCGGATGCGGGCTGATTGCCGGAGCAATCGACTCGCCGTATCCCGCGGCACGGTTCATCCCGGGACGCACCGAGGGGGAAGGGCTCTTCGTGGCCGTGGTGCGGAAGCCGCTTGCCGACACCGGCGGCACGCCTGACACGCCGAAAGGAAAGCATAAGGATGTACGCACGCCGAAGGGCAAGACAGCCGCCAAACCGTCCGCAGTGCCTCCGGAGATAAAGTCGTGGACAAATGCCGATGGCTACACGCTCGCCGTCGACGGAGACAGAATAACGGCGTTGCCCGAGGCCCGGCTTCCGCTTATATCCGACATCAGGAAGAAGCTCAACGTGATTTATGCGGGCACGGAGGTGGCCGTCATGAAAGGACGCGAATACATCCCCTCGCAGGCGCTTGCATTAAGCGCGATTGCGGCTCCCGGGACATTTCCAGAAGCGGAGGTCGATTATGCCACGGCGATGCAGTATCTGGGACGTCAGGCCGTGACACTCGATGACGCGCCGAAAGGGATAGTGCTGCTCACATACCGCCACCGTCCGCTCGGATTCGTCAAAAACCTCGGCAACCGCGCCAACAACCTTTATCCGCAGGGATGGGCCATACGCTCGACACACGTGCCCGACAACGCCCCGGATTTAATATAATAATCTTATGATAAAAAGCGAACGCATAGCGGGGCTTGACACCCTGCGCGGCATTGGTATTCTTGTAGTGGTAATGGTACACGCCGGACTGACGGGGACGGCCGTCAACGGGGCGCTTGTGTTCGCAGTGCCGCTGTTTTATGTCGTTGCGGGATGCCTCTACCGCGACATGCCGTCGCTGAAGGCATTGCTCGCCGACAAGACGAGACGACTTATCATTCCATTCCTGTTTTTTGCTCTTGCAGGGCTGACTCTCTACGTGGCGGGAAATTGCGTCATACTCCACAAGTCCTTCAACCCGCATCTGTTCAACATACTCTCGACCGACAGGTATTACCTCCCCTACCCTGCGGCGCTATGGTTTTTCATGAGCATATTCTGGTGCTATATATTTTACGGCGTGTTGTGCAGGTTCGCCCATACTGATGCCGCAAAGGGGATAGCATCTCTGTGCATCGGCGCGGGTGGCTGGATACTCAGCCGGCATGCGGCACTTCCGCTGAGCCTGGATACCGCAATGAGCTGGTTGCCGTTTTTCTATATCGGCAACATGATAGCGAATCACAGCGTCGGGCAACAACTGTTGAAAGGGAAGTACGCTTTTGCCGGCGCAATCATGGCCGCGGCATGCTGCGCGCTCCATATTTATGCCGGACTGAATACGGGCTATTGCTATAACCTGTTCGTGGGGAGCATTCCATTGATAATACTGCTGTGCCTCGGAGCTACCATGGGCATGCTCATGGTATGCTGCAAAATCGGGGAACTGCCGGTGATAAGCTATATCGGCAGGAATTCACTCGTGATTTTCGCCTGCCACCAGCATTTCATGATAATAATGGAGCAGGGCATGAAACAGCTCAACATTGCCAACGATGGCAGAATTTTCAACTATATAATATTCGTCGTATCTATCGCCGCAAGTGCTGGTGCGGCAATATTATTGAGAAAATTCGCTCCGCGTTTAATCGGAGAACGAAAAAAAATACGCATTGACGAATGCACTCAGTTGGCATAAACAACACCCGCAGCGCCTATATAATGCCTAATTTCGCCTCCAAACCATAGACAAAATGCCTAATCTTTGGTATAATACAGAAGAAAAAATCAACTAAATTAATTTTTTTGAAAAAAATATTCGAAAATATTTGCACAACTCAAAAACCTGTATTACCTTTGCAAACGCAAACGGCAAGGAAGTCAACCGAAACGACAGAAAAGCCGAAACGATCTTTAAAATACGGTGTGGTAGTTCAGCTGGTTAGAATACCTGCCTGTCACGCAGGGGGTCGCGGGTTCGAGTCCCGTCCATACCGCCGGAGAGAGAGGAGAATGAGTAGCATTAGTCTTATAGACTTTGTTGCTCATTCTTTTTTTGTATACACCCCGCAGCATATAGTGGGTCAGATACAATACGGATCAATGCAAAAACTCAGTTGTTAAAATTCCGACAGCGGAGAGCCGGAGATTATGCTCCTGAAAATGATTTGGGAGGTTGGGCATTTCGGGTGATGATTTTTATTCATATTGCTTTTTAACATTTCAACCGGGTTTTGCTACTGACCCAAACTTTCGTTCGTATATTTTGAACTTTGCAGCCCATCTAAAATAAAAAAGTCCGGAAGGAAAACCTCTCGGACTTTTTTGCTTTTGAGAATTTTGTCGGGGTGACTAGACTCGAACTAGCGACCTCACGCCCCCCAGACGCGTACTCTAACCAACTGAGCTACACCCCGATTGAGCTTCAAAAGCGCTGCAAAGTTAAGCATGTTTTTCATATTTTCCAAATTTTTTAAGCAAATTCTTTCCGTTTTTTTCAAAAAGTTTTCAACATCATCTGCATATCATTAATATTCAAGCGATTATAATCGGCATATTTTTTATAAGGGCTCGAAGTAGATTATCTCGGGATATTTCATTAATTTTGCATGAATATTACATACATAAAACATGATGAAAGAGACAGATATTTGTTGCATCGGCCACATAACTCTTGACAAAATCGTAACACCGCGCATGACTGTGCATTCGCCCGGCGGCACGGCGTTCTATTTCGCCCACGCCATGAGCAGCCTGCATGCCGACAATTTTCTGCTTGTCACTTCGCTCGCCGAAAGCGAGATGAAGGCCGTCGACGATATTCGCGCCCTCGGCATAGAGGTGACAGTGCTGCCGAGCCGCAAATCGGTATATTTCGAAAACCGTTACGGCGAGGACCAGAACCACCGCACACAGCGTGTGCTTGCCAAGGCTGACCCGTTCACTCCGGAGGGCGTAGCCGGAATCAAGGCCCGCTACTATCATTTGGGGAGCCTGCTCGCCGACGATTTTTCAATCGACATAATAAAGGCGCTCAGCGAAAAAGGGATTGTCTCGGTCGACGCGCAGGGCTATCTGCGCGAGGTACGCGGCGACAAGGTATACCCTGTCGACTGGAGCGACAAACTCGAAGCTCTCAAATATATCGACATACTCAAGGTCAACGAACATGAAGCTGCCGTGCTCACCGGAGCCACCGACCCGCGCCGCGGCGCCGAAATACTTGCCGGCTGGGGCGTGAAAGAGGTCGTGCTGACGCTCGGAAGCATGGGTTCGGTAATACTCGCCGACGGACGTGCTTACGAAATACCGGCATTCACGCCGACCGACATTGTCGACGCCACAGGATGCGGCGACACCTACATGGCCGGCTACCTGTATATGCACAACAAAGGTGCCGGATATGAGGAAGCGGGACGCTTCGCGGCCGCGATGTGCACCATCAAACTGCAGGCAACCGGACCCTTCCGCTCGTCGACCGCAGAGGTCAGACAGCTCATTGAGAAAATTTAATCTTTAACCGGAGGGGTGCAAAACTTCCAATATACAGTAATATGATACGCCATCTTGTAGGGCTGCACCCCGGTGCAGCCGCAAAGCAGCTGATAATCAGCCTTTACTATCGGCTGCTCCGGGGAGCAGCCCTACATCATGCGACCGTCAACATCAGTTATGCAATACCATCCCTCTATAATATCCAAGTAACCAAACTGCTATCATGGCTGACATAAAGACACAAGGCGCAAAGCTGATCGACCGGCGGTATCTCGTGCCGTTCATACTCATTGCCTCGCTATTTTTCCTGTGGGGATTCTCACGTTCGATACTCGACGTGCTCAACAAGCATTTCCAGGATGTCATGTCGCTGTCGAAAACCGAATCGGCGCTGATACAGGTGGCCGTCTACTCGGCATATTTCCTGATGGCGCTCCCGGCGGGATTCTTTATAATGAGGAAAGGCTACCGCAGCGGCGTCGTGTTCGGACTGCTGCTTTTCGCCGCGGGGGCGTTCATGTTCATCCCCGGCGAGCTGTGCGGCTCGTTCGGCATATTCCTGACGGCACTGTTCGTGCTCGGGTGCGGACTCGCCTTTCTCGAGACTGCCGCCAACCCGTATGCCGCGGGGTTGGGCGATCCGACAACGAGCGCAAGCCGACTCAACTTAGCTCAGTCGCTCAACGGTATGGGCTGCATATTCGGCCCGCTTATTTTCGGACAGATACTGTTCGGCAAGGAGGGAGCGGAGAGCGACGCGCAGCTGGCGCTCCCCTACAGCATACTCGGCGTCATAGTGATAATCGCGGCCGTCATATTCACCCGCGTGAAGCTGCCTGAAATCAAAAGCGAGGACACTCCCGTAGAAAAGGGCGACCGTCAAGCCATCAGGAGCCTGTGGCGACGTCCGCTGTTCGTATTCGGCCTCGCCGCGATATTCTGCTACGAGATTTCCGAGATAGCCATCAACAGTTTCTTCATCAATTTTGTGACCGACGACAGCAGCATATCCAACGACACGGCGTCGAAGATGCTCTCGATATGCGGGCTCGGGCTATTTTTCACGGGACGCCTGATAGGCAGCCGCGTTATGAGCCGGATACGCGCCGAGAAGGTACTGCTGGTGTGCGCATGCTGCACGGTGGCGTGCACACTGACGGTGATACTCGCCGGCGGCATCGTGTCGATTGTGGCGCTCTGCGCGTGCTATCTGTTCGAGTCAATCATGTTCCCCACCATATTCGCGCTGTCGCTCAGCGGGCTCGGCAACCTCACAAAGTTGGGTTCGTCGTTCCTGATGATGAGTCCTATCGGCGGCGCCATAGGCACACTCACGATGGGCTACATAGCCGACCGCGCAGGCATGTCGCTGTCATTCTTAGTGCCGATGGCCGGCTACGGCGTAGTGCTCCTTTTCGCGCTCTACTACACCCGCCGCCATCGCGCATGACAAGCCGCCTATTTATAACAAAAGGACAAAAGAGTCAACAACAGAACATTATTTATACTTAGGGGAGGGATTGCGTCTGTTGTTTTTTATTTAAACAAAAGAACAAAGGAACTGGAGTGCTGACTACGAAACAAAATCTATTTTTGTGCTTTTGTTACGGCTTTTGTACTATTGTTTATATTAATGCGATTGACTATCTGTTTTTAAGGCCGAGGACGGTGAATTGGAGGAGGGGTTTGGCTATGCGGAGCGTCGGCCGGTAGCGCAATGAGCGGCACAACGCGCGGAATGCTCCGCCATACATCCTGTGGGCCAGACAGCGGCTCATGCGCATGTTGTACCATAGGGCAAGGTAGCGTTTCAATCCCGGAGTGTTTTTATTTTCGCGGTAAAGCAGTTCGAGTTGACGACCCACTTCGTCGACAGCCTCGGGCGGACGGGGATTGCTGAAACCGCGGTGATATACCGCCGACGGCTCCGTGCAATACGCTATGCCGTAACGTGAGGCGAGGCGTGCCCACGTCAGCAGGTCCTCCCCCGACTTTATACCTTCGGGAAATCCCCCTACCGCCTGCAGCGCATCGCGGCGAGCCATCACCGCCGACGTCCACAGCGGAGGATTCGACTCCGCAGCCATCACGAAGTAATTGTCGATAACGCCGGTGTCGCCCGTGAACGGGAGGCGCGACAGCCGGTTGGGCACAATGCGCCCGTCGGCCATCAGATTCTCATAGTTTGTTGCGAATACCGCGCACTGAGGGTAGTTTCGGGCAAGCGCGGCAAGTGCCTGCAAGTGACCGGGACGCCACTCGTCGTCGGCGTCAAGAAATGTGACATATTCGCCGCGTGCCTCGGCTATGCCGCGGTTGCGCGCCGCCCCCACCCCGGCATTATCTTGCGGGATGACGCGGAGCATGTCGAGGCCATGTACGGCGGCGTAGCGGCGCACCACCTCCGCGCTGTCGTCGGTCGAACCGTCGTCGACCACGACGACCTCGCAATCGTGGAAATCCTGCGCCACAATCGAGCCGAGAGAGCGCTCTACGAGTTTCGCTTTGTTATAAAGCGGTATTACGATGGATATCATATGCACAAATTTAGTAATTTTGCAGGAATTTTTGAAAGAGGACTGATAAATATGAGTGACTTTAACCTGAAAGGGCATCTGGCGATGTTCGGTGCCAATCTGACATGGGGACTCATGTCGCCCGTAGTGAAAATAGTGCTTGCATCGGGCACGGTGGCGCCGATGCTTCTTGTCGATTTCCGCATGGCCGGAGCGGCGGCGCTGTTCTGGCTTACATCATTGTTTCTGCCCCGCGAACATGTGCCTGCGCGCGACAAACTGCTGCTGTGCGGCGCCGGAATGCTCGGCATACTTTTCAATCAGGGTTGCTTCATACTCGGAGTGAGCATGACTACGCCGAGCGAGGCGAGCCTCGTGACTACCACCATGCCGATGTGGGTGATGCTGCTGGCATGGCTGATACTGCGCGAACCTATCAGCCTGAAAAAGGCTGGAGGCATAGCGGTCGGAGCGACCGGAGCGCTTATACTGATGCTCGGCAGCCCGTCGCAAAGCGCCACGGCCTCCAATCCGCTCTTGGGCGATGTCATAGTGCTTACGGCGCAGCTCAGTTTCGCGCTCTACCTCACCCTCTACCGCAACTTCATACGCAAATATTCGCTCGTGACGCTGATGAAGTGGATGTTTCTGTCGGCCACGGTGATTTCACTGCCCGTGAGCATCCCCGTTGTGCTGAGCACGTCGTGGGGCGCAATCAGCGCCGTGGAATGGTGCGGAGCAGCCGCAGTGGTAGTGTTTGCGACCTACCTTGCCTACATCGGAGTGATGACCGGCCAAAAACTTCTGCGCCCCACCGTCGTAGGCATCTACAACTACCTCCAGCCCATCGTAGCCACCATAGTAGGCATAACCCTCGGCATGGACAGCTTCACACTGATAAAAGGCATAGCAGTAATCCTGATATTCAGCGGCGTATGGCTCGTAACAACAAGCCGCGCCCTCCCCACCGACCGACCCTCCGCACCTAAAGCAGCATAAAATAAACAAAAACACAAAGGCCTTGACAAAGGAATAAAAATTTTATTGTGTTTTTGTATACGGATACTCATCAAAAACGCCTTAGATACGCTATATAAGATACGAGATTTTTACTATCCCGATCCTTCGTCCTTACTGTTCTAAGGTCAGTTTTCAACTTTCCAATATCCCCCTTTTGAGCCCCCGACTCTCTCTAATAGACCTTCTGATTTCAGTTTTTCTATATGGAATTGAACAGTCGACGTTGTGATATGTAAAGTTTCAGCAAGTTCATTCCTTGTAATCCTGGGATTTTCGCATATTAATTTCAATAATCTTTCCCGGGTCGGCAACTTTTTCTGACCGATTTTCTGACCGATTTTCTGACCGATTTTCTGACCGATGATAGGTCTGAAATATGTGATTGTGGAAGTCGCCATGTCACTTTCAATCTCAACTTTTTCTCCCGTCAGGGATTCCCATTTCTTTATGCGGCCTATTCCGTAACCTGCATTTTCTGCCAAACGCGCATAACGAAAGAACATGATTATATTGGGATTACGTGGTATTGATTTAATCTTCTTGACATTTCCGGTTAGAGCCACAGGGAATTGCCCGGGGTTCTGAAATTCGATTTTATCATTGTAGATAGTGACAGATGAATGCATCGGACCAAAATAATCGGCATGTGCCAAAAGATTTATCAATCCCTCGCGAAGACTGTACAATTGAGAGTTGTCTTCAGGAGAAAAACCGTCAGGTCCTGGCATGAACGGATTGTCAGCAAAAGACCGTAGCCGTTGTATGAGCATCTGAAAGTATTCCCAGATGTTCTCCTGTTCCGGCATACGATAGGTATAGCGCACTTCCGCATCATCGTAGGAACTACCGGGAATCTCTCGGTAATCAATCCAAAAATGGCGAAGATGTTTGATTATAACATTCCTGCGTCCAAAAGTCAACAATCCGCCAAAGGTCAGCACCCCATTGTCAGCTATGCCTGTCCGTTCACAAAACTCATCATGACCTAACGAATTGAACTCCAGTTCCGGATTGAACCGTTGCAACCGACGACGGTAAGTTTCGATTGAATTAGCATTTAAGTCATTTAAAGACGTGCCCGGAACTGCCATTTCAGACTTACATCCAAACGTTTTCTCTCTGAGCAATATACCAATCTCGATATCGGTTGCACGTTGATCACCGCTACCCACACGGATATAGGTATTAGACAGGTTATTGTTCATATACACAGGCTTGCTGTCACTTGGTGGTATATATACGGCAAAAACTATATTCCCATCAAAGTCCATTCGGTCTATTCTTGCCAATATGGGAACATTAAACTTTGACGTCGAACGTAGAATTGCAGCCAAGTCTTGTTCCATCTTTTCCGGCTTGTCCACACCAACAATCTCAAACGTAGAAATCCTCTTCCCTTTTTCCTCGTGTACGCCGAGAATTATCCAGCCCCCTGCGGTGTTGGAAAAAGCACTTACAGTTTCCCACATGGATTTAGGGAGACCACCCGAGGCCTCCTTTACCTCAAAGTCATTCCATTCTATATCGTTGAGCCTTTGCCGCAGTTCTTCTTTTGTCATCTCCATATTTCCTTTCGACGCAAAATTACGAATTTTTCGGAAGATATAACGTAAGTCTCTGATTTTATTAGTAAGTTATGCGACTGAATGGCAGAAAAAAACGAAGACACAAAAGCCATGACAAAAGATTGTACTTTTGCCTTGGCTTTTGTGCCTTTGTTTAGATAATTATACTGCGCTATACGTTATTTCCAGTCGGCGTCCTCGCCGTTGGCGAACCATGTGCAGCTCTTGTATTGGAACTGGCCTTTGCCGGTGACGGTGTAGACCACGGTCTCTACCGAGCGGGCGCCGGTGTAGGCGGTGAAGTTGACGGTATAGGTCACTTCCATGCCGTCGACGGGCACTGCGTCGGGATTAAGCTGTGCGAGTACGGCGGGCATTGTCTCGAGGCAGAAACGTTTCTGCATGAGGGCGGTCACCTCGTCGTCGGTGTACTCTTCGTAGAGTTCGGGGAACTTGCTCTTGGCGTTGGCACCGCGTATGTCGACGTTGCAGTAATAGAACGATGTGCCGGAATAGAATTCCGAATTACCGTATTTCACATCCATGTAGGGACCGTCCTTAAGCGATACGCCACCCATAGGCTTGGAAATATTCTCGAACACCCACTCTACGGCGGCAGTGTAGTACGTAACGGAAGGCTCGGTACGGCTTTCGGGGAGCGTGATGACTACCGACGGGTCATAGAGCCAGAAACCGTTGCGCTTTACAAACTGCGAAGTGGTCTCGCCGGCGTTGACCACCCATTCGGTGCCGTTGAAGATATACTGTGCGGCCTGATAAGAGGCACCGGAACCGTTATAGTAGTTGTAGGCTACGACGATCTCATCTTCGGCGGCAGCGTATGGATATTTGTTTTTAAGGTAGACGGGAAGAAGCTCGGCGGGAAGAGTTCCCGAGAGATTTCCGTAAGTCTGTCCCATGGCCTTGTAGTCGGCAGGCTGGAGCACTTCGACTCCGGTCATCGACAACCACGATGTGCCGTCGAAATACAGGATGGCATTTTTGACCGTAGTGGAAACTTCATTGACAGGAGCACGATGTACGGGAGCACCCGAAGCATTGGCGGCATTCTCAACCGACGTGATTACGACGTTGAAGAATTTGCCCGATGAAACCGACGCGAAATATCCGCGGACAATATAAGTCTCGCCGGCTGTAATCTGGTCGCGTATGAACTGCGGCACCTGATAACCGCTTCCCTGTGCGGTCGAAGCGCCGTCGACAGCGAAGTTATAATAGTTGCCGCTGACGGATGCCTTGCCGGTGAACTGCACATACTGCGCAAGCTCGTTGCCGGTACGTGCCACTGCCTCGTCCATCATGGCGCCGGTGTAGACCACGGGAGCGGGATAGGTGTATTCGCCCGTTCCCTCTACCGTATAGCTCTCTTCGGTAATTGCAATCTGCAGGCCTTTGCCGTATGACCCCACCTCGCCGCTAAGCGAAATCTGGTTGCCTACCGCAACAGAAGCCACATCAAAGCCCGAAGCCTGGTAGCAAAGGATAGAGCCGGAGTTGTCGGTAAGGATAAAACCGCGGTTGTTGACAGCGGTGATATATCCCTTGATGTCGACCGCGTCACCCTCGGCTGCGGAGCCTATGACCGAAGTCGGCTCGAACGACGGTTCGGGGACATCCGGGTCGCCGCCGATTGTGCCGAAAATCGGGTTTTCGGAAGCCTCGTTGTAAGTCACGACTGCATACTGTCCGGCTTCGGCATCGGGGAACTCAGCTTTGAGGATACCGTTGACTGTACGCGACGAGAACGGATGTGAGGGCGAAAAAGCATTGATGTAGTTGTCATCGCTGCCCCATATCGTCATGTAATCGTCTTCCGAGAGGGTCAGCAGCTCCACTCCCTTATTGATAAGGAGTACGCTCTGCGGACGGTTGGCGGCTACGTTGTATGTCACCTTGACAGCCGAACCGTTGGAGAGGGCGAAGAAATTGTTGGTCGAGTCGCGCAGTATCGCAGGGATAAACTGACGAGCCTCGGCGTCGGTAGTAAATGAATTTGTAGCGGCAATCAGCGCTCTCTCCTCCTGGGTGCCTATTGAAGTATAAGGCGCCTGGTTCAGGATTTTGGTATAGTCGGCAACAGTGAGAGTATAGTTTAACGTCTCTACCGACGTGCCCGGTTCCGGCACTTCGAAACCGTCGAGTTTATCGTTCCAGTCGTTCTCGTCGCAACCGGCGAGGAGTGCCACGGCGCCGAGAGCAAGGAAACTGTGTTTTATAATTGTATTCATATTGTTATTTTATTGGGAGGTGAATTAGAACGCTATTTTAAGACGGAGAGAATAAGTGCGGCCGAACGAATAGAACACGCGGTAGGCGTTTTCCCATGTGCCGCGGCTGCCCGATGCGGTGTATGCGTCAACAACATAGTTGTAGTTGAAGAGGTTGTTGACATTGCCGAACAGGGTGGCTTCGAAGCCGGCCATCTGGAACTTGTAGCTTGCCGACATGTCGAGCTGGTTGCCCCAGGGAATTCTCCACGGATCGGCCACGTTGACCTCCTTGAAGGGAATAAGGTCGTTGTCAGATACCGTATAGTCGGAGTAGTTGCGTGCCGAGAATGTCCAGTCGGCGCCTATGCGCATGCCTTTGAACGGTTTTACGGTCACACCGATTGCACCTGTGGTCTGTGCCGAGCCGCCCACTTTGCGTCCTTTCTGGTTGAGTATTGACCATGCATGGTCTTCGGCGAACACGCCCGAAGCAAGTTTGCCCGAGGTGTTGGCAAGAGGCTGTCCGAGGTCATTGTAGTAGTAACCCTTGGCGTTTGAATCCCAGTTCCAGTCGCCTATCGAGAGCATACCGTCGATATCGAGCCACTGTGTGGGGCGGTATTTCAGGTTGAGCTCCAGACCCATGTGACGGGCGTCGACACCCGACATGTTGAGATAGTAGCGCGAGCCGTCGCCCATTGTCGACGAGCGGGTGGTAGTCTTGTCCATCCACTTCGTGTAGTAAGCGTTGAATGTGGCCGTGAATATCGGCGAATGGTATTCGTAACCTACTTCAATCGAACCGCATTTTTCATTGACGGGATCGGGGTTGATGGCGTTGGATGTGGCCTGCGCGGCAAATACGCCTTTGGCGAAGAAGGGGGCGCGGGTGAGGTAACCGCCGTTGAAGTATACGTTGTTATGCTTGTCGATATTATAGTTGGCGCCACCTTTTACCGAACCGGCGATAAAGTTGGGCTTCTCCGAAGTGCCGTGTTCCTTGTCATAATAGAAACGGTCGACACGCCAGTAGGTAGTGTTGTTGAGCGAGCCGGCGAGCACCATAGTCAGCTTGTCGGAGAGGGTGGTGTATTCCACCTGGGCGAAACCGCCTTCCTGCACCGTATAGCCGTCATAGTCGCGGTACACGACATCGCCTACGCCGAGTTTCTGGTACTTCCAGTTGGGGTCGGCAGCCGCTGCATTGTTGGCGGGATTGACACCTTTACGGCTCGAGTCATCCATGAAGTACGCACCGTTGTAGAGGTCGGTGATTTCGTTGGTGTGCTTGCCGATATAGTAGCGCACGTCGATACCGGCGGTAAGATTGAGTTTCTTCTCGATAAGCTCATTCTTATAGGTCGATACGAGGCCGAACCACTTGTGGGAGTTGATTGACTTCGACATAATCATGTTTGAACCGGTCTCCGACGCCATGTTCATCTCCTGGATGGCGGCGTAGTCAAACGTACCGTCCTCGCGGCGGAAAAGGGTGTTTAGGTTACCGTTGGATGCGCCGTACCACGAAGCATTGCTGAGCGACTGGCCGTTGTAGGTGCCGCGTCCCTGACCCGACGAACCGTATCCGCTTGCGAGCGACACATATACTGCCGACGACAGCGACGACTTGTGGTCAATCTGCCAGATATGGTTCAATGAAATCTGAGGCTTGTGATATACGTTCTTTGTCGACGAGCGTACCTGGCCGTCCATGTCGTAACCGAATGTCGGGTTGTAGCGGTACATGCTCTCGCCGTCCATATAGTTCTTGACATTCTGCCAGTTCTCGATTGAGAGACCGTCCTGCGACGAACGTTTGTAGTGCACTTGCGGCGAGCCGAATGCGGTCAACGACAACTGGTGCGCGTCATTGATGCGTTTCGACACGTTGACGAAATAGGTGTAGGCGTTGAAGTTGGTGCCCTGCACGTAGCCGTCGCCCCATTTGCGCGTGCCCATCAACGACACCGCCCAGCCGTTTTTCATCAGGCCGGTCGACACATTGAATCCGATATGGTTCATGCCGTCATTGCCCATGCCGTAGAATACAGCGCCGCCCTTCTTGGCGTCGAGCGAGCGAGTGGTGATATTGAGCGTACCGCCCACCGAGGGAACGGAGATGATTGATGCGCCCAGACCGCGCTGCACCTGCATCATCGAAGTCACGTCGGAGAGGCCGGCCCAGTTCGACCAGTACACCCATCCGCCTTCCATATCGTTGACCGGAATACCGTTGACAAGCATACCTGTGTTCTCCGACTTGAAGCCGCGGATATTGATTTTGGCGTCGCCGTAGCCGCCGCCGTCCTTTGTGGCCCACACGCCCGGAGTAGTCTTGAGCACTTCGGGGAATTCCTGGCCGCCAAGTTTATTCTCAATAAGAAGAGCGTCGACGCTCGATGCCGCAACCGGGGTCTTGCGCGTGCGTGCAATCGATTGGGTCACAACGACGTCCTTGAGCATCTGTGAAGCGACCTCGAGAGTGATGTTGCCCATCGAGGCCGATGCTGGAACTTTGGCCGTCTTGTAACCGATATACTCGATGGTCAGCTCCTTGGTGTTGTCTGGCACCTTGATGGTGAAATTACCGTCGATATCAGTGGTGACGCCGGTTTTGGCTCCGGGTACCATAACAGAAGCTCCGATGAGAGGTTCGCCCTGTTCATCGGTGATTGTGCCACGACACACATAGTCGGCAAAGGCGGTGGAACCCGCCACCAACAATGTTGTGGCAAAGAGAGTGATTCTCTTCATACTGTGTAATTTAATTGGTTAATAATTTTTACTTTTTCATGCCGCAATGGCTGATGCAATAGGAAAAAACAACCACAGCACCGTGTGATTTTTTAACCCTGTTTCACAAAGTTAATAATAAATGTAAAAATAAACGACTCGGGGCGACAAAATTTAAAGGAATTTTAATAAAATCTAAGCGTCGTTTATGACCATTTTATTTGCACGAACGCCTTTTTGCCATATTATTGCCGTATTATAGAGCATTTCAATGGCAAAAGTGTTAAAATAAAGTTAAATTGATATTTTTTTGCCAAAAAATTATGTTATATAACATAAAGTATATATCTTTGCAATGTGTTTTTCATGGTATTAGATTTAAGGTTAAAAAAGATTATTCGTCGGGATGACGGATAATTTTTTTTGTCCATACCGATGAGTTAAGAAACCATGTCAGCAAAGCAGGGACGCTACAATACATTCACAAACATACAATAATGAAATCTCCACTTGCGATATGCAATATGCCCGGCATCAATGAGGCCGGATGCGACGAAGCTGGGCGCGGCTGTCTGGCCGGCGACGTATACGCCGCCGCCGTAATACTGCCCGACGACTTCTCCCATCCCCTCCTCAACGACTCCAAGCAGCTCACCGAACGACAGCGCGACACGCTCCGTCCCATCATCGAACGCGAGGCCGTGGCATGGGGCGTAGGCATAGTAACAGCGGCGGAAATCGACGAAATCAACATACTCAACGCCTCCATTCTCGCCATGCACCGCGCGCTCGACCTGCTCGCGGTACGCCCACAGGCCATAATAGTCGACGGCAACCGGTTCAAACCCTACGGCGACATACCGTTCACCACCTTCGTAAAAGGCGACGGCCGCTTCGCCAACATTGCCGCCGCCTCAGTGCTCGCCAAGACCCACCGCGACGAAGCGATGATGCAGCTCCACGCCCGATACCCCATGTACCACTGGGACGACAACAAGGGCTATCCCACCCGTGCCCACCGTCAGGCCATCGCGGAATACGGTCCCTCCCCCTTCCACCGCATGTCGTTCCGCCTCCTCGACACCCAGCTCACCCTCGACCTGTAACAGCGTTTTGTGTGCCAATGTAAAAAAAATAGGTTGTTAAAAATTAGCGACAAATAGCCTATAAATATAATTTTTTTAAATTCAACCCGGCTTTGCAACTGAGCTTTTTTATATTGAAAAATTGACCGCAGCTCTTTTTTTTGCTATCTTTGTGCTCTTATCATTTATCCCCACAGACCGAATTCATCAAACAAACACGACAGACATACCATGTATCAGACAGACCAACGCATTGTCATCACCCTTGACGCCGGGGGGACTAACTTCGTATTCGGCGCCATGCGCGGCAACCGGTTCATAATCGACCCGATAACCAAGCCGTCCAATTCCCACGACCTCGACCTTTGCATCAGGACTCTCATATCGGGATTCGAGGAGGTCATAGCATCGCTCGAGCAACTGCCCGTAGCCATCAGTTTCGCATTTCCCGGTCCGGCCGACTACGCCAACGGCATCATCGGCGGCTACCTGCCCAACTTCCCGTCGTTCCGCGACGGCGTGGCCCTCGGCGAAATACTCCGCCGCCGCTTCGGCATCCCCGTCTATATCAATAACGACGGCGACCTCTTTGCACTCGGCGAAGCGATGGAAGGCCTTCTGCCCGAAGTCAACGCCCGCATAGCCGCGATGGGTGGCGAAAAGAAATACACCAACCTGCTCGGCTATACCTTCGGCACCGGGTTCGGCATCGGCTCCGTAGTGGGCGGACGCCTCAACCGCGGCAACAACTCATGCATCGAGACATTCTGCCTGCCCGACACATTCGACAGCAATATCATCATAGAGGACAGCGTGGCAATCCGCGCCATCAAACGCGTCTACGGCGAACTTACCGGCAACCCCGACCACGGCCTGACGCCAAAGGATATATGCGAGATTGCCGACGGCACCCGTGAGGGCGACCGCGACGCCGCCAAAGAAGCATTCCGCCGCTTCGGCATCGCCGCCGGCGATGCCATGGCCACTGCCGTGACCCTCACCGACTCGCTCGTAGTGATAGGCGGAGGCCTTACCGGAGCCGCCCGCCACATCATGCCGGCGCTCCTGGAGAAGATGCGCTCCTCAATAAGCACTCTTGGCGGCGACAAGGTGAACCGCGTGCAGATGAATGTCTACGACCTCGACAACGAGAACGAGTTCCGCGAATTTGCCCGCGGCAACGGCCGTCCGCTGAAAATCCACGGCACCGAAGATACCGTGACTTACGACCCCGTGAAACGTACCGGCGTGGCAATATCCCGTCTCGGCGCCAGCGAGGCCATCTCGATAGGCGCCTACGTGTTCGCTCTCGCATCACTCGATGGAAAACAATAACCGCAATCCGATTCCCACATGAACAAGATATTCACATTCAAGCCCTACCTCAAGCCCGTGGTATGGGGCGGAGACAAGATAAAGGAGTTCAAGAACATTGACACCGACCTGGCCAACATAGGCGAAAGCTGGGAGATTTCCGGCGTGCCGGGACATGAATCGGTGGTCGACTCGGGCGAGGACCGCGGCCTCACCATCACGCAGCTTATCGACAAATACGGCGCCGACCTCGTAGGCGAAGAGGTCTACCGCCGCTTCGGCGACAGTTTCCCGCTGCTCATAAAAATCATCGATGCCCGCGACAACCTGTCAGTGCAGGTACATCCCGACGACGAGCTTGCCGGACGCCGCCACAACAGCCCCGGCAAGACCGAGATGTGGTACGTGATCGATGCTGACGACAACGCCGACATCATATCCGGCCTCTCGAAGGAGATAACGCCCTACGAATACCGCAGCCGCGTGGCCGACAACACCATCACCGATGTGCTTGCATGCCACAAGTCGCATCCGGGCGATGTATTCTTCCTCCCCGCCGGACGCATCCACGCAATCGGAGGGGGCAACCTCATCGCTGAGATACAGCAGACATCCGACATAACATACCGCGTGTACGACTACGACCGCCGCGGCCTCGACGGCAAGCCCCGCCAGCTCCACGTCGAAGAGGCTGTCGATGCCATCGACTACCGCGTCTACGACAACTATGTCACCGACTATGACCGCGCGGCCAAAGGGGAAGTGCCCTTGGTGAAATGCAATTATTTCGACGTGCAGAAAATCACCGTCAACGGCCAGCTCTCACTCCAGCACCTGAGCGAATCGTTCACCGCGCTGATATGCATCGACGGCCGATGCACGGTCGACGTAGACCGCGAAGCCGCATGCGACATATCGCGCGGCCACACAGTGCTCGTCGCGGCATCCGCACGCTCCGTCACACTGACAGGCAACGCCGTGCTCATAGCCGCCTCCGTCCCCCGCGACTCCGCAAAATAGCGGCAAAGCGGCCAAAACTCGATTTCACGCTGCCGGTCATCGCCGCTGGCGCTTTACACAAATAAAACGCGGCTGCCATACGAAGCGATTCTGCAATCGGCTTGTCGGCAGCCGTTTTTTTAACTGCGGCTTGATATCGCCGTATCCGGCTCATGCCGCATCTTGTTGCGGTAGCGTATCGGCGACATACCGGTCAGCTTGCGGAATATGCGGCAAAGGTATGACGGGTCGTCATAATGAAGCCACTGTGCTATCTGCTTCACCGAAAGATCTGTCGTGTCAAGCAGCATTTTCACCACCTGACCGATGCGCATGTTTATCTGCTCCTTAGCGGTCGTGCCCGTGCACCGGCGCGTTATTATATTGAGATAATTGGGAGTTACATTCAGGCGGTCGGCATAATAGCCCACGTCGTGACACACGGCATAATTGCGCTCGACAAGCGCTACAAAATCATTGACAAGCGCCCATGCCCTGTTCTTCACCGGACTCGCTCCGAGCTGCCCGTAGCGCGCCTCAATCTGCCCGGCCATATTGATGATGAAATTTTCCGACTCATTGCGCATCATCTTGTCACGTATCGCATCCGGGCAGTTGGCCGACAGCCATGCAGTCAGCGCAAACCAGTGTCCGACCGGCGCCGCGAGGTCTGAGGGCACCACGAATACAGGCGACTTGTATACGAAATCCCAGAATCGGTTGGACGTGACGAGAAAGAATATATCCTGCGCCGCCTCAAATCCTATCGACAGAAACTTCGCCTCAAAATCAGCCGATACTCCGCGCAACACCGTCAGCATGTCAAACGACATGAAAGCCATCCGCCCCGGCCTCATCACGAACCGCCGGGAGTTGACCGACAATTGTGCCTCCCCTCTTTCGCAAAGCATTATCAGGCATCCGTCCACTGCAAGCGGATGACCCGCAACCCGGCTCATACCACCTATGGTGCCGCATTCAAACGCCGCGCCGTTCTTTATAATATCGTTATTTCCTGTCATACCTTATCCCGTCTTTAAGCAAAGATACTATAAAACAACGGCAACAATGCCTGTTTTGTTATAAAAAGTACCCAATCTGTAATATTTTCCACCGAGCATAATATATAATATGTGAGTACCTTTGCAGTCTCTTATATAGAGTGTTGACACCCTCTAAGAGCTCGTCTAAATCCAAACACTCTCTAAAACACGCAAAAAAATGGAAAGAGATAAACTTGACTTTGGAAACGAGAGAATCGGGCGCCTGTTCCGCGCCATGTTCTTCCCTACGCTCATAGGCATGCTGTTCAACTCGGTGCTCAACCTGTGCGACGGCATGTTCGTAGGACATGGGGTCGGCAGCAACGGCCTGGCGGCAATAAATATCGTGGCGCCGCTGTTTCTCATCTGCACCGGCATAGGACTGATGTTCGGCATCGGCGCATCCGTCGTAGGCAGCATCCGCCTTGCCGAGGGCAACGTCAAGGCAGCCCGGATAATAATGACACAGGCCTACATAGCCGGAGCCGTGATTTTCGGCGTGGTAATTGCCGTATCGCTTCTTTTCACACGTCACGTGCTTTATGCTCTCGGCTGCAGCCCCGCGCTCGAAAGCCTCGCCTCCGACTACCTGCTGTGGCTTCTGCCGGGCCTGATGTTTTTCTACGTGCAGTGCGTCGGCATGATGCTCATACGTCTCGACGGCTCCCCGAAATTCGCAATGAGCATACAGATTGCCGCCGCCGTGCTCAATATATTTCTCGACTGGCTGATGGTGTTCCCGCTCGGCATGGGCATAAAAGGAGCGTCGATAGCGACCTCGATTTCATGCATCGTCGGCGGACTGATGGTACTCGGATATTTCCTTTTCTTCTCCGACAAACTGAAATTCTACCGTCTGAAACTGTCGGTCAAATCGTTACGCCTGTCGCTCCGCAACACCGGATACATGGTCAAGATCGGACTCGCCACATTCATCGCCGAACTCTCGATAGGCATAATGATGGTGACAGGCAACTACGTGTTTCTCGACACACTCGGCGAAGCGGGAGTGGCCGCATTCAGCATCGGCTGCTACCTGTTCCCGCTCATATTCTCGATAAGCAACGCCGTGGCTCAGGCATCGCAGCCTATCATAAGCTTCAACTACGGAGCCGGGCAGTTTGAGCGCGTCACCCGTACGTTGCGGATAGCCGCAGTGACAGCCTGCATCTGCGGAGCCATAATCTCAACCGGCATGTGGTCGGGAGCATCGCTGCTGACTCAGGTATTCCTCAGCCCGTCCGAACCGGCCTACGCCATAGCCGTGGAAGGGCTCCCCGTGCTCGGCATCTGCGCCCTCTTTTTCGCGCTCAACATCACATTCATCGGCTACTACCAGAGCCGCGAACAGTCAGCCCGCTCCATCATCTACATGCTGTTGCGCGGAGTGATATTCGTAGTCCCCGGCTTCTTCCTCCTCCCCCGCATATTCGGCGAAACCGGCCTATGGCTCGCCATCCCCGTATCCGAATTCCTCACCCTCCTCGTAATAACCGCCGCCTGCCTCACCGTCCGCACCCGCCATCAAATTCCCGCCGAGCACTAATGATGACATATTAACACAAAGTATTTTAACACAAAGTATTCGAGCACATTACTTGTTAACTGGAAAAGGCGCGTGCGTTTGACCCCTTCGGGCACGCGGGATTTGACCCCTCGGGCAAAATAAGAATGACCCCTTAAAAGTCCTGGCGGCGGGGGTCAATGTTATTTTACCTCATTTGGTTTGTCAGGCTTTTCTAGCCTTCAGTTTGCGCATGCTTTCTCCGGACAGCTCGATTGTGTGCGCCGAGTGTACTATACGGTCGAGGATGGCATCGGCCACAGTCGGGTCACCGACCATGTCGTACCAGCTTGAGGAAGGGTACTGGGAGGTGATGATGATCGATTTGCGCTCGTTGCGGTCTTCGATTATGTCGAGCAGGATCGGACGCTCCTTCGCGTCAAGGGGCACCAGAAAAAGATCGTCGAGGATGAGCAGCTGACATCGTTCGATTTTCTTGAGCTCGGGCTCAAGATTGTTCTTGACTTTTGCGACCTTTAGCTGTCCGAGCAGTTTGGAGGCGTTGGCATACAGGGTGCGTATGCCACGTTTGCAAGCCTCATGTCCCAGTGCGCAGGCCAGGAAGCTTTTACCTGTGCCTGATGATCCGGTGATGAAGAGATTCTGACCGTTTCGGACGAAGTCGAGTGTCGCCAGGCGCTCCATCTGGTTGCGGTCGAGCCCCCGGTTTGTGGCGTAGTCGATTTCCTCGAGATATGCCTTGTAGCGGAACGCCGCGTTTTTTGTCAGGCGCATTACGGCGGCTTGTGCGCGCCAGTCCCATTCGCGGTGCAGGAGCATCGACAAGAAGGAATCCGGAGTCATTGACTGTGCGGTTGTTCCGGCAAGGCTTTCGCGGAAGGCCTCTGCCATTCCGTGCATCTTCATGCGGTTCATCAGGTCCAGCGATGTTGTGTTCTGGTCCGGTTGCTGGGTGGCCGGTGCGGTTTTATCTGTTGTTTCCATTACTGTTGGTGTTGTTGGGTTCGTTTTTGCGGCTGTAGTATTCGCGGCCGCGGATGTTCTTGTGTACCGGAGCAGGGACTGCAGCCGTCGGGCCACAGGCAGTTCCGTCCTCATCCGGCAGGAAGTCAGCGTCTTCGCCCTGTTCGAGGATTTTCCTGACGGTCTGATAGCCATATGCCGCCTTCATCGACGCGCAGGCGCACGCCGCCACGAGTCGGTCTGTGCCATACTTCTTTTCAAGCGACAGTATGCCGCGGCAGCTGCTGAAGGATTTCGGCGGATACTGCATCATGGCATCCACTTCGTGGAGGTAGTCAAGAACGATGTTGTCCATTTCAGCGGCTCGCTTGAAGAGTTCCTCCAGATCCTTGTCATACGGGCCGTAATGGCCGGGCAGGTTGTGTTCCTTCTTCCATGAGTATGTGTAGGGTATGTCGCAGCGGTCGTGTGTGGCCACGAGATTGAGGCCGCAGTAGATCTCAACCGTGTCCGCGTCATAAAGGATGACCACACGTTTGCCGACATGCTCGCGCGGCACGCTGTAATGGTGCTTGAACAGGGAGACATAACAGTTCTTGCCCACTGTCATCAGCTTTCGTTCCTTGATGACAAACGGTTTCTCGGGAAGGGGACGCAGGAAGTCCTTTTCGCCCTGCAGGAACATGTCTTTACGCGACATATTCCTTCCTGCCATCAGCCTTTCGTTGAAATCGTGCAGCGATATGTGAATCGCCGTGTTCAGTTCGTCCAGCGACGGGAAGACAATCCCCTCTATGTCAAGATACACTGACTGGTACAGCAGCTTGACGGCGTTCTCGACAAGGGCCTTGTCTTTGGGATGGCGGACCCGCGCGGGATATACGGCGCATCCGTAATGTTCGGCGAAGGCCGCGAACTCCTCGTTGATCACAGGCTCGTTCCGGTCGCTGGTCTTTACCGCCGCCTTCAGGTTGTCGGGCACGATGGCGGCCGTCACGCCTCCGAAGTACTCAAATGCATTCTGACAGGCCTTGATCAGGTCTTCCTTCCGTTGCGACCATACCGCCTCGCAGTACGTGTAGTGGCTGAACGGAAGGATGGCGACGAACACTTCCGCTTTCTTGACCTCTCCCGTCATTCCGTCCACCACTTCCAGCTTGTCTCCTGCGAAGTCGACATACATCTGGTCGGCGGCATAGTGCTCGACGTGCCCCACAACCGTGGTGTGGAACCTGTACTGCCGGACGGAGCGTTTGAACACGGACTCCTGAAAGCCGTCGGGATGCTCGCTTCTGTACTCGTTGAAAAGCTTGCGGACTGTCATGCCCTTGCGGGAAAGCCGGGCGACATAGCCCGGTATCAGTGCGTCAAGTTCCAGTTGACGCTGCGACGGCTCGCGGTGACGGAACTCCGTGCATCCGAACATCTCACGGAGATGCTCTTCCGAGAGTTCAAGCAGCTGTTCGGTAGTCTTGCCGCTTGAAATGAACAGCCGGACATACTTGCGTACGGTGTTGCGGGAAAGGTGAAACGTGTTGGCCGTCTCTTTTATTCCCATTCCGACTGCGTAACATCGAAGGATGTTTTTTAATTTTGCAATCATATTCTGTAGTTTTTGAGATTGATCCCCGCCGTGCCAGGACAAGGAGTCTCAAAGCTACAAAAAATTCCCCTGCCGATGCTTCGACAGGGGTCATTTTTATGGCGCCCGCAAGGGTCATTCTTATTTCGCCCAAAGGGGTCAAATCCCGCGTGCCCGAAGGGGTCAAACGCACGCGCCTTTTCCACTATCTTTACTTCTGTAAGTAAGATATACCAGACAATTTGTTTTTCTGTCATTTTCTTGTTCTTATCTAATTGTTAGGCTCATTGTTGTTATACATTGTTTAATTATAGATAAATCGTGAATATCCTTCTCTCTTAAATCGTAGCCCGAATGGAATACTTGTTGCCCTTTTGCAGAAATGCAAGGGATGCTTCTGCCTTCAAAGACTGCTGTTCCAAAATAGTCCGGTTGAAATTCATACCAGCCTCCATCCAAGTCGGCTTGTTTGGAAGTGCCGTCCGCATTCAAGACAAAAGGATGGATATCAATATAGCCTAATTCTTTGCTATACAGTTCCATACGGGTGGGCAACCAATTTGTTTCAATTTGATATCCTCTCTCCTGCAAAAGATCAAGGAGTTGGTCTGTATAATTGGCATCAAAATCAATGTCAATATCTCTATGCAAGCGGGTTTGCTGTCCGTACAAGACATCCACTCCCCAGCCTCCATCCAACCAAAACTGCATGTCCAGGCTTTCCAACAAGTCCAAAACTTGAAATAACTCTGTAATCGTAGTGTGTTCTTTCTTTGTCATATAATAATTCTTTAATAAATAATACTATGCGTAATTATCCAACTGCTTGATTGAAGAAATAAAATTTGCACCCACTCCAATCAGAAAGATAACCCATCCGCTGATCATAAAGACGGATGTGATACCCCATGCTTCCACCCAATATCCTGAAGCTACGATACCCAGCATTGATGGAAAGGTACTCAAACTAAAGATGAGAGAAAAAGTCCGTCCAAGCATGTCCGAAGCCAAGTTCTGCTGAATAATAGCGATGAAAAGCGCATGGTAAATGGAATAGGCTATGCCTCCTGTAAATGTTAGGCAAACAAAACCTATAAATGCGCTTGATGGTAAATAACTGGCGCTAATCAGATACAATCCCAATATCACATAAGCCGTATGCATCACTAATGTTTGCTTGCTTTTCAAAGCCTTACAGGCAAGTACTAAACCGCCCAACAATGCCCCTGAGCCCCAACCCATTTCCACAACTCCCATTTGCAAAATGTTTCCGTTGAAATGCAGAAGCGTCATAAAAGGAAATAACGTAAAAACAGGCATAAGGACAAAAGTCACCAGCGTAAAGCATACGAATAAAGGCAAAATGCCCATTGTACGCCGCAAGGTATGCCAACATTCCGTCAGTTCTTTTTTGAAATCTGGAAGAACTTTCGTTTTTTGAAGAGAAGGAATCTGGACACAAAGTAAGGTCAGACAAGCAGCAACAGCTCCGATCACATCTATGAGCAGAATATACTGTATGGGAAGCCAAACAACGAGGCTTGCCCCTACAACGGGAGCTATCACCTCACTGAAGGATTGAATGGAATGGTACAAACCTGATACCCTGACAAGATGGTGCTTGGGAACCAGTAGAGGGATGCTTGCCTGTAAAGCAGGTGCATGAAACGTACTGCCTATTGAACGACAAGCAGTCAATAGATAAAAAAAAGAAAGGTCTTTATAACCCTTGGTTATCACAATAAAAAGACATAGGGTACAGAACGCGATGAACAAGTCCGAATAAAACATCGTTTTCTTTCGATTCCATCTGTCAACATAGACCCCGGCAAACAAGCCTAATACAAATTGTGGTAAAAATCCAGCTAAAATAGCCAGAGATAAAGCTGTCGGGGATTTAAATTCGTTGCTAATCCAAAAAATAATGGAGAAGCCAACAATCGTACTTGTTAAAATAGATATGAGTTGGCCTATTCCTATCACGGCCAAAGTTGATTTCCAATGATTCATTGTGCTAATATTTCATGCGTTTATAGATAAGTACTTTCGTACATTAAGCAAAACGAAATTCTATCCACACAAAAAACTTGTATTATAATCCACTCCTGACGTTGGAATACAATAACAAATACTTTCAGGACGATGTAAAGTCCTGAAAAATCAAACTGAATGGATAGATAAATATTAGTCTTTTCTCATCGGATTCTTTTAATATCGCTACTCTTTTATTATGTAGTGGTTGTATTATCTTAAATAAAACAAAAACACCCGACTTTACATTCTTGGGTGCAAAACTGGGTGTTTGTTTTGCAATTTGCTGATTTTCAGCGTTTGTTGCGGAGAGAGAGGGATTCGAACCCCCGGAGGTGTGACCCTCAACGGTTTTCAAGACCGCCGCAATCGACCACTCTGCCATCTCTCCATTGACTATTTCCGGTGTCGCTACGAGCTATTATACATCTAATCCCCAAGCGACTGCAATGTTTCTCATCTTCGACCACTGTCGACCATTCTCCATTGCGAGTGCAAAGTTATGTCTTTTTTTTTAATTGTCCAAATTTTCAATTGCATTTTTTTGACGATTTTTCGTATATTTGCACATTATTACATCATTACAATTACATCATTACACCCAAACATCCAAAACACCAAATCTAACATGAAGAAATTCGTATGCATTCTGGCTTTATCAACACTCTTGTCGACAGGAGCCATATTCAACGCCGACGCGGCCTCCATCAACACCGGATCAACCACTACACGCCCCGACGGCAGCACGAATTTCAACCACGGCTGGACTTTCAATCTCGGCGACATCGACGGCGCAGAAATGCCCGGCTTCGACGACTCCGCATGGCGCACTCTCTCGCTCCCCCACGACTGGGCCATCGAAGGCGACTTCAGCGAAGACAACCCCTCGGGCGCAGGCGGCGGCGCACTCCCCGGAGGCATTGGCTGGTACCGCAAGACATTCACCCTGCCCGACAACGCCGGGGGCAAACGCATATTCATCGACTTCGACGGCGCATACATGAACTCGTCGGTCTACATCAACGGCCGATACGCCGGCGGACGCCCTTACGGCTACGCTTCGTTCAGCATCGACGCCACCGACCTGCTCAACGACGGCAACAACACCATCGCCGTGAAAGTCGACAACGCCGAGCAGCCCAACTCCCGCTGGTACTCCGGCTGCGGCATCTACCGCAACGTGTGGCTGCGGCCCGAAAACGCCCTGTTCATACCAAAGAACGGCACATACATCACCACCGACGGCAACGACATCAATATCGCAACAACCGTCGACAACACCACTTCCGCGCCGCAGGCCGTAAAGGTCGTAACCACCGTGCGCGACAGCAAAGGAAAAAAACTCACATCCGCACAGACAAACGTCATCGCCCATAACGACAGCAACACCATAGCCCATCAGACTCTCACGGTAAAATCCCCCGAACTCTGGAGCCCGAAATCACCGACGCTCTACACCGTCACAACCGAACTCTTCGACAGCAAAGGCAGGAAACTCGACACCGATGTCACCCGCACCGGTTTCCGCACATTCCGTTTTGACGCCGACAAAGGTTTCTTCCTCAACGGCAATCACATGAAGCTCAACGGCGTATGCCTCCACCACGACGCCGGCGCACTCGGAGCCGTAGTCAACCGCGCGGCTATCCGCCGTCAGCTCACCATGCTCAAAGATATGGGATGCAACGCCATACGCTGCACCCACAATCCTCCCGCCCCCGAGCTTCTCGACATGTGCGACGAGATGGGATTCCTTGTGATGGACGAAGCCTTCGACATGTGGCGCAAACGGAAAACCACCTACGACTACGCCCGTTATTTCAACGAGTGGCACGAACGTGACCTCGACGACTTCATACGCCGCGACCGCAATCACCCTTCCATAATAGTATGGAGCATCGGCAACGAAGTGCTTGAACAATGGAACGATGCAGGCGCCGACACCCTTTCACTTGCCGAAGCCAACCTGATACTCAACTTCGGGCACTCCCCCGAGCAGCTCGCGGCCGACGACGGCACAATGTCGGTCAACTCCCTGCTCACCAAAAAACTTGCCGACCGGGTGCGCGCCCTCGACCCGCAGCGACCCGTGACCGCCGGATGCAACGAGGCCGACCCCGGCAACCACCTTTTCCGTTCGGGCGCACTCGACATCATCGGCTTCAACTACCACGACAGCTGGTTTGCAGGCGTCCCGCAGAACTTCCCCGGCAAACCGTTTGTCATCACCGAAAGCGTATCGGGACTGATGACCCGCGGTTTCTACATGATGCCGTCCGACCGGTTCTATATCTGGCCCGACAGCTGGGATCGTCCGTTCTACCACGACTCAATGTCATGCTCCTCCTACGACAACTGCTACGTGCCCTGGGGCAACTATCACGAAGGGACGATGAAACATGTGCGCGACAACGACTTCATTTCAGGCCAGTTCGTATGGACGGGATTCGACTATCTCGGCGAACCCACCCCTTACCAGTGGCCGGCGCGCAGCAGCTATTTCGGCATAATCGACCTCGCCGGATTCCCCAAGGACATCTATTACCTCTACCAAAGCGAGTGGCAGAACGACACCGACGTGCTCCACATCTTCCCCCACTGGAACTGGACCGAGGGTGAGGAGGTCGACATCTGGGCATACTACAACAATGCCGATGAGGTTGAACTGTTTCTCAACGGCGAGTCGCTCGGCACCGCGTCAAAGACTCCCGACCGCCTCCACGCCATGTGGCGTATACCGTTTGCTCCCGGCACACTTACAGCCGTAAGCCGGCGCGACGGAGCCGAAGTGGCCCGCGACACTGTCACGACGGCGGGGACTCCGCACAGCCTGCGTCTGACACCCGACCGCACCGTCATCGGCGCCGACGGCACAGACCTATGCTATCTCACGGTCGAGGTTGTCGATGCCGACGGCAATCTGTGTCCCCTCGCCGACAACGAAATCACATTCAGTGTCGACGGCACGGCATTCAACGCCGGAGTCGACAACGGCTGCCAGTTCTCCCACGAGCGGTTCAAGTCAGACAAGCGCAAGGCTTTCTACGGCAAAGCGTTGCTCATCGCGCAGAACGACGGCCGCGCCGGCCGGTTCACCGTCACCGCCACTTCGCCGGGACTCAACCCCGCGTCGCTGTCCCTCGCATCCGAATAAACATCCGCTGATTAAACTTTTTGACATTGAGATTGTCATAATGTTATGAGAAAATTTTTATTCATACTGTTTTTTGTAGCAGGCATAGCCTTTGGCGGACATGCCGACGTGGCCGGCGGAGAGTCGGTCAACTACCGCGTGATGTATAAATGGGGGCTTGTCAACAAGCAGGCCGGACGTGTCAACCTGTCGACCCGCCGTGCCGGTTCAGGCGCTATTGATGCGCGGCTCGTGGCACGCTCCGAGAAATGGGCCGATGCTTTCTACAGCGTCCGCGACACCCTCCTCGGCCGCATGAACATCGCGACCATGGAACCATCATACTACGAGAAAATCACCCACGAAGGGGGCGAATACAAGCGCGACCTCATCAACTACACCCGCAAAGGCAACCACGTGTCAGCCACCTGCAAGCGCTGGAAACAGAAATCAAAGAAAAAACCGCTCACCGAGTCGGAAATAAAACTCGAAGCCGAAGGCCTCACCCTCGACATGCTCAGTTCGTTCTACTACATGCGCTCGCTCGACTACGCCGCGATGAAGCCGGGCGACAAGAAAGGACTGACAGTATTCTCGGGCAAACGCAAGGAACGCCTCACCATCACCTATCACGGCCGCGAGAATGTCAAAATCGACAAGGAGGAATACCCCGCCTATAAAATCTCATTCAGTTTCACCGGCGAAGGAGGCAAAAAGACATCCGACGACATGGAAGCCTGGATTTCAACCGCACCCGACAGGATTCCCCTCAAACTCGAAGGCAAACTTCCCGTAGGCAAAGTGCAGTGCTTCTACATGAAATAATCCCCCGTCCCCGCCCTGCATGACCGGGCACTGTTAATATCTTTTGACGAAATTATTTGTTGATGGTAATGAAAAGTTTTATCTTTGGTAAAATTTTTCATTACCGTTCACACACATACACCGCCGACCATGAATCGCAAAGGCAAACTCTACTTCAGATATGGCACAATGGGATCAGCCAAAACGGCACTGCTCCTTACCACAGCATACAACTTCGAGGAACGCAACATGCGCTACCTTTGCATGAAGCCCGTAATCGACACCCGCGACAAGGATAACGTAATCAAATCGCGTATCGGCATACAGCGCAAATGCGAATGGATATACCACGACACCGACCTCTACGCTTTCGCTCACGACATGTTTGAGAAAACGATGTCGGTGATTGACTGGTTCCTCCTCGACGAAGCGCAGTTCCTTACCGCCGAGCAGGTTGACCAGCTCTCGCGCGTGGTCGACGATTTCGGATCCAATGTCATATGCTACGGACTCCGCACCGACTTCCAGTCGCATCTTTTCGAAGGCTCGCGCCGCCTCTTCGAGATTGCCGACACAATCGATGAAATAAAATCGACCTGCACCTGCGGCCACAAAACCATCATCAACGCCCGCATCGACGCCAACGGCGACTTCGTAGAGGAAGGAAACCAGGTGGAAATCGGCGGCGACGACCGCTACATAGCCGTATGCCGTAAATGCTGGCGCAACAAACGCATAGAGCAATCCTCACGCGACACCCTCCCATTCATTTAATTCATAATTCACAATTCATAATTCATAATTATCCCCTCCCGCGCAAGAGAGGGTTGCGAACCTCAAAATATACGAACGCAATTGTAGGGATGGTGTTGCAGAACTCATGTTTACAATTTAATGATGTAGGGCTGCTCCCCGGAGCAGCCGATAGCAAAGGTTGATTATCAGCTGCTTTGCGGCTGCACCGGGGTGCAGCCCTACAAAAAGGCGTGTCATATTTTCGATATATTATAAGTCCTGCAACACCCTAATTATGAATTATGCATTATGAATTATGAATTGCCTCAGTCTTCTTCGAGTTCAATCGAGTCAAGGTCCGCATCGTCGAGCATTTCGTCGATGTCGTCCGCATCGTCCGGCTCCGGAGTATCTTCAAGCTCCGCAACTTTCCCTTTTGTCTTCTTCGCCTTCGGTTTGCCGCTTTTCTCCGCCTCGGCCAACGCCTCCATGATGCGCGCCTCAAGTTCGGCGGCGAGTTCGGGATTATCGTCGATTGCACGCTTGGCCGCATCGCGACCCTGCGCGAGATTGCGCCCTTCGTAGCGGAACCACGAACCCGATTTCTGTATGATGTTGTATTCCACGCCTAAGTCAAGTATCTCGTATGACTGCGATATACCCTCGCCGAACATTATGTCGAACTCGCAGCGTCGGAACGGAGGAGCCACCTTGTTCTTCACCACCTTCACTTTCACATGCCGCCCCAGCACATTGTCGCCGTCCTTCACCGACGTACCCGGACGTATGTCCACCCTCACCGACGAATAGAATTTCAGCGCGTTGCCTCCGGTCGTCGTCTCCGCCGGACCGAACATCGACCCGATATTCGCACGCAGCTGGTTGATGAATATGCACGTACTGTTGGTGCGCGCGATGGCTCCCGTCAGCTTACGCATGGCCTGCGACATCAACCGTGCCTGCAGCCCCATGTTGCGGTCGCCCATCTCACCCTCAAGCTCATTCTTTGGAGTAAGCGCAGCCACCGAGTCAACCACAATCAGGTCGACCGCCGCCGAACGTATCAGCTGCTCCACAATCTCCAGCGCCTGCTCCCCGTTGTCGGGCTGCGACATGAGCAACTCGCTGACGTCAACGCCTAATTTCTCGGCATAAAAACGGTCGAAAGCGTGCTCGGCGTCGATGATGGCCGCAATGCCGCCCTGCTTCTGCACCTGCGCGATTGCGTGTATGGCAAGCGTCGTTTTGCCTGATGATTCCGGACCGAATATCTCGATTATCCTCCCTTTCGGGAAACCGCCCACACCAAGCGCAAAGTTCAGTCCTATCGACCCGGTAGGAATCACCTCGACCGGCTCCGCAACCGTATCGCCCATACGCATTATCGCACCCCGCCCGAACGCTTTTTCTATCTGACCCATAGCGGCTTTGAGCGCATTGAGTTTCGCATCCTTGCCGTTGGCGGCATCCTTTATCGCCGCGGCCATTTTCTTTGTCTTTTCTGCTGCCATAACTTTTATCTTTTAGAGAGAATTGTATTTCTAAGGGAATAATTGTAATCTTCATCGCAAAGATACGCCCCGACATGGGCATGATTCATTCCCACCGTACAAAATAAATGTTAACAATTTCATTCCGACAGCCCATACGCCCGCAATCTTGCTATCTTTGTAAACAGTAGGAGGGCATTGCAGAATAATATATTGGAAATATGATACGCCATCTTGTAGGGCTGCACCCCGGTGCAGCCGCCAGACAGCAGATAATCAACTTCGTCACCGGCTGCTCCGGGGAGCAGCCCTACTTCATGCAGCCGTCAACATCACTCCTGCAACTCCCTCAAAACCACCCGACCAAAACAAAACGCCCGGTTAAGTCATGATACGCATAAAAGAAGGATTTCGCGGACAACGCTCCATTGTCATCCCCAAGATGATTACCGACATGCTCGAGCGCGACCCGCTCGGTGCCGCGCTGCATATCACCGACATAGGCTACTACCCCTCGGCACGCCACCATTTCCGCGAACGCCCCGAGGCACCCGGCCAGTTTGTGCTGATATACTGCGTGGAGGGATGCGGCTGGTACCGTCTCGGCGACACGCGCCATGAGATAACCGACGGCCAGTTCTTCATTCTCCCGCCCGACCGCCCGCATGCCTATGGCTCCGACGACACATGCCCCTGGACCATATATTGGGTACATTTCAACGGCTCGCTCGCCGCGCAGTATGCCGAGGGAATGCATGTGCCGCACCGTATAACACCCTCCGGCAACTCCCGCATATCCGACCGCATCGCACTGTTCGAGGAGATTTTCTTCACCCTAAAAGCGGGCTACAGCATCGAAAACCTACACTACGCCCTTTCCCTCTTCCATCACTACCTCGGCTCGCTGCGCTACATACGCCAGTTCCGTCTCGCCGGAGCCTCGGCGGCCGAAACAGCCCATTCCGATACCGATGCCGCCTGCCGGTCGGCAATAAAATACATGAAAGAGAACCTCGAGCGGCACATCACACTGGCACAGATTGCCCGGTTCACCGGCTACACTCCCAACCATTTCTCGGCTATATTCAAGCGCGCCGTCGGGCATGCGCCCATCTCCTACTTCAATCTCATCAAAATGCAGGCCGCATGTCAGATGCTCGACTCCACCGACATGAGCATCAACCAGATAGCAGCCAAACTCGGGTTTGAGGACTCCTACTATTTCTCGCGCCTGTTCACAAAAATCATGGGTATGCCTCCAACAGCCTACCGCACCACAGAACGCGGCTGACAGATACGCCCGTGCGGAACGCGCTACTCTATCCTCCCCACGATGCGCAGCGTCACAGGCCGTCCCGGTGCCGACGTATCCATTACCCTGATTTTCTTGACAAACGACCCCGCAGGCTGCCCCGACGCATCAAACGCCACAGTCACCTCCGCCGTATCGCCCGGCTCGACAGGCTCATGCGGATATTGCGGCACGGTACATGCGCACGATGATGCCGCGCCGTATATGCTCACCGCACTGTCCGACACATTGACCGCCCTGAAGCGGCATTCATGCATATACGACCGCGCGCTCACGCCACCCACATCCATCACCGTGTCGGCATACTGCAGCGCCCTGCCTCCCGCACCGTCGGCCGCCCCGCATACGATAATGCAGAGCGCCGAGGCCGCGACAGTATGTATCCGGCGCCATCTCATCGTCCCGCCATCACTTTTCTGACCGTACGCGAGCCGTCGCCGAGCACTGCCTCAACGACATATACCCCACCCCCGTTTACCTGCAACTGCGCGGACGCCGTCATCGGCGCGGTGACCGCCACACGCCGCCCGGCCACATCGGTCAAAGTCAGCGATTCAATGACATCGCCGGCCTCGACCACAATGATTTTGCCGCATACATTCACACTGACACGTGCGCTCTCATCGGCCGTAACATTGCCGACACCCGACATCTGATACGCCTCCAGGCGCACGCTCTCCACATTTTCACTCGGCGTGACGGTATATTCTGGCGACTGCACCTCATACTTATTCCTCCGCCCCGTCTTGGCCGTGACCGTCACTTTCCACCCCATATCGGGATTGTCGCTCCTGACAGTCATGCCGCGACCCGTAGGCCACTTCCCCTCGAACGTATCACCCTTGACTTCGATACCGTTGATACTGATTACGGACTGTGCCCCGTCCACACTCACCGCCACCGGCGAGCCGAGCCCGAAATAGCTGCATATGATACCGGGCATCGCCTCCGTACGCTGCGCGCACCACTGCTTCAGATTGTCCACGCGGTGCACCCACCCCTCATAACTTATAGGATTGCCGTAGCACAGAAGGTGTGCGCGATACTCCGGAGCAAGCTCATCGCGCTGCTCGTCGATAAGCGCCGCCGTGCACGCCGGGCGCAGGAAATCGCCGAGATACACGAAGAATCGGTCGATGAACGGCTCGCGGAACTCCTCCATCGCCGTCATCACCTTGAACAGTTTCACCGCATGATGCGCGTTGCCCTCGCCGATATTGCCGTAGGCATAGTCGCCGGTGTGCAGCACGAAATCAAAATAGTTGAAATCAGCCGGATTTGACGCTAAGAAATCGAGGTCTTTCATAATCCAGCGCCATTTGCCGCCTTCGGCTGTCGGGCGCCACATCACGATATTGTTGCCCGGGAAGTCGGTGTTCGTGGCCCATACGTTGGCGATATACAGGTTGGCGAAATTCTCCACATCGATGGCCTTCTCCATCTGCTCATAGCTCGGATTGCCCTCATACAGGCGCTTCAGCTCCTCGAAACTGTCGGTAGTACCCGCTTTCAGCTCCTCCCAGTTCTCAAGCATGTCGATATCCTCCAGCCCGTCGTAACAATCCTCGACATAATCCTCGTTTGAGCGCTGGCGCAACGCGTATATACCGCGGTATTTGCCGTTGATATAGCATATCACGGGCCGGTAGGCCTGCCAGTCGAGATTGTCGCAGTTGCGGCCGAACAGCGTCTGCACGAACGAGTCATTGATACGCGCCTCGCCGAAACAGTTGCCGCCGTTGCGCAGCACGAATGATTTCGACTTCTTCACGTCGGGCTTGTCGCTCCAGAACGGATAGCTGTATTTCTTCGTACCGAAACGCTTGTTGGAATACACTGCAAACGATTTCTGCGGCTGGTTTCTCGACCATCCGCCATGTATCCTGAATTCCCCGAGCTGGTTTATGGGACTCTCCTTCCCCGACTCGTAGAAATACTCCACATTGACCGGACGCCGCCAGTCCTCGTTGAAATTCATCCATATCCCCATATCGGGGTCGTCAATATAGTCCTGGTTGGTGTTCAGCGATATGATAGGAATATCCACCTCGCGCGAGTGATAGATATAGGAATGCGTCGTGGCGCGGGGCGATATTGCCTCCGCCGATATAAGTTTGGCACGGAGCACCATCGACTGCGACGTGCGCGCGGTGTACTCCCTGTCATAACCCGGAGAGTCAGGTGTCGGCTCGGAGCCGTCGGTCGTCACATACAGCCGCGTGTCGGCCGGCAGGTCGACACCCTCGGGAATGCTTATCGTCACCTCCTCGATTTTCTTCACATTGTAACGCGCATTGCCCTTGACCGAGAACACCGGTTCGGGCAGCACCGTAGCCGTGACACCCCCGCCGTTGGCGGCGCGAGGCGTTGGTGTCAGCTCATACCCCCATTCGTCGCCGGCATCCTCCGTGCGGCCGTAACCCACATTGGGCGCCGGCATCTTGGGGTATGACACACAGTCGACAACCTCCCCCTGCGGATTGAACAGATACAGTTTTCCCTTGCCCGAATCAAGGCGGAAATCGGTATGATGTCCCGTCCCTACCTTGTCGCAGTAAATCACGGTGTAACCGTTGCGCCCCACGCCAACCGAACGGTTGAGCACAAATGCCTTTTCAAAGTCCTCGCTGTCGCCCACACGGTAGTTGGTAAGGCGCACGGCGTTGTCGCTGTCATTATATATCTCGAACCATGAATCCGGGAAATCGCCGCCGGCAAATACGCAGTCGATATTCGACTGCATCAGTTCGTTAATCCACAATTTGGCGTCGGCCTGTATCCCGACAAACATCAGCGCCACCGCGCCGACAGCATATCTCTTTTTCATGGTTATATATTTGTTACAGCCGGTAGGGACGCAGTGGGGCGGGGGTGTCTCGCCCCCGCGGTATTAATCTCGGAAAATTACACCGAGGGCGAGACGCCCTCGCCCCACTTTATCATCCCCATTGACGGGTATTATATTTACTTCACTTCAACTTCGCCGTGGAGACGGATATCGTCGGACGATGCGCCCACGTATATCTCGTAACGACCCTGCGGGGTCACGAAGCCGCCGGTATTATCGTCCCAGTAACGCAGCTCGGCATACGGGATATTCACCTTCACGGTCTCCGACTTGCCGCGTGGCACGCTGATGCGCTCGAATCCGCGCAACTGCTTGATAGGCATATATGTGCCCGTATCGGGATATTTCACATACACCTGCGCCACCTCGTCGCCGTCGCGCTTGCCGGTGTTGCGCACCTTGAAGCTGATGTCAACACCATCGGCTGTTGTGTCCACCTTGAGGTCACTGTATTTGAACTTGGTATAGCTCAGTCCGTAGCCGAATTCATACAACGGCTTGCCTGTGAAATACTGGTAGGTGCGGCCCGGGCCGTTGACGAGCGAATAGTCGTCGAATTCGGGAAGATCGTCCATCGAGCGGTAGAACGTAAGAGGCAGACGTCCGCCGGGGTTGTATTCGCCGAACAGCGCCTCGGCCACTGCATTTCCACCCTGCTCGCCGGGATACCACGCATAGAGTATCGCGGGGATATTCTCGTCAATCCAGTTGATGGCGAGCGAGCTTCCGGCCACCATCACCACCACCGTGTTGGGATTGATTTTGTATATCTCCTTTATGAATTCCTGCTGGTCGGCGGGGAGTTCGAGTGTATAGCGGTCCTGACCCTCGCGTTCGATTGATTTGTCGATACCCATTACCGCGATGGTCATATCGGCCTCAGCGGCAGCCTTGCCGGCTTCGCCGTAAAGCTCGATGCGGTTCACGCTGTCAAGGATAGGAGCACGCCAGAACATACGGGCGAAGCAGTCGCCGCCACCGTCGAAATATTCCACTTTGAGGTCATAGCTCCTGCCGGCCTCGAGATTGACAATAACATCGTCATTGGTTGCCGGACGCTCCACCCACGAGTCGATCAGCTTCTTGCCGTCGAGCCACACGCGGCAGCCGTCGTCCGATTTCATCGACAGCACATAGTCGCCGCTAACAGTGGGGCGCAGCTTGCCTGTCCATCTTACCGACATCGGCTGCGACCAGGCCGGATCCGGCGGCTGGCACGAAGGGTCATAGTATATTTCCTCGTCGGTACGCACCACTGCGGGTTCACCCTGCAGATTGGCATTTCTGTAATACTCGGCTTTGAGTCCGCCCGGGAAGAAATCTTTTGAAATCGGCTCATATCCCGTGGCAAGCGACACCCACGGCGCATGTATTATCTCCACCTTGTCGCCGACATGGTTTCTGATGCCCTGGAGCACCGATACAGGCTCATTGACCGGCGTACCGCTATAGTCGCCAAATTCGCAACGGTCGGCATTGAGTCCCACCACCGCAATCTTTTTAACCTTCTTGGGGTTAATCGGAAGAGTGTTTTTGTCGTTCTTGAGAAGCACAAGGCTCTGACGCGCCACCTCAAGCGCAAGCTCCTGATGCTCCTTGCAGCCTACCTTGTCGGGGGATATGCTGTTGTAGGGATTGAGTTCCGGGTCGTCGAAAAGGCCGAGCAGCATGCGGCCGCGCAGTATGCGGTAGGCCACCGAATCGATTTCGGCGTCGGTCACGCGGTAGTCCTTGTAAGCCTTGATGAGCGGCTCGGTATACACGTTGTCGGCGCACTCTATGTCATTGCCGGCTTTCATCATCAGCACGGCGGCGGTCTCGTAATCGCGTATGAACTTATGCTGCGTCACCATCCATGCCGGGGCGCTGCAGTCGGTCACTACGTAGCCTTGAAAGCCCCAGTCGCCGCGGAGCACTTTCTGTATCAGATAATGGTTGACCGTACAGGGCACGCCGTTGACGGCGTTGTAGGCTGTCATGATTGACTGCGCCTTACCCTCCTTTATGCACCGTTCGAACGACGGCAGATAATATTCGCGCAAATCGCGCTCCGAAATCACGGCGTTGCACGACGCGCGGTTGTGCTCCTCGTTGTTGGCCGCGAAATGCTTGGGGGTGGCCACCGCCTTGAGATAGCGCGGATGGTCGCCCTGCAATCCTTTGACGAACTCGGTTCCGATACGCCCTGTCAGATAAGGGTCCTCGCCGTATGTCTCGGGGGTGCGGCCCCAGCGCGGGTCACGCGCCATATTGACGGTCGGCGACCAGAATGTCAGCAGGTCGCTCGACCCGTCGTGCTGCAGCTTGCCGAGCCCGAGCGCGTTCCACTTGCCGCGTGCCTCGTCGGAGATGGCGGTCGACATCCTCCCTATCAACGCCGGATTCCATGTAGCCGCCATGCCTATGGCCTGTGGAAACACGGTGAATTTGCCGGGGCGCACGATGCCGTGCAACGCCTCGTTGCCGTGATAGAACTTGTCGATGCCAAGGCGCGGTATGCCCGGCGAATTATGCGTCATAAGCGACACTTTCTCCTCGAGCGTAAGTCTCGAGAGCAGGTCGTTGACACGTTCGTGGATCGGAGCGGAGGGGTCTTTGTAGACCTCGCGCCCCTGCGCAAAGGTAAGGGAATTACCTGCCAGACATAACAGCCCGGCCGCTATCAGCTTCTGTAATTTCATAGATTTTGTTAATTATCAGTAATATATGGTGCTAAATGATTTAGGCGGTAAAACGAATGTCAGATATTTCTCACCCTGTTTCAGAACCACATCGCGGGAAGTGTCAAGACGGTTGGCGGCAATCACCACCTCTTTGCCGTCGGGATTGACAAACGCGAGGATGTCGTCACCGGCATTGTCGAGTATCACTCGTTGCGCGCCCGGCTCGATGTAGTGGCTAAGATGCTTCATAAGGTAATATTCGGGGTGGTAGTCGACCTGCTGTGTCTTGGGATTGACCGAAATCAGCGCATTCTGCTTCCAACCCCACGGACTGACGCCCGTATCGTCAAGCACCATGTTCCAGTACGTGAAGTTGCGCGCGCCGTTGCGCAGATAATGGCTTATCTGCCACCACGTATGCTCGGCGGCGCCCCAGTCGTTGCTGCCGTTGCCGCACTCGGCCTCGGTATGCATCATCTTCAGGTGAGGGTACTCTTTGCTGATATAAGGGATTGCACCCTTGCCGTCCCACTGGAAACCTGCCCCCTTGAAATAACGTGCCGCTTCGGGGTCGTCAAGCGCTGTACGGGTATAGGCCGGATTGTCACGGTTGATCGTGCCGAATATGATTTCGGTGTCTATGCTGTCCTTCTCGAACTGAGGTCCGAGGAAACGACCCACAAAGTAAGCCAAATCCTCCGGTCGCCACGGACAGCTCGGGAATATATGGTTGGAACACGGCTCGTTTTGTATGCATATATTTTCGATATGCACTCCCTCCTTCTCGTAAGCCTTGCAGAATTTCGCGAAATAAAGCGCGTAGGCTTTCAGATAGCCCTCCTGCATCTTGAAGCCCGTGGTAGGCAGTTCGAGGTGGCGTTCGCGCTGCAGTCCGTTATGGTTGACTGCGCCATTGTCATACCCGCTGGCATAGCTGTTGTTGGTCTTCATCCACCCGGGCGGACTCCACGGCGAAGCCCACATCTTAAGCCCGGGATTGATTTTCTGCGCCTCCTTGATATAGCGCAACAGTATGTGGCGGTCGCGCGCAATAGAGAAATTTACCATGTCGAAGTCGTCGATGACATCGTTTAGCGAGTAGAAATTCATCCCGTAGTCACTCGCGCCTATAGGCATGCGGCAGTAATTGAAGCGTGCGCCCTCCTCGCCGAACAGATCCGCCATTATCGCCTGACGCTGTTCCGGCTCAAGGTAGCATAGCATGTCCCAGCCTATTTCATTGAATGTCCCCCCGATACCGTCAATCGTCTGCGCGATATTTTCCGTCACGGTGACGACGGGTATATTTCCATCGGGAGCCTTTTCACTCCATTTTATATTCTTCACCTGCTTCCACGGAGCCTTGTCGGTGGTGGTGTACATCTCCACTTTCTGCGCTGATGCGAGACTGCATACCGCCATCGCTATCATAGCGGCTGTACTTAGCTTTTTCATGTAATACATCTGTTGGTTGATTTGCAGTTACTTCTGTTAGCGATTACTCAGTGATTAAAAGCGTATTGAACGATTTTGGCTGTAAAGACAGGTTCATGACACCGTCGCAACCGAGCGATACCGACATGTTGCGCACCGTATCGTCGGGATTGAACACCACAATGACACGCGAACCGTCCTCATTCTCAAATGCCGAAAGGTTATAGTTGTTGCCCAGCGTGATAAGTCGTCTGGCTCCCGGCTGCACGTAGCGGCTGAAATGCTTCATCAGCCAGTACTCGGGTGTGAATGTGGCCTTTTTCGATTTGGTGTCTACCACCACCATGGCGTTCTGTTTCCAGCCCCACGAACTGCGGCAGTCGTCGCCGAGCACCATGTTGAAATACATGTACATGCCGGCACCGTCCTCTATGTATTTTTTCATCAGCCAGTAGGTGTGTTCGGCCGCGCCCCAGTCGTTGCTGCCGTCGCCACATTCGTTTTCGGTCTGTATGATAGGCAGATGGGGATATGTCTCCGATATTTTCTTCACTATATCCTTTCCTTCCCACTGCACGCCTACACCTTTGATGTATCGGCTCATCGCCTCGTCCGACAGCATCGTCTCCACGTGGTCGAAGCGGTCGGTATTGAGCGTGCCGAGCCACAGTTCCACGTCGGGATGCGTCGCTTCAAACTCAGGGCCGAGGTAGCTCCCTACAAACTTGGTCATCCCCGCCGGTGTCCATGAGCAGTTGGGCCAGATATTGAACGTATACGGCTCGTTCTGGAACTGGAGCATGAATATGTCTATCCCCTCCTTCTTGTATTCAGTGACGTAGCGCGACAGATATTTGCTGTAAGTCGTCAGATATTCAGGCTCAAGTATCATCTGGTCGTTGCCGGTCGGCACCTCCTTCGACGGGTCGAGGCCGTTTATCGCGTCGGCACGGTTGGAATAATGGCCGTTGGTCTTCATCCACTGCGGAGCGCTCCATGGCGACGCCCAGATGCGCAGCGACGGATTTATGGCAAGCGCCTCCTTGATATAGGGTATCAGGTATTTTTTATCATGTTTTATTGAGAACTTACGCAACTCGAAATCACCCGGAGTCTCGTCGTAGCTGTACCATTCGGTGGCGAAGTCGTTGGCGCCGACAGGAGTGCGGCACACACTGAAATTCAGTCCGTTCTCACTGTCAAACAGCATTTCCATCACCCGTTGGCGCTCATCTTTCCCAAGACTTTTCAATGCCTTGCCACCCAACTCATTGAAACAGCCGCCGAACCCCAGCATGGTCTGTGCGCCGTAGCGTGTCACCATCACATCATGGCTGACCGTATTGTCGTACTCAGCCAGTTCGATGCTGCCGCAGTCGACCCACTGCCCGGCGGGAGTGGAACTTATCAGCCGCACATCGGTCGCCTCCGCCGCAAAGGCGGCTGTCACTAACATCATCGCGGCAGTTATTTTTTTCATTGCAATCATAGTGTTGTCTTTTCCCTTAAAAAATAGAAGTATTATTACCGGTCTTTTCCACATCCCCAGTCGGTATGGCGTCCGGTCATTTTCAATTTTATTTTTGCACCGTTTCTGATTTCATCGTGCGAGAACCACGGTTCGCTGAGTTCACGCCCGTCAATCGTGGCAGCACTTATATACTTGCAGTCGTCCGAACTGCCCGGAGCCTCGATGACAAGCTCCTTGCCATTTTCCATGCGCAGCTTCACTTTCGTGAAAAACGGAGTTCCTACAGTATATACTCCCGAGCCGGGAGTGACGGGATAGAATCCCATCATCGAGAACACCACGAACGACGACAGTCCGCCACCGTCCTCATCGCCCGGCATACCCATCACGTCAGGACGGAACCACTGCCGTATCAGCTGCCGCACACAGCGCTGCGTGCGCCACGGCTCGCCGGCATAGTTGTAGAGATACGGTATATGCATCGACGGCTCGTTGCCCATGGTGAACTGTCCCACATTGCCTGTCTGGTCGGGCAGCACACCGTAAAATTCATACTTGCTCCTGCCGAGCCATTCGTTGAACGTATCGTCAAGATTGGAGATGAACTTCCTCTCGCCTCCCATCAGCTCTATAAGCCCGGGAATATCGTGCTGGCAGTCCCAGCGGTAGGTCCAGCCGTTGTTTTCGTCGTAATAGTCGCGCGCCCCGATACCGCCCGAGAACTTGTAGTCGAACGGCTCGATAAAGTTGCCTGCGCTGTCCTTGGGGTGGAAGAACGAAGTCGCGGGATTGAACAGGTTGCGGTAGTTCTTCGACCGCCCGGCATAGTAGCCGGCCTCGTCGTCAAGCCCCAGACGACCGGCCATCACCGAAAGGCACCAGTCGTCGTAGGCCGTACCGAGCGTCACGGCCACAGCCTGACGCTTCTCCCAGCCGTCGACCTCGTCGAGATACTCCTTTTCGCCCGGATGCAGTGCGGGGATATAGCCGTGCTCGCGGTAAAATCTGTTGAGATAGCCCGCCTTGCCGTTGCGCCACGGCGCAAGTGTCTTGTCCTCCACGGCCGCTTTGCCGTAACGGTAGCCCTCGGCGAAATCGACACCCCTGACACCCTTGACCATTGCGTCGGCCATCGAGGCCACGCCGTGGTTGCAGTTCATACGGTGCGAGTCGCCGCTTACGGCGGGGAATGTCGGGAGCCACTGTTGCTCCGAGCTGCGCGCATAGTCGATGAGCGAATTGAGCATGTCGGCCTCCTGACTTTCCGACAGGAGTATGCGCAGCGGGTGTGTGGCACGGTAGGTGTCCCAGAGCCAGTCATCGGTATAATGGTGTTCCCCTTCATGCACCTGACGGTCGGCAGGGCTGAAATAGCGTCCGTATTCGGCTATGTCGACGGGACGCTCGTAGCAGCGGTAGAGCGATGTATAGAACACCTCTTTGTCGGCCTCCGTACCACCTTCGACCATGATTTTGCCAAGCTCATCGTTCCATCGGGCACGTGCCTCCGCCTTTACTTTGTCAAAACTCGAGCCCCCGACCTCGCGCTTCATGTTCTCGCGGGCCTGAGCCGCGTCGATATAAGACACGCCGTAGCGCATCTCGACGGGCAGCGTAGAGTCAAACGTCATCACAGCGCATGCCTCGTCACCGCTGCCTGCAGTCCGGTCGCTCATGCTGCCCCCGGCGAGCACCCCCGACCTGAGCGGCACGCGGTCGACCTCGGCATAGATGTAGACTTTAATCCCGCCCCATGAGTACTGGTAGCCGCTCATGCTGCGTCCGTCAATGTTCATCTCGCCGTTACGGGCATTGAGTATCAGGGTCATGTCGCCCCCCTCGGGGTCGGGCGACAGACGGTAGACGGCCGAGTGCGCGGCAGGAGTGAACTCGGCGCGTATGTTCTGTCCGTCGATGTCGGTTGCGTAGTAGTAAGGAGTGATTTCCTCGTTGTCGTAATCGGTGACAATGGAGTAAGGAAGCGTGTCGTCAGCACCGGAACTTTGCGTGGCCGACAAGTTGAATGCCTGGCATTCGCGGTGGTTGACAACCAACAGCGGAAGCCCGTTGACCCTGCTCTCCGTATACGACCCACGCACGGGATACACCCTCATCATGCCGTTGGGCAAGTGGACGGTGGGAAACGTAGGCATCAGCAAATGGCTGATATTGCCCATATACGGGTTTACATAATCTACCGGTGTCTTTGCGGCAAAGGCACTCCCGGCCACAAAGGCCGACAGCAGCAATGACGCGACACCTGACTTCATGGTTCTCTTTCTGTCAGTTGGCTTCATCTGCGATGTGATATGTCAGGTTTGTATTAATAATTAAATCACAAAATTAAATTATAATTGTTATATATTTCGCTTTATTTTACAAATTAATATTTAATAACTTAAGCATATCATTTATGGCTGACCATGGAGGGACGCGATTTATCGCGTCCGCGCCGACCGACGGTATTTATACCATGCGGGGGCGGACGCGATAAATCGCGTCCCCACAAGGTCAATCCGATCTTGTGCGTTATTGCTCCGCAATCACTTTTCGAGTTGTTCGGGCTTGAGGGTGTTGGTCTCCTCCATCGTCACCCAGCATGTCTCCGTATTTCCGTTGAATGTGACGGTATCCTTATAGCGGTAGTTCATGTACAGCATGAGCCAACCCTTCTCGTTGTATTCCCAGTAGTTGCTTTCGGGATTGTCAATCTGTTCCACCTCGATGCTGCCGTAAGGCTCGATGCTGACTGTGTGGTCATCGTTAAACGTCACTGTCATAGCATAAGTGTCGATTTCCTCGAGTGTCACGTTGTTGGGCACGTAGGAGTGCGTGCCGGCAAACATTCTTACCCGGTTTTTAGTCAGCGGGGCCACGACGCGGGTCACCGATACACCGCTCGCGTTGTCACCGGCTGCAAGGCCGAGAGTCTCCACACCGTTCATCTGGTAATAGGTTGTGTGTTCCATCGTGGCGAACTTATTGGCAAGTACCACACGGTACAGCACCTTGTCCTTGTCGGGGTTGACACGGTGGTCGCTCACCGACTTGATGCGCATCGGGATGATGTAGGTTGAGTCGGGCGACAGTCCGTCAGGATTCACCTTTATAGGTATGAGCGAATAATAGTCGGGGCTGTTGGCACTGAGCACCGTGCTGTAGCTTTCGATGGTGTAGTGCGCCGGATTGAGCAGACGTGCGTAGCGCGACTCGTCGAGGTCGAAGTTGATATAGTTGTAGTCGTCGAGCGCCTGCCGGTACGGCTCTACCTCCACCTTCACATCCTGCGTGATGTGCTCGGTGCCGCCGCAATATATGGTGAGATATCCGTCGGAAGTCTCGCCGAGCTGGTGCACGCTCGAGAATATATGGTCATTGTCGCTCAGCACATAGATGACTTTCTCGTAAAGTTCACCCTTGAACTGGTCGTTTTCGTCGCATGCGGTCATAATGGCCGCAGCTGCCATCACTGGTATTATATATTTTATCTTCATGATAAGTTGATATTTTTAAGTTAGTATCCGGCAGTGTAAGATTACCATCCGGGGTTCTGGTCGAGCAGTCTCGATTTTCTGATTTCGTCGCGATGTATCGGCAGGAACACCATCTTCTTGTCGCATACGCGGTTGCGGTAGTCGGCATGGTTGACAACCGTGCGCGAGTAGAATCCGTTAGCGGCCGCCTCGACATTCATGCCGGTGATGGGAAAGCTTTCCTCCTCCTCGAGGGTGCCCCAGCGGCGCAGGTCGTAGAAACGACGGCCCTCGGCGAAGAACTCGATGAAACGCTCGTGGCGTATCTGCTTCTCAAATGACTCCTCGTCGTTGTATTCGTCGGCTTCGATTGCCGGCTGGCCGGAGCGGAAACGTATCTGGTTGAAATAGAACACGGCGTCGTCAAGATCGGATGCCCTTGAGAGCGTGTAGGTCTGTCCCGAGGGAAGCTCCACGGTATGCGTGCCGGTCAGGTGGTTGACAGCTTCGGCATACGACAGCAGTATCTCGGCGTAGCGTATGATGGGGAATGTCTTGCCCGTGCGGGTAGAGCCGTCGCCGTTGTACCAGTTGTCCTCCGGATGTATATATTTCTTGAGCACATATCCGGTGGCGCAGTAGTTGCGGGGTTCTGCAATTGCCTTATCCTTGCCCGCGTTGCCGCCGTTGTAGTACCATACGGTCTGCTGACGGAAGTTATTGTTGTTGCATGATGTGGCGGGCCAGTAGCAGCCGTTGTAGCCCACGCAGGCGTAGAAACGCATCTCGCGGTTTACATACATGTTGTAGGTGCCGCGGAGCACACGGTAGCCCGAGAAATAGGTGAGCACGCGCGAGTTGCCGGTCTCGGAGTATTCGCCTGTCTGGCGCGCCTCCTCTATTGTCTTGCCGTCGCGCATGCGATACTCGTCGACCACCTTCTGCGGCACGCACATACTGTTGTATCCACCCATGTAGATGGGGAACGACTGGCGGGTGAACTCCTGTATCGAGCCTGACTGCTTGCCCCAGATAAGCTCCTTGTTCTGCACGGCGTAGGTGGTGCCGTTGAACATATTGGCATACGATTTCAGCGGGTCTATGTCGCCTGCTCCGTAGGGGAATGCGGCATCTGACACGGTGGGGGGCAGTGTGGGAGTGGCGGCGGTGGCGTCGCCGGCGTCGGCCGATACGCGCTCTACGGTATGTATCTGATACCGGTTCATGTCGATGACACGGCGGCATGCGGCGGCAGCGAGAGCCCATTTACGCTCGTCGTAAGTCTGGCTCACGTAGGGGGTGCCGTCGGTCGAGCGGTTCCAGCCGGCGAAATAGCGGGTGGCCGAGGGGCCGCCGTTGAACGAAGGCGATGCCGCATGCAGACGCACGCGGGCAATGATTGCGTATGCGGCGCCGCGTGTCGGGCGTCCGAAGTTGGCTATGTCGACATCGGCGGGTATGAACTGGGCGGCAGTCTCAAGCTCGTCGCAGATATAATCCACGGTCTCATCGTAGGTGGCTCGCGAACGTGCGTAGTAGCTTGCCTCCTCGTTGTTGTCGAGAATATCGTCGCCGAGTATCACTGCGGGGCCGTAGTTCATCAGGATGATGTAGTAGGAGTAGCCGCGGAGGAAGTGTGCATAGCCCACAATCTCGGAGCGCTGCACGGTCGACAGGTCCTTGCATTCGTTGATGCGTGCCAGGATGGTGTTGGCCTTGCGGATTGCCTTGTAGCAGCTGGGCCACGAGTTCATGCCACGCAGGTCGGCGGGCGACACGAGTCCGAGTGTCAGCGCCTTGCCGTGGAACAGGCCGTAGTCGTTGAGCGTGAATATCTCGTCGGTTCCGGTCTCGCCCGGCATCACGTCGTTGCCGAAGATAGCGCTCTCGTCGGGGAGCTCTCCGGCTGCTCCCCACAGGTATTTCTCGAGATACTGACGGTTGACGAACACCGAGTCATACTTCAGCGTATCGTCGAAATAGCCGTCGACATCAAGGTAGTTGCACGAAGGAGTGAACAGGCAGTATCCTGCCACTGCTAACGGTATTAATGCTTTATATAGTTTCATCGTATTCACGGATTAGAAGTTGACATAGAGTTGGAGCGAGAAAGTACGGGGTATCGGGTATGCGCCGCCGTTGTATTCCGACTGCTCGGGGTCCCAAAGTTTCACGGGGCTCCATACGGCCACGTTGTTGACAACGAACTGCACGTCCATCGAGCTGAGGCCGAGCGAACGGAGGAACTTGCCGGGAAGCACATGGTAGTTGAGGTTGATTTCCTGCAGGCGCAGGTAGCGGGCGTTGGTGTGCCAGAAGGTTGAGAACTGGTTGTTGTTCTCGTTACGGCCGTAGCTCAGACGCGGATAGAGAGCGTTGGGATTTTCGGTCGACGGGTCGCCTGAATAGGAGGCGGGGGTCCAGCGGTTGCTCTGGTTGGCCACCTGCTGGAGCACGTTGCCGGTCGAACCGTTGTAGAACGGGATATAGCCTTCGCCGCCCGATGTGCCGTTGACGTAGTAGTAGTCGGTGTTGCCCGTACCCTTGAACATGATGCCGAGAGTAAGGTTTTTCCAGCGTACCTCACCGCCGAAGCCGTACATCAGCTTGGGATAGTTGGGGTAAGAGAGGGGCACGCGGTCGTTGTCGTCGACTACGCCGTCGCCGTTGACATCCTTATACTTGATGTCGCCGGCCATGTATGTGCCGAATGTCTGTTTCGGGCTTTGCTTCACATCGAGCTCGTCGCGGAAAAGGCCGAGCGAGATGAGGCCGCGGAACGCGTTGTTGACATAGCCCGTGTAGTTCTGATAGGGGTAAGGCTGCTCGGCCTGCTCCCAGTTCTCCACCTTGTTGGCCGAATAGGTGAAGTTACCTCGCACGGTCACCGACCAGTCCTTGCCGAACGACTGCGAGAACGATATGTTGCCGTCGGCGCCGTAGCTCTTCATGCGGCCCACGTTGCCGAAAGGCATCGACACCAGACCTGCGTAGTCAGGTATCTGCGTACGGCGCTGGTAGATACCGTCGCGGCGGTCCTGGAAGAAGTCGACAACGAAATCGATTTTGTTGTCCCAAAGGCGGCCTTCGATACCGATGTCAAACTTCTTGGCCTTCTCCCACTGCAGGTTGTTGGCACCTACGCGTTCTTCGGTGATATAGCCTACGTTGCTACCCCAGCCGCCGCCGGAGTTGTTGTTGGTCATGAGTGTCAGGTAGGGGAAACGCTCGTCGGTCAGACGGTCGTTACCTACGAGACCGTACGAACCGCGTATCTTCAGGAAGTTGAGCCAGGGGAGATTGTCGGCCACCCATTTGTACTGTGTGGGCACCCAGCCGGCTGCTACCGAGGGGAAGAAACCGAAGCGGTGTCCGGCCTGGAAGTTTTCCGAACCGGTGTAACCGAAGTTGGCGTCAAGGAAATAGGTATCGTTGAATCCGTAGGTCAGTCGGCTTGACACACCCTGGTAACGGATAGGAATTGCATACATGCTCCGCAATGATTCGGGCTTGCTGTCGATATTGCCGTCCATGGTCTGCTGGCTGCTCATGTAGTAGTACACGAGGGCGCCTACGCGGTGCTTCTGGTTGAAGAGACGATCCCATGTGGCGGTCGCCTCGAAGTGTATCTTGTAGAATTGTGAATCCTCGTGATTGTATCTTGCCGTCTGGGCGTCGACGCGTTTCACAAGGGCGAGTTCGCCGGTGTATTTACGTGTCGAGGCATAGTACATTTCGGGGAGCACCGAGCGGATTTCGCGGAGGTCTGACTCGTTGTCGTAGGCGGCCTGTGCTCTGACTTTGAGGCCTTCGGTAATCATCGACAGGTCCTGCTTGAGTTCGAGGGTGGCTTTGCCGCGGTAGTGGCGTATCTTTGTCATACCCGTGTGGTTGAGCATCACATAGGGAGAATAAGCATTGTTTGTGCCGAATGCGGGAAGCTCGCCCGATGAGTAGCGGGTCGGTATCGTAATCGGAGTCAGGTTGCGGCAGGTGTGCCACAGCGCGTCGGTATTGGCGTTGCCCGGCTCGCTCTTTTCGGAGATGAAACCGTCGGCACCGAAATAGAGTTGCGTGGTCTTTGTCAGGTTGATATCGAGGTTGGCGCGGTAGTTGAATGTCTGGTAGCCTACATGGGTCGAGTATTTCGACGATTTGTCCTGCTTGTAGGCGGCGCTTTCATTCTTGTAGCCGAGCGAGAGGAAGTAGCGGGCGAGCGAGCCGCCGCCGCGTGCGTTGACGTAATAGGTCTGTGTGAGCGAGTTGTCATGAAGGATTTCGTCACGCCAGTTGACATCGGGATAGAGGTCGGGGTCAAGATGGTTCTTGATGAGCGAAAGCTCGATGTCGGAATAGAGGGGGCTGTTGCCGCGCACTGCGAGCGCCTCGTTGGCAAGGCGCGCATAGTCGTATGAGTTGACGAACTGCGGCATACGGGTGAGGTGCGAAATCGAGAAGTCGACACGGCCTGTCACCTGCAGCTTGTCGGCCGTACCGCGTTTGGTGGTCACGAGCACTACGCCGTTTGCACCGCGCACACCGTAGACCGCCGTGGCCGATGCGTCCTTAAGCACCGAGAAGCTCTCGATGTCGGCGGGGTCGAGTTCGCTGAGGTTGCCTTCGAGGCCGTCGATGAGCACAAGCGCGCTCGAATTGGCGCCGAAGGTGCCGATACCGCGTATCCAGAAGTCGGAGATGTTCTTTCCCGGCTCACCGCTCTTCTGTATTGAAATCACGCCGGGCACACGGCCGCCGAGCATGTTCTGAAGGTTGGTGGCGGGTGTCTGCAGCTCGTCGACATTGACCGATGTAACAGCGCCGACCACTGAAATCTTGCGCTGTGTGCCGAGGCCCACCACGACTGCCTCGTCGAGCATCTGGCTCGAAGGCTCCATGTGAATGGTGAGAGGACCGGTCACTTCGTCGGCATCAAACTGCTGCGTAGTATAGCCAAGGCATGATACCACAAGTACATCCTTTTTCTGCACTTTGATTGAGAAGTTACCGTCGATGTCGGTGGTGATACCCACACCGGGACGGTCTTTCGGCTGAATTACCACACCGGGAAACGGGTCGTTGAGCTCGTCATAGACCGTTCCGGTCACTGTCACGTCCTGTGCCACGGCGCCAATCGCCATAAACAGGCATGTTATGATGAATATTATCCTTTTATCCATTGCTGTTTGATTTTGTCAGGTTTGTTATTCGATGGCAAGACGGCGGATGCACTGGTTTTCAAAGTCGCCGATATAGATGATGCCATCCTTGTTGATACATACGCCGAAGGGACGGTTGAAAAGTGCCTCGTCGGGTGCGCCGTCCTGATAGCCGGCTTCGCCGGGAATACCGATTACTGTGCTCACCTTTCCGTCGGGGGTCACCTTGCGGATGCAGTGGTTGTTGGTGTCGGCGATGTACATGTCGTCGTTCTCGTCAAGGATAAGCTGGCGCGGCTCGTTGAACATGGCCGACGCACCGTTACCGTCGATATAGCCCGACTGCGACGAGATGCCTGCGATAAGCTCATGCTTTCCTGTAAGGATGTCGTACGAGTAGATGCAATGGTTGTTGGTGTAGGCCAGATAGAGCATGGTGGGGTTCTTCGTACTGAAGGTCATGTAGGCGTCGGAGCCATTCATAAGACCGTTGTCGACCTGAGTGGTAAGTCCTGATTCCGGATCGAAACGGTAAAGGATTCCGTTCTTCGGACGTACGTACATGTAGCCGTCATACTTGCACATGGCAAATGAATGCTTGAAGTCGAATGTCAGTGTCTGGCCGGTGTTGGGCTTAAGCGACTGCTTCATCGGGCTCCACATGTTGTCCGACGACATTGTCCAGTACTCCAGTCCGTTGTCGGTCGGGATATACACTGTCTTGCCGTCGTCGAGCATACAGGGCTGGTTGAGGGGCGCGCCGGTGTCGGGGATAAGGATTTTGCTGAAATCCTCGTCCTCGTTGACCATCATCACCTTGTTATTGTTGTAGTAGCTGTTGCGGTTGCGCAGCGACGCGAAAATATTGTTGTCGTTGTCGACCGCGAGATAGGTCACGGGGGGCATAGAGGTCTGTGCCAGGTTGCCGGTGACGGGGTCGTCGGGAGCGTCCTTCATGCCGCACACCGTCGTCACCACGGTCTGTATCTTGTATTTGAACGTTACGGGATATTCAGCACGGTGCCCGTCGACAACAACCGCCACCTTGCAGTCTATGATATTGTCGGCATCGCCTTCGCCCGGCTTGCGCGGACAGATGGCGTATATCTGGTCGCCGACCGAGCTTACTACCGCCGCAGGCCGCTCATTGACAAGGACCTGTATCTTGGAAACATCGGTTCCGAAATTCGAACCGTTAAGTATCAGTTTGGTAGCCACGCCACCCTCGGTCGGATAGTAGTCGGTGACCTCTACCGGTGCCGACGGGTCATATTCCGTCTTCGGTTTGTCGTCGTCACCACACGATTGCAGTCCCGCCATCATTGCCATGAGGCCGACCGCAACCGACAGTCTGTAATAGCTAAGTTTTTTCATTATGGTAATATGTTGGTTTATTTTATGATAGATTGTAGCAGTGCTTGGAGTCCTCGGAGCTCTCAGAGTGCTTGGAGAGCTCCGATTGCTCACTTCTTGTAGAGCCTGAACAGCTTGGCCTGATTGTAGGGAAGCTCGTATTTAAGTCCGCGGGAATCGATTTCCACCTTTTTGTCAAACCATATCTCCTTGCTGCGGTCCATATCCACTTTGCCGGCGTCGATACCGAGCGTCGACAGGTCGAGCCAGCCGCTCTTCGTAGCCTCCTCGTAGTTGAAATAGGCTATGTACCAGGAGTCGTCAGTCTCGAGATAGAACAGGTCTATCGAATTGTTCCTGCCGTGAAGCAGGTGCCCGTAGGCGGGACGGAACGAACGGCCGAGGTTGATGGCCTCGTTTATCTCGGGGTTGGTGAAATATTTTTTCGCTTTCTCCTGCGATGCCGCCGTGCCTATATAGTTGCCTGCGGTCGAAAGATTGTCGCCCATCATGCAGTAGCCGGTGCACACACCCGATGTCATTCGCGACATGTTCTCCGCGTCGCTGCGGTCGCCCATCACAAGATGGTCGGGGTCGTTGTAGCTGTACACGCGGTCGAGCCACCAGCCGAACGACAGGCTGTTCATCATATAGCTCGTGTGCCACATCTCGCCCCACGCGTCGCAACTGATGCGGCGTGCGTTGGCATACTGCGCGGGAAACAGCGGGGAGATTGACAGCACGATGAACATATCGTCGCCGCAACGTTCGGCGAAATGCTTCATGCCGTAGTTGTAGGCCTGTATGCCGGTGGTGATGTCCTTGTTGTAGAAGCCGTCGGCCTCGCAGCTGCCGTGGTTGAGGAAGTCAAGCTTTATATATTTGATACCCATCGCCTTGAAACGGTCGATCTGATAGTTCATCAGCGAAAGTGTACCCGGGTGGGTCGGATCAAGGCGGCTTGTTTTCTTGCCGTTGACATAAAGCAGGGCATCGCCGTAGTAATATCCGTTGTTGCCCTCAATCGGGTCGCTGTCGCTGTGCGTCCAGTTGGAGAAAGGAGTGGTATATATGCCCGGAATCTGGCCGTTGGCGCGGCAACGGTTGCAGAAATCCTCAAGCTCATCCCAATTGAGATTGCCCCAATATGAGTCAAGACCTATAAACACCACATTATCAGGGGCGAAGTTGCCGTGTCCCTGGATATTTTCCTTCACGAAATCGGATACCGACAGCACCCCTTCGTAGTTGACATGCGTAGCCATGCCGCCCCAACTGTTCCAGCCGAACGGTGTCGGACCGTCCCACGGACGTTTGGGCGCGTACACATTGTTGACTTCGCCGTAGGTCTCCATGCCGGTGCGCCAGTCGTCGAAAAGGCCGACAAGGAAACGTGCCGACTTCACTTCGGTGCCGCTCAGGCTTCCGTGCTCCATCAGATAGCCGTTATACTCGTCGCGGGTGGCCGCATGCGTCACGCCGCTGAAGCATTCCAGACGCGATATGTAGCTTTGCGTCATGGGGCTGCCGGTCACTCTCACCGCCGACTTCCAGTTGTCGTGCTCCACCGACCCCACGACAAGCCCTTTCCGGGTGTTGCCGTTGAATATCGAAGTGACCTCAAACGAAATCGAGTCGCGCGGTATGCGGCCGATAGCGGCCTTGTCCTGCGCCGTGCAGCCGAGCGTGTGCGAGCCGTAGGTCACAAATCCGTCGTTGTCAAACGGCACCGTCAGGAAGCGGTTGCTGTTGTCGGCGGGGAGAAACAGGTTATGCTCCGTGGTATAGACCGGAGCGATATAGTTCGATTTTATCTTTGAGTCCGATTTCAGTGTCACCTCGGTCAGGAAGTAATCCCTGTCGGTAAACATGAAGAATGTCTGGTCGACGGCCGGCATACCGCCGCCGGTCGTGTAACTGATGGTATAGGCATGCGCGTCGCCCGCCTTGTCAGCCACCGCGGTGTCGCTGATACTTGCCGCCGTGTAGTCCGACGTGTCATACACTTCGCCGTTGTACTTGAAGCGCACCGACACGCCCGACAGCACGTCGCTGCCCTCTTTGGCGAAAGTCACTTTCTTGCTGTCAGGGTCGAGACTGATGGCCCATTTGCCGCATTCGATTTTTTCGGCCTGTGCCGTCTGCACGGCACCCGAAGCAATCACGATAACTGCGGCGGTGAGCGTCTTTAGTTTTCCGATATTATTCATCATAAGGTAAGATGGTATTCTGATGATGGTTTGTTGGTACAGATTTGTCAGCACTGTCTTGCAATATCCGGGCTAAGCCCGAAGGCATGCCCCGTCAATAATCGGGATAGCGTGAGCCGTTATCCACTGAGGCGTGCCCCGTTAATATTGATTAACGCAAATTTATCTTTTTAAACTACAACAGAGCCAAACTCGCATTCCAAAAAATAGCACAATGGTAGCGTACCGCCCGACAGCCATAAAATCGCAATCCCCTGACACACATACATTGCACGATAACACCAAGTGACGGGCGTCCGTCAGGACGCCGATTATTAGTAACCCTGTACGCCGAAGCGCAGCGTAGGCGTGCGGGGCATGAGCGAAGCAGACAAGGTGGCGTCCGGAGGACGCCGATTTACTCCGATGATTATTTGTTTTTTACATTCATGACATATATCTTTGCCATATGAGCCACATTGCACTTACATACCATATTGTTATAGGCACTTACCATCGGGAATATGTAATATCCGAAGACCATGAAAAAGAGCTGTATAAATATATCTTCGATTTCGCTGGCAAACGCGGTGTATTCATTCGCCGTATTGGCGGCATGCCCGACCACGTCCATATATTATGCGATATTCCGGCAACAATTGCCGTAGCCGATTTCATAAAACTCGTAAAAAGCGAGAGTAGTAAATTCATGCGGGTGAATCCGCACTTCCCTCTTTGGAAAAAATGGGCTCCGAAATATGGAGCATTCTCAGTGGATGCGTCATCACGGAAAGTCAGAAGAAGATATATTATGAGCCAAAAAGAGCATCACAAACGGATAAGTTTTAGAGAAGAATATCGAAATTTCTTACGTGAGGCCGGATTTCCGGATGGAACTCCCATTCTGGGCGATGAAGATGCAGATATGATGCAGTAAGAAGCATGATGTAAATCGGCGTCACTACGGACGCCTTCCCTTACCGTATAGTTTACGCCCTGCACGCCTACGCTGCGCTTCGGCGTACAGGGTTACTAATAATCAGCGTCTTAACAGACGCTCGCCTGCTTGCGGGACTCGATTGATTATATTAGACCAAAATTGGAATTTTATTGTTAAATCAATTAAAAACCTTCTATTTGGATGTAATATAATTTATAAATCCACTGACACACACATATTGCACGATAATCGACAATAGCATAGAATGGAACGGGGGCATCTCGCCCCCGTGGTATCCTTTCCCTGATTTCAAGAAATTACCACGGGGGCGAGACGCCCCCGCCCCTTCTATCTTCTTCTATCTTCTCTGCGTCAGCGGCCCATGTGGAACACTATTTCGCGGGCTCCGGTTAGGTCGTCCCAGGTGAGGAAGTTGCCGGTGTGGGGTACGCCGTCGATTTCCATTCGGTCGATGTATTTGTTTTCTTCCGACAGGCCTTCGGCGCGTATTGTCAGGTTGTGGCCGTCGGCTCCCACCTTCACGTTTATTTCGGGATATTGGGGCGCGCCGATGGCGAATATATTCGAGCCGGGGGTCACGGGATAGAATCCCATTACGGAAAAGATGTACCATGCCGACATCTGGCCGCAGTCATCGTTGCCGTTGACCACGGGCGAATTGGGATAGTTGACGCGGGTGTGCTCGCGCACCAGTTCCTGCGTCTTGCGGGGCTGTCCGCACCAGTCGTAGAGGTAGATGTAGTGGTGGCCGGGTTCGTTGTCATGGCGATAGTGTCCCTCGCTGAAGTTGCGGTCGAGCTTGGCGGCGAAAGCCTCGTCGCCCCCCATCATCTCAATCATGCCGGGTATATCCTGGAGCACGCAGAAGAGGTAGGTCCACTTGGAGCCTTCGGTGAGTCCGGTGCGGTTATGGTCGTCGAGGTCGATCCATTCGCCCGAGTATTTGCGGGGGAGCATGAATCCTTTATCCTTATTGTAAATGTTACGGTAATACTGCGTCATGGGCATCAGCCGCTCATAATCTTCGGTGTGACCGAGCGCACGGGCCATCTGCGCCACGCACCAGTCGTCGTAGGCATGCTCGAGCGTGCGCGACACCGACTCGGCGGTACGGTCGTCGGGAATGTAACCGAGCGAATGCGCCCACGATGCTCCGGCGCGAGCCTCGTAGGCCGTCCAGCGGTCGCGGTCGCCGTAGCGGCGCTGCGTGTCGCAGTCGGGGGGAGTCATCGAGTTCTTGCGCATCGCCTCGTATGCGAGGTCGGCGTCGAAATTGCGTATTCCCTTCATGTAGGCGTCGGCGATGACGGCATCGGCATGCGTGCCTATCATGATGTTGGTATAACCGGGATTGGGCCACATCGGGAGCCATCCCCCCTCTTTGTACATCTGCAGGAGCGACGTTATCCAGTCGCCGGTAAGCTCCGGCTCGATAATGGTCATGAGGGGATGATATGCGCGGAAGGTGTCCCACAGCGAATAGTCGTTGTAGCTGATGCCCTCGTGCACCTTGTCGTCAAAAGCGCTGTAATAGCGTCCGTATTCCGAAAACTCGCGGGGGAAAAGGTAGCAGTGGTACATGGCGGTGTAGAACACCGACTTCGTATCGTCATCTATCCCTTTCGGCTCGATTTTGGCAAGTTTTTCCTCCCATGCGGCGCGGGTGGCGGCAGCGACGGCGTCAAAAGGCTTGTCGGCCAGCTCGCGCGCCATATTGTCGCGTGCCTGTTCGATACTGATGAACGACGTTCCTACGCGTGCCTCCACAGCGTTCTTACGGTTGTCAAACTCGACGTAAGCGCCCGAGCGGGTGCCGTATCGCTCCGTCGAGCCGGGGGTCACTACATCTTTGTCCCATGTACCCCACGCTTTTATGGGACGGTTGAACTTGATTACGAAGTAACCGTTGAAACCTGGCAGCTCGGGACTGATCTGTGCCGACTGACGGTCGGGGTTATAACCCGTGATTTCATTGTTGACGGTGTCGATATGCACATATCCGCGCAACTTCTCAATGCGTGGAGCATAGTCGTTGGCCCAGTCGCCGAGGTCGGGATTGAGATTTATACTCTGCACGATGACGCGCTGGCGCTCCTTCTTTGGATAGGTGAAGCGCATTATGCCGGCTCGGCTTGCGGCGGTCATCTCCCCCTTGATGCTTTTGCCGTCGGGGGTCAGCATCTTCACGCTGTAACGGTAGGGAGTAGCAGTCTCGTCGGCATGGTCGAAGCGGAGACCGCGTGTTTCGGGGAGCACGCTGACCGTATCCGAAATCTGCGGCATGAGCGACACGTAGCCGTAGTCGCCCATCCACACCGTAGGCTGGTGCGATGCCAAAAAGCCGATAATCTCCTTATCTTCATATACGTAGGCCATCGAGCCCATCTTATTCTGACGGGTCTGCGGGAGGAAATTTGTCATCATGAAAGGTTTTCCGACAAATGGAGCCGTGCCCCCCTCCCCTTCCCACGCCGTGCCGACAAGCGGGTTGACATAGTCGACGGCGCTCTTTTTGGCCGCTCCCGCCACGAGGGCGGTAGCGAGAAGCATTGCGGTGAGTATCTTTTTCATTTATATCATTTCTTGTAGGTTATTACACAATTGTCATAAATAGTCCTGCCGTCGCGCAAGGCGTGCGCCGTAAAGCGGTTGTCGCCCTCTTTCCACGGGATGTTATCCCATGTGTAGACATGCGCCTGCGGATTGCCGTCGGGGTAATAGCGCACTCCGTCGTGAATGAGGTAGACGCCGTCGCAGTTGGTGTAGACCTTGACCTGACGCGCCTCTTCGCCGCGCGGACTGAAACGTTTGCCGGCTATGTGCACCATCGGCTCCGGATTCCAGTTGGCCTTGTAGAAAAAGAATGCATCCTTGGGCGTGGAGCGGTCGTATGTGACGAGTCCCTTGTCGTTCATGCCGTGGGTGTCGCCTTCGGTGCGGCCTGCGCTCGCGAAGTCAAACATGTTCCATACGAATGTGCCCCACACGAAATCGCGCTTGTCAATCTCGCGGTAGTTGATTTCGTGCACCGTGGCCTGCCACTCCTCAGGGTGGTATTCGCCACCCGGCTCGGGATGCTCCGTGAGCACGCCGTGATGCCTGACGCTCGCGCCCGCGCCGTATTCGCTGATGGCAAGCGGCTGCTTGTCGGGACGGTGCTTCCAGTCGATGGCGTACTGCATCGTGGCGGGGTCGGCCCAGTACCAGCCGGGGTACGTATTGTAGGCCATGATGTCGGGAATATCGTTGAGCGGCGAGTTATCATTGTTGGAAGCGCCGGTGGTGTAACGGTGCGGGTCTTCGCGGTGGGCGATGTCGTTGAGCTCGGTCACTATCTTCTCGGCACCGTCGCCGCCAAGCTCGTTGAACAGGCTCCAGCAGAATATCGACGGGTGATTGTAATTCTGGCGTATCAGCTCGATAAGCTGGCTCCGCGTGCTCGCGGCAAACTCCTCCGTATCGGGAGCCTGCTCCACAAAAGGAATCTCAGCCCATACGAGCATACCCTCCCTGTCGCAAAGGTCGTAGAAATACTGCGCGTGCGGATAGTGGGCGAGACGGATGCCGTTGGCGCCTATCTCCTTGATAAGCTCCATATCCTCGCGGTGGTCGGCCTCGGAGATGGCCCACCCTTTGCCGGGGCGGTCCTGATGGCGGTTGACTCCGCGTATGTTGTTGGGACGACCGTTGAGACTCAGGCCTTTTTCACGGTCGACCGTGACGGTGCGGAAGCCCACTGTCTCCTCCACGCGGTCTTGTATAGTACCTTCTTCATTAAGAATACTCACCGAAAGATTGTATAGCGCCGGCGCTTCCCGTCCGTTCCACAGCGACGGCTGCGACACCTCCAACGTATCGACAAACGCCTTGAATCCATTGTGTTCAATAATATGGGCCGATTGGGAAAACGTCGCCGTCCCTCCGCGGCCGAGACTCACATACAAATTCATGCCGGCCAGTTCTTTATCCGTATATCCGTCGACGAGCACCTTTACCGCGGCGCGCGCACTTTTTTCATCGGCTTCAAGCTGCTCGAAATAGACTCCCGACGACGCATAGTCAAGCGGCGTGATGTTGACTTTCGGCAGTACCAACAGGCTGACGGGACGGTAAATGCCTCCGAACATGGTGAAATCGGCATTGATGGGAGCAAGCGTCATGTCCTTGCGGTTGTCGACCGTCACCTCCATGACATTTCCCTCGGGACGGAGTAGGTCGGTCAGTTCGTAGCAGAAAGCGGTAAACCCGCCTTTATGGTGTCCCAACGCCACGCCGTTGAGCTTTACCCCGGCCTGAAACCCGACCGCCTCGAAACGGACAAACACGCGTTCGCCCTTCGCCGTCGACGGCGCGTCAAATGTTTTTGTATACACTGCCTCTCCGCGGTAATAGTCGGGGCGCGTGCCATCGTCAGCATTGTAGCAGTGAGGCAACGTCACCTCCGACACTTCATCCGGAGCGGAGACTTTGTAAAAAGACCAGCCGTCGTTGAACGGAAGCGCACGCCGTCCGGCCGACGCCAAAGCCGGCAACTGCGACAATACGAGTGCTAATACAAGCAGAATTTTTTTCATGGCTTTCAAATTTAAATATATTTTTCGCAAAATTCGTAATTATTACATTAAATTTTGGACACGGCACGCCTAATAAATATAATATTTAGCTTAATTTTATAGCGTGCAAACACCGTCTGAGGCTCCTTTCTACTATTTTTACATTTTTTGAGCCGATTAAAATAACAGTCATTATTAATTTTGAGCATTCCTTAAAATCGCATGAAAAAGTATTTGCTGACCATACTGTTATGCCTGTCTGTGCTGCCCCTGGCCGCGCAGGCTCCGTCGCATCATTTCTATTTCAGAAACATCAACAAGGAGAACGGATTGTCGCAGACCGACATCAAGGCCATAGCACAGACTCCCGACGGCTTCATGTGGTTCGGCACGCGCAACAAGCTCAACCGCTACGACGGCCGCAACATCAGGGTGTTTGACTGCCACGACCGCGACAAGAACATACGCAACAACAATATCAGCGCCCTCCACACCAAGGAGGACAACACCCTCTACGTAGGCACCGACATCGGCGTATTCATCCTCAACCCGCGTTTCGAGCGCTTCACCTACATCGACAAGGCGGCCGACGACGGCGTAAAGATGACCAACTGGGTCTCCGACATAAAGGCCGACAACGAGGGCAACACCTGGATTGTGCTGCCCAACCAGGGCGTATTCAGGCTCGCCCCCGACGGCAGCATCAGGCACTATATCTTCGGCTCGGCCGACGAGCCCGACAACGGCAGCGCAGAAAGCATCTGTATCGACAAGAGCGACAAGATATGGATAGGCACCAACGGCAACGGCATATACCGCTACGACAGCAATACCGACAGCTTCGAGCAGTATCTGGGCGACAGCGACGGAAATACTCTCAAGGGCGACAATATATATTGTATGGCCGACATTGACAACGATATTGTCATAGGCAGCCACACCGGCAAACTGCGCCGCTTCAACAAACGGCGCAATTCGGTCACCGACTTCGACACGCCGCAGATTCACAATAAAATAATCCGCGACGTCAAGGTTTTCGACGACAAAATATGGGTCGGGACTCAGGTGGGTGTGTTCATCATCGACTCCGGTTCGGGTGCCGTCGACCACATAGCTTACGACCCGATGAACAGCGCCACCCTTTCCGACAACCAGATAGGCAAGATATTCCGTGACCGAGAGAAAGGTATATGGATAGGCACCAACCTCGGCGGCATAAACTACATCTCGCCGTTCCACAGCAATTTTCTGCGCTATGTGCCGCTCTCCGGCAACTCCATTGCCAGCAAACGCGTACGCGACATAGCAGAATCACCCGACGGACTGATATGGCTTGCCACTGAAGATGCGGGCGTCAGCATCTTCGACCCCTCGACCGGACTTTTCGACAACAACAGCCTGACCGGGGGCCGTCTGCAGCTGCACGACAACAAGACCCTCACCCTGCTCGGACGCGACAACGAAATGTGGGTGGGTTATTTCAAGAACGGTGTCGACATCATCGACTACGCCACCCGACGCGTGCGCCACTACTCCGCCGCCGACCTCGGCATCAACGAGGAGAGCATATATGCGTTGTGCGAGGACAGCGACGATAACGTGTGGCTCGGCAACGGCTGGAGCATCTACAACACCTCGGGCAACACCATGCCGATGACACTCATTCCCGAGTTCGGCCTCAACTACAACTTCGACATAATGGAGGACTCCAACCGCGATATATGGGTGATAACGATGGGCAACGGCGTATACCGCTACACTCCGTCGACCAAGGAGATACACCACTATACCCACGACGAGAACGACCCGACGACACTCAGCTCCAACTCAGTGAGCAATGTCATCGAGACTTCGCGCGGACAGCTGTGGTTCTCGACCGACCGCGGCGGAATATGCACGTTCAACCCCAAGGACGGTACATTCACCACCTACAGCCTGCAGCAGGGACTGCCCGACGACACCGCCTACAAGATGCTCGAGGACAAAAACGGCTGCCTGTGGTTCGGCACAAACAACGGCCTTGTACGCTTCAATCCCGCCGACGGCACAAATACCGTATACAATACGGGCAACGGTCTGCCGGCCAACCAGTTCAGCTACAAAGGTGCGCTCAAGGCATCCGACGGCCGTTTCTACTTCGGCTGCTCGGAGGGACTCGTATCGTTCGACCCCTGCAACATACGCACCAACGACGTGCCGCCGCCCGTCTATATCACCGGCCTTACCGTCAACAACGAGGAAATATCGCCCAATACCCCCGGCTCGCCGCTCAAGGAGTCGGTAACCGGCACCGGACACATCACCCTCGACAACACGCAGAACATCATAGCGTTTGAATTTGCCGCACTGTCATATATCGACGCGGCGTCCAACATGTACGCCTACCGAATGGACAATGTCAACTCCGACTGGGTCTACACCACCAACAACCGCTCTATGACCTACGCCAATCTCCCTCCGGGCGAATACACATTCCATGTGAAGGGCGCCAATGCCGACGGCGTATGGAGCGACGGCGAGCAGACTCTCTCCATCACCATCCTGCCGCCGTGGTATCTGAGCAACCTCGCCATAGCCATGTACATAATCCTCGGCGTGGCACTGCTGTTCCTGATATTCATGCTCTGGCGACGGCGCATGCGCCACAAGGCCGCCGACAAGGAGCGCCAGTTCAACGACGAGAAGGAGAAGGAAATCTACCGCTCCAAGCTCGACCTGTACGTCAAGATTGCCCACGAAATCCGCACCCCCGTCACCCTCATCAACGGCCCGCTCGAGTCGCTGCTCGACATGAACATCTGCGACCCCGAGATTTCACGAAGCCTCATGACGATGCAACGGAGCACCAACGAACTGATGTCAATCACCAATCAGCTGCTCGATTTCCGCAAAATCGACAAAAACCGCATGGAGCTTTCGCTCGGGCGCGTGGAAATCACGTCGGTGCTCAAAGAGAAAATCAGCGAATTCGAACCGCTACTCCGACACCGCGACATAACTGTCGATGCCACTCTCCCGCAGGAGGGATGCTGCGTTAATGGCGACCGCAACGGCATCATCAAAATTGTCAACAATCTGCTGTCAAACGCCGCGCGCTACTGCCAGCGGCATATTTCGGTCGACCTGCGCTCCGACAACAGTATGATGACACTCCGCATGCTCAACGACGGCGACGTGATAGCACCGGAATATCAGGAAAAAATATTTGACGCGTTCTACCAGATGGAAAAGAACGCCAACGCCGATTCCTCTACCGGCATAGGACTCAACCTGGCCCGCTCGCTTGCCGAACTGATGGGCGGAACCCTCACATACAGCATAGTCGACGGCCTCAACTGCTTCACGCTGAAACTCAATCTCTCCACCGGCGAAGATGTTCAGGTGACCGACTGCAGCGAGATTGCCGAAAACGCGGAAGTTACACATAACTCACTGACTTACAGCAAACAGCAAATAGGGAGGGATCACTCTCAGGTAATATTGCTCGTCGAGGACAACAGCGAGGTGCTGCAGTTCATCGCCGAAAAACTCGGCGCATACTACAAAGTGCTCACGGCCGCCAACGGAGTGGAGGCCCTTGAAATAGTCACCAATCCCGACACTCCGGTCGACATGGTGATCACCGACCTCATGATGCCGCAGATGGACGGCATGGAGCTGACCCGCAACATCCGCGGCATAATCGAGGTAAGCCACCTCCCGATAATCATCCTCACCGCCAAAAACGACCTCAACTCCAAAGTATCGGGACTTTCGGAGGGTGCCGACGCATATATCGAGAAACCGTTCTCGATGAAATACCTGCTCGCGCAGATAAAGGCCATCTTCGACAAGCGCCGCCGCGACCGCCAGAACTATTCCCGAAATCCGTTCATGACCACCATCACCAACGCGGGCATGAGTTCGGCCGACAAAAACCTGCTCGACAAAATCACACGCAGCATCGAAGAAAATCTCACCGACCCCAATTTCGGTGTGGAGATGCTCGCCGACCAGGTCAACCTGTCGCGCTCGTCGCTCCACCGCAAGCTCAAGGACCTCATCGGCACGTCGCCCACCGACTTCGTACGCCTGATACGCCTGAAGAAAGCGGCCGACCTCATCACCGAAGGCTCATACCGCATCGGCGAGGTATGCTACATCGTAGGAATAAACTCGCCTTCATATTTCATAAAAATATTCCAGAAACAGTTCGGCATGACGCCAAAAGAATTTGAAAAGCGTCAGCGCGAACAAAAAAAACCTAACGAATGAACCGACTGACATTAACACTTTCTTCTCTTCTCGTCGCCGCCGCAGGCGCAAGCGCACAGGGCAACGCACCCGCCAACGGCGACGTATGGCTCGACACATCCTGCAACCCTATCAACGCCCATGGCGGAGGCATCCTCAAGCATGGCGACACATACTACTGGTACGGTGAATACAAAGGTGAACAGACCTACCGCTCCCCCAATGTAGGGTGGGAATGCTACCGCACCGACTTCACCGGCGTGTCGTGCTATTCATCCACCGACCTCGTGAACTGGAAATTCGAGGGTATAGTGCTCTCGCCCGACACCGTCAATCCCGACTCCGACATTCACCCCACCATGGTGGTGGAGCGGCCTAAGGTTATCTACAACGACAATACCGGCAAGTTCGTCATGTGGATGCATGTCGACAGCTACAACTACTGGCAGGCCACGGCCGGCGTGGCCGTGAGCGACTCCCCCACGGGTCCGTTCACCTTTATCGAAGCGGTGCGTCCCAACGGCACCGAGAGCCGCGACATGGCGTTATATAAAGACGACGACGGACGTGCCTACCTCATCTACTCCTCCGAAGGCAACGCGACGCTCTACATAAGCCGCCTCACCGACGACTACCTCAAGCACACCGGCGTGTTCACACGCAACTTCGCCGGCGAATCGCGCGAGGCGCCCGCGATATTCAAGCACGACGGGCATTACTACATCATCACGTCGGGATGCTCCGGATGGTCGCCTAACGAAGCCGCCTACGCCGTGGCCGACAACGTGATGGGTCCGTACAAACTGCTTCCCAACCCCTGCACAGGCATTGACGCCGACAAGACATTCCACTGCCAGAGCACATTCGCCCTCCCCCTCGGCGACGGCTCTTTCCTGGCGATGTTCGACCGCTGGAAGAAAGACGACCTCGTCGACTCGCGCTATGTGTGGCTCCCCATACACATCGACGACAACGGGCTTACGATACCCTGGGTCAACCGATGGGCCGACACTACCGACATAGAGATGCTCCTCGTGGAGAAATAGACACCATTCTTAATAATGAACCAAATCTGACACCGATGAAATACAGTGCAATAACCACCGCATTCATGCTCGCTGCAATGACGGCAGCGGCACAGTCGCCGGCCGACAACGTGAAATTCACCAAGGTCGCGTCGCCGGTCACATCGTCGTCGACCTCGGGCAATCCGCAGTACCAGTTCTACCACGCCCAGTACACCGGCGCGGCATGGGGCGACGTCAACAACGACGGCTACCCCGACCTGTTCTACAGCGACCGCAACACTCATATCAACAACTCCACCGTGCAGGTCAACCTGTATTACAACAACGGCGACGGCACGTTCCGCCGCGGAGGCAAAGGACGGTTGAAAGGCACTGCATTCTCCTCGCCGGTGTGGATTGACTATGACAACGACGGGCGCCTCGACCTCCTTGTAGCGGGTCTCGACGACTACGGCTACCGCTGGCGCGATGCCGATACCGACCTGTCGGCCATCGGTGTGCACCTCTACCACAACGACACGACAGGAAGCACCGGTGCTGTCACTTTCACCGAGGTCAGCGGCCACGGACTGCGCGCGCTCTTCAACGGCAACCACGGCGGCAAGGCCCACAACTGGATTGCCGTGGGCGACTACGACAACGACGGCTATCCCGATGTGGCAATGGCCGGATTTGACGAAGCCGCACGCTACGAGTCGGCCGACCCTATTGAGGCCTGCCGCGTGGTATACCTCTACCGCAACAACGGCGACGGTACCTTCGAACTGCAACAGACACCGCTCGAGGGCAATGCTCCATTCCACGGGCTTACCGACGGTTCGGTTGTGCTCGAGGATATTGACGGCGACGGCTACCTCGACCTGCTCACCACGGGCTACGGAGCATCGCGCACATCGGAAATCCATCTCTACTGGAACAACGGTGACGGCACGTTCACCGAGCACGCCGACCGTTTCCACCCGGTGACCAACGCATCGTCGACCGTGGCCGACCTCAATGCCGACGGCCTCCCCGACCTGATTTTCGCCGGCCACTACCTCAACACCAACACCAAGAATTTCTATATATGCAGGAATCTCGGCGACCGCAGGTTCGAGATGATGCCGCTCGACCAATTCGAGGGTAGCGACGGCACACAGATTGCCGTGGGCGACGTCAACAACGACGGCCTCGCCGACATACTCGCCGGCGGCCATTTCCGCAGCAACGAGCACACCACCGTCATCTACATCAACAAGGGTGATTTTCAGTTTGACACCTACGGCGCACATTACGACGACCCGTTCAACAAGAAAGGGCACTTCAGCCGCATCACCCACGGCGCCCACCACCTTGTCGACGCCGACCGCGACGGTCACCTCGACGCATGGTTCTCCGGCTGGATAAACGGCGACTGCGGCAAAGGCTGCAGCACCGAGCTATGGCGCAATGCCGGAGCCGACAAAGGACAGGCCGCCAATACCGCTCCCGAAGCTCCAGCAGCGCTCCGCGCGGTATGCAGCGACGGCAACGTGACCTTCACATGGACAGCGCCCGCCGACGACACCACTCCCGCCGAAGCCCTCCGCTACAACCTCTTCCTGCGCGACACAGCCACAGGAAAGACACTTTCCGTACTCCCCGCCGACCTCACCACAGGCTATATCCGCGTGGCCGACACCCACGGAGCCATACGCCGCTGCAAATACACCATGCAGGTACCTGCCGACGGCTCATACCAATGGGGCGTGCAGGCTATCGACGCATCCAATCAGGGTGGAGCATTCGCCACATCGACCGTCGACATCGCGGGCATCGGCACCATCACAGCCGACGAGGCGGTAGTGACCGTCGAAGGGGGCGAGGGTCATATACGCATCGCGGCACCCGACGGAGCGGCTGCCTCCATATACACCACATCGGGAGTCATGACATCGCACGTCACCGTCATGCAGCCCGTGTCACTCAACATGGAGCCCGGCATATACATCGTCAAGGTAGATACCGCATCGGGCACCTCAACCCACAAGGTCGTAGTACGATAAGGTGATGTAGGGCGGGGGCGTCCCGCCCCCGTAATATTCCTCCACCACTTCCAATAAATTCCGACAAAAATTACCACGGGGGCGAGACGCCCCCGCCCCTATAGTCTACCTCAATTCCCAAACCATTTCATGAAACGCATTGCTTCAATCATATTGTCGGCCGCGGCACTGCTGCCGCTGTCGGCTCGCGAATCAATCAATATCGGCAATACGCCGTGGCGCTTCACCAAAATAGTCGACGGCGCTGAAAACCTGCTCAAATACGGCACCGTGACTGTCGACGGCAAAGTAAACTTCGACATCAACGATAACAAGCGCGAGACGACATCGACCGCGGGCAAATCGACCCTCATCAGCGCCGACCTGCTCGGCACGCACGAAATCGACCGGCTCGTGCTGACATTCGCCGGCGACAGCATATACGGCGGCGACGTGACATGCACGTTCTACGACGACAAGCGCAACGTGACCGGGACGAAGACCGTCAGCCTGGCCGACATATTCACCACCGTCAAGGAGAACGATATTGCCGAAATCGGAAATACTGTCGGATTCCTGCAACGTACCGTCGGCACGGCATTCGACATTCCGGTCAACGCAGCGATACGCTATGCCGACGTCAGCGTGGAGCGGCTTACCGACAAAGAGGGCAACGAAGTGTCGGGCGCCCTGACCGAATTCGGTCTTATCCCGCCAGCCAACACGGTGTCAGACACCGTGCTCAGCGCACCCGGCTACGATGACAGTCAGTGGGAGAAAGTCGGCATACCGCACTGCTTCAACGAGTTTGACACCTTCCTCAACGCATCGACCGGCGAACGCTGCTGGCGCGGCGAGGTATGGTATCGCAAATCGCTCGACATACCCAAATCATACAAAGGGAAGAGGGTGACGCTGATGTTCTACGGCGTCAACATTGGCATGACCGTATATGTCAACGGCTCGCCGGTCAAAGGCAACAGCGCCGTCGCGCAGCCCGCGGCGGTGACCCACGTGGGCAGCTCCATACCTTTCGAGGTCGACATCACGCCCTATCTCGAATACGGCAGGGAGAACACCGTGGCCGTGCGCGTGTCAAACTCACGCGACACATTCTTCACTTACCCCGGATTTGCCGAAAACGAAGGTTTCGGCCAGGCGATGGGCGGTATCGTGGGCAAGGTGGTGATGGATGTCACCGACCCTGTATACATACCGAGCAACTGCTACTCCCCCCATAATCAGTGGGGCACATATTTCGGCACACTGTCGGCCGACGACAACGAGGCCGTGGTAAGGATGCTTACCAATGTAACCAACTCCAAAGAGAAACCCGTGAGAGCCGAACTCATCACAAAAGTCATCGATGCCGACGGCCGCTGCGTGCTCAGCCGCTCCGACCGCCGCATCATCGGCCCGCACGCCACCGCCACATTCGACCATACCGATACCATCGCCGACCCGACATTGTGGTATCCTGTAGGGCTGTCGGGCACCCCATACCTCTACGATGTCGTCTATGAGGTGAAAGCCGACGGCAAGACCACCGACACGCGCCGCGAGCGCATGGGTCTGCGCACCATCACCTGGGACAAGGATCACTGCTATGTCAACGGCGAGCTGTGCATACTCCGCGGCTTCGGCAACCGCAACCTCTATCCCGGACTCGGCGCCGGTCTTCCGGAGGAGTTCCAGTGGCAGGACATAGCCCGCATTGCGGCCTGCGGCGGCAACACACTGCGCGTAGGTCACCAGGCACCGTTTCCCGACGCTTTCCGCGCCTGCGACGAATACGGAGTGCTCCTCATAGTCAACTCGGGCGACAACGAATGGGCGCTCAAAAACGAGCCGGCGCTTACCTACAAGCGCGAATACGACCGCGACCTCATCATCGCCTACCGCAACCACCCGTGCGTGGCCGTGTGGGAATCGAACAACGGACTGCCATGGGACGGCGAACGCTACTGGCCTGTCTATACCAAACAGGAAGTTGACAAATGGGACTTCATCGCCCCGCGCCTCGTGCTCAACCGCGACGGCTATCCGGAGCACTGGAATGCCGCCGACCCGCTCGTAATCGGCTACACCAACCGCTACGAGAAGCATCCCGACTACCCGTCGCTCAACGCCGAAGTGTACGGCACGAACTGGAGCGGCAATCCGAGCTGGTGCATAGCGCGTTTCGACTACGACAACGAGAAGCCGTTCTCGCAATATTACGTACAGAACTATCTCGACGACGTCAACAACCGCGCATGCGGGTGGATCGACTGGATGCTCGCCGAGACCTACGGCGAGGGCTACACCATATACCTCAACGGCATGCGCGACCAGAAGAGCCTCGGCTCGTGCGCCATGGATGCCAACCGCTTCCCCAAACTGAAATACCGCATATATCAGAACGCGCTGTGGGTGCCGTTTGAACAGCGTCCCGGCGTGGCGCTCCAGAGCCACTGGAACTACTCGGGCGTGCAGGATGTTGACGCATGGAGCAACTGCCCGCAGGTGGAGCTGCGGCTCAACGGCGAGAGCAAAGGCGTCGTGACACCCGACCCCGCCACGCGCCGCTGCACGTGGAGCGGCATCGAATGGGAGCCGGGCGAACTGACGGCTGTCGGTCTCGACGCCGAGGGGCGCGAGGTATGCCGCGAGAGCGTACGTTCAGCCGGCGAGCCATACGCCATAAAGGTAGAGCGCTACACGGCGCCGAGTCTGCCCGACGGCTCCGGATTTCCGCTGCTCGCCAACGGCTCCGACGCCTTCATAATCACCGCCACGGTGGTCGACCGCGACGGCAACTGGTGTCCGCGTGCCGACAACATGCTGACATTCACCGTCGACGGCGAAGCATCCTACAAGGGTTCCTACAACTTCTACGTCACCCCCGGCAAGGACCTGAGCTACCACTCGCCGGGCGACACGGAGCTTCAGGCCGAAGGCGGACTGATGCGCATAGTGGCGCGCACCACATTCACTCCCGGCGACATCCGTGTCACCGTCACCTCCCCCGGTCTGCAGCCCGGAAGCTGCACCTTACGGTCGACGGCAGTAAAAAAATGACGTATCGTCGCATTTGAGCCGATAATTATATTTTTTGAGCGCTTTGCGCCTCGGTTTAACTTTGCGATACTATATTTTTGCATTGTTGCATCGCGCCTTAATATCGGCCATGCACCTTAATATCAACCATGTGAACGTTAACCAATCTATTTTAATATGAAAAAGTTTACTTTTATTACCGCAGGTCTCGCAGGCCTGATGATGCTGGGCAGTAACGTTGCCTCGGCAGAACTGAGTATTCCCAAAATTTCGCTCGCGATTCAAACCAACTCAAGCAATCCCGATGTAGAGGTATTTGAGAGCGGCGCTCATTTCAATATGGTCAGCAACTATATCGGCTGGACAGGCGAAGACACCAAAGTAGCTCTCGGACAGGTCGACTTCGGCCCTGACGGCAACAAGTACAAGGCAGCCGCCATCGACCTTGCCAACGGATGGTACTGCGACGGATGGGCAATACTTCACGCCGGCCCAACCTACGAGGAGTCGGTACCCTTCACCCAGATAGCGCTCAACGAGACGGGCGGCTACGACAACTTCGTGACCTACGCCTCCAATTTCTCTTGCAACACTCCGCAGGAATCATGGAGCAACGGTCCGGCTATGGAAGGCATCACCTATACCAAACCTACCGGCAAACAGAATGTATATCTTACTTTTGTGGCCGGTGCCGGCAATATCCGCGCCATCAATTTCTACGAACAGGAACTCGTACCCGCCGACTTCGTGCGCAACCTCAACGAGGACGGCACTCCGGGCAACGACGACATGATAGCCCTCCTCTCGCCCGACCAGTATGAAGGATACAGCGAAATCGCTCTCCGCCTCAACTCCACGGAGTCTACCGCAATGAATCCCGAAGAATTCCCCGACGCACGTCTCGACGGTGAATCATGGGGCTGGACTGCCGACGGTTTCCTCGCCGACTACGGCAATGTCGATTTCGGCAACGGCGGCTACAAGCAGATTGTCGTCAACTTCACCCACTGGAGCGAAAACATGAAGGACTATGTGGAAATCTATCTCGATTCTCCCGAAGCCGCAAATCTCGTCACCACGATATGGACAGGCCGTAACCTTGAGAACAAGGCATATATCAATCTTGCCAAAAATCTTGCAAACAATATCACCGGCACCCACAAGGTGATATGCAAATGGGTCGGCGGCGGAACGAACGTACATCATATCGAATTCGTAAAAGACGCCGTATGGCCAATAGCCACCGACTGCGGTATCGTGCTTGAGAATGTAGAGCCCGCACCCGACGCATTCCACATGACATTTATCGACTGTCCCGAAGGTCAGGGCAATCCCTGGTGCTACGCAGTGCGCGCCAAAGGCCAGTACGAATCGGCAGGTAACATCGGTTACACCGGCAACGGTACGGTCATCGAATTCTACGACGAAAGCGGCGACGGCATCGACCTTGGCGACGGTTCATACAAACGCATCATCGTCAACCACGCCAGCGAACCCTCATACATGGGTCCGATCGAGCAGTCCAACTTCTCATTCTACATCGACCTCGATCCCGACTTCATTTACACCGACGAGGATTTCGACCAGAACCTTGACGATATTCTCGCTGACCACGAGCCTATCTGCCAGGTACGCCTTCAGGGTACAGGCGCATGGGGCACCCGCATGAAGACAGCAGGTCCCATCGTGAAACCGGTATCAGGCAAGCACAGCCTCTTCATGGTCTACACCTCTACCTACAACACCAGCGCAGGCGCCAACGTGTTTGACATCTATCTTGACAAAGTAGAGGTAGCCGGCACCGAGTCAATAGTTAACGACAAAACCGACAACAACGTACAGGTATTCACCGCAGCAGGTGAAATCATCGTAAAAGCCGACATCCCCACCACAGCCGAAATCTTCTCGCTCAACGGACAGCGCGTAGCGGCAGCTACAGTGGAAGGCGAGGCTTCAATAGAAATGAACCGCGGTTTCTATCTCCTCCGCGCAGCAAATGCCGACGGTGTGAAATCTTTTAAGGTCATCGTAAAATAAATCCCGCAATATTCCGTTAATATAAATACAGCGTCATAAGAATGTAAAAACTCTCATAGCAAAAAAATCAAAATTTTATACTCTTATGACGCATAAAAGCAGGATTCTCCGCGAAGGAGCGTCCTGCTTCGTTTTATACACCCTACAAATGGTCCGCGACGGCAAATATTGCAAATCTGAGAGATTGAGGGTATTGCAAAATTGATGTTGACAACTGCACTATCGGCTGCTCCCCGGAGCAGCCGATAGTGCAGACTGATTATCTCCAGCCTGGCGGCTGCACCGGGGTGCAGCCCTACATCATGACGTAACATATTATAAGTTATAAGTTTTGCAATACCCTCTTCAAGTAATGAGTAATTCGCCAACGTAGAGCCGAAGGCTCGGTGGTGTCACTATCCCCGTCCGACGCGTTAGCGGAGGGCGGGGTAAAAGCGAATACCGCTGTGCGAGCCCACGGAGAGGGCGAGTGTGTGATGACTTCAGATGTAATATTCAACACATTCGCCCGTTCCACGGGCTCACTTTATGATAGGTTGCTGTTGCCCCGCCCTCCGCTAACGCTACGGACGGGGATAGTGACACCACCGAGCCTTCGGCTCTCAGCTATTTGAACGGCATTACCCGAGCCGTGTGATACTACCCTCAGGTGCGCTTGCGCCCCCTTTCATTCGGGGTTGAGCTACAAATGTGCTATTTTTTTGACAGTACGCATTTGGGCATAGCGCTAAAATTTTATAATTTCACACCCTGACATATTAACCCAACATTACCTTATTTCGACAATGAAAAAAACCATACTGACACTTGCCTGCGGCGGCGTGGTGATGGTCGCAACAGCCGGGGATGGAATAAAATATCCCGTCACGCGCGAGATGCACAATCCGCTCTTTGTGGAATTTCCTTCGCCGATGTACGGCACGGACAGCATCGGGCGCATGTTCACGGCCGACGCTTCGGCCCATGTGTGGCCCGACGGACGCCTCTATGTCTACGCAAGCCACGACATGGAACCGCCAAAAGGGTGCGACCGCATGGACCGTTACCACGTATTCTCCACCGACGACATGGTCAACTGGACCGACCACGGCGAGATACTGTCGTCGTACGACGTGAAGGAACAGTCGGGATGGGGCATCGAGGGGTGGATGTGGGCGCCCGACGCGGCCTACAATCCCGCCAACGGGAAGTATTACTTCTATTTCCCGCATGTCAACGAACCTCTGCCGTGGGGAGGCCACGACTGGCGCGTGGGGATAGCCGTGAGCGACAGTCCTACGGGCGATTTCCACACCGCCGGCTACGTGGAGGGGGCACCGTCGCTCATCGACCCGTGCGTGTTTGTCGACGATGACGGACAGCCTTACATCTACAACGGCGGAGGAGGCCAATGCGCGGGCGGCAAACTGCGGCTCGACGACTGGACGCGTCTTGACGGCGAGATGCAGCCTATGCAGGGCCTTGTGGATTTCCACGAAGGCACATGGGTACACAAATACAACGGGAAATACTACCTGTCGCACAGCGACAACCACGGCCGCGACGGCAACCGGCTGCGCTATGCCATGTCGGACTCGCCTCTCGGCCCGTGGGAGGACAAAGGCGTATATGTATATGCCACCGGCTGCGGCACAATCCACGGCTCCATCGTGGAATACAAAGGGAAATGGTACGCTTTATACCATGTGAACAATCCGTCGGGACGCGACGAACTCCGCTCCGTATGCATCGACGAACTTGAATACAATCCCGACGGCACTATCCGCGTAGTGCGCAACTGGGGCACGCCGCACGACGAGATGCCGATGCTCCCCGCAGCCGGCGAGACTCTCTCCATCGATGCCGTGAACTACAACAACGGCGGCGAGCACTACGCCTACCATAAAAACGGCGGCGACGCTCCCGTGGCAGCCGAATCGAAATCGGGAAAACATATCGCCGACATGGGCAAAGGCGACTGGATGCGCTATAGTGTCAATGCAAAGGGGGACGGCCGATATGACATAACATTCAAAGTGGCGCCCAAAGCTCCCGAAACGAAATTCCACCTGAGCGCCAACGGCAGCGACATCACCGGCGAAATCGCCCTCGACGGCACATCGAAATCATTCGCCGATATCACGGTAGAGGGGGTAAGCATAGGTGCCGACGTGGAATACCTCGACCTTCGCGCCGACAACGGTGTCTTCGACATCAAGTCAATCACCATCGTCCCCGCAAAGAACTAAGCCACAATATGGTTGCTATGTTTTAACATGAGCACAACTATTTTTACAAAAGCACAGAATAAAAAATTTTAAATTCGTTCTTTTGCCGAGCCTTTTGTTCTCCTGTTGAATGCTCATACAAAATTCATTTCAACTAATTTATAAGCAACTAAATATACCATGAGTAAAAGAAAAATTGCAGGTGCACTCCTGTTTGCAGCCATGATGACGGCAGCTACCGCTTCGGCTGTCCCCGCATGGCAGATGAAGGAGGCCCCGATGATGACGCCGTGGGCTTCGGAGATAGACACCAAGTGTCCACTGCCGGAGTATCCGCGTCCGCAGATGGTGCGCAACGACGGATGGACCAATCTCAACGGTCTCTGGGAGCTGCGCAAGGGTGTTCCGGGGGAGGCGTACGACGCATCGTTCGACTACGACAAGAGTATTCTTGTGCCCTACCCCATCGAGTCGGCACTGTCGGGGGTGATGGAGAAGAGCGACGAGCAGTGTTACTGGTACCGCCGCACTTTCAGCGCGCCGAAAAAGATGAAGGGAAAACGCTTGCTGCTTCATTTCGGAGCTGTCGACTGGGAGTCGAAAATTTTTGTCAACGGCAAGGAGGTGGGACACCATACTGGCGGATACGATCCTTTCACAATCGACATCACCGATGCACTGAAGCCCGGCTCAAAGGAACAGGAGCTCGCGGTGTATATCTACGACAACACCGGAACGGAGGGCCAGATGGTAGGCAAACAGTCGAAGAAGCCTCAGGGATGCGTATATACCTGCTCCAGCGGCATCTGGCAGACTGTATGGCTCGAGACCGTGCCGGAGACATATATCAGCGGGCTTGAAATGGAGCCCGTGCTGTCGAAAAACGAACTCAACCTCAATGTCACTTCAAGCGACGGCAGCGGCACTGTCGATGTCAGAGTGAAGGATGACAAGGGGAAAGAGGTGGCCAGACTCACAGGTGCCGCCGGAGAGACATTGCACATAATAATTCCGGATGCCCACGCATGGAGCCCCGAGGATCCGTATCTCTACGATATGGACATCACGCTGAAGAAGAACGGCAAAAAGAGTGACGAGGTATCATCGTACTTCGGGATGCGCAGCATCGAGGTGAAGAAGGTGGACGGTTATCCCCGCATATTCCTCAACGGCAAGCAGATATTCCAGCTGGGGCCGCTCGACCAGGGTTTCTGGCCCGACGGCCTGCACACCCCTCCGACCGAGGAGGCCATGGTGTATGACATCAAGACGATGAAAGACTTAGGCTTCAATATGGTGAGAAAGCATATCAAGGCGGAGCCCGACCGCTGGTATTATCTATGTGACCGCGAGGGTCTGCTCGTATGGCAGGACCTTCCCGCAGGGAGCTTACCCCGGGGGTATGAGGAGCTTGCGAAAAGCAATTTCAGGGATGAGGCCGTAAGGATAGTCAAGGCTATCAAGAACCATCCGTCGATAGTGCAGTGGGTGATATTCAACGAAGGCTGCGGCCAGTTTGACACGCCTGAAATGGTAGCGCTGATGGAGAGCAATGTCAACCGTCTGTCGGCTCCGGAGCAATGTCGTGCATCGCTGATAAGCAATGCCAGCGGCTGGGTAGACCATGAAGCCGGCGACATCATAGACAACCACAGCTATCCGCATCCGTCGGTGCCGGGACATGCCGAGCGCGCGGCAGTGTGCGGCGAATATGGAGGCATCACTCTCAAGGTGCCGGGACATATCTGGCCCGGCGGCGAGTTTGAATACACCGCAGTCGACAGCAAAGAGGGTTTCACCGACTATTTCAACAATCTGCTCGACGAACTCAAGGATCTGTACTACATCGGCCTCAATGCAGGCGTCTACACGCAGATATCGGATGTCGAGATCGAGAAGAACGGACTACTCACCTACGACCGCAAGGTGCTCAAGACCGACGACCCGGCCAGGATACGCGTCAAGGTTGAGGAGCTACTCGACATGCCGCGCAAGGGCGCGAAGATGACACCCGTGATATCGACAAGCGAGAACCACCGCTACAAATGGCGCTACAACATGGGCGATGATGTGGCCGACAACTGGTATGCCACAGATTTCGACGACACGTCATGGCCAACGGGAGAAGCAGGCTTCGGAGCCAACGCAGGCTCTTCGCAACACCTTGTGGGCACCGACTGGAACACGAACAATATCGTGATGCGCCGCTGGTTCAAAATTGGTGCCCTCAGCCCCGAGGCAATCGCGACACTGCGTTTCATGGCCTTTCACGACGAGGATATAGAAATATACATCAACGGCGTACGCGCCGCATCACGCGGAGGATACACCGGCCGGCACGTGCCTGTCGACATCACCAACGAGGGTAAGGCTGCGATACGCCCCGGTGAATGGAACCTGATAGCGATACGCGGCAGGCAGAGTTCGGGAGGACAGATGATGGACATCGGCATCTCGGCATTCAGCGACATCGACATAGACTACACGGAAGATTTCTCGGATATCGACGACAAACAGAAATAAAACAACCAATTGAAAAATACGATAAAATATGAGTAAGAACCGAATTGCATGCGCATTACTGTCGGCAATGCTTATGACGACGACAGCATCGGCCGCCGCGGAGTGGCAGATGAAGGAAGCGCCCATGATGACCCCCTGGGCATCACAAATCGACACTTCGTGTCCCCTGCCCGAGTATCCGCGCCCGCAGCTGGTGCGCAACGACGGCTGGCTCAACCTCAACGGCATCTGGGAACTGCGTAAAGGCGTTCCGGAGGAGGCCTACAACGCATCGTTCGACTACGACAAGAGCATACTTGTGCCCTACCCCATCGAGTCGGCCTTGTCGGGCGTGATGGAGAAGGGTGACGACCAGTGCTATTGGTACCGCCGCACATTTACCGTGCCCGAGAATATGCAGGGCAAACGCCTGCTTCTGCATTTCGGCGCCGTGGACTGGGAGGCGAAGGCCTACGTCAACGGCAAAGAGGTCGGACGTCACACGGGCGGCTACGACCCCTTCACATTTGACATCACCGACGCGGTGAAACCGGGTTCGGGCGAGCAGGAGCTGGTGGTGTATATCGACGACAACACCGGCGCACAGGGACAGATGACAGGCAAACAGTCGAAAAATCCCTCAATCTGCTGGTACACCTGCTCGAGCGGCATCTGGCAGACGGTATGGCTCGAGGCTGTGCCCGAAACATACGTCAAAGCCATCGAAATGGAGCCTACGCTCAATCAGAACTGGCTTAACCTCGCGGTGACATCAAGCGCCGGGACCACCGGCGGCACCGTTGACGTCAGCGTCAAGGACCGCGACGGCAAAGAGGTGGCCACACTGACCGACGGCGACATCAGCAAGACGCTGCGCATCACCATCCCGAACGCACATGTGTGGAGCCCCGACGACCCGTATCTCTACGACGTTGACATCACGCTGAAGAAGGACGGCAAAGAGGCCGACAAAATCTCGACATACTTCGGTATGCGCAAAATCGAGGTCAAGAAGGTGGACGGATTCCCCCGCATATTCCTCAACGGCGAACAGATATTCCAGCTCGGCCCGCTCGACCAGGGTTTCTGGCCCGACGGCCTCCACACTCCGCCGTCGGAGGAGGCGATGCTCTTCGACATAAAGACGATGAAAGACCTCGGCTTCAACATGGTGAGAAAGCACATCAAGGTGGAACCCGACCGCTGGTACTATCTCTGCGACCGCGAGGGTCTGCTCGTATGGCAGGACCTCCCTTCGGGCAACGTGGTAAAAGGCTACGAGGATGTTGCGAAAGCCAACTTCAAGGATGAGGCTGTAAGAATAATCAAGGCAATCAAGAACCACCCGTCGATAGTGCACTGGGTAGTGTTCAACGAAGGCTGGGGGCAATTTGACACCCCCGAGGTTACGGCTCTCGTGCAGAGCAACGTCAACCGTCTCTCCCCCTCGCGCTACGGCAAAGCATCGCTGATATGCAACGCCAGCGGCTGGACTGACCACGAGCTGGGCGACATCATCGACACCCACAGCTATCCGCACCCCTCCTGTCCGACCCACGCATCGCGCGCATCGGTATGCGGCGAGTACGGCGGCATCACCCTCAAGGAGCCCGGCCACATCTGGCCGGGCGGCGACTTCCAGTACACCGTTGTCGAGACCAAAAGCGACTTCACCGACTATTTCAACATGCTCTGCGACGAGCTCAAGGACCTCTACTACATGGGACTTAATGCCGGTGTCCACACCCAGATTACCGACGTTGAAATAGAGAAAAACGGTTTCCTGACCTACGACCGCAAGGTGCTCAAGACCGACAATCCCGCCAAAATACGAGCCAAGATACAGGAAGTGCTCGACATGCCGCGCAGCGACATGAAAGTGACCCCGATACTGTCGACAAGCGGCACACACCGCTACAGATGGCGCTACAGCATAAGCAACGACGTGCCGCGCCACTGGCAGGAACCGGGCTTCGACGACTCGTCATGGCCATTGGGCGAAGCGGCATTCGGCGCCAACGTAGGCTCATCGCAACATCTGGTGGGCACGAACTGGAACACGAACAACATCGTGATGCGCCGCTGGTTCAAGATCGGCGACCTCAGCCCCGAGGCAATCGCGGCAATGCGTTTCGTGACCTTCCACGACGAGGATATCGAAATCTACATCAACGGCGTATGGGCAGCACAGCGCAGCGGATTTACGGGAGGATACGTGCCCGTAGACATCTCGGACCAGGCCAAGGCAGCAATCCGCCCCGGCGAGTGGAACCTTATAGCCATCCGTGGCAAGCAGAGCTCCGGCGGCCAGATTATGGACCTCGGCATCTCGGTGTTCGGCGATGTCGATGTTGACTACACCGAGGATTTCTCGGAGTACACCAACACGGAATTCAGTGAATTCACGGACCCTACTCAGCCGGTAAAGCCTTCGTTCAAGAAGGTTTCCGGCACTGACTTCTCGCACACTGCCGACCGCTCTAACGTGGCGTGGGGCGACCTTGACAACGACGGCAACCTCGAACTTCTCTATTCCGGACGTCACAACCACCTCAACGGTGGTTGTGACCGTACGCTTGTCTACAAGCACAAAGGCGACGGCAACTTCGCGACTGTCAACAACGACATGGCCACCGTCTACTACGCCGACCCCGTATGGCTCGACTTCGACAATGACGGCAACCTCGACCTGTTCATGCCGGGTCTGAAGAACCGCAACTACAAGGAAAATCTCGACGACGTGGCCGCATTTCTCTACAAAAATGACGGCAAGGGCAATTTCACCGACGTCAACGCCGAGGGCGCTTTCGGCATCAAGCCGATCTACAACGGCCGCGACGGAGGCCGTTCGCGCCATTGGGTGTCGGTCGGCGACTACAACAACGACGGCTACACCGACATCGTAGCCATCGGCTATGACGACTACATCGGCACCGACGGCAACGGCAACGCCATAGTGCGCAACGACCGCCGTGTGCTTTCGCTCTACAAGAACCTCGAGGGTAAAGGCTTCGAACTGCAGCAGACACCCCTCGACGGCAAGGAGCCGATGATGGGTCTGACCCGCGGCTCAGTTTACTTCGCCGATTTCGACAATGACGGCCGCCTCGACATCATGACATCGGGCTACGGCTCGCTCGAAGGCAACCTTCACATCTACTGGAACAACGGCGACGGCACGTTCAGCGAGCTTCCCGGCCGTTTCTTCGGTTCGTACGACTCATCGTGCATGCCCGCCGACCTCAACGGCGACGGACTTACCGACATCCTCGTGACCGGCTACGCGGGCTACGGCTCGGGCAACAGCAAGGAGATATTCATCTACCGCAACAACGGCAACCGTCAGTTCTCGCTCGTGCCGCGCGCAGAGTGCGGGTTCGAGGGGGTTGACGGCGCCACGCCCGACGTTGCCGACGTGAACGGAGACGGACTTCCCGACATAATTATCGGCGGACACGGTTCGGAGCATGAGATCACGACATGGCTCTACCTGAACTGCGGCGATTTCGTGTTCACGCAGATGGGCGGCTGGTATGACGATCCGTTCGGCAAGAAGTTCACATTCGACCGTATCAGCCACGGCAACTCACACCTGATCGACTACAACAACGACAACCGTCTCGACGCATGGACAATGGGCTGGGCTCAGGCCTCAAGCTGCGGCAAGGACTGCGGCGCATCGCTCTATACCAACACCACTTCGGCAGCAAACAAGGCTCCCGACGCTCCTGCCAACCTAAAGGTTGAATACAATGCCGCCTCCGGAGAGTTCACATTCAGTTGGGATGCCCCCGAAGATGACAATACTCCGAAAAACGCGCTGCGCTACAATCTTTATCTCAGCAAAGCGGGAGACGACAAAGCATACATGACTATTCCGGCCGACATAGCCACCGGACGGCTCAAAGTAACCGAACTTGCAGCCGCCATAGCCACCACACGCTATTCGCTGACCGTGCCGGTGGAGGACGCCGAGTATGAATGGGGCGTACAGGCCATCGACAACGGCAAAGCCGCCGGAAAGTTCGCTACCGCATCGTTCAATCCGTCCGATATAGCATCCGTCGGCACTCTGACCACCGACAGCGCACCGTCACTCTATGCGCTTGACCATGCTCTGGGTTATTCAGTCAGCGATACATCCGCCACACTAAGCGTCTACAACGCCACAGGCATACTGCTGCATCATGCCGCCGTAACCGGCTCCGGCACCGTCCCCCTCCCGGCACCGGGACTCTACATAGCCTCCCTCGCCCCGGCACTCCTTGCCCCCGTAGCCCTTAAATTCCTCATAAAGTAGTGGGCAACTACATTTAGCTGTTAAAAGTGGCAGCAAATTGTAGGGACGCGATTCATTGCCCTTTCGTGTATTGTAAGTTTTGTGACACCGCCATACTTGGCCGGGGTATCAATATTGTCATATTACAACAATCAGGGCGCTACGGCCGGTATTCCGGTGTAGCGCCCTGGTTTATTTTTATGGGATTGCGGTTATAATCCGTCAGCGGATTATACGCTTGCTTACTTTATTGCCTTTCTTGACGAGATATACTCCGGCAGAAGTGGGATACTCGACACGCATACCCTGGAGGTTGTAGTATTCCTCGGGGGCATTGGGGTCATCGGTAGCGACGTTTTCAACTCCGCTGAGGCCGGTGTCGCCATTGGCGTTGTAGATACCGTAGTTGCGTACCTTGACATTGTCGCCTGTCTGGGAGCCTGAGCCGTTGCTGAAGATTACGTTGCATGCGTCGAGAGCGCCTTCGGTCTCTACGGTATATTCGTAGTAGTCGCCGTTCTTGACGAGCTTGGTGCCGGGCCATTTGCCGGTGATTTCATTGCACTCGTTGCTGCCGTAGATGTAGCAGTAGACGTTGCTCCAGTTTGCGGCGCTGTTGTCGAAATAGATGTGCCATACGGTAGATTTGGTATCCACCTTGGTATAGACTGCCGAACCGGTCTTGGTCTCGATGCCGTCGGTAGCGCTCCAGCTTACAGTCACTGACTCGCCGTCGACCATATCGGTGCCGAGAGTGAAGGTTGCAGTGCCGTTGAACGAAGTCTGTGCGCCGTTACCTATCTTATACCATGCCGAAGTTGCGTTGGTGGCAGTGATGGTGACATCCTGAGTGCCTACGAAAGTACCGCCGTTGGGGCTGAGTTTCACGCTGAGACCCGATGCTTCGATGATGTCGTAGGGCTCGAGGCCGGAACCGAGCTTGTAGACACCGCCGTTGACGAATTTGTATCCGCCCTCGTTGTTGCCGGGAGACTGGCTGTTGCCTGCATTGCTGAAGATAATCCTTGCTGAAGAGGGGATTTCGGCATCGCCGGTATAGGTCCATTTGTACATGTTGTCGCCGAGATACTGCAACGACTGTCCGGGCCATTTGCCTCCGGTGTAGTTGGTCTGGTCGTCCCAGATCCATGCGGTAGCTGCTGTCCATGACTCATGATAGAGGAAGATGGCCTGCTCGCCGGCCTCGATAGAGGGAGCGATTACGGGGTCGGGCTCCTCGCGGTCGCCACCGGGGCCTACTGGGCCGGGGGTGGGATTGGGCTTGATGGTGGTCGTTTCGTCGGGCATAGTTTCGTCGGGCCATGTGGTCCAGTCCTCTTCCACGGGTGCATCGGCATAGAGATACTTGCCGTCGTCGCCGATTTTGCCGGGACCGTTGAGCACGAATACACGCATGTTGCCTTTGCCGGAGCAGTCGGCGGTGAGGGTGCCGTCGGTGACGTTTTTCACTTCGCCGGTGATGGCATCGACGTAACGGCCGTTGAGGATGCCGGTAAATGTAGAGCTGCCCGAGATGGTTACAAGTACATAAGAGTCAACCTTGTCGTCGGTGTAGCGGCGTTTGAAAGAGAGGCTGCCCGAGCAACCTTCGGTAGAATACTGGCCTTTACGGAGAGCGGGAACGGCAGCGCGGATTTTGTTGAGGCGCTGGATGTGGAGCGCGAGAGGATATGAAAGCGTAGAGGCGAGGTTGCCTGTGGCGCCGGTGTAGTCGGCGAAATCGTTGACAGTGACATCACCTTCGATATAACCGCCGAAATAAGCACGGCCTGTGTCCTTGAGTGCAAGAACGGCACCTTTGTCAATGTCTTTGCCTTTCTGGAACTCTACTTCCGAACCGTAATAGATACAGGGAATGCCGCGGAACGAGAACATCAGCGAGAGGTTTTCGGCCCAGGTTGCCTGGTCTTTCGAGAAGCGGTAGTTGCTGTCGGGAGCGTAGTCGTGAGAATCGACATATACCACATTATATGTAGCATCATTGTAGAGGTAGTCCTGACCGTGAACACCGAATGCGCCTGATGCCGAATTGAAATTCCAGTGCATCGCGAAGTCGATGACGCTCAGGCCGGAGAAATCGCTATAGTCGGGCTTGTGATAGTCATTGCCGTTGAGCAGGGCGTTGTCGCTCTTGCGCAGTATGGCGTCTGCGTGGCCCAGGTCATCTTCGGCCGACTGGTGCACTGAATCCCAGTTGGTGTGGCCGCTGACAGTCTCATAGTCGTGCGAGCCTTCGGTCTCGGAGGGAATGGCCACGACAGAGTCCCACGACTTGGGGTCGTAGTCCCATGCATAGTCCTTCGACTCTTTCCATGTGTAGTAGCAGGGAGAGCAGTTGTAGTTCGCACCGCGGTAGATCACCTCCATCGAGCGTGCGCATACCTCGCCGAACATGAAGAACGGAGTGTTGCCGCGCTTTGCCTTTGCTTCGGGTGTCTCGGAAGCGGCGATGAGCTGCGGGAGGAAGTTTTTGTTGAACGACAGACGTGGAATATGACCCGCGGTGTCGATACGGAAACCGTCCACACCCATCTTGATGAAGCGAGAGTAGCAGTCTACGATATATGAAGTGACGCCGGGGTGCTCGGTGTTGAGGTCGACGCAGTCGCCTGCAATCTGTCCCCACCAGCGAGAGGGATCGTCCCAGTCAAACCAGGCTTTGTGGTGCCAGTAGTTGTGGGTATCCTTGTTGGTGAAGTCGGAGTTTTTCATCAGCGCCAGGCGCGAGCCATACTGGGCGGCAGGCTTCATCGAGGCATAGTTTTCGGGAAGCAGGCCCCCTTCGCTTTTGGGCACCACTTTCATCGAGGCATTGATGTCACCGAGATCCTGTGTATAGTCTTTCTCAAACATCTTGCAGAGATAGTTCTCACCGAAGTTTCCGGTGTGCTGCAGCACGATGTCGAGCACGAGTTTCATGTCGCGTTTGTGAACTTCATCGATAAGTGTCTGGAACGCTACATCAGCATCAGCATCGGTAGCATCCTTTGATACATAACGATGGTCGATTTTCGAGAAATCCATCGCATGATAACCGTGATAGTCAAGGCCTGAACCGTTCTCTACGATAGGCGTGATCCATATGGCGGTGAAACCGAGAGCCTTGATGTAGTCGAGTTTTTCGATAAGTCCTTTGAAGTCACCTCGCCATTCGGGGTCGTTGACATTGAGCACACCGTCCCAGCAGTAGGTGTTGTTGCTGATGTCACCGTCGTAAAAACGTGTAGTCATGGCAAAATAGATTGTCTCGTCGCGGAAATCGGTACGATCTCCGACAAACGTGGCCGCGTTGGATGACAGGGCTGTCATGGCTACAGCCGTCCCCAGCAGCAAGCGGGAAATCTTTTTCATCTTGTGAAATTTAAGAAATGTAAGTAATTATGAAGTTGGTATTAAAATTTTAAATTTTATAATTCGGTATAGATATAAAATATTCTGCAAATATATGCGTTATCATACAATTATGCAAGCTGATACGTAAAAAAAAATAAAAAAAAGGCCTGTCTGCCGGAGACTGTAGAGTCCAAGGGCAAGTGCAATATTAGCGAAAATGTTTGAAAAATTCAGCTGTAGGAGTGGAGAAATTGAGTTTCTCTCTTGGTCGTCTATTGAGCTTGGTCTGTATCTTCTTGACGAATCGAGGCGTAACAGTATCGAAATCAGTGCCTTTAGGGATATATTGCCGGATAAGCTTGTTTGTGTACTCCACGAGCCCCTTCTGCCAAGAGCAGTATGAATCGGCAAAATAGACGACCACGCCTTTGAGACCTTTTGTTATTTCTTGATGAGCCGAGAACTCGCTGCCATTGTCAGTGGTAATGGTCAATACGCCTGTAAGCCGATAGGCATACAGCAGCCTGATTACGGCTTTGGCTATCTCT